>QQTW01003974.1_pt1 | contig 11028 bp, 7 predicted proteins | sample 1904831 | NCBI WGS metagenome assembly QQTW01 (sample SAMN09435610, study PRJNA476489) | Subsurface metagenome, whole genome shotgun sequencing project.
GAGGCGGAGAAACAGTATCCAAACATGATGATAAGTTTGTGTTGTTCTTTGATGAGAAGATAGTCAAGACTATCTTACAAAGTCCATCTGTACATTAGTACTACGCTTGATCCTTGAGATCTTAGAATGAAGAGAAAATGATTGATTGGATGATTGCGATTTTCTAACTGAAATCTAAGAAATGAGTATGACTAGCTACAAGACGACTTGAATAGCCCTTTAACAATAAGGAATACCAGAAACAATGAGTGTCAAGAGTTGGACAAGCCCAGTAAAATAAGAATAAGTGAGTTTGCATGATACTTTGTATGCAAAAGGGACAATGTAGCCATGGTAAACAGAAGCAGCATGTGAATCGCGACTGTTTTTCAGTTCATATCATCCTTCAGTCTATCAAGCCTTGACGGACTTCCCAGTCTGTAAGCTCTTGCTGAAGAGAGCCTAGATCATATTGCCAGTGGTAGAAGTATTTGGTGCAATACTGATCAAAGTATGCCAGTTTTTCCTTGTAACTTCGGGAGGGGAAATCATCAGGCATATTTTTCACTGCCTGCTTCCAATCACCTCGAATTGTTGCCGCAAATTTGGCAAGATCCCTGCACATTTTGTGACCCTGGACAAGGTGATCAATCAGCTTGTCCTGCCGTGGAAATCCACGTCCCTCGTGAGAGCGCGGACAATCATCAATGACGCAAACCGCCGTGAAGGTTGTAGCATGGCTTCGAAGATGGCGGGTGAGGTCCCCTTTACGCGTGTACGCCCTGAAACAGCCGGAGAAATGACACTTGAACGGCCTTGATGTGCTTGGCGGTCGTGCGATATTTGGGTGAGTGATTGTTAAGGAGTTTTCCGAATCAAGATTAGCCTGAGTTGAGCCGCTTCGTCGGAGGGCCTCTTCCGCATCTGCATCTGCCTGTGCCCTGCGTTGCTCCTCTGCCCTTTTCGCCATATTAGTAAAAAAAAAGCCTTACCCCTCATGGCTTGCAGTGCCAAGAGCAGGCTGCAGTCCACTGAAGGAATCTGAACCCCAAGCTTCCCAATCGAACAACTCCATTGGATCCTGAGAGAAGCAGTCGGACATGTCGGTGAATCAAAGAGGTAAAGGCGCGAAGTCAGACGCAGACGTTAGGCAGGTCTTGGAGAAGTGAGGCAGCAAATCAGCATGAAGTTGAGCAAGGCTGTGGTAGAATGTGTTGGATCCTTACTGTGAAATCTGGGAGGGGAGGATGGGGGGCTTTATGCTTATTGTTCACTTCATACGGGCGGCCTTAAGACATGGTTGGTAGGGATGTTTGCCCTTGTTACCATTTGTGTATTAGCACCCTTCTAACCTCTGCACCCTCCGTTGGCCTTTTTCCTGCCTGACTCAGAAATTACTACGTAGTCGCCCGGCTTAACTTCGGCTCAGCCTCTGCTTAGGCCCAAGGCGCTGGTCAACAAATAGTTGCTGGGTTTTATGGTTTGCGCTCTCATCTCTGCAGAATGCACAATCCATAATGTCACAGTCTATCAAGCTCTAATCAGCAAATACTAAACTATAGTTATAACATCTACCCTCAGCCATTGAAGTCAGGCCAAAAGCGGTCATTTTCTCGGAATCAGGAATGGAGAGAGCGCGAATTAACGGGTGAAGCAGAGACCACAAAACCCAGCAACGATTTGTCGACCCGCGCCTTGGCCGCACATCCTGCTGCTCACCCTCTTGCTCAATTTCATGATTTCAGCATCATTTTAAGTACGCGAGGGACTTTTCAGGTGACCTGCGCATCTTTTATCTTGGCGCTAAGATAAAATCACGGCCAGGGGCTGTTATGTGGGCCAAGCACGCCAAGCACATCCTATCACACGCACGCCAAGTGCATGCTCTGTATGCATGTTCAATGCCATTCCATAGCTTTTTGTACTTGTATCTTTCCTCTATCCCAGAACAGAAGAGAGATCTCTGCGCTCAATACAACATCTCACTTTGAGTCCTACTGCTCTATTGCCCCTGTACTTCATGAGATTTCTGAGATCCTAACACGTGTGGATAGTGATAAGAGAAGCTTTGAGAAAGCCTGGTAGCAACGTCTTAGCTGCTCTTAGCACTGTGCTACGAATAGTACTTATGCCCTCACCCTGTAGTAGTATGTACCTTAGTAGACCAATCAGTCGATATGAGTAGTACTAGTGCAAATGGTGAAACGTCAGGTACTAGGTATTCCGCGGGCAGGACCGATCCGGCCTCCCGGCCGAGACCAAGGCCTGGTGCAAAAAGTTGTCTGTAGTTAAACCAAGTCTAGCGAATGCTTGTGTCAGGCCTTGAGGCACGGCTGCTGCGGCTGCTTGCTGTTCAAACTTTTAGTTATGTGATGGAAGTAAACTTTTTGTAAGGTCTATCTCATCAAGATTGCGTCCTTTATACATTGCGAGCTACACACATCATTCAAGTTGTCCGGCCGTTGATTCTCACATATGTTCCAAGTTCAAACGCCACCAAAATCGTTCGTATACTGGCCTTGCAGCTTCGTCTTGGTGTGCCCATGCGTAGAGTTACGCTCCAGCTCGTGCCCGTATTCATCACTATTTCCATGCTCAACCCGAATATCGCATGTTTTCTGAATGCGGTTGGGTGGTGGTAGTATCCTCTCCACGCTATTGTCGTCTCTCACCAGATCTATAGTATCGAGGCCAAACTGATCTTTCGGTCTCTTCCTATCGCTGGAACGGCTGATGCCCTGACCCATCTTACTAATGTTGCTTAGTTTATAGTTGCTTCCTTTCTGCTTCTTGTTGCTGCGAGCACTACTGCTTCCCATAAGCGAACGACCGATAATAACGTGGAAGATGGGCTGAAGCGTAGGCAAGTTAGCAGCGATGACAATAAAGCTGCCTTCGATAGAGGTCCAAAGGTGAAGGTCTGTGGTGGCGTAGGTGTAGTCTGTACGGTCGTAGAGTGAGGGGAGGCGAGTCGATTTATAGCAGGCAATAATTCCTGCAACAAAGCCAAGACCCAAGATCGCAGTCAGACTGATCTTCTTCTTACGACTCATGTTCAGCTTGTAGAGAACGAAGCAGGGATAAGCAGCCAGATAGAAATCCGTAAAAGCCGAGAAAGCTGATTATGAGTTGGTATGTCATTGTTTTCTTTGATCAGGATAGGAATAAGCTTACATCCAGCGAATATTGCAAAGTTGACTAGGATTGACGGTTTCCAACACACAGGTTTTAGTGCTGGGTTCCAGAGACCAGCTGACGGCTGACATTGCCGCCAAAGGAACACAGCACACAGCGCAGAGATGATGACGCATGCACAACTAAGAGAGTAGATGATATATTGTTGGATCTTACTAGGGTTTAAGAGTCTCATCAAAAGCACAGCGACTCCAAGTTTGGGGACGGAAAAGGACATGACTCCTGGGATGAAGGCGATAGTATTCCATTTGATGGCGTTCGAAGTTTGTGATGGACTTAGATAGTATAGATGCCTTCCGTTGCCAGCGTCTACTGCGACCACAATGAGGATGGTATACGTCAGATTGAAAACCTAGAACGATTAGTACATATCCTCATAGGATCCCTAGATGATTTAAGGGAGATATTATATTAACTCACCATTGACAAAACAATCCAAAAGTCATCCCAGCCCTTTAGATATTAGCCAATTACATTACCCAATTCGGTAGACAGCGTTACAGGATTGCGTGTAAGTCTCAGCCGACCATAGAGCCTCAAAGTGACCGTGATGAATGCTATAGAGGTAAAGACCCATGAGATCACCTCCACGACTGTTCCCTTGTTCTCATCGCCTCTGGGCGGAGGTAGTGCTTGTGAAGGAGTAGACATTGCGAAAGTAAGGGAAACGAGATGTAAGCACGAGAAGCTGGTTTGAAGACACTGGATAGAATCATATTTGCAAAAGAGAGGCTATATTAATGCAGCTGAAAACAGTCAGTATGGGGCACAAGCAACGGTTACCCTAAGCGGGGTGGCATTGTGATTGTGGCGCTCTCCAACGTCTCAAGTACAGAGTGGCAGGGTTTGTTGCCCGACGTGGACAAGGTTAGAGAGGAGAAAAGAGCTTCCTTTGACAGGGGCCATGATTATCCAGTTGCGGTCCTTCAAAGCTGCTACCAATCTTCACGGGCTACCGGCTGGTCTTGCTGGTTCTAACTCAATGTAGGGTAATAAGGGGCGAGAACCAATTGGGTTGGCTGTCTCAAACACGACGCTTGGTTGGTTCGGAGGATTTTCTTGAAATGGAAAAGGAAGGGGCCATGGTCTAAGAAACGACACTACAGAGTAAGAGCGGAATCCTTCTAGGACCTTTGGCCAAGCCTTTCACTACTCGGCTTAAAGCGGCATGGTACAAAGTGTGTGGACTAGAGTACGGTAAGAGGCATACGTAGTAAGTATTCGTGGCACGGTATTCAGAGCAGCTACTATCAGATGCATCGCCACCACACTTTTCCGAAGCTTCTCTTGGTTTTATTCACTCGGTTGATTCAATTTACTACAGCTAGACGACTGTGAGATTGGATCAACTGTACAGTGGCGGTCATGGATACCAAGTACTAGCGCCGTGCTACGAGTACTTCAGCCAGGTACCGTCGTGCGACGTGCTGCGACGTGCATGCGACGTGCATGCGACGTGATGTCAAAACCTTATCACTCACATCGAGCCTTGGCAGAGCGTTCCTTCTCACGGTCTAAAGGGGAAGGATCCCGTCCGTACCAGGCACAGCAGGGAATCATGCTCGGCTATGCGTAGTACCAAGCAGAAGTAGTGCTAGCACAGTGCTAGTACAAGCTAGTTCAAATACAGCGCTACTCTGTTATCTACAAGCTCCTTTAGCCAAAAATTGATGCGACTGGCTTTCACGATACCGCTAAACTCTTTCTGCTTGATTTTTTGGTTCATGGTCTGTTCTGGGGTAAAGATACTAGCACTGAGCTAACATTACTTCTGCACAGTCCGTAGTGCTCCTAGGCTGCAGTTCTAGCCTGTAGAACTAAAATCTGGATCCCCTCTGTAACTTACTCAATGTGCCAATTAACGAATATTGAGAAAGTTGTTCCGACGATTATGAAGATCACTGTACCGATAAAGTACATACTCTTGTATAAGCTGATGTAGAATATCTCGAGGCAATACATGTCTAAATATGAAGTTCAAAACTCATCATATACAAGAGTTGGTTCAACACCAAATCAACAAGATCGACGGTGCTAATTGGCACACTCTACACCCCTGTCCGGGCACGGAGGGGATATGCGCGTGTGTGATATGGTGATACTCAGGCCTGGCACCTTTGTCCGAGTGACATCTCAATCTCGAAGGAGAGCACAACAGCGGCACTAGTCAACCACAGCTGGGAGCACGGTTGCTGCCTCAGCCTGTTACTGACAAACCCACACAGAACAATGGGGACTGCGGAGGGCACATAAGGCTCTACTTACGCTGACATATCAGCCACTGAGGTCATTTGCACGCTATCCCCCCCAAAGATAACGCAGTCAACCTCCTTTCAATACTTGGATCCTTGCTGCCAGACATCTGAAATATCATATCAAGCCATGTCATCCACCACATACGATGTTCGTGCACTGCTCAGTGCCATTGATGAGAACAGCAAGAACCTAGGCAGAGACAAAGGTGAGGCTAGACGGGAATGTCTCGCTGCTGCTCGCAAACTCTGCTACGCCTTGGAGACCCCTGTGGAATCGATTTTGAGGATCAATTGGGCTGAAGTATGATGCGCATCTGCTGTTGGCACCCGCTTGTTTACTGATTCAACCACCATCCACAGCTCTCGCATCATGCGGCATTGCGAATTGCTGTTGACCTCAAACTTTTTGAGAAGCTGGATTCAGACAATGGCAGTCCCAAGGGCAGCTCTGAGCTTGCCGAGATGACCAACTCGGACCCTGTACTACTGAGTATGTCTATTGCGGCAAGAACAAGGTACATGACATGGGAAGAAATTATGCTGATCTTGGGATTAAATGTGACAGACCGTCTATTGAAACATTTGGCAGCGATGGGATCCGTGTATGAAGCTGGACCTGACAGCTACGTATCGACACCCGTTTCGAAGGCGTATATACAGCCAGTCTATCGAGACGCGATTCCGATCTGGTGCGTCTATTCCAATCAATCGTGTAATCTTACTAACTCAAGGTTGCCTGGAAAAGTATGGACACGGTCGGCCCCGCCGTTCACAACCTCTACCAATTTCTCGCTAAAACTCAGTATAAGACCCCGACAAATCCTGTCAATGGAGCATTTCAGTATGGCCATGGAATTCAAGATCACTTCTTCGAACACCTCCAGAAAAACCCGGAGCGTTTTACGCAATTTAGCAATCACATGGCAGGCTACCGCACCGGACGTGCGAGTTGGATGGATGAAGACTTCTATCCTGTGAAAGAGAACCTTGTCAAGGGTGCCAGTACAGACGAAAACGCTGTCTTTCTTGTCGATGTTGGTGGAAGCAAAGGTCATGATTTGGAAGAGCTAAAGAGAAAACATCCTACTTTGCCAGGCCGATTAGTACTGCAAGATCTGGCCAGCGTTCTCGCGGAAGCCACAGAGCTTGATCCGAGTATCATGAAGATGGAGCATGACTTCTTCACACCCCAGCCAGTCCAAGGTAAGTGCCCCCTGCAGGGACAGCTGAGCTCCCACTGACAAAGGATGCAGGTGCACGAGCTTACTACATGCACTCCTGCTTACACGATTGGCCTGATGCTAAAGCCAAAGAGATCCTCGCGAGCCTGAAACCAGGCATGACCAAGGGATACAGCAAGCTTTTGATCAACGAGAACGTCATACCAGATATGGACGCGCATTGGGCGAGCACGGGGCTAGACTTGCTCATGATGACGCTCTTCTCCTCTAGCGAGCGAACAGAAGAGCATTGGCGCATGTTGTTAGAATCCGAAGGGTTTAAGATCGCCAAGATCTGGACGAATGAGCCTGGTACGGAAAGTTTGATAGAGGCGGAGCTGGCATGAGTCTGGTTTCCACCACTGCAGTCAGCGCCCACCGGAGCTCCACCTAGCTGGACACCGTTGATCGCAGATGATCGTTAGGGAGTTTCGTAGTCAATCTAAGCCGCCTCGCGGCCCTGAAAGTCATTTTTGTCGAAAGTCGCATAGTGTCAAAGCAACATCTGACGGCCAATGATATGTGCCATCCTAATGCAATCTGTCCCCCTAGTATATCATAATCTCAAATCGATCATCTTCCACTACAGGGGCAACACCAACCATAAATGAGCATTTCAGGTTGGGAGGTGTCGGACTTTGAGAGGGTCCATTGGCCCGTTTTTATACGTCGAATCCCTGCTTTCTGCGTGCGTAACGCCTGCGTTTAATAGGCTGTTTCTAGTGCAATTTCGGAGCATTTTCTGCTACGCCGTGTGGCGTATTTGTACCCACATCTACGTTCATTGCCCCTATTAGGTAGAACAATATGCTTTCTACACACTTGTTAGAGACCTGTCCACGGGAGGTTAAAACATGCAAACATTAAGCGGTGTGAAGTCGATTTTGCAGTTCGTAGGATGCGGGCCGAAGGGCACTAGCTAGACCGGTGCGGCTAAGAAGCAGTTCTGCTCAGTACTGACTGTGGTAAAATGCCTCCAAAAGAATTCCAGGATAGGTATACAATGTTGCCTAAATTAGTAGGATGCTGATCTAGAACCATTCATGGAGCAAAGATGGAACTGTTGGAATATGTTGTGCTACTTATTGCTCTGTAGATTCACTGATATTCGGCCTATCTTGGCATTAGCACGTGACCCACGTAACAAGGCTTGGATAGCTACTCCGTACTGGCACGGGATCTCATTTTACCAATCGAGTGACACCGCCAGAAAGGGGCGTTCGATTGCGCCCAACGCCCTTTCGGTAGGAAGTACTTTGGGCACAGCGCCTGCCAAGTAATCACACATGACTGGTGGTCAAGGAGATGCGGCTGGAAAGGGCGTTGGTGCCCAAATCATTGTTGCCCTTCGGTCCCGCTAGACGCCCTCTTGGAGGGGCGCTTTCTTCTTCAGCGCTGATAAGATCACTTGAACTCCTCCCTAAGTACTGGCACTGCTTTTACAGTAATCACTTTCATTTTCTTACCACACCAAGCAATTCGTCAGGGACTATTTGTTCCTTATTCCTAGACCGCCACCAAGATGAATCCTTCGGCTCTGAGCCCGATTCCTTTATCTCCTTCTCGAAGACTTTCCACTTCTCAGGGACTTGATTCTCTAAATCATGACGTAGCGCAGCCCGATGGCGGTGATATAATGATCGTATCTATTACAGAACTGAATGGAGCGGTTTGTAGCATCTGCAGCTCAACAGAAGAATACTGCTGATGATCCAAGGGCATAGCACAAGATGGCACGTCGTGGAATATCGACTATCCGCTCGAGACTCTCCAGCCTGTTATAGCAATTGAGGGCGATACGTTCTCGTCTCCAACTTTACCAGACGGGCTCGCCAACGAAATAACAATACCTCCTTCTACTTCGCCAACACGTCCACACGTTGGCATACAGGGTACTGGGCAAGCTGATGTGTCCCTTGCAGAAGCCCTGGCTTTGCTTGCAAGTCCGCCCTTTGGGGCCTTCCCTGCTGTGGCAACGAATTCATCATCTTGGGTGAACTCAACCACAGAAGATGCAATCGTGTCTGCCAACGCGTGAGTCCTGAAAGATACCGAGGTAACCCGAGGGTGACTACCTACTGACACTGCCTGGGTGGGGAATGATAACGACAAATCAGCTCTGTCACAATCTTGCATTGCCCGCCTGCCTGGAAAGCCCGGATCATCCGGATTTACTAACATTGAAATCTCACAGACTGACCCCAGCGTCCGGAAATCGTTCCCCACCCATTATCTAGGTTAACACATGAACTTGTTGAATATTCATCAAGCGGCCTATTTGGTGAGGTTGATACCAGGCAACCTCATTCCCTTTCCCTTCGCCATATTGAAAATCTACACCCAGATTTCTCGATCCCAGAACAGCATCTTTCCCAGCCCTTCCTTCAAAGGTCAGATTTTCGGCTCCTTTCTCAACCTGCTGACGTAGGGCACTCTCAATTTCACCCATCTCCCATTCAATCAATCTCAGAGAACGACATTGCCAGGATTCCTGGTCCTGGGCCCATATATGAAGGTACGCAGGATCCTCTGGCCGATGTTCTGTTACTTCCAACACCTCACATGGACCAAATAGCGACACCGAATCCCAAGGACCAATCGCAATTTCGAACACCTGGCCAAAAAGCAGTTATCTGTACCTACAATGCATGTGGAGCCCGGTTTAGCCGTCGGGCGGACTTGAGACGACACTACAACAATATCCACTTACGAGCTAGGCATTTTGTTTGTAGGTACACCGACTGTACCCGTGCGACAAATGGATTTCCGAGGAAAGACAAAAGGGATGATCATGAGAGAAAGATCCGTGGGGTGATTTAGCCACGTAATTGGCTCAGGTACTTTCTGGCCGCAGAGGGCGCTGGCGGACCAAGATAGGTCATTTGCTAATAATCATTCGGTTGGGTGGCTGGTTGGTTGCTGATGTCGGAGGACGAAATGGAAGGTCGCTTTATCCAGGCGATGGACGAGATGGAGATGGAGGTGGCCGGTTGAGGACTATTTGGAGATGGCGAAAATATGGGTCTAGACCTTCACCAAACTCGGGTCATACTTTCACCTTCTTTTGCGAACCGATCAAGCCGGCGAAAAGGCGTTTTTGTTCTATCTGAAGACTGAAGTTTGGGGCAATCACGATGTATAGCGCAGTCGGTCAAAGCCTTGGGAGGGTTCTGCCGTCATTCCTCCTTTCAGCACATTTTCGATGGCATGCCTGTAACAACTCTAAATTATCGGTTGGTGCTCAGATTGAGCATAAAGACCAGGGGGGTTAGGCAACAACACCGTTTTCCCCAAGTCCTGTCTCAGTCAGTAGGCATCGCCGCCCTTAACTACTCAGGCGACTCTTCGCCCACTGCTCACCAAGTTCGCCATCTACTCAAGTATTTCTCTCCCTTTTCCTGATGAGCCCAACCGTATACTCTTGCCGACTGACTTGCCTGTTGTTCCAATATTCGTCAACTTCAAACGGTGATGGTGCAGAGATACGTAATTTTCGATCGAACACAGTACTTATCGGCTCCAAGCCTGCTTGCTGCCTTAGAGTTTACGCCACCCTCTTTCAATCAACTATGGGGGGAGGCATCAGTATTGTTAGTCTGGCGCTAGCATCAGCTTGTTATGGTGCGATATCATGCATCTCAATTGGTCACAGGGGCCATTGACCGATTCAAGACCTTCACTTCTTGATCCTCAGCAGGGATTTCAGCTCAGGGAGAACCATAATCGCGTGATTTTTTTTCACTCCTTGCATCCTTGAGACACTCAACCCTAGGCGAGATTTCATTCTAGAAGAGAGTCAATGATTCACGTGATTCTTTTTCGCTTTCTTGGGCCTCAGGGAATACTCTACCTCAAAAAGATTAGAGTAGGCTGGGACATGGGCCGGGCCTTCTAAATCCCGCCAAGCAATTAAAGCCCGCCAAGAGCCCGCCAAGGGGCTGCCCAGGGGCTGCCAAGACACCTAAACTTTTTTTGAATCAAACTATGTAAAAATGCGCAAAATGTATCCACCTTTCTGTCATAAAATGGGCCTATTTTTTAATTAGCCAAGATAACCGCAAGGGCACCTTAGATAGGTGTCATCGAATGAGAAGTTTACCTTAGAACTTAATGCCAATTTGAGTAGACGCTGGCGGTTATCTTGGCCAATTAAAAAATAGGCCCATTTTATGACAGAAAGGTGGATAGGATGCGCAGAACGCACAGAATGCCCACACAGAATGCGCACACAGAACACACAGAACACACAGAATCCACAGAATCCACAGAATCCACAGAATCCGCAGAATCCACAGAATCCGCAGAATCCACAGAATGCTTCATATCATAGGTGAAGGTCTTGAATCGGTCAATGGCCCCTGTGACCAATTGAGATGCAT
>QQTW01003975.1_pt1 | contig 11026 bp, 20 predicted proteins | sample 1904831 | NCBI WGS metagenome assembly QQTW01 (sample SAMN09435610, study PRJNA476489) | Subsurface metagenome, whole genome shotgun sequencing project.
ATCTCCGTGGCTCACTGTTCGTATCGCATCGGCAACCGCTTATCACTTTTAGTAACCGTGACTCAAATTCTTCCATGGAGAATACCTCGTGCAGCCATGATGTTGGCATTGCGAACTGCCATAGGCTTCTCTTTATCCTGTGCGATCGATCAGCGCCTGATCCATACCCATTGAGAGTCTCGTACTTTGAATGCATTGTTGCCGCTGTTTGATTTTAGTGGAGCGACGGCCGCCATGCTGAGATGATATATAACTGGTTATAGTTCAGATCGCTCAGACAGCCAAAGGAATCCCGCCAGGCATCAGTGTGAATAGATAATCTTTCTATATCAATACCAATCGCGTACTATATGATTTTGTTCGACGTCGCGCTTGCCTCGGCTGCACCCGCCCGACCGCCGATAGACCGACATTTCTGATCAATCACTTCCACCTGCATCACGATACATACACTCAGCATCATCGTCCGATACCCTCGTCTTCGACTCTCATACCTCATACGCCTAGGAGATATCTCTATCCTCTTAGAACTGCACATCCTCCACACCATTCAGCTCTAATCACTGTCGACTTTTCGAACCAACGTCTGTACATCAAGCCCTTGAGACCGGGGTATCAGAGATGCCTAGCGCAACGGGGCAGAACTGGGAGAAGTACCAGAAGACGTTCGCAGACGACGAAGAGCCGGAGAAGAAGATTACACCACTGACGGATGAGTACGTACCGTGCCAGCGACCGCTTCTGGGATGACCAGTTCGGCTTGCTAACCATCCATAGAGATATACAAGTGCTAAAAACATATGGTGCTGCACCGTATGCTGCTGCCTTGAAGCGGCTCGAGAAGGAGATCAAAGAGAGGCAGTCAAGTGTCAACGAGAAAATAGGTTCGTTCTCTACGGTTCTCCACTCTCATGCTAGAGTAGCGTAGTGCTAACCATCTCTGTAGGTGTCAAGGTAAAATTATACTCATCTTCCGAGATCGTAGGGCCTGACTTTTGGTAGGAATCAGATACTGGTCTTGCACCGCCGCATCTTTGGGACATTGCAGCCGACCGACAACGAATGCAAGAGGATCATCCACTGCAAGTCGCTAGATGTACGAAGATCATCCAGGATGAGAAGAACACCGACAAAAGCAAGTATGTCATCAATGTCAAACAGATAGCGAAATTCGTCGTCAAGCTCGGTGAGCGGGTCAGTCCAACCGATATCGAAGAGGGCATGAGAGTTGGGTAAGTGCCTGTGCCTTTTTCTGCATGGTTACTAGGTATACTAAAACTATTTCAAGCGTCGATCGAAATAAATACGAAATCCTCCTCCCTCTACCACCGAAGATCGACCCTAGCGTTACCATGATGACCGTCGAGGATAAGCCGGACGTGACATACGGCGACGTGGGTGGCTGCAAAGAACAGATAGAGAAGATACGTGAAGTGGTGGAGATGCCCCTGCTATCACCGGAACGGTTCGTCAATCTTGGGATTGACCCTCCGAAGGGAGCATTGCTATATGGACCCCCAGGCACGGGAAAGACGCTCTGTGCCCGTGCAGTTGCCAATCGAACGGACGCGACATTCATCCGAGTTATCGGCAGCGAATTAGTCCAGAAGTACGTTGGAGAGGGTGCGAGGATGGTGCGAGAACTATTCGAGATGGCGCGGACGAAGAAGGCTTGCATCATTTTCTTCGACGAGATTGATGCTATTGGTGGTGCGAGATTCGACGATGGGGCAGGTGGCGATAATGAAGTACAAAGAACGATGCTGGAGCTTATCACTCAACTGGATGGATTCGACTCAAGAGGGAATATCAAGGTCATGTTTGCTACAAATCGACCGTCAACGTTGGACCCGGCCCTCATGCGACCAGGTCGAATCGACCGGAAGATCGAATTCTCGCTCCCTGACCTGGAAGGTCGTGCCAACATCCTCCGGATCCATGCTAAGAGCATGTCAGTTGAGCGCGACATCCGGTGGGAGCTCATCTCCAGACTATGTCCCAACAGCACAGGTGCCGAGTTACGAAGCGTGGCCACGGAGGCCGGAATGTTCGCGATAAGAGCACGAAGGAAGGTAGCAACGGAGAAAGATTTCTTGGCCTCGGTAGACAAGGTTATCAAAGGGAATCTGAAGTTCAACTCGACAGCAACATATATGCAATACAACTAATAGAGCCGTTAGCTTGGGGTTACGGAGCAATGCTTTGGGCGTCGAGAGTCGGTCTACTTACCATGTACATTAGCGCAAGCGTGGAGAGCATACCTACATACATTCGTCAGCTTTCTGCTTCCTGTACGTCTTCTCACTACTGCGACTATGCTCAACTTGTTTCTGGCCGAGAAGGCACCGGCGCCAGGGAAGCGATACGATTTAGTCCAGGGATAGGTAAGTAGCCAATGCTCCTTAGGAAATGCGGGCCGGTGTTGGCATCCAACCGCTGTTCAAACAACCCCACCGAGAGTTGTGGCAAATTCTGAGATCATTCTACAACAGTAAAGGAAGGTTACCCGATAATCGCAGGTCCCCCAACGTCGTTCCGATAATTATGGCAGTGGAAATTCGCATATAAAGGAGCTCTTGACTCTGCTGATACTCTATTCCCGTAGTCGGCAGAAGTTTCTCGTGGATGACTTGAATCTCGTAGGCGTATTGCACTACTTTCCTCCTTGATTCAATTATGACCTCGACCGCTTTCTTCTCCTATTTGTCTGATATTCTTCTACTTGCGCTGTGACTCCCTTCTTGGTGAAAGTACAAGAATACGCGATGGCTACAGCAGCAGTGGAGATTCCGCCGTCTAACCATGGCATCCCAGGCTCAAATATACTGCGACATGTCGACCTACCTGAAATTGCTTCAAAACCGTCTGAGCCGATTGATCCTCAAGGTATAGCTACTGCATGGCTGGACGGCTTCAATGATCTGCTTACCAGCCATGATATCGACATCAAAGACCTATTCTTGGACGCCAGCTATTGGAGGGACCTCCTTTGCACCACATGGGACTTTCACACTTATCATGGCCTCCCCAAGATCTTGTCTGTCCTCAAGCAGAGTGACCAGGAATGCCGTTTGCAAGCCTTGAAGCTTGATTCATCTAGCGACTTCAAGAAACCAACCGTTTGTCCCATCGACTTCAACGGCAATCTGGAAGGTGTTCGAGCTTTCCTGACAGTTGAAACGGACGTTGGCCGTGGCCGAGGTCTTGTCAAGCTCATTCGGGACGCCAAAGATGGAGGCAAATGGAAAGCCTTCACCCTCTTCACCACACTGGAGGAGCTCAAGGGCCACGAGGAGTCAGTGTCCACCCGGAGACCTACCGGAGTTGACCATGGAGCGAATCCGGGTCGCCTGAACTGGCAAGATAAACGCAATGTAGAAGCGAACTGTGAAGGATCATTTGAGCCTACTGTGGTCATCATTGGTCAGTTCGTTCCTTCGTGACGTCCACTTCCCAGCTCACGAATAAAGGCGGGGGGCAGGGGGGACTGACGATAGCGGCTCGATTGAAGCAGCTGGGTGTTTCGACCCTGATCATCGACCGTAACGAGCGCATTGGTGACAACTGGCGAAATCGATATCACCAGCTGGTGCTGCATGATAGTGTTTGGTAAGCCTGTGTTTCATTTTGTTATGAGCCACTGCGAAGAGCTCTTCCATGTTGCTATAAGTTGCAATCTTGTTCCCTGTCGACCCGAAACCCAGAGCAGCCGAGCAGATAGCGCTGATTGAGGACCAGGTACGATCATATGCCTTACTCGAATTTCCCTCCGAATTGGCCGGTAAGTCTGATCTCAAGTTTACCATAGGAGTGGCCGTTCACTAACAGCACACGTAGATCTTTACGCCTAAGGACAAGCTAGCTGAATGGTTCGAATTCTACGCAAAGGCTCTTGAACTCAATGTCTGGACCAAAACGAGCCTCGTGTCCTCAGACTGGGACGAGGACAAGCGACAATGGTCTCTAACGCTAGATCGCCAGGTCGATGGCCGGAAAGAAAATCGTAGGTGTCTCCAAGACGTCTTAGTCGTCAACATGTCTTGAGGTGGTCTGATTCCGTGATAGGCACTTTGCACCCACGTCACGTCATACAAGCCACGGGCCATTCTGGAGAACCCTACTTTCCTTCTCACATCGAGGGGCTTGACAGCTTCAAGGGCGACCGTCTAGTCCATTCATCACAGTTTACGGGACCTCAACCAGATGCCAAAGGCAAAAAAGCCGTCATTGTCGGTTGTTGCAACTCGGGTCATGACATTGCTCAAGATTACTATGAACATGGCTATGATGTAACGATGGTTCAACGAAGCAGTACGCTAGTCGTCTCATCTGAAAACCTCATCGACGTGGAAATGAAAGGAGTCTACTCCGAGGACGGTGTAAGCAAACTTTCCCCCATCCATCATCCAGGAAGAAATCCCGTCAAAGCAAAAATTAACACAAATTCCAGCCTCCTGTCGAGGACGCCGACATCCTAAGCCTATCAACTCCCAACGCCGTCGCAGCACGCCTCAAAAAGGACACCACCAAAGAAATCAACAAACGCGACGCCCCCCTCCTCCGCGCCCTCCAGACCGCCGGCTTCGCTCTCGACAACGGCCCCGAAAGCGCCGGCCTTTTCACCAAATACCTCCACCGCGGCGGGGGCTACTACATCGACGTCGGCGCCTCCCACCTCATCGCCTCCCGCAAAATCAAAATCAAACAAGGTCACGAGATCGCGCAAATCAATCCACACAGTCTCACTTTTAGCGATGGATCGGAATTACCAGCTGATGAGATTGTGTTTGCGACGGGATACCAGAATATGCGGGAGACGGCAAGGAAGATCTTTGGGGATGGGGTGGCGGAGAGGGTGGGGGATGTTTGGGGCTTTGATGAGGAGGGGGAGACGAGGACGATGTGGAGGAGGACGGGACATCCGGGGTTTTGGTTCTTTGGGGGTAATTTGGCGCTGTGTAGGTTTTATTCGAGGTTGTTGGCGTTGCAGATTAAGGGGATGGAGGTGGGGTTGATGGGGTATGAAGATGATTGAGGGGGACGGAGGTTGAAGTAAGTGAGTGCTACTCCCGATAATGTATTCTTTGAGTCTGGTGGGATTTATTACACTGGGTAAAGCTAAGGAGACAAATCTTAACAACCAGGCCATTCGAACACCTCCTGTACCAACCAAGACTCCATCCCTTTCGAATGTCCCCTCCTCCTCCTTCCCCATCTCTAAAAGAAGAAACTAACATTCTCGCGCCTCCTCACCACCTCCCAGCAGCTACCCCAAAACAACCCCCCCCCCCCCGGGGCGTCCCCCAGGGGCAATTCAAGACTCCACCCCCTCATCCACCACCACAGCCCACTCATGCGGCACAACACCAAACATAATCTCGCTCAACCAGCGCTTGATCGTGGTCGCGTAGCTCGCCGGCACGCCGCTCTGGAGCGGCAACACGACGTCTCTGTCGCGGAACCGGATCTCCGCCACGGGGGCAATGAAGAAAGCGGTGCCGCAGGCAAACGCCTCGAGCAGCCTCCCCTCGTCGCTCGCGGCCACAATCTCGTCCATCGTGAAGCGGCGCTCCAGGACCTCCATCTCCACCCTCTCCATGTCTATTGCCCGCCCAGCCTGCTGCGAAGCAGGCGGACCACCACCACCACCCCTAGCACCCCAGCGCCGCCTAACCAACTCCAACACACTCCCCCTCGTCACCCCCTCCAGGATCACCCCCTCCCCCAACGGCGCAGTGACGAGCTGCAACCGTTCCCCCCCATCCTCCTCCCGTCTCGTGCGCCAAATGACCATAAAATTCGAGCCCCCAGCCTCGGTGACGTATGCCTCATCGCCAAACAGCCAGAGGATCTGATTGTAGCCCCGCGCGCGCGCCTGGCCCTGCGCCACCAGGCTGGGGCCGTAGTTGGCGCCGACTTTGGCGTTGCCGAAGCCGCCCGGCCAGGCGCGGATGCTGTCACTGGAGGAGGCGAGGAGGCGCATCCCTGCGGATCCCGGGCTGGATTGGGGGAGAGGTGGGATGGTGCCGGCGAGGGGGGCGAGGGGTGGTAGTACGTTCGATGCTTGCGGTAGGTTTGCTGCGTGCGGCTCGTCGAGCGGGGGGAAGCAGACGGCGACGAGGAAGAGGAGGGCTTCGCTTGGCTTCTGCACGCCCAGCGCGTCGCCGGTGCCGATCATGGTCGGGCGCAGGTAGAGATAACGCCCGCTCGCGCCTTCTGCCGCCGCTCCATCCGGCACGTGTCGGGGTAGCCATCTAGCCGCTTCCAGGGCGACGAACTTTTCGATGCATGCCCTCAGCTCTTCTGGGTTGAAGCCCGGCAGCGCTACCCTCGCCGCCGACTTCAGCATCCGCTCGCAGTTCCGCTGCGGGCGGAAGAGCCGCAGTTTGCCGTCGTGGTTGCTGCGATAGGCTTTCATGCCTTCGAAGCACTCGGTCGCGTAGTGGAGGGCGGAGGACATGGGCGAGAGGGTTAGTGGCGCGAAGGGGATGATTGCCGGGTTGGACCAGCCGGTCAGCGCGCTCCAGCTGCAGGTTAACATGTGGTCGGTGTGGCATTTTTGAGACCAGAGTTCGGGGGAGTTGGGGAGGGGGACGGGGAGGGGCTGGGTTGTGTGGGTGATGGTTAGGTTGGAGGCGAGGAAGGTGTTGAAGTCTGAGGGAGGAGTGGTGTTGGTCTGGTTGGGCGCTGCTTGGTTGGGTTTACAGGCGACCAGGGTGGGCGTGACAGATTGGGAGCGTTCTGGTGTCGGAGGGAAGGTGGTTGTGGTGGAGGTCGGTTGAGTCAGAGACATAGCTGCTGTTGAATGGGAGGAAGAGGTGGGCAGAGGAGGAGAAGCAATGTCTGTGATTCAACAACAATACACAAAAGACAGCAATAGCAATAGCAATAGCGACGAGAGCAATGAGGAACAGAAGAGAAGGAGGTAACAGAGGTTGTCAATTGGCTTCCTATGCGTATGTACCCGACAAGTCCTTTGCGCTATCATATGACTCCTTAAAGCTTTGGATGTCACGTCAGAATCTCGCAAGCAAATCCTAGCCTCTTGAATTCCCGGAGCAGGAAGAAAGAAAAAAGAAAAAAAATAGCTCCAGGGGGACGTCATTGTAGGCGGCGGTGTTGCCGGTCACCCTTCTAGCACAGCAGCTGAGGATCTAAAGCTGCGCGCCCTTCGAGGTATGGGAAGAGTGGAGAATCTCGACCAGTGATAAGGGTGGCATCTTTTCAATGCCAGGTTCGTGTACGAGCAAACCACCGATAACGGAGCAATGTTGTCTTGTCTGGCTTGTCTGGCTTGTCAATTGCGAGTCCGATGTGGCCCGGGGGTAATCTGCGATTTAGTTGAAGTGGTGTTTTTTCGGCTATCGACGGGCGGCGGAATCAAGACTCAACTCCGCCCCTTCGCTAGCCGCGCCATATAAAGAGATTTCCTTTTTATGGTACTAATACAGCTTTCCTGTCAGGTAGTCAGGCATCTGCTCTTGTAGACACTCCTAGAAATAGAGACGACGTTCAAGCACAGCATGCCCAACTTCGATGTACAGCTCTGGCTGTATTTGAATGTGTATGCTCATATTCGGTACGAGTATGCTGAAAGATTCATGACCATAACAGCAGCCACTCGATGCGAGATCAATCTGCCTCCATCATGATCTGTTTCATCTTCTGAATCTTCTTCTTCTCGTTGATTCTCCATTCCTAAATTGGGCATGACATGTTAGCTGTATGAGACATGCTAGGAAACTGAGCAGCTACCCTACCTTTTCTTGCTCGGCCAGATGCTGAATCGCTTCTTTAGCAGTTGCACCGATCGACCTTTCCACCTCAGCGGCTTGGTCTGTGTATTCTGTACGTCTGGCTTCATGTCTCCTGTTCGCGTCGATAGCGCCATTCGCTTGTGCTGCGAGGCTCATGTCATCCTGATTGCGAGACACTTCGACTCCATCTGGCCCTAGCACTTCGACTGCTAGACGCACCAACTCCAAGTTCGTAGCATACCATTCTTTCCACAAGGTCTCGAGCTGAGCTGCTTCCGCTGAAACGACCTGCTCAAACTCTCGCATTCGCTCGGCCAACGTGGCATGCTGTACTGAAGTTTGACCACCTTTTTCAACCGAACCAACAACGATCTCGAGCCTCTCTTCGCATATTGGGCTGAAGATCTTGCTCTCGTAATCTGCCACAAGCTTGAGCTGCCCACCAAACTCTCGAGTAATTTGCGCCAGCTGCTGGTTGAGATCATGTTCGGTCTGTGCAAGCAGACGACCAGTCTCCGAGTTGAGTTCAGTGCGATAAGTATCAATGGAGTCTGTGAGACGTTGGTGAGATGCAGTGCGACTGTTAGAATCAGCTGACTCACTCTTGAAGCGGTCTGTCAACGTGATTTCGTTCTGACTTCTACGCTTCCTCACACCGGAGCTCAACTTCTCTACGCGATTGGCTGGCAGGTGGTGGTTTGAGGCAGCTTTCGAATGTAAGCCCAAGTCCGCTTTCTGTGCATCTGTTGCGTTCGTCCGCGCGCCTTTAGCACTATGAAATCTAGATTTGAGGGAAATGACATTGTGGCCCATTTCACAGAACCTCTGATCAAGTCAAAGGGCTCAAGGAATCAGGCACAAATGACCTGCGCCACAGGCAGAGTAACAATCACGATTATTCGTCGCTTTGAGAGTGGGTTGTGTAATTGCGGAAGCATCGGGAAGGACAGGGTGGGAAGACGCGACTGGGAAACTGCCATGTGCCATTTAACCTGCCCAGAGGCAGCCTGGAATAAAATTCACAAGCTGCATCTAAAGCTTCTTAAGATCCCTTAGGCATCTCTTTGTGCTGACTATCAACTTGTCAAAGTGCTCGCGCCCTATCTTGCCACCCTCGACTAGCAATCATTGCCTCCAGCCAAATCTCTGTCACCCCTTGAGATGTCCGCTTGACGCCACAGCCTTGCAGTCTGCAATTCCCCTAAGCATCCAGCCATCACAACTGTCTTGTTGTGAATCGACGTTCTCCTCTCGTCGCCTTGTCTTACGATGCTATCAACAGGTCTACCCATTCACGATAGTACCTCCGTTCGGATGCAAGGACTGGCCAGATATGAAGCTGCTGTCTTGACTCGCCAAGAAGACGAAGCAGGTCGCAATCTCACTCGGTTGACCAGGTCTGCCCATGGGAGAGGTGAACGAGTCTTGTGCCTCATCGTCCATGGTTGCTGCAATCAGCGGAGTCCAGACAGGTCCGGGGCAGACAGCGTTGACTCTGATGCCCTTGCTGCAGACCTGATTCGAGAGACCCCGGGTGAATGAAATAATGGCCCCCTTGGTGGTTGTGTAGTCAAGCAGATCAGGTCGACCAATGTAGGCGTTGATTGATGCATTGTTGATGATCGTGTCCCCGGATTTCATGTGAGGCAGCGCCATTTTGGACAAGTAGTAGAACGGGTGAATATTAGTGTTGAAAGTTTTGTGCCACTGTTCGTCGGGGATGTCCTCAATACTCTTCTGCACCATCTGGAAGGCGGCATTGTTGACCAATATATTGATGCCCCTCATCTCAGAAAGAGCTGTGTCGATGACCTTCTGGCAGTTCTCCTTGCTGGTAATGTCCATGGCCAGCAGTCTGCACTTCTTGCCCCATTTCTCAACCTGCTTCTGGGTCTCCAGAGCGTCGCTCTCCTCCTGTGGCAGATAGACAACCAGGCTATCGGCCCCCTCCATAGCAAAGAGAATAGCGATAGCGCGACCAATCCCAGAATCTCCGCCAGTGATGATCGCCTTCTTACCCTCCAGCTTCCCAGCTGCTTTGTAAAGCTGATACCCACCATCTTCAGAAGGCACTTTTGATGAGACAGGCTTTGGTCCCAGTTCAGATTGCAATCCGGGAGGGTCTTGGTGCTGGATGGGGATTTTATGACCTGGAGATGACCGTTATATTACCAATACAGAGGATCAGATCAGATTCTCACCTGACTCGAACTGTGCGTCTGACTCAGTCTTCTCCATGCTTACTGGATGAGAGGGGTTTGAAGGGCCTTGCTTCAGAAAAGGCAAATCGGGGTTGATGGTATTGAAAGAACAGAGGGTTTGGCGCTGGGAATTATGCTGAGAAGCACAATAATATATGTGCTGAAGAGTGGTGTGTTCTGGCGAAGGTTTCTCATGGAACTACAAATTACATCATGTACAGATGACTTCACTCGTCACTGCAACCAAATTTGCACGATTCCAGAGCCTTTGAACCCTGGCCTGCCAAAAAGGACCGTGGTGAACCGTAGCGAAGGTCTAAGGAAACAGCCTCGACCTTCCATTCTGTAAGACTGTGATAGCTTACGCAGGTAAGTGCAAGCGTAATTGTTCAATTGTGGAGTGAAAATGCTGCAAAGACTTCCCACCAAGATTACCGTTATCGCCTTCGCATGGTGCCCTACTCGTCCATTCCTTGGTGAAGGGGGAAGAGGAGAGGCAGCATGCAAGAATCGCATACAACCATAATTAGTGAAGGGAATACTAGTGTTCTGAGTGGTCTGAGTGGTTTGAGCACTCGAATGCAGTGGTACACAAGTGACGGGGAAGCTTAGCAAATGCTGCAGAAAGTGTTTTGTTTGTGGACAGCCTGTGGACTGCCGCCTTGCCCGAAGGAATTATTGACCGGCTCCAGGCGAAGAAAAGACACTGCACCAGGTTCAAGTTCTCGCTTGGCAGCTTCGGAGGCACTACTAACTTTACGGTACATGCCACTGGCTCTGGCTTTGGCTCTGGCTCTGGCATTTTCTTTTTCAAATCCGCCCGCCTGTTGCTGCTCCACCGCACACTCCCACCGACTTTCAAACGCCCTTCCACCCATCGTTCGAGTCGAGTCCCTATCCGCCACCTCTTCCTTCTTGTACCTGTGCTTTTTGTGCAGCTACATCCCTCTTGTTTTAGGTGGCACCTATTTCCTGCTTGGCGGGATCCGCCGCAAGCTGTCAAGCGAGAACTTGAACCTGGTGCAGTGTCTTTTCTTCGCCTGGAGCCGGTCAATAATTCCTTCGGGC
>QQTW01003976.1_pt1 | contig 11024 bp, 12 predicted proteins | sample 1904831 | NCBI WGS metagenome assembly QQTW01 (sample SAMN09435610, study PRJNA476489) | Subsurface metagenome, whole genome shotgun sequencing project.
ATGGGTGAATGAGTACGGAGCAGGGGGGAAGGGTGTGGAGGGAAAGGAGGTGGGTGGGTGTGAATGGCGCTCCTCGATTCACAGACGCGGTGACTGGCGCGGGTATTGGTTGTTGTGGGTTGTTGATGCTGCAGCCAGTCCCCCTGCTGCGTCGGCTCAACCCCCCGCCTCCCTCTTTATAGAGCCAGCCATCCCCACTTCGGATCGCTTCTGCTCCTCTACCTGTCTTCTCTTCTCTTCTGCACTGTCCCCGCAGATCTCGCAGGACCAGCCACTCCTCGTGTCCCTCCACTGTCGTTTGCTCTCTTTATAGCAGAAGGTACTCCCTCGCTACGGTGCTTCTGCCAACCTTCGTTTGTCCTCTTCTCTCCCCATCAAACCTCAATTGTAATCGTCGTCTCCGTCTTCACTCGCTCCATCCAAGATGCTCGCCTCCATGATGAAGGCTCCCTTTGCCGTGGCCATCCTGGCCGCCGTGGCTTCGGCCCAAGGTCTCCAGAAGCGAACCGGTGGCCACGAACACAAGGAAGATAACAAGAAAAAGGAGCACGAGACGGCCAAAACCACGGAAAAGGAAGTAACAACGACGACGCGGTACAAGACGTCGTATGTCACCACCTGCCCGGCCACGACGACCAAGTACGAAGATGGCAAGACCGTCACTCAGACCTACACCACCGTCTCGACGGTGACCACCGACGTCGTGAGTACTATCGTCGTCACCCCGACCAAGACGGCGATCGAGCACAAGGTGGGTGGATCAATTGCATGACCCCAATCTGTAGATTCAAGCTCATGGTTTCTCGACAGCCCAATGAGACCACCAAGGAGGTGACGACGGACTACACGACGACGTACAACACGCACACCAGCTACGTGACGACCTGCCCGGTCACCACGACCGAGTACAAGGATGGCCAGACGATCACCAAGACGTACACCACCGTGTCGACCATCGTCTCGGATGTGCCGGTGACCAAGGTCATCACTCCGACTGATACGGCCACGAAGCACCTGGTAAGCGGAAGAACCGGCAATCACATTGTTTGAAGCACATCACTAATTTCGTAAAACAGCCGGACACCACGACCAAGAAGCAGGAGACGAGCTACACGACCACGTACCAGTCCAAGACCACCTACCTGACCACCTGCCCGGTCACCACGACCAAGGTCGAGGAGGGCAAGACCGTGACGGAGATCTACACGACCATCTCGACCGCCACCAAGGAGATCCCCGTGACCGAGGTGGTGACCCCGACCGTGACGGCCACGTCTCACGAGGTAAGCTGATGTTCTCCGATTCCGCGTTTTATTTTTACCAATTTGCTGACCGCCACCCAATTATAGCCCCCGACGACGGAGAACAAGACTCAGACGGACTACACCACGACGTACGAGACTGACAAGGTCGTCGTGACGACGCACCCGGTCACGGAAGTGAAGACGGAGCGTGGCTCGACCTTCACGTCGATCTACCAGACGACGGAGACCAAGACGGACAAGATTCCGACGACGGTGGTGGTGACGCCGACGGTGAAGTCGACGACGACCGAGCCGGGCATCACGATCGTGACGACGGACAAGGTCTTCACGACCGCCAAGGAGATCGTGACTGATGTCGTGACGACGTATCCCGTAACGATCATCAAGACGGAGAGTGGCGTCGTGGTCACCCAGACGACGAGCACCACTGAGGTTGTCCCGACGACGTCGACGACGCAGATTGCTGTGACGCCCTCGACCACCATGGTCGTTGCTGGTCCCACCACCTTCCTGACCACGGCGACGACCCTCCTGTCGACGACCACCTACGCCGTCACCGTCTCGCCCGTCACCTCCGGCACTGTCATCGTCAGCCAACCCATCACGCACTCTTCGGTTATTACTTATCCCTCGGTCATCACCACGCCCGTCACCTCGTATGCCTCGACCGTCAACCCGGTCCCGACGTACCCGACGACCACGGTGCCTGTCGTTCCGGCCCCGCCGCCGGCCATCAACGGCACCGCGACCGTGCCTCCCCAGCCGACCTTCACCGGTGCCGCCGTGGCCAACAAGGCTGGCATCGCCGCTGGTCTGGCCGGTGGTATCCTTGCGCTGTTCGCCGCTCTGGTTTAAACCAGTCAATCCCGTTAATCAATTCTTATGGAACTGATTTGCTCCATCCATATCACCACTACCATTTATTCCTCTCCCATCCAGCCCAATGACGGATGGATGGAAGTGCGTGATAGCGGTTGACAGAATCCCAAGCAAATCAGCCCCTGAAGAACTAACCGACGAGCGAAAACAAGGGAGACAAACAAAGCCAACTCAAGACGAAAAAGAAGAGAGGGAAGGGAGTGCTTCAATGGGATGGGATTAATTATTCGGAGTTTCTAGAACTGCATTTTTGGTTTCAACTAGGTTCCCCGTTACAGTAATTCTCAAATCTGAAATGTCCAAACCCGAATGAATGTCTTAATCATCTTCAATTTAAGCTCTTTGACCTCTTTATCTATCCTCTTGAATTGCGCGATGTTTCTTGCCTCCCTTTCTCCCTTCCTTGGGACAAAAATTTATTTTACAAGTATACATACACATGAACTGGGTTATCCAAGGGGGGATTGGATTCGATTGGTTAGGTCTTGGGTCTTTGGTTGATTGGACTTACGCTCGTTATGCTTGGATTCTCTCTCTTGCTGGTTTGCTATGCAATCTCTTCCTTCCCTATTTTCATGTCTCGTCCGTCCTCTTCTGTTTGGTTTGGCTTGGATCTCGATGGCATTTGAAGTTGAAGTTAACGGTGAATGTAATAAGGCGGAAAGGACGAGAGAAAGGATAGGAAGGGGAAGAGAACTTAATTGATTAATGATCTCCTAATTCGTATTTACTGTATGTTATGTTATGTATGTGCTAGAAAGGTTTATCGTTTGAGTTGCGCTTGCTCGTTTTCGTTGCTGTCCCGTCGATCCATCCATCCATCCATCCAACTCTTCATCCATTCGTCTATTCATCCCTTCATCCATCAATTCATCCAGCATTGGTTGTGGTGGTTAAGTGGGATACCGTACGTTGCGATACTCGCCGTCGGTTTACTGTATATGATTGTTGCAATTTCGATCGATGCCCATTATGAGTCCGCGATACTACAGCAATCTTTCCATTTGAGACAAGACAAGTAATGGCTACAGGCCTGCCCTGTCATTCATCCAAGTCGTAAACTTCTCTTTATTCTATACACGTCCAATGATGCATATTACTCGCCCGTTACAGTACGGAGTAACCACCAGCCCTGATCTAATCCACTACTACCAAATCAAATCAAATCAGATCAACGATTTCCCCTCCTACCACCCCTTTTCCCCCTCTCCACATGCGCCTTCAACACCCTACTCGTTTCCACCAGACTTCTCTTCCCCTTCGCTCTCGCCTTACCCAGCGTCATGAGGACATTCTTCCGTCTTGCTTTCTCTTTATTCGTCGTGCTTTTGCCCGCGGCTAATTTATTCGCGTGTCGAATCGCGGCTTTGCTGCGGTGTTTGTTCCGTCTGTCTTCCTCGTCGTCGGCTTCCTCGTCACGATTTATTAGACGTTGGGCTAGTTTCGTGTTACGGTTGAGCATGCTGGTGGAGATATCTGTTGCTGTTATGGGTGCTTCGGGGTCGGGTCTTGATTTATTGTTAATTGTTAGTCTTGAATGTGAAGTAGACTGTGAAGAAGATGGAATTTGGGTTGGGGGGGGGGAAAGGTAGGTGGGTGAGGACTGACTTTTCTGATATCTGGCCTTTACGCTTCGATGTACCCATTAGCTTGTTGATGCTGGCTTGGGTTTTGAGTTCTTGGAGTTTGGCAAGGTCGGCGGGAGTGAGGATCTGAAGTCACTTTAGCGTTCTCTTTCGTAACCTGATGGGAGATGGGTGGGTATTGGGGGGAACGAACCTTTCGAGTAGCTAGGTTCGTGGGATGGGTGATGACGGGACCATCTTCAGTTACGTCATTCCCGTTTTTGGCTCTCTTCGTAGACGGTCCATCTTCATCTTCATCTTCATCGTCGTCGGAATCGCTGAGTTCTACCTCGCCCTCGCTATCGGCGTTGATCCACCCTCCTGAGTCAGCATCGCTGTCTTCGCTGTCGATTTCCCACGCCGCCGAGTCATCCTCGTCCTCGTTCTCCTCGTTCCCATCCCCATCATCACTGCCCACACCCTTCTCTTCCCTCTTCCGTTGCTCTTCTTCCGCTTTCCACTTCTCCAACAGCTCCAACCCTTCAATGCCTCCATCTCCCGTCTCGCCGAATCTTCTTTCTGTCCGCTCCCCACTCTTAATACCCATCGCCGCGTCTTTCCCTCGATCCCGCTTTCGTAACATCTCCGGCCCCACTTCCCGATACAAGCCCAGCAAGCCCTTGGCAGCCATCATGACCGCCTTGTCCTTGCTCTTTCGGTACTGAACCAGATCTTGGAGAAGCGTGTTGGTCATGGCGAGGGGTTGTCGCATGCAAATCTCTCGAATAGCATTCAGACCGGCTGATGCTACTTCGGACGCAACCGCTTCCGACACGAATTCGTTGGCGATCTTCTGTACCAATGGTTCGAGCACGTCTGGTGGGACCAAATTATGTGTCGCTTGCGCCAAGGAGGCGAGAAAAGACGTGGCAGATGGCTGGCGAGGCGTGAGATATCTAACAAAATCAGCATCCCATGACCAACATTAATCAACAGGGAAGGCCATTACTTGAGAAAATACGAGTACAGGCTGATAAGCGTCAGTTTGTGTAGACCCACTAGGCGAGACACAAGCTGCAGCACCAGCAGCTTCTGGACGAGGTTCAGCTTGGATTTCGAGCTTTGCAAGTGTCGAGAGAAGATGGCTTCTGCAAACCCCTGCGGATCGTGCAGGAGATGTAAAGCAGAGAAGTTGAGCGGGTGAGGCTGGCTCTTCGCTCGCTGCTTCTGTTTGAGAATGGACGTAAGCCTCGTGATGATTTCGAAAAGTGATCGCACATCATACCTTCTTCACCGTTGCCACGGCCTTCTCAAACGTTCTTGCTCGTTTCTTTGTTTTCTTGGTGACGCCCGCCTGGTGCTTCAATTTTCGTACGTCTACCGTATCTTCCTCTTCGTCGCTCGACTCCTCTATGTCTTGATCCACGCCCAAGAAGAACCGAATTCCGCCAACGGCCACTTTGGCGTTATCCGACAGACTAGCCTCCTTCATAATCTCCACAGCCTTGGAGTCGGTCCATATCCTGCGTCTCCAGAGCTCACGCGTGAGCTTGACAGCCCATAATCCCTTCGAGGAAGTTCGGTCCGACGTGACGAGATCGAACAAAACGGTCTGAATGCTCCTATTGAGCCTGTGGTTGTGGACTTTGGCATTGGCGGAGCGCAATTCGGAGACAATCCTCTGAAACAGAATAGCACGGAGCGATTTGCTCGTAGTTGTTGTAAGGATCGGAAAGAAAGTAGTCAACAGCCTAATATAGAATTTAGTCCTAATCTATCGACTTGATGGATGTGAAGCACGAACTTTTGCGAATCAATAAGATCTTTCTTCCGAAGAAGTGCTAAGCATCCCACAATTTTCTCCCGTAACTCAGGCTCCAGCTCGGCATGATATCTCATCAATATTTCACTTAGATCTCCAAAGAAGTTGGCCGTCAAATCGGGGTAACAGTCCGCGACATGCGCCACGAAATCGATAAGATCTCGAAAAGGGACCAGACTCGAGGTGACCGACGAGGCCGGCGCCGTCCGGAAAACATCTCTTTGGGCTTCATACTGCTCGTACTGTCGTAGAAATTCTTCTCGATAGAGTCTGGATTTCTGTTCAGCAAATTGATATCATGGTGGGGTTTCTACGCGGGGCAGGCTCACGCAGGATCTCGACGGGTTTTATATTGCAGATTTGCTCTGTACTTGAGTTAGTTTTAGGAAAAGCATCGGTGACGGAAATGACTTACAGATCTGCATCGATCTTCTCCAGAGCTCCCAGCTTGCGTTTTCCCATTATGTTTATGCAATAATATCGTGGATAGAGCTGGACTCGATCAAGGGCAGAATTTTATGTTATGTCGTCGTAGGTCGGAATAACGATTTCCCGGAGAGCTGCACCAAGATAAAATTCAACGGCTCCTGAAGGGAGAGGAATAGCAACCTCCAGGAATCGAGTTGCGCGGACACCGGCTCTTTTGTTTTGCCTTCAGAGCTACCTAGCTAGCTCATACACTGAAAGATTTAGATTCCAAAGTATCATTTATCAAGTTCGAATAACCCTACGAGACCACGTCTACTTTCATCTAATTTGGATTGTTTATCCAATATCAACGGTCGCCCAGCATGCAACGCCGAATGGTACAGCATCTATTGAGCTCAAGAGATAGAAATTTTAAATGCTGATAGTGTTTATGATTTGATAGCTTACTCGCGAAGAGGAAGCCGCAGCAGGAGGCGATGAAATTGAAGTACGACGGGAAGATCAAGACAGAATCAATAAATTCAGTCGACTTCACCAACGGGAGCTTCTTCTCGACGATGAACTAAAAGCGAAACATGTCAGTGTTCTTAGATCTATGTTTCCGGTGTCACCTAACATTGCATTTAGAAAGACAAGGAAGATTTAGAAGAAGTCTCTAATGAGCTTGAACTCGCGGATGAAGATGATATGGTTCCGTCAGTTACCCCTTTGGCTAAATACTCTAATCATCAGCTAATCTGTAGGAAGGTATATGATTGGTGATGCGTTCATCTCATTGCCCGTATCTAAAGTCCAAGAGCTCCTCACAACTTCAAATAAAAAACTGGACGAGGAGGTGTCAGCTTTGGATGAGAAGATGAGTGAAATTCGGGAAGAGATGCAGCAACTCAAGGTGCAGCTGTATGCCAGATTTGGAAAGAGCATCAATCTGGAATCTTAATTACTGGGCCCTTTCCCCAATTTGGACTGTACTGGATCCAGGAACAAGCAGCCATCTCTACCGAGTTTAGGACTCTCAAGATATGCCCATTTGGATCTCTCCCAAAGCAACACCTCTAGGGACAGAATCATCCGGAAAAAGAGTCCCCTCATCCGGTCTAGGGAATGCGCGGCCCCCTTCCTCGGCGATGTGCTCAACCATCGTTATCGAAACGTGCTCAATATCGTTTCTAAGATATCCGAAATGCTGGGCGAGTTGGAACAGATACAAGACAACCTTCCGGCTGAGTTTTAGATTACACCAAATCGGTAGTGGGCTTATGGAGACTCGGGGGAACCTTTGAATTCCTGATTCCGCAAAACCGGCCCAACACCTCCAAAACTGGTGGACTCCAACAACGATAGAACTCCATCGACGATTGGAATGGGGACTCCGTTAGTCGCTTCGTCAACACTCTGGCACCCTATCGTCTCGGGTTGGATCCCAGAAGAGGCCTCCATCGCTCCGAGCTACTTCCTACGTCATCGACGAGATGACCCTCTCCCAGTCCCGGATCTGTTAAAGCTCGAACTCCGAGAGCTTGTTGACGCGTCGTCTGACCTCCGAGCGCGGTCGTCGTGGGGTCGGACCCTTTCTTGTCTGGAGTCCCTTTTGCGATTGTCGTTACCGCCCGACGATGATGCTTGCAGTCGGAGAGCGGTCTCCTCTTGAAGTTCCTTGTACCGGGCTTCATCAAATCGTTTCTTAGCCTTCTTCGCCTCAACACGTTTTTTGATCCTGCTCTCGTTAGTCGTGCCTCCGCGCACTATGGCAATGACATATATCACTTCTCATAGACCCAGAAAGTGGGCACTACTAGCAGGGAAGCCATGGCTCGAATGACAGTGTATTCGAGCGATCGCAGGAAGGATACAGTTTAAACAATCAATCAAGGGGAAGATATGTATATGTTGCGCTTGTGATGCAATTAATCAATGTAAATGAGGCCAATATCCCCATACCAGTGTTGCAGGAATATAATGTTACGACGGTACATCAGTGCGGGAGCTAAATGAGTGGAACCCCTCGTACCGGCGTAATATTATAATCCTGCACGACTGGTAGTTAGCCCCAAACCTTCCATCCGAACGACATCGCTGACGTCGTGATGAATACTTCGGAGCAAAGATATTCCGTTCCGGATAACCTAATGTCGACATCTTCAACAACTATCAACACCTTTCACCATCACAGGTTCAGGATGTAGAACGGCACTATCCTTACGGCTTACTTCGTATCGGCCAGGTCACAGCATGCGTGAATCCAGAGCTAGAGGACGGTACAGTCCGCCTTGAGGTCTATATCTCTGGACCGTCGTCTATTCTCACTACCCTCACTTCACCTCACTCCAGTACACTCTCGATCACTCATTCAAACTCTCAAAATGTCGGGTGTCAATCGTCGAGGCGCGCAAGGCATGCAGCCCGGAAGAATTTCGACCTCGGACGACCTGCTGCGACTGGCGGAGGATTTCTCGGGCGGAGAGCTTCCTGATGCGGTCGATGACTACGACGATGTGGACGATGAAGATATGGACGACGACGACAGTCCCGAGACAGGTAATTATTTTCCGCACTATTATCTTCCCACACTATCACCTGAGCCTAGAGCACACTCGCAACCTACAAGACAACACACCAACACTAAGTCTCTTCTTTCTAGACAGAATGGATACGTTCGATACCACCGGCCTGCGCGAGATCGGCAATCTTGCCTCCTGGACCGTGTCCACCTTCAAGCCTGGCTGTGGCGTGCAAGCCCTGCGTGACGATGACACCAACCAGTTCTGGCAGTATGTGTCACTATCATCATCTGCCTCCTCGCACAAGATATATACGTATATATACATCATCTTCATTTTGCTCTGCTGATATGATGGACACGATCTAGGTCGGATGGGCCTCAGCCCCACATCCTGAACATCCATTTCATCAAGATGGTCAACATTCGCAACATCCGCATCTACCTCGACTTCAGTCTCGACGAGTCCTACACGCCGACGCGCATCCAGTTCCTGGCTGGGACGGGCTACCATGACCTCATTGACTTTGCCGAGCTCGCGTTCGAGCAACCCAAGGGCTGGATCGATGTCGATCTGACTGGTGTCGGGGGTGGGCCGGACGGTAACACCCTCCGTGCGTTCGTTGTCCAGATGAAGGTGCTCGAGAACCATCAGAACGGCAAGGATACGCACGTCCGCGGGGTCAAGATCTACGCCAAAGAGGAGGGCGCTCGGGCTGGACAGGCGGCGGCGGCGGCGGCCAGGAACTATATGGGCGGGCCGGGAGAACCGGGAAATCATCGGGCCGCGGCAGCTGAGGGAGGGCAGATTGGAGGTGGGGCTGCTCCTGAGGAGCCCGAATGGTCCACAAACATGGTTCTTCGTTAGAGCGATCATCATCCAGGGAAGGTCCTCTCGGCTTCCCCAAAACACAATCAGATAATGGACGGGTTCGACTTGACGGAATCAGGAGGCATAGTCAATTCAATCGAGGGTTTTTCATTTGAAAATGTAGGCTTTACTGCTACCTGTGCATGATTGTTTTAAGCTCGTTTGCGACTGCGTCTCCTACCTGGACGGTGCTCGCCGAGCCGCCAATGTCCGGCGTGCGAACATCTTTGTCAATGGTGGTTCGAACAGCCTGTTCCACCGCTTTGGCCTCTTCGGGCAGGTTCAGTGAGAATTGCAGCATCATGGCAACAGACAAGATCGCCGCCACCGGGTTGACGATGCCTTTGCCCGATATGTCAGGGGCCGAGCCTGTGCACTCGTCAGCATCGGATGCATACTGATGCCCTGATATCACATCATCGATTGACGAAGAGAGACGTAGCTGGATTCATACCATGTATTGGCTCATAAATGCCGTTGACTTTCGTCTTCCCATCCGGAATTCCACTCAAACTCGCGCTCGGGAGCAAGCCCAAACTGCCCGGAATGACGCTCGCCTCGTCCGTGATGATATCTCCAAAGAGATTACTCGTGACGACGATGCCATTTAACGCCCGCGGGTTCTTGACCATCAACATGGCCGCCGAGTCAATCAATTGATGTTCGACGCGCACGCTCGGAAACTCCTCGGCCATCACTTCCGACACGACCTTTCGCCATAATCTCGACGTGGCGAGCACATTGGCTTTATCCAGACTCCATACCGGACGGTGTGGGTCGTGCTGCATCGCCAGATGAGCCGCCAATCTGGTGATCCGCTCGATCTCCGGTCGAGAATACACCTCGGTATCCCAAGCCTCTCCGCTCCCGTCGTCGTCTTCCTTGCGAGCACCGAAGTAGATCCCGCCGGTCAATTCGCGGACCACGGTGAAGTCGACACCACGACACACCTCTTCTTTGAGGGGAGAGATGGACACCAGACTGTCGCATGCGAAGTTGCAGGGTCGGAGATTGCCAAAGGTCTGCATCTCCTTGCGCAAGCGCAGCAGGCCTTGCTCTGGACGTACAGCGCCGGTGCCCCATTTCTTTGGACGTTCGTTAGTTACAAGGTTGAAAGGAAAATAAGGGGACGCTCACCGGTCCTCCAATGGCACCGAGAAGCACCGCGTCCGCGTTCTTGGCCGCCGTGAGAGCTTCATCCGTCAGAGGTGACCCGGTGGCATCAATTGAAGCCTGAATCAACATCAATATAAATTTATAAGTTTTTAACGGTAGGAAATAAACACTAAGCTCACCCCTCCAAGCAGATGTTCAGTGCATTTTAATCGGATTTCTGGACGAGCGTATTCGATTGCCCTCAGGACCTTGTTATATCAGCTCTCTGCTACTACGACCCATGGACTAATCGCATATCACCTTGATGGCTTCAGCAATGACCTATGGAGATATTGAATGTTAGTCGCTGGACAGTTTATAACGGTGATGTATTAGACACACCTCAGGTCCGCAATGATCTCCTGGAAAGACGACTATCTGATATTCCTTCATCGTGGTGGTGATGGATGAAGTGGGGCATGGTGGGGCAACTTATACCACACTTCAACTTCATCCACGACCCCATCCGATGTCGGCGGTCGAGACGACAACTTCGAATGAGTGTTAGTAGCATGATCACTTGACTTTACTCTATCTT
>QQTW01003977.1_pt1 | contig 11024 bp, 9 predicted proteins | sample 1904831 | NCBI WGS metagenome assembly QQTW01 (sample SAMN09435610, study PRJNA476489) | Subsurface metagenome, whole genome shotgun sequencing project.
AGCGGTTTGGGAGTGGTTTTGCCGCCCAGTTTGGCGAATCGGGAGGGATGGGCGAATCGCTTAGGTTTGAAAATTCGTCATTAGAGCGGTTGGAGACATGGGGACACAACAGCTAGGATGAGTCGAAGTCTTAGACGCTTTTGCTTCTAGACCCATCTTGGCAATGCTGAATTTATTGTACAACTTGGACTGCGGGATGAAGGGATAAATCGGTTGATAGGAGAGGGGATGCAGCTGTTGATTGCTACCAGCTTAGGCTAGTTTGGTGGTGATGTTCTAGAGGTTCAGTCCTCGTGGGCTGAAGCCAAACCCGAGGGTTTCTTGTAATAATGCTTTCCAGTAATTCAGCTCAGGTCAGTCTAAGTGTATAGGTGCTAGGATTGCAAAAGAGAAAGAATAGTGATAAAGAAGGATAAAAAACTGAATGGCAGAAATGGATAGGTCAATATCCTTTTACGGACGGGATATTCGACTGAAAGTTGGCCTATTAGCTCCCCAGGCTGGTGGGTCTGTTTTGATACAAACTGGGGATACAGCTGTTTTGGTGACCGCCACCCGCTCTGCTGGTAGAGAAGGCATTGATTTTCTGCCACTAACTGTGGATTACGAAGAAAGACTCTACGCCGTGGGTCGGATTCCAGGTGGTTTCTTGCGGCGGGAGGGGCGTCCACCAGAAAAAACGATTCTCACAAGCCGTCTCATTGACCGTCCCATTCGTCCTCTGTTTCCCCAATGGCTGCGGGATGACCTGCAAATTATAGCAACGACACTTTCATTGGATGAGCTAGTACCGCCGGATGTACTGGCAGTAACTGGCGCTTCCATTGCTGTGCTGCTTGCAGGGATTCCTTTCAAGGGACCGATGGCGGCGGTGCGAGTTGGTTTGGTAGGAGATGATTTTATTATCAATCCCACCTATACAGAGATTGAAGCCGGAGACTTGGATCTGGTGGTAGCAGGCTCACCAGAAGGCGTAATTATGGTTGAGGCTGGGGCAAATCAGCTGCCCGAGCAGGACATTATTGAGGCAATCGATTTTGGCTACGAAGCGGTACGGGAATTGATCCAAGCCCAGAAAGAGTTAATTGCAGATCTAGGCATTGAACTGGTTCAAGAAACGCCACCAGATGTAGACACAACGCTTTTAAACTTTATCCGCGATCGCGCTACGGATTCTGTAAAAAAAATCTTGTCTCAATTTGAACAGGACAAAAAAAGTCGGGACGCAGCTCTGGATGCGGTGAAGGAATCGATTGTCGCGGAGATCGCCCTCCTGCCTGAAGTTGACCCGCTCCGAGTTGCCAGTACCGAAAACAAGAAAGCGGTTGGCAACACTTTCAAAGACCTGACGAAGGAGCTGATGCGGCGTCAGATCATCGAGGACAACGTTCGGGTTGATGGTCGCAAGTTAGATGAAGTGCGGCCCGTTTCTTGTCGCGTTGGTCTCTTACCCAGGCGAGTTCATGGCAGCGGTTTATTTAACCGGGGATTGACTCAGGTGTTATCCGCTTGTACTCTCGGCACACCGGGAGATGCCCAAGCATTGAACGATGACCTACAGATGGATCTTGAGAAGAAGCGTTACTTACATCATTACAATTTCCCACCATACTCGGTGGGGGAAACTAAGCCCATGCGAGCCCCAGGTCGCCGCGAAATCGGTCACGGTGCCTTGGCGGAACGAGCGCTCCTTCCGGTTTTACCGCCGAAAGAAGATTTCCCCTACGTCCTCCGGGTGGTGTCGGAAATCCTTTCTTCCAACGGTTCCACTTCTATGGGGTCAGTTTGCGGCTCCACGTTAGCGTTAATGGATGCTGGAGTTCCCATCTCCAAGCCCGTCAGCGGAGCGGCAATGGGCCTGATTAAGGAAGGCAACGAAGTGCGTGTCCTGACTGACATTCAGGGCATTGAAGACTTTTTAGGAGACATGGACTTCAAAGTTGCTGGCACGGATGACGGGATTACAGCCTTGCAAATGGATATGAAGATCCCTGGCCTTCCCATGGAAGTTATTGCTAAAGCAATTGAGCAAGCTCGTCCAGCGCGGTTGCACATTCTGGAAAAAATGCTCTCTGCAATTGAGAAACCGCGAACCGAGTTGTCACCCTTTGCCCCGCGTCTGCTCACAATCAAGATCGAGCCTGACTTGATTGGGTTGATTATCGGACCGGGAGGCAAGACGATTAAGGGCATCACGGAGGAAACAGGAGCCAAGATTGACATTGAAGATGATGGCACGGTGACGATTTCCGCTGTGGATGAGAGCAAGGCGAAGAAGGCACGCAATATTATCCAAGGCATGACGCGCAAGCTCAATGAAGGGGATGTCTACGCTGGTCGCGTGACTAGGATTATTCCGATTGGTGCGTTTGTGGAGTTTCTGCCTGGTAAGGAAGGAATGATTCACATTTCCCAACTAGCTGACTACCGTGTTGGCAAGGTCGAAGATGAAGTGGAAGTTGGTGATGAGGTAATTGTCAAAGTGCGGGAGGTTGACGGCAAGGGCAGGATTAATCTTACACGCTTGGGCATCCATCCGGATCAAGCAGCAGCAGCTCGTGAGGCGGCGGCAATTAATCGGTAATTGAATTTTGGATTTTAGATTTTGGATTTTGAATTAATCGCAAATCTAAAATCTAAAATCGGCGCAGCGGGAGCACCTTTAATTGGTTGTAAAAAATGTTTAGGACTGATTAAGTAGAAATACTTAATTGAGTCCTCAGGCAAAAATAACACCCCTAAAGCTTTAAACTGGAGTGTACATTTTGTATTTTTTGAACTAGACTGAGTCACCTGTGCGAAGAATCGTTATTACCGCAAATTGGAAAATGCACAAAACCCAGGCAGAGTCGCTGGAGTTTTTGCAGGAATTTATGCCCAGCCTGGATGAAACCCCCAAAGAGCGGGAAGTAGTCTTGTGCGCTCCCTTCACTGCCCTAAACATCCTGTCTAAGAGCTTGCATGGTAGCCGCATGCACCTAGGTGCTCAAAATATCCACTGGGATGCCTATGGAGCCTACACGGGTGAAATTTCTGGCCCGATGCTCACAGAAATTGGCACGCATTACGTCATTGTTGGTCATAGCGAACGGCGTCAATACTTTGGTGAAAGCGATGCCGTCATTAACCTGCAACTGAAAGCCGCCCAACGTTATGGCCTCATTCCGATTCTCTGCGTCGGCGAAACGAAGCTCCAACGGGATGCGGGTAAGGCGGAAGCAATTGTCACTAACCAGCTGGAAAAAGACCTGGATAGTATAGATCAGAAGTTTCTTGTTATTGCCTACGAACCGATCTGGGCGATTGGAACTGGTGAAACCTGTGAGTCAACGGAAGCAAACCGGATGCTCGGCGTGATTCGTAGTCAGCTGACTAACCCTAATGTGTCCATTCAGTACGGCGGCTCTGTCAAGCCTAACAATATTGATGAAATTATGGCTCAGCCAGAAATCGATGGCGTTCTAGTAGGGGGAGCGAGTCTGGAGCCTAGGAGTTTTGCGCGGATTGTCAATTATAAGTAGCGATTACAGTCCTGAATTCATGCCAACCCCAGCCAGGTGGACAATTAGAGAACGTTCCTTCGAGTGGGGACAGCGTACTTATTTAATGGGGGTGCTGAATGTAACGCCTGATAGTTTTAGTGACGGTGGCAAGTTCAACACCCCCGCTACTGCCTTGGCACAGGCACAACAACTTGTGGCAGCGGGCGCAGACATCATCGATGTGGGTGGGCAATCGACGCGACCAGGAGCGGAGGAAATCTCCCTGGAAGAAGAACTTGACCGGGTGCTGTCGGTGTTGCAGGTGCTACACAACGAGATATTGGTGCCGATTTCTGTGGATACAACCCGGGCAACTGTGGCAAGGGCAGCTGTTGAAACTGGAGCTGATTTGGTTAATGACATTTCTGGGGCGACTTTTGACCCCGATATGTTGCCGACTGTAGCTCAGCTAAGTGTCCCGATTGTGTTGATGCACATGCGTGGGACACCTCAGACGATGCAAAAACTAACAGACTATCAGGATTTGAGCGGGGAGATTTATCAGTTTCTGGAAAGTCGGATCACAGCCGCGAATGCATCTGGGATTGACAAGTCTCAAATCATTGTTGACCCTGGTATTGGTTTTGCTAAGACCTATAACCAAAACCTGGAAATTTTTCGCCGCCTGCCGGTGTTTCGTTCCCTCAACTGCCCTATTTTAGTAGGGCCGTCCCGAAAAAGTTTTATTGGTCGCATTTTGAATCAACCCGACCCGAAAGCACGTGTTTGGGGAACAGCTGCGGCATGTTGTGCTGCGATCGCTGGCGGTGCCGATATTCTAAGGGTTCACGATGTCAAGCAAATGCAAGACGTCTGCCGCGTTGCTGATGCCCTATTTAGGTAGGTTTAACCAATGCCCGCTATCCGCGTATTTACGGTGAAATTATGTGAGTTATTTCTCGCTCTCCCAGAAAAAACCGTAAAATTACGGAGGAATTTTCTGGTTCTCCAAGATATTACTTAAGTAAGTAGAATGGATTTAACCGGATAAGATCTAGTATAGTGTTTGAATATACATAATATTTAGACGAGCCCTTTTTTTGAGACAGAACCTAGAATAATTAAGATTAAAAGATTTGAGAATTTACTACAACACTTAATCATCTCCAATATGGTTTCTACACGTTTATCTAGATCAATGAGCCAGCCAGTTGCAAGTCTGACCATTTTGGCTTTGATAGCGGTTGCTTGCCCATCTCCTACTCGGGCTCAGCTGCCAAATTCAGATGGGCTGGCTCCAGCACCAACGGGGAGCACACAGCAGGGGCAACCGCAGCCGACTCCGAACCAGCTCGCTCCAGCACCAACCGGAACCACACAGCAGGGGCAACCGCAGCCGACTCCGAACCAGCTCGCTCCAGCACCAACGGGAACCGCACAGCCTGTGCAAGTGCCCATAGATTACTTATTAGGAGGAGGCGATCGCATCCGCATCAATGTATTTGAAGTACCCGAATACAGTGGTGACTACCAACTTCCGCCTGGTGGGGACCTATACCTTCCTCTGATTGGTCGTGTAGAGGTTGCGGGGCAAACACAGGAACAAGCCGCTGAGACGGTTACTGCTAAATATGCTCGCTTCCTGAAGCGTCCCCTGATCACAGTGAGTCTTATATCTCCTCGTCCGATCAACGTTGGTGTTGCAGGAGAGGTAAATCGCCCTGGCTCCTATACACTAGCTTTGCAAGGAGGAGCAGGCGACAATCCTGGGGTGCAATACCCAACCATAGTAGGGGCAATTACCCTAGCTGAGGGAGTGACGCTGGCGGCAGATATTCGTCAGGTTCAGTTACGCCGTCGGCAAGGCTCTGGTCCTGAGCAAGTGATCAATATAGATCTGGCGGAGGCGATAAAAGGGTCAAATTCAGCGCTATACCCTACTACCTTGCGGGATGGAGACACCGTCTTTATCCCGACAGCAACCGTCGTCAACAAAGCAGAAATACGCCAATTTGCGACAGCTAGCTTTGCCGCCGCTCCAACTAGACCCCGTACAGTTAGTGTAGTTGGTCAAGTTAACCGTCCTGGCTCCTATGTTGTAGTCGGAGGAAGCGCCACAGCAACCGCCACAGAACAGGGTGGGGGTGGTGCCGGAGGTGGCCTTCCTACTGTAACACGGGCAATTCAGCTAGCTGGCGGAATTACTTCACAAGCCAATGTTCGCAATATCCAGATCCGCCGACTTACGAAAAACGGCGTAGGACAAAATGTGAGTGTAAATCTCTGGAGACTGTTACGGGCGGGTGATACCAACCAAGACACGATTGTGCAAGATGGAGATACTATTGTTATTCCCACAGCCAGAAATACAAACGCAGCAGATGCCACTGCATTAGCAGATGCTAGTTTTTCTCCTACTACAATTCAAGTTAGTGTGGTAGGAGAAGTGAGAAACCCAGGATTGATAAATATTCGACCGAATACGCCCTTGAATCAGGGACTGCTAACTGCTGGAGGGTTCAACAATAGTCGAGCTAAGAGGGGATCTGTTCAGCTAATTCGCCTCAACCCTGATGGCACTGTTACGAAACGTAAAGTGCGGGTTGATTTGTCTCGAAATATCGATGCCGAAGATAATCCCACGCTTCGGGATGACGACATCATTGTAGTCGGTCGCTCTGGCCTAGCCGTGGCTGGAGACACCATAGGAACTGTCTTATCGCCTCTAGGTGGGGTGTTTTCCATATTCAACCTTTTTAATGACTTAAACGACTAAATACGCCTAGGATAATAGCGCGGAGCTATAAACTTATTGAGGAGGTTCGATGCCTCCTCAATTGTTGATTATTTACTCTTGTGCTGAAGTTGTTGGAGGAAAAACTCCTCTAGTGAGGGGCGGGTCAAGTTCATGGCAATGATTTGTCCGTTCATGAGGCGAAGTCTAGCAAGAAAATCATAGGGATCATCTTGTAGTTGACCGTACCAAGAGCCATCTTGCTCCTCCTTTAGATTAAATATCGATTGGTTGAGAGCGTTCAAGTCACCTCCCCTGCCCTTAACGTGGTATGTTTCAGCTGGACCTAACAGTTCATCAAGGCCGCCGCTGCAAATCAACTCGCCTTCAGCGAGAATGGCAACGCGCGAGCAAATCTGCTCCACCTCTGAGAGAATGTGGCTATTGAAAAAAATCGTCTTGCCTTGGTTTTGAAGCAAGAGAATAATCTCCCGCATTTGGTGGCGTCCTAGTGGATCAAGACCAGACATTGGCTCATCCAGAAACACCAATTCTGGATCGTTGATTAAAGCCTGTGCCATGCCGACACGCTGGAGCATCCCCTTGGAATACTGGCGCAGCTGCTTTTTACGGGCAGACTGCTGGGATAGCCCCACTAATTCTAAGAGCTGGGGAATACGTTGGCGCTGCACAGCAGCTGGGATTTGAAATAGTCCAGCCGCCATCTGCAAAAATTCCCAACCAGTTAGATAATCATAGAAATAGGGGTTTTCTGGCAGGTAACCCACCCGTTGCTTCATGGCGCGATCGCCTAAGGGCTGTCCCAACAACAACCCTTGCCCAGAAGAAGGACGCACAATTCCCAGCAGGAGCTTCAAGAGCGTGGTTTTACCAGCTCCGTTCGGCCCCAAGATGCCAAAAGTTTCGCCTTGATAGACGGTGAGTGAACAACTTTTCAGGGATGGAATTTTTTGATTGAGCCAGAAGCCGGTGCGATAGACTTTCCTCAATTCATAAGTCTGTATCACCGGCTTCCGGTCGAGTTTTTTGGGTTGGGAGGAAATTAATTCTGCAACAGACCTCATCGTGACTCCTGTTATAGAGCAAGGGTTTTGACTACTTGCATGAAGACATCACTGCACTCTATTTAAGTTATTTTTACTCGTATATGCCCCAAGTTTCAATGAGGAAATCACTGAGAAAAGTGTTTTCTGCCCTTAAAAACAGAGCAGACTCCCCTGCTTTGTTCTGTGGCAGAGTTTGATATAGGGATAGCACACAAACTTTAATCTTGAGGAAACTGATGAATCGCTCAAAACTGATTGCCGTTATTACTGGTGCGATTTCCATAATTTTGGCGATCGCCTACCTAGTCATTGTCCAACTGCTAGACTTTCGTGGTGAAATGCTACCGGCTCCCCAAAGCCAACTATCGCAACCACCTGTGGCAGTTACCTATATCTTGCCAAATAAGTTGTAGTATGCTAATAACGCTATCAAGCATACTTCCGCAGGGCTGAAGTATCCCAGGCTTGATCGACTTCGTTGGCTAGGTCCCGGTCGGCTCTAGATATCTAACCAGCTGATTGGATCGCGCCATCAACGCTCTTGCCAAAGGTTTCCCCCTCAACCACCTGTGCCCCTCGTCGGAGCAGATCTTCGGCATGGCGGCGGTGAATCGCTCTTTTAGATTGGAGAGACTGCTTGACTTTTAGGGATTATTAGATTTCAGATTGATAGTAATCATCAGGTTTAATCTCTCCAATTGCATTCTTATCCTTATTAATGCAACCGGGCTTTTGAGAATACTGGCAGACCCGCGCCCACAGCTGAGCTCTGGTGCCTGGCGGCCCTGCAGAAAACAGTACCTTATCTTCTCGGGGTGCTTTGATTATTGTGACATTACAAGCCGGACAAACTCCTGTACTGTTTTGTTGCATACCTATCAGTTAGTTCGACTGAGCTACCTATCATAAATTAATATAGCTTTTAACTTTGCATCAACTCAGTCTTGAGATATAACCAAAGAACAAGTTTCTGTTAACCATAGGCAGAACAGTCTCGTTACAAGCTGTGTAGAGTGCCTTTACCAACTGGTTTTGACCACAACTACACTAAAACGATGAACCGGGTTGCTTGAGAAACTCCGTTTCTTCGGGTGTTGAGACTCGACCCAGAATTTTGTTTCGGTGGGGGAACCGTCCAAACCGTTCAATAACTTCCAGGTGCCGGACTGCATAAGGGAAAGCACTTTTCGTCTCTGAGTCTTCGTCCCTGAGCTGGCGGAATAGTTCAACTGACTGGCGTTGGTGGTCCAGATTCTCACTATGCATGAAGGGAATGTAGAGAAACCAGCGTTGGAGTGGGGGGAGTTCTGGATTCAAAGCACGGGCGATCGCATGTTGGGTCACCGATAGCGCTTGAGTGTCAGTGGCAAACGCACGGCGCTCACCCCGAAACATATTCCGAGGAAACTGATCCAGGAGCAGAACTAGCGCGACACAGCCCTGGGATGACTGCTGCCAGCGATCGAGCTTGCCTGCTGCCGCCTCCTGGTAGTCGGCCATGAAGCGGGTTTGAATGGTCTGATCAAATCCTGGGTCTTTCGTAAACCAAACCTTGCGAGCAATTCCAGCCGTATCTTCTTGTGAGGTGCCAAACCAGAAGTCGAGAATTTCATTTACGCTGGACATCAGTTTCTCCTAAAGCTGGTGACAAGATTTGAACTTGCGACCGGCGGTTTACAAAACCGCTGCTCTACCCCTGAGCTACACCAGCAACAAGAAATACTATAGCAAACATTGGGTCACAAAAAAGAAAGGGAGTGTGGAAGCGCTGTAACTACCACGTTTCATAAAGCGCGGTAAAATCTAAAATCTAAAATTATCTTGGCTCTAGAAGTTTTCGGATAGGCTCTATGACAAGCAAGAAAATTATTTCTCTAGGACTGTTAGTCTTTATACCCATTTCAATTGCGGCTGAATTTTTCAAGTGGGGTTCACTCCCGGTCTTCATCACATCCGGTATAGCTATTATCCCCTTGGCGGTCTGGTTGAGCACTGCTACTGAAGAAATTGCTGTGGTGACTGGTCCCTCCATTGGCGGTCTGTTAAATGCAGTCTTCGGGAATGCTACTGAGCTGATTATTGCTTTAGTTGCCCTTCAAGCAGGATTGGTTGACATTGTTAAAGCAAGTATTACTGGAACCATTATCAGTAACTTACTCCTAGTCATGGGGCTTTCCATGTTTTTGGGCGGTCTGCGCTATAAGGAGCAGGATTTTAAGCCGATTGTGGCACGGGTGAATGGTTCCTCCATGACCTTGGCAGTGACTGCAATTGTTTTGCCCACGCTGGTGATCTCTACCTCAAATGGAGTTGAGCCTGCGGCGATCGCTAATCTCTCAATTACAGTAGCAGCGGTGCTCATCATAGTCTATGGTCTAACACTGCTATTTTCATTGAAGACCCATAGCCACCTTTACGATGTGGGAATAGCAGATTTGGAGGAAGCGAGTGGAGCCGAATCTACTGCTGACAAGCCCAATCTATGGCTTTGGATCGGTGTGTTAGTAGCATCTACTGTCGCTGTTGCCTTTGAGTCAGAAATCTTCGTTGGAGTCGTCGAAGAAGCTACACAAGGGCTGGGACTGACTCCACTTTTTACGGGTGTTATTCTTTTACCCCTGGTTGGCGGTGCAGCAGAGTATGTAACTGCTGTCAGTGTAGCAATCAAAAACAACATGAACCTATCCGTTTCAGTTGCTATGGGATCTAGCCTCCTAGTTGCCCTGTTTATGGCTCCGCTTTTAGTCCTGGTAGGACAGGCGATCGGTCAACCTATGGATCTAGACTTCAATCCTTTTGAGGCAGTGGCTGTAGCGATCTCCGTCACAGTTGCCAATTTAATTACTGTGGACGGACGCTCTGACTGGTTGGAGGGAACACTGCTCTTGGCAACATACATCGTGCTAGGGGCGGCTTTCTACTTTCATCCAGCCTGATTGATAACCCCTAGGTTTTACGGCGATTTCTATAAAACCTCAATCCATAGAGAATCGAAACTCTAACCTAGAGGTGCAGAATATGCAATAAAATAGGGAGCCCCACAGTTATTTTCTATGAACTTTCTGCGATTATCTCCAATCAAGACAATTCGTTCCTGGGGGCGTCTTATTTTCAACTGCTTGTTGCTGCTGAGTTGCCTGTTCCTCCTCAGTATGCCACCGGCTCTGGCGAGTATCAATGATGACCGCTTTGATGGCAACATTTTTGTTCTCTATGGCGGCAATGGTTCTTTGGTACCGCCCAAGGTGACGCTGGCAAAATCGTTGGCAGGGGACAGGCCAACGCTGCTAGTGTTTTACGTAGACGACAGCAGCGATTGCAAGCAATATGCCCCGGTGGTTTCGCGACTGCAGGCGTCCTATGGTCGGGTAACAGATTTCATCATCATCAATGTGGATACCATCCCGTCCAAGTTAACCTACACACCAGATGAACCGGGCTATTACTATGAAGGCGTTGTCCCTCAAGTCCTCGTGTTCAATAAGTCGGGTGAGGTTGTGCTAAATAAAAAAGGTCAGGTGCCGTTTGAGCAGGTAGACGACATCTTCCGGGAGGTGTTTAATCTGCTACCCCGCTCAGAGTCGCTAGAGTTGAAGCTCCGACCGGTGAATGAGTTCAGCACTGAGTTAACCAAATAAAGCCTGAAAACAACTATACTAGAGCGGCTACTGTAATTGAGAGATTAGCGATCGCCGCAGGCTCAACTCCATTTGAGGTAGAGATCACCAGCGTGGGCAAAAC
>QQTW01003978.1_pt1 | contig 11022 bp, 13 predicted proteins | sample 1904831 | NCBI WGS metagenome assembly QQTW01 (sample SAMN09435610, study PRJNA476489) | Subsurface metagenome, whole genome shotgun sequencing project.
ATGCCTGGATAATTGGGTACGGGTTTACTTCTATGACACTCTCGGATCGCGTCCATCAGTTGGTTCCCTAGAGTGGGAACGCCAAGCTTCTCAGCAAGGTAATAAAGCGGGAACATGCCGTTGATGCCGTCCGGGACACCAGCAAGGCTACCGCGATGAAGCCAGTTGAGGAATGAGTCGAACGTTGTGATCATCGTGTCCGCCAGTACGATATCGTCGGGCATGACATTTGGATCAGTGTCCTCGAATCTCGATCGAAAGTAACTGCAATAGTGGCACAACAGCTTCCTGTATACCGGGTAGACCTTTCGCTCCTGATCAACGACGATATTGACCATAGGATAACTGATAAATCTGGCGGGGTCAGGAATTGTGAGATCGTAGAGCAAGGGCATACGCACTCACTGATGCCCTTATCGGGCTCAAGTTCCAGTCGCAAACCTTCAGGTCGTAGAAGTGATGACATCCCTGGACTCGTCTTCTCGCTTTGCTCTGTTTTGATCCTGTCCAATTCAAGAGCTTTCTCACCGGTCGATTGTTTGGAAATGTCTTGCGAGCTTGATATGGCTGGAGGCAGACAAAGAGGAGGAAAATTGGGTTCCGCCGCTGGGGATGAAGGCCTTTGCTTAGCGGACAGTGTTGACTCAAGGCCCCTTTCTGCATGTTGTTGGGGACGAGGGCGCTCCGGAGCCTTTCTGCCTTTGGGTCGGTCACGTCTTGAAAGAGCCATACTTCTAGCGCGATCAAGGGCCTCTAGCTCGTTGAATCGTTTGGACGGGATGGGAGGAAACCTCGGGGAGATTGCCATCGCGTTCGGGAATGAAGCAAGATGATTTGTGGCTTGTTCGAGGGTGTTCCGTGATGAGCTGCGAGAAACGCCTGATATCTTGCGCTTGCCATGTGACGGCTTGTTTGGGTCCCTATTCTCTCCTAGAAAATCCTTGTTTTGCAGCAGCTTTGTAGACTCACCCGAATATACTGGCTGATCGTGGGAAGGCACATGCTCGTAAGGTGTGAAGTGTGTCATGGTGTACTGTCAACGTGCTCAGGTGGTTGAAAAAATCAGGACGAGGACAGCAAATTGTGATAGCTCAGTGTTCCCCGTTCTTGTGTTTTGTTGTGGTGAGGGATTGTGTTATGATCTTCCGTTTCCATGTTAGCCCTACGCGTCAAAATCCACAAACGAAGAGACTCAAACATACCTCTCTAACATCTTGTTAGCGGACACAGTACTTCCACCCTTCCATCGTGTGTAAGAGAAGTCATTTCCAGGGCTTCCGAGTCACATGAATAAACTTTGAATCGCTGTGAGAAGATGGAAGATCCACTGTTATCCTCAGCAGGATTGCCAGATAGGCTTTTCTCGAATGTTAGACACCGTCGATACAACTCGACACCTAACACAGCATCGTTTGACAAGGTGGATGATACTCAGACGCGCCTGGGTGAGATGCGAGTCAAAGAAAAGATTAGAAGTGGCTGCTGATTCAAATGTGGAAGGGTCAATCGGACAACGCCCCACAGTCAACGTTCAACGCAAGAGAATTAGGAAGATAACATGTATAGGCTCTGGATTCGTGGGAGGTACGATCTGCAACAATTCCATCCAAAGCCCAAGTAGCAACTTCTCTTCTAGGTCCTACCTCTGCAGTTACAGCCTATCGAGCAGACGTACAAGTCACGGTCGTTGACCTCGATAATGCACGCATAGCCGCTTGGAACTCCACCACGTTGCCAATATATGAGCCAGGCCTGTACGAGATCGTTTCTGCCGCTCGTGATGGCCTCGAACATAGCGCCGACAATCCTTCTAAAGCTTTCCTTCAGCGCTTGCAGACTGCAGCAACTTCTGATCTGCTCGAAGGGGTATTCCAGCGTACACAATCGAGGCCTCCATCTCATGCAACACGACCTCCGAATCTTTTCTTCTCAACCGACGTTGATAATGCTATCAGGGAAGCTGATCTCATCTTTGTTTGCGTCAACACTCCGACCAAGACGAACGGTATTGGGAAGGGCGCTGCAGCAGACTTGGGATATGTTGAAGCAGCAACTCGAACCATTGCAAATGTAGCATTGGAAAGTAAGATTGTCGTTGAAAAGTCAACAGTACCTTGTAAAACGGCACAGTCTATACGAGATATCGTAAGTGATGCCGCTATTCGAAGGCGTCAGAATGGAAGGCGAGACGAACTTCGCTGAAATCTAGGATTTTCAGCTCATGGCTAACGCCCGACCCGGTGTCGAATTTGACGTCCTTTCGAACCCTGAGTTCTTAGCTGAAGGTACTGCGGTCGCCGATCTGCTTTATCCCGACCGTATCATTATCGGCTCAATGCCTACGTCTTCTGGTTATAGCGCAGCCGCTTCTCTTGCCGATGTTTATGCCCAGTGGGTACCAAGGGAGCGCATTATAACCATGAACCTGTGGTCTTCGGAACTGTCAAAGCTCGCAGCCAATGCCCTGCTGGCTCAACGAATCAGCAGTGTCAATGCATTGAGCGCCATCTGCGAAGCTACGGGAGCGGACGTTGATGAAGTCAGCTATGCATGCGGGCTCGATTCACGTATCGGCCCTCACATGCTGAAGGCAGGTCCAGGGTTCGGTGGCAGGTAAGCTTGAACAATGTGTTGTCAGATGTGTTGAACTAAGTGGTCTTCAAGCTGCTTTCAGAAGGACATCTTCAATATTGTCTACCTGTCCGAGTCGCTTCATTTGTATGAAGTAGCGGACTACTGGCGATCAATCATAAACATGAACGAACATCAGAAAGACAGGTTCATCAAACGGATTATATCGTGTCTCTTCAACACTCTCAGGGGCAAAAAAATCGCGGTGCTTGGATTTGCTTTCAAGAAAGACACCAGTGATACTCGAGAGTCGCCCGCCATCAAATTGGTTAGCAACCTCATAGCCGAAGGCGCTTTGGTAGGAATATATGATCCACGAGTCAAAGAGGAGCAGATTCTGAATGATCTACTGAACGACGGTGTTAAGCAGTCACATATCGAGTCTAGTGTTGCTATTTGTCGATCTCCTTACGATGCATGTCGCGGAGCTGATGGGGTTGTAGTTATGACTGAGTGGGATGAGTTCAGTAACAAAGCAAGCCCGAATTCAGCGGGACCATTGGCGGCTATGCCGACAGGGCCCGGACTGAGTCCTAGTGTGACGACAGTTGCGAGAGCCGACGCTGCTCGCAAGGAAGCGTACTTGCACACGCCTCCGAAATCCCCAGTGATGCGCCGGAGTGTAGTGTCCCAAGTGGAACCGAGGGGCTACAACGAGAAGAGGCTCGCTATGGTCAGCATCCACGCACAGACTAGCTCTAGAGAGCGCCTAGACTGGGCTCGCATTGCGCAGACCATGAAGAAGCCAATGTTTGTCTTTGACGGCAGAAACATTCTTGACAGTGCTGCGCTAGAAAGGCTGGGTTTCAGAGTCGAGGCTATTGGGAAAGCTAGGACGGCCTTCTAGATGGCTCGAAACTCCGTGTAGTTGCTCGGCGCAAATGTCCAAGCTTGCCTCTGCGGTTTCATAGGCTCGAAACGACGAAGCTAGCTGGCCCGTTGGGGCTATAGCACGGCCTCTGCGGCCTCGTCAGTTCTCTTCAACACTCATCTTGCCATACCATTGCTGCCCTTCAAGTAACAAGAGCCATAACATCTCAGAACCAGACCTGGAGGATTCGCCGGGAGACGTCAAATGCGCGGATCATTACCGCCGAATGTTCCCATTCTGGGTCTCGGACAAAAGCATTGCAATAAACAGCTCAGCATATATTTCAATCCGCCGAAGCCTGAGATATGGCGATATATAGATTAGAACCCAATAGTAAATATTCAGTCTTGCCTCATCTCCAGCCAAGTCTGGTAGTGATATGGAGATATTTCGGTTAGATAATTTTAGTTGAGGGTGCAGTTCGGTTACGAACAGCACCAATCAGAGCACTGTACTGTAGCAGTCAAACCTCCCACCTCACTGTAACAACATCTCAAGAGTATCTGAAAGTTGATCATGTTTTGCACAATCTATCACGGGCAATCTTAAAGAAATATGGAGTCTCTCACGAGTGAAGATCTCTTGCTATCTTAGTTATATACAACACCACTGTTCTTCTATGCAGATCGAGATAGGATATAGAACAGCAGCTCGCCAGAGCTACTTTGTGAAGCATGAACGGCAACAATCCCCAGAATCAGCAAGGGACATCTCAGCCGCAGCAAGTAACTCTCATCCGAGCCGATCAAGTTCACAAACTGCCTCATCTACCTGAAGACCAGAAGATCCAGATCGAACAGAGGGTAAGGCAACTGTGGGACGACCTACAAAATCGTCAGCCAGGCAGCCCCGAGTATCAACAATTACACAACAGACTGGTCGGACTATCACAATCACTCAAAGAAGGTCTGAACCGCTGGAGGGCGACACAATCCGGTCAGCAACAGCAGTCACAGCAACAAGGCGGCGTCAACCAAGCTCAAGCAGTCACCCAACATAATGCCTCAGCAATACAGAGTCAAGTGCAAACGGAGGGATCCTCGGCGCAAGGCGGTGCGCCACCGCAAAACACTCAGTCCATGCCCCCTCAAATGATTCAGCATATACAGAACTTCCCATTCATAGTGCCTCCGAATGTATTAGCGTCAGGTCAGCCGCAGTCCGACGAATGGTTGCGCCAGATACGGTTGAAGTACGCAAAGGCTCTTCAAATGACTGAAGTTGCATCCACTCGACTCAAAGACTTGACTGCCTTGGCAGCACAACGTAACAGAGAAGGCCGGTCGTTTAGTCAAGAAGAGATGCAAACATACCAGGTTCAGAAGACTCGTTTGCTAACGACATTGCAAGAGAATAGAGACTTTCTAGGAAAATTTAGAAAGCAACAGGAAGCTCTTAGGGCCCAACAGAATCAACAACAAGCTACTGGGTCAGGAACTGGACCTGGTCAGAGTGACAGTACGCATGCTACCCAAGCTTCTCATCAATCGCCTCTCGCCACCGGACAACAACCTAACCAACAGCATATGCCCCCAGGTCAGGGGGCGCCGCATACGGTCAATTCCGCTATCGATGCTGCGCGAAATCAGGCGAACGCCACGGGCCATTCTTCGATGAGTCCTTCCAACGCTGGTCCGCAACACTTAGGGCAAGTGCCGACGTCGCAACCGGGAAACGCCGCACAGGGTCAACCACAACTTCCGCAACCACCTCTCAACATCAACACAAGCAGTGGCGCGCAGCAACAGACGAATTCACCGCAAACCGCGCAACCAACTTCCACTATCCAAGGCCCGCCACGACCACTGTCTCACCAAATGGCAATGGCACAAGCAGCTCGTTCTTACTCGAATCCCAATTTTCAGCAGTCCACTCCGCAATCCGCAGGTTTGCACTCGCATCCGCAGATTGGGAATGTTGAGCAAAGCAACAACAACGTAAAGATGCGCATTCCCAAAAACCTCAACATCCCCGAGCCCCAACCAGTTGCTATGGGTCCAGCGAGGCCTACCATGTCCGGCGGACCAAGTAATGGCGCGATGGGTATGATGGGTCAACCGGCTATTCCGAAGCATCCAGGCTATGTTCTTGAGGGTGAAGGTGAACGGGTCTTGAGCAAGAAAAAGCTTGATGAGCTTGTTCGACAGGTCACGGGAGGGGGCGAAGGTCTTGGAGGCGAGGGCTTGACCGCCGAAGTCGAAGAGGTCAGTTGCTCCAAATATACCCTTTTGGCTTCTAGGCTTCGGCAATCTAGGCGCGTACTACACGTCACGTTTCCTACACGCATACTGAAATACTACGCGTTTTGTCTACTGCTACCTCTTCATCTTGCCTAAACTGCCTACCCTAAGATTAACGTTTGGGCAAGGTCTACCATCTAGCTGTCCGCTGACTGTATACTTTAGGCCATCCTCCAAGTAGCAGACGACTTCGTCGATCAAGTTGTCACCAGCGCCTGTCGTCTCGCCAAGCTTCGTCACTCATCCACCCTGGAGATACGCGATATCCAACTTATCCTTGAACGCAACTACAACATCCGCGTGCCAGGCTATGCTTCTGACGAGATCCGCACTGTGAAGAAGTTTCAACCCGCCCAAGGGTGGACGCAGAAGATGAGCGCGGTGCAAGCCGCTAAGGTCACTGGCGGGAAGGCTGACTTGTAGAGTTATGAGTGTGTCCACGGTCGAGACCTCGGCACAATTTGGTGTTTTTCGGCGCTGGCGGACTGCTACGGCCTTGTAGTTCGGATAGAGTCACGACTGTGGTGTCGGCGTGAAGGATCTGACGAGTCATTATGCGGTGTTGTCCAAAGGTATATGTGGACATGGAATTGCCTTCTCAAAGTTGACGAGGCTTCAAGACAGTCAATGTATTAGTGGTGTTAATACAAATGAAAGACTGTTGAATGGCATAAGCAGGGGTCCTTCCGTGTCGTTGCTACAACTCAGGCTTTGTAACCGTGGTCACACAGTCCATCCTGCCAACTTGATAGTCCGAAAGTTGCATCGAGGTGGGTGTTGGTGATATTATGCTGATTCTAGCAACCCTCTCACATAGCGCAGCTTGGAACTTCTCCATACCAGCTGTCGACGAACGTACTGTACACTCCGGAACCGCCACAGCTATCTACCTACGTTCGCCTCATGGCTGTCGGCTAGGGTTCAGCAAGGGTGCGACCGAAGACCAAGACCATGAGGACCCTCAGGACCCTGCAGCCTGCAGCCTGCAAATAGCCTTCAGCATTGATTCCACAGTATAAGGCACTGTATACTCGCTTGCCGAAACGCTTGTAGAAGGTTTGTGACCTTGCTTACTCAGTCCCGATGTCCCGTCCGTTGATGACACGGCAGGATAGGTAGTAATAAGGTGCGAGTAAGTCCATCGTAATCGTAATCCCATAGCGTAAACCGGACACTTTACTGCCCGGGTTGTGCGAAGCAAAGCAAAAATACGAGATTATTACACACGCAGCATAAATCTACGCCTTCCCCCCCTCCATTTGCAATCATCCTGTCTGACGGCAACAATTCTCTCCCTTCCTCCTTCCACCGGCTCTTCTTTTACTGCTTTATCCCGGTCTCACAGACACAAAAGTTTCGCAGCCTTCCTTCCCAGAAATCTCCAAGCTGCACAACACCAACGCCGACTGATCCGGTCTCAAATTGGGATAAGCACAAAATCTCACTTCCGGTGATATCTTCTACCTGTGAATAGGGCCTGCTCCTTCGGCGAAATGTCTTCTCCAGAGGGCCGAGACAGGAAGAGACCAAGTATTCTTATCCTTTCTCTCAATTTATCCTGAATTGCCTTTTCGTTGGTATTACCTGCCTTCGTCGCTGCGAATATGTGGTATAAGAAATCGTCGAACCCACAGGATGAAGTACCCCGCAGCAACTTTTCTCGTCAACTAAAGTGTCGATTTCAACGAACATTAAATACAATCTACCTGCTCGAGAGCGATGTCTAACACTTTGACCACCAACCATCTAGGAACCCAATCATGTCCGCCTCCGCAGCTCCCTCAACTCATTGCGGAGCAGCATGTCCCGATTGCATCAACTGACAAAGACACCCAACGACTGATCGTGGTCCTCTCGAATGCGAGCTTGGAGACTTACAAAGCATCCCATGGTGGTGCAAGAGGTGGAGTTGTTAGGGACGAGAAGTATTCTCTGCTGAATAGCGACGAGCATATTGGAATAATGCGAAAGATGAATCGAGATATCAGCGACGCGCGACCAGACATAACTCATCAGGTGTGTTTGAGAGAGTATCTTTGGACAAGAGTAGCTGTATTCCGGCTTGCTTACCACATGGTCATCTTAGTGCCTCCTCACATTGCTCGACTCCCCTGTCAACAAAGCTGGAAGGTTGCAAATTTACATCCACACGGCCAAGGGCGTCCTTATCGAAGTCAGCCCAACGGTCCGCATACCACGTACCTTCAAACGATTCGCCGGATTGATGGTCCAACTCCTGCACAGACTTTCCATTCGCTCCACCAATTCGCAAGAGAAGCTGCTCAAGGTCATCAAGAACCCCATCACTGACCATCTCCCGCCCAATTGCCGAAAGGTCACATTGAGCTTCGATGCCGAGGTTGTACGTGTGCGAGACTATATTGCGGATCTGGCACCTAAAGAGAGTGTTTGCGTTTTCGTTGGAGCCATGGCCAAAGGCAGGGATGATTTTGCCGACAGCTTCAAGGACGATACGATCAGCATTAGCAACTACAGCCTGAGCGCCAGTGTGGCATGCAGTAAATTCTGTCACGCAGCCGAGGATGTGTGGAACATCATCTAGATGTTTTTTCTGGAAACCATTACGGATTTACGACCCGCAGCGCAGCGTCTTGTCTGCTCAATCTTTCGCCATCGTGTACGATCTGGGTTTCTGAGTCGTACTCAAGGGGACAGAGAGGGAGAGCACATGACGGCTGCGATACCAACATCCAAGCTTCGTCATGTGTTACTCCAGGGCATGCGTTGAGACTTTGGATCTGGATCTGTTTCTGCAACAAGCACATCAAGGTTCAACAAGCTCAAGGCGGTTTTCGTCTGTGTGGAGCACTTCAACCTGCTCTACAATTTTCTTTATTCTCTTTGATTACTCGCAAGGAGCTTCAATAGCAAACAAGGTACGTATGGCGTTGTTCCTTTAATTCGGCGGTGGGAAAAGTCATCTTGGCAGCGAGCGGATCCGGGGTGTTTATTGTGTTGTCAGAAAAGTCAGCAGTCCGCTGCGAATCTACGATCTTTCGATTTCTTTCTTTTGTATTGTATTAGCACCCAATAACGATCTTTTGGTGTGCATATGTTGGACTTTTAGAACCTGCCGTGTCGAGAATATTTATTGTAAATCGAAATCTGTACCTAAAACGTACATCACTCGAATCTTCAGTCATCAAATCGGAGAGAAGCAGCTCCACTCTCCCCCATCATTGGGTCGGAGATGGCTGATTGGGCAAGGCGATCACGCATATGCACGTATGTCCCGCCAATTGGACGGCTTCAGGTTGTGACGAATTCGAACCTAAGTTTGCCCTGCCTCTTGTGGATCCCTTCGACGTGGCATCCTCACCTGTTCTTCAAGACTTAAGAGGTGGGTATAACTGTACCTGCAATCCGTATGGGGCGTTCAGGTACGGACACATATGTTATAGGCATTCAATCAAGGCCTGGCAGGGATGTATTCGCCTCATACGATCCACCTGCTGAAGTGAGGTCAGTCAGGGCGTGTTTGACAGTTGTTGAATCCAATCGGTATCGAGTGATCTGATTTGGTTGAGCATCTACTTGAACATACCAGTTGTACAAAAGTCTTCTCAGATATAGCTTATCGAATTACTTAGCAAACAGGTCCAACTTCTTGCTGCGTTGAAGTTACTTTTCTACTTGCCTTTCTCTCTTTTGCTTACAGAGCTATTCGCATACCACAACTCTCTCCCAAAGTCCTATAGACAACCCTCCCCCGTTCTCACACTCATTCACACACCGCATTCCTCTTCTTTCCAGCTGCCATTGCTCCCTATCTGTTCGAACCTCCGTTCGTCACCATCTTCTCATCACTCACAGTCCAAAGTCTAGCCGCACCCGCAAAGCACAACCTCACAGCAGACTCCCAAAATGCCAGTCTCCCACATCGGCCTCACAGTCACTCACCTCCCAACATCCTGCTCTTTCTTTCTCGCCGCGCTCCAACCGCTCGGATACAAGTACGTCGGACAACAAGGCAATCAGATTGGCTTTGGCGTCGACGAGACCGCCGCCGACTTTTTCATCTGTCAGGAGACGCCTGGGTACGTTTTTCCCACCTCTTTCCTCCTCGATCTTCCCCCTCCTTGCCATTCTCCTTCCCAAAAAACGTACGAGTGAGTGAATAAACAAAACCAAACAACGAATCAACCGAGTACCATGCCCGCCAGCCCCACCGACTCCGCACCCGTCTCTCTCATCCCATCCACGCTCACCACTAACCTCTCCACAACAAAGCATAAAAGCAGGAGCCGCCCACATCGCCTTCGCAGCCCCGACCCGCAACACCGTCAACGCCTTCTTCACCGCCGCCCTCAAAGCCGGCGGTAAAATCCACGGCGAACCCGCCATCCGCGACGCCGAAATGGGCTTCTACAACGCGGCCGTGCTGGACATGGACGGCAACTCCATCGAAGTCGTCCATCGCGACCTACCTCCTCCCGTCCCTTCGCCAACGGCGATGCCAGAAGGAAGCCGAGTCCTGACATGGCAGAAGGACGTCGCGAGAAGTCTTTCCGCCGGAGGAGCCAGGAGCGTAGTCAGTTACGCCGCGCCCAGCCAAGCAGCCGGCTCTCCGAAGACGGTCATAACGAAACGCACCACGGCGCCCACGGTCGTCGTTTCGCCCGCGGCCGCTGAACCCGTCGTCGCACCGGGGAACAGCGGCGGTGGAGGCGACGACGGCGCCAAAACACTCCTGGGCACGCTCCTCGGCGCCGCAGCCGGCGCCGCCGTCGCGTACGCCATGACCAAATCCGAGACGCCCCCAGCGTCTCAGTCTGCGTCTCCGTCGTCGACGCAACAACCACTCGCCACAGCAGCAGCAGCCGCACAGACGATTTTCCGCGCCTTGGAAGGCGCGCGCTCGTCGTCGTCGTCCTCGGCCGAAGCGACGCCGGTGCAGACGCAGACGCAACGGCCGTACCAAGCGAGCGCTGCGTCGAAAGCGCCCTCGACGATCGTCATTCAGGACCTCGAATACCAATACCAATCCCAAAACCCAGCCTCCCAGGCACCGACCCACCATCACCGACCCCTCCGCGCCATCGAAGCTCCGCCCCCCAATCGAACGGGCTCCGCATCCGCCCTCCCTCAAGCCGCGCGTAGCACGCTGATCGACACCTTCGTCCCGCCCAGCGAAATCCCACGCCACCCCCGACCGGGCTTACCTGTTTCCGTGCATTCGGAGTCGCGACTCAGCGTCCGCAGCAGCGGTGCGTCGAAAGGGCACGTTCAGGTGCAGGCGCAGTCCCACCATTCATCAAC
>QQTW01003979.1_pt1 | contig 11022 bp, 20 predicted proteins | sample 1904831 | NCBI WGS metagenome assembly QQTW01 (sample SAMN09435610, study PRJNA476489) | Subsurface metagenome, whole genome shotgun sequencing project.
AACCGGACCTGCTAAAGTCACCGTCGAGCACTTTGATTTGAAACTGCGCCACGGAGTAACCTCCCTGTATTTTTAGCTCCCTGAAAGGCAAATTGATTGCCTCCGTAATTTACAAAGCAGAGGGAGCAGGGGAGCCCGCTACGCGTTTGGAGTAGGGGAGAGTGTACATACAGACAATCGCATCACATCAATTCCCCCCCTGCACCCCTGTCAAAGCACCCCTGCTCTCTTCCTAGACTCGACGTCGCTTGGGCGGACGGCAGCCATTATGAGGGATAGGGGTAATATCGCGGATCAGCGTAATTTCTAAGCCTGCCCCCTGTAGGGCCCGGATAGCAGTTTCTCTACCCGCTCCAGGCCCACTAACCATTACCTCGATCTGGCGCATACCCTGATCAATCGCTCGGCGAGCCGCACTTTCAGCAGCGGTTTGGGCTGCAAAGGGCGTTCCCTTTTTGGCACCTTTAAAGCCACTGGAGCCAGCTGATGCCCAGGAAATTACATCTCCGTTTTGATCGCTGATGGTGACAATACTGTTATTGAAAGTAGACTGGATGTGAGCCATGCCGTTGGGTACATTGCGTTTTTGCTTCTTGGTACCCGTTTTTTTTGTTTGTTGGTCGAGCCATATCGGTCTTGTAGAATAAGCTAAAGATTGCTTTGCTTTACACACGGGCGCACACGTATGTACAGACAGGACACACGCCGATACGCCCCTACTCCGAGAATAATTACTTACCGCTGGGTGCTTTTTTCTTGCCAGCTACTGTCTGCCGTCTACCACGGCGTGTGCGTGCATTGGTGCGGGTTCGTTGTCCGCGCACTGGCAGACCCATGCGATGACGACGGCCCCGGTAGCTACCAATGTCAATTAAGCGCTTGATGCTCATAGCCTCCAAGCGCCTCAAGTCTCCTTCAACTTGATAAGCTTCTATCGCACCTCGCAGGGCAGTAACATCGGCATCAGTTAAATCCTTAATCCGGGTATCTGGATTCACACCCGTACCATTTAGAATTTGTTTTGACCGTGATAGCCCAATTCCGTAAATGTAAGTCAGACCGATTTCGACGCGTTTATCGCGTGGAAGGTCAACACCAGAAATCCGTGCCACGCTTTTCTCTCCCTCTCCCTAGTCTTGCTTTGGCTGCAACTTTGTTTAATAATTTAGTGCTAATCGCTCTATCCCTGACGTTGCTTATGTTTTGGGTTAGAACAGATTACCATTACCCGACCCCGGCGTCGGATGACGTTACACTTTTCACACATTCGCCGCACAGAGGCTCTTACTTTCATGCCTTTTTTACATTCTTACAAACTCTGCATTATACTAATTATTTTTGGGGTATGACAAGTAAAGTTAACTTAATTTCCCCCAATTGACATAAATCTTAATAAAATGGAGCTAAACTTACTTTTTACGCAGCCGGTAAGTGATTCTTCCTTTTGTCAAGTCGTAGGGGGTAAGTTCCACTTTGACGCGATCACCGGGTAAAATTTTGATGTAATTACGGCGAATCTTTCCAGAAATGTGAGCTAGAACATTAAATCCATTATCGAGATCCACGCGAAACATAGCGTTAGGCAGGGACTCTGTTACCGTGCCTTCCATTTCAATCAAATCTTGTTTAGACAAGTTTTCTTTTCCTCAATTCAACAGGCTGCTTATTAGAGCGCAGCTACAATGGATGTCCTGCCATGCCTAATAGCTTTTAGAGCATTTCCGGATAGTATTAATATATCTTATCAAATATTTACCTATAATTTTCGGGAGTAGTGAGGTGGAGAGATAGAGGTTCTTCCCCACCTCAAGAGCAGCTTTCTTCTTTCTCGTCGCCCCTAAGAACCAATTACCCTTTGCAGTTCATCAGTGACTTTTTCCAACGGCTGATTGCCATTAACAGACATAAGTTGCTGGCGCTCACGGTAAAAATCAATCAAGGGTGCTGTTTGTTCCTGGTAAACTTCTAAGCGATTGCGAATTACTGACTCGGTATCATCCCCACGACCACGTCCTAAGAGGCGATCGATCAAAACATCATCGGGTACTTCTAAATTGACTACGCGAGCGGCACCCTGATTTAGTTTTTGCAGTAATTCATCCAAAAAACTGGCTTGGCTAACGTTGCGGGGAAAGCCGTCTAAAATCCAACCGGACTGACTATCTGGTTGGCTAAGACGCTCTTCCACCATGTCAAGCACCAGTCCGTCAGGAACTAATTCACCGCGCTCCACGTAGTCTTGTGCCTTGATGCCCAAAGCTGAGCGCGAGCGCATTGCCTGACGCAATATTTCACCAGTCGAAATATGGGGAATATTCCAGTTGGAAGCCAAAGTTTTAGCTTGAGTCCCTTTACCCGCTCCCGGTGGTCCCAAGAATATCAATCGCTTCACTACTGTTTTACCATTCCTTCGTAGCGCTGGGAAATAACGTAAGTTTGGATTTGTTTGGCTGTGTCAATCGCCACCCCGACGAGAATTAAAAGCGAAGTTGCACCTAGTCCTTGAAATGTTCGCACCCGCGTGGCGCTTTCGACTGCAGTGGGGATAATAGCAACCAAGCCCAGAAAGATCGCACCTAAAAAAGTCAGCCGGTTCAATACTCGCTCGACATACTCAGTGGTTGCCCGACCAGGACGAATGCCGGGAATGCTAGCACCCATCTTCTTTAAGTTCTGCGACATATCCACTGGGTTTACAATCAGTGTCGCATAGAAGTAACTAAAGAAAACGATTAACACAAGGTAGACAAGTGCATAGAGCCAACTATTCGGGCTGAAATAATTAGCAGCGAAGTTAATCAAATCTGGATTGCGGGTGAAATTAGCTATTGAAGCTGGCAGAATCAGGACGGCAGAGGCAAAGATGATCGGCATCACGCCTCCTTGGTTTAGCCGCAGCGGTAGGTAGCTACGGCGCTCCTCCTGAAGCCGACGACCCACTTGGCGACGCGCTGAAATAATCGGAATTTTGCGAGTTCCTTCCTGAACAAACACAATGCCAACAATCATCGCCAGGAAAACTAGTAAAAGAACGATTACGCGCCCTACAGCCTCCCGACCGCCAGTTTGAGCCAACGTGATTGTGTCTCCCAATGATTTCGGCAGGGCGGCGACAATGTTGACAAAAATTAACAGTGATGCCCCATTACCAAGACCGCGCTCTGTAATTAACTCTGAAGCCCACATCACAAACATAGAGCCAGCTACTAGAGCGATCGCTGTCTCAGCCACAAATACTGAACCTGGGTTCAGCGCATAGGGTTTGACCCAAATTGCGGCAATAAAGATACTTTGGATGATCGCCCACCCTAAAGACACATAGCGTGTAATTTGAGAAATTTTCCGCCGACCTGCTTCCCCTTCATTTTTCTGTAAATTCTCTAAAGCTGGGATGGCAGCTGTTAGTAATTGGATAATGATCGAGGCATTGATATACGGTAAAATTCCCAAGGCAAAGACTCCCAAAGTAGAAAGTCCGCCTCCAGTAAAAATGTCCAACACGCCAAATATGGCACCATTGTTTTGGACAGCTTGAGCAAACTGCTCTCGATTAATCCCTGGTATCGGCAAAAATACGCCAAGGCGAACCAAAATTAACATACCGACGGTAACAAGCAACCGGCCTCTGAGCCCAGCTGCTTGTGCCATCTGCATAAAGGTTTCTTGAGCCGTTGGGCTTTTATCTCGACTAATCATAAACTGATACCTTTTTAGTGATCCAGGCACTGGCTGTACCAAAAAGTAGCACAAATCTAAAAATCGGGGCTACCTATATGACCTCACAACTGCCACCAGCTGCCTCAATTTTGCTACGAGCCGTTCCTGTGAAAGCTGCCGCTTTAACGCGGAGTGGGACGCTCAATTCCCCATTGCCCAAAATTTTCAGCGCTCCCCGAGCAGCAGTAAGAATACCATTCTCTTTTAACGAGGCTAGGGTTACTTCGCTATCTGCTGTTAGTGATCCCAGCTTATCGACATTAATCGTAGTGTACTCTTTGCGATTAATGAGTGGAAAGCCTTTTAACTTCGGCAGACGCCGATACAACGGTTGTTGACCTCCCTCAAAACCAGGCCGGGTACCGCCACCGGAACGCGAGTTTTGTCCACGCATACCCAGCCCAGCACTAGCACCTTGACCGGCAGCAATTCCCCGACCTACGCGGCGGGGGCGTTTTTTTGAGCCGATCTGCGGCCCCACATCATTTAGTCTCATTTGCTTTTAACTGAGTGATAATTGGTGTACAAAACTGGGAATTTTCCCCACTCCCCTTCTTCATGACTAAGCGTAAAGATTCTCGATTGGAATACCGCGCTCTTCAGCCACTTCGGAAAAGGTGCGTAGGGTAGAGAGGGCATTGACGGCGGCTCTGGCATTGTTAAGGGGATTATTAGAACCCAGTTGCTTGGCTAAGATATTGCGAACACCTGCCAGCTCCAGCACAGTTCGCACAGCGCCACCGGCAATAACACCGGTTCCTGGCGCCGCCGGTCGCATCATTACCTTCGCCCCACCACCAATACCATTGGTCGGATGGGGAATCGAGTTTGACTTGGTGAGTGGGACTTCTACCAAGTGTTTTTTGCCGTCGGCTACGCCCTTGCGGACGGCACCAATGACGTCTCCAGCTTTACCAACTCCAATGCCGACTTGACCACGCTCATTACCAACAGCAACGATCGCACGGAAGCTGAGTTTTTTGCCTCCTTTAACGACCTTACTTACGCGTCGGATCTGGATAACGCGCTCTTGCCAGTTGGTTTCTTTTTCCTTAGTACGGTTGCTTTTGCGACGATTGGTTGCCATTTTTTTTCCTTAACTAAAAATCTAACCCAGCTTCGCGTGCCGCCTCGGCTAGTGCTTTCACACGACCATGGTAAAGGTTGCCGCCACGGTCAAACACAACCTTTGATATACCTTTTTCGAGCAATCGCTGCGCAATCAACTTACCAACTTCAACTGCGGCTTCGCAGTTACCACCCGTTGCCAACGATTGAAGAGCTGGTTCTAGGGTCGAGGCTGCAACCAGTGTGTGATGCTGAGTATCATCAATTACCTGGGCATAAATATGCTGATGTGAGCGAAAAACTGCTAATCGCGGACGTTCTGGAAAGCCGTTGACTCTGCCGCGGATGCGACGATGCCGATTTTGTTTTGATTCTCTGCGAGTAAGCTTCATTTTTACTTCTTACCTGCCTTGCCAGCTTTGCGTCTAACCACTTCACCGACATAACGAATACCTTTGCCTTTGTAGGGTTCTGGTGGGCGAACGTCGCGAATCTGAGCTGCTATGTTGCCTACCAATTCTTTATCAAAGCCACTTACAATTACATTGGTGTTACCTTCAACCGCCAATTGGATTCCCTCTGGTGGCGAAATCTGCACCGGATGGCTATACCCTACATTCAAATTCAGGTTGCGACCTTGAACCTGCGCCCGGTATCCAACCCCTTGAATTTCGAGACGAGTCTGAAATCCCTGCGAGACTCCCTCGACCATGTTGGCAACCAAGGTGCGGCTGAGGCCGTGTAGTTGCCGGGATGAGCGGGATTCATCCCGCCGGAGGACCAGCAATGTTTCTCCTGACTGTTCGACGGTGACCGCCGCTGGCAGTACACGCGAGAGTTCACCTTTGGGGCCTTTAACAGAAATGTGTGACCCTTCTATCCCAATGGTGACTTTATTTGGAATGCTAATTGGTCTTTTACCGATTCGAGACATGACTGATTAACTCCTACCAGACATAGCAAAGCACTTCACCACCCAAGCCTTGACGGCGCGCTTCTCGATCAGTCATGATTCCGCTTGAGGTGGAAACAATCGCAATACCGATGCCGCCTAGTACCCGTGGTAATTCTTTTCGATTTGAGTACACCCGCAGACCGGGTTTGCTAACCCGCTTCAAGGCAGTAATCAGCGGTTGGCGATTCTTTCCCTTGTATTTCAAGGAAACAACCAAATTTCGCTTTACCCCTTCTTCTGCTTCTTGAATTTCCGCGATAAAACCTTCTTCCTGAAGCACTTTCGCAATGCTGCGGGTCATCTTAGTGGCTGGAATTTGTGTAGTTTGATGCCGCGCCAGGTTGGCATTGCGGATGCGCGTCAGCATATCTGCAATCGTATCGTTAGCCGCCATCTTTTCCTCTTTATATTATTGATCCCGAAAAGGCATTCCCATTTCTTTAATTAAGGCGCGGCCTTCTTCGTCGGTGTTTGCTGTGGTGATTATGGAAATGTCCATGCCACGGATCTGGTCAATGCTGTCGTACTCAACCTCTGGAAAAATCAGCTGCTCTTTGATGCCGAGGGTATAATTACCGCGACCATCAAAGCTTTTGGGACTAACGCCGCGGAAGTCTCGAATTCGGGGCAGTGCCAAACTGATCAGTCGGTCGAGAAAGGCGTACATCCGATCTCCCCTGAGTGTAACCATGAGCCCAACGGGCATACCTTGACGAATTTTGAAGCCTGCGATCGCTTTTTTTGCTCGTGTCACTACAGGTTTTTGACCTGTAATCACGGCAACTTCACTCAAAGACGATTCTAGGGATTTGGCATTTTGAGCGGACTCGCCCAAACCCCTGTTAACGCTGACTTTGACTATCTTAGGCACCTGATGGATATTGGTGTACTGGAACTGATCCATCAGTTTAGGAACGATTGTCTCTTGGTATAAGGTTTTGAGTCGTGTATTCATAGTTTTTATTGGCTAATCATCCCTGGACAAAGTCAGGGAATACCGCTTGCTCTACTTATCAATGATCTCACCCGTTTTCTTGAGCATCCGTACCTTGCGACCCTCATCGTTAAAGGTGTAGCAAATGCGACTGACAACGTTTTGCTTGGTGGAATATAGCATAACGTTGGAGCTATGAATCGGGGTTTCCATCGTGACGATCCGACCCGATTCTCCTTCTTGCTGGGGTTTGACGTGCTTTGTTTTGATATTCACGCCTTTGACGATTACCTTACCCAGCTTGGGTAAGGTCTGCACGATTTCGCCAACTTTGCCTCTATCTTTGCCCGTGACTACTTGAACAGTGTCACCGGTTTTGACGTGCATCTTGTAACGCCGGGGCTGCACCGAGCCCTTTCGCTGCTTAATTGCCATCACAGCACCTCCGGAGCCAGGGAAACAATTTTAGTAAAGTTTTTGTCGCGCAGTTCCCGTGCAACCGGTCCAAATACTCGGGTTCCTCTGGGATTTCCATCTGCGTTGATAATCACAGCGGCATTATCATCAAAGCGAATACTCATGCCGCTGTCTCGACTTAGACCTTTGCGGGTGCGAACAATCACTGCTCGCACTACATCAGACTTTTTGACACCCATGTTGGGGATGGCGTCTTTAACAACGCCGATAATCACATCGCCTACGTTGCCATAACGCCGGTTGCCTGCTCCGATGACGCGGATGCACATTAGTTTACGTGCTCCGCTATTGTCCGCGACATTGAGGTAAGACTGGGTTTGAATCACAGTTGGTCTCCTTAGAGCCTAGGTAGTAGTGGCACTACTAAGAATGTCTATCACCATCCAGCGTTTGGTACGACTAAGTGGTCTTGTTTCTTGAATGCGGACGCGATCGCCCACGTGACACTTATTTTCCTCATCGTGAGCCTTATATCGCTGGGTACGAACCATAATCTTGCCGTACTTGGGATGAGGAGCGCGGTTTTCTACGGCTACCACCACCGTTTTGTCCATTTTGTCGCTCATTACTAAGCCAACTCTTTCTTTGACTGCCATAATCACTTACTCTTCTACTGCAACGGCAGGCTGGTCAGCTTGTGTTGCTGCTGCCCGTTTTCGTTCGTGTTCTACACTCAGCAATTGTGCAAGCCGGTGCTTATTGTGCTTAAACTGGTGCGGCTTGTCTAATTGCCGGGTGGCTTTTTGCAACCGCAACTGAAATAGTTGCTTTTTGACGTCGATAATTGCTTGAGCCAGTTCTTCATCACTTAGATTTCTGGCTTCTGAAATCTTGGGAAGAGGCATAAACTATACCTGCTCCTCCTCAGAGCGCATGATGAACTTAGTTTTGATTGGCAACTTGAAAGCAGCCAAGCGCATGGCCTCGCGGGCAGTTTCCTCTGGAATACCAGCGATTTCAAACAAAACCCGCCCTGGCTTCACTACAGCTACCCAAAATTCAGGAGACCCCTTACCGGAACCCATCCGGGTTTCAGCTGGGCGCATTGTCACAGGTTTATCGGGGAAAATCCGGATCCAGATTTTGCCACCTCGACGGATATAACGGGTCATAGCTCGACGACTGGCCTCGATCTGACGGGCGGTAATCCAGGCTGGCTCCTGAGCTTGGAGACCAAAATCCCCAAAGTTGAGGTTGCTACCTTTGGTAGCCAAACCTTGCATCCGTCCGCGCTGTTGTTTGCGGAATTTAGTTCTTCTCGGACTTAGCATGACTTTAATTCATCATTCTTCATTTGAGCGGTCTTCAAATTGCTGGCGTCGGCGTTGAGTCGTGCGGCGACGCGGTTGAGCGGCTCCAGGGGGCGGCGCTGGCTCTTGTCCGGGAATAATTTCTCCCTTGAAAACCCACACCTTGACGCCAAGAATTCCGTAAACCGTTTTAGCCGTAGCCAAAGAGTAGTCAATGTCAGCCCGTAAGGTATGCAAAGGCACTCTCCCCTCACGAGTCCATTCTGTTCGGGCAATTTCTGCTCCGTTGAGCCGACCACCCACTTGAATTCTGATGCCTTGGATACCAGCGCGTTGGGCGCGCTGAATCGCTTGACGCACCACCCGCCGGAAGGAAACGCGACGCTCTAGCTGTTGAGCAATGTATTCAGCAATCAGGTACGCATCGGCATCAACTTGTGTAACTTCCACAACGTTAATGCGAATTTGGCGATTCCCCCCCAGTAGTTCCTGAAGTCCAGTTCGCAATGATTCAATCCCAGTACCCCCCCGACCTACTACAACGCCAGGACGGGCTGTGCGTACCTCAAGTTCAATTTGATCTGCTTTGCGCTCAATCCGTACTTCAGAAATTCCAGCATTATTAGCGGCAAGCCGACCTAGCTTTTCCTCTATATATCGACGGAGCTTGAAGTCTTCTTTTAGGGTTTCTGGATATCGCTCAGGACGCGCAAACCAACGCGAATAGTGCTCTTGGGTAATACCCAGGCGGAAACCGACTGGATGAATCTTCTGTCCCATGTTGTGTTTTGAGTTGATGTTTTAGGTGTCTGCCGTAGCGGGACCAACGGCCACTGTGATGTGACAAGTCGGCTTGCGAATCTGGTAGGCGCGACCTTGTGCCCTCGGCTGGAAACGCTTCAGCACCGGTCCTTGATCGGCATAGGCTTGAGTAATCTTTAGCTCAGCCGGGTTTAGCCCAGCGTTATGCTCAGCATTGGCAACAGCGGAGCGCAGCACCTTGATGATTGGATCGCAGGATCGGTAGGGCATGAACTCAAGGATAATTAATGCTTCTCGGTAAGACCGCCCCCGGATTTGATCCAGGACGCGACGAACCTTGAAGGGAGACATGCGGATGTAACGTGCGATCGCCTTTACTTCAGTAGTATTAGTAGCCATATTTTTTATCTGCCCGCTTTTTTGTCACTTTTAGAGTGACCTCGAAACGTACGAGTAGGGGCAAATTCGCCTAATTTGTGTCCAACCATCTGTTCATTCAGGAAAATCGGCACATGCTGGCGTCCATTGTGAATAGCAATGGTATGCCCGACCATTTGTGGCAAAATCGTCGAAGACCTAGACCATGTTTTGATGACTTGCTTTTCGCCTCTAGCATTCAGCGCTTCAATTTTAGTAAGCAGACTATCGGCAACGAAAGGACCTTTTTTAAGAGAACGACCCATAGTTTTGTTGTTGTAAAATTTTACGACTCTCGACCGCCTCGACTGCGTTTAGAAGTTTTGCGGCGACGACGTACAATTAAGGCATTGCTTGCTTTCTTAGGCTTACGTGTCTTCGCACCCAAGGTGGGCTTACCCCAAGGCGTCACAGGACCCGCTCTACCAATCGGTGCCTTACCTTCACCACCACCATGGGGGTGGTCAACTGGGTTCATTACACTACCTCTGACCTTGGGTCGGCGTCCCTTCCAGCGATTTCGACCGGCTTTACCTGCACTAAGGTTTCTGGCGTCGAGGTTACCAACTTGTCCAATTGTGGCGTAGCAACCACGAGGTACTAGGCGGACTTCTCCAGAAGGCAGCTTGAGGGTAACATAATCGCCTTCCTTTGCCACCACCTGAGCGCTAGCACCTGCAGCCCGAACGATCTGAGCGCCTCGACCGGGAGTCAGTTCCACGTTGTGGATGGTAGTTCCCAAAGGAATTTTACTCAGGGGTAAAGCGTTGCCATCCTCAATCGGAGAATCTGGACCAGAGATAATAATTGTCCCCACTGTTAACCCAACTGGGTGGAGAATGTACCGCTTCTCGCCGTCCCTATAATATAGGAGGGCAATTCGGGCGTTACGGTTGGGGTCGTACTCAATCGCTGCCACTTTTGCTGGAATATTGTGCTTGTCGCGCTTGAAGTCAATCGTCCGATAAAGACGCTTGTGACCTCCACCTCGACGACGGCTAGTAATTACACCGCGATTATTCCGACCTTTGTCGCGATGAACTGATTTTGTTAGTGAACGCTCCGGTTCACTCTTTGTAATTTCACCAAAGTCGGAAACGACAGATTGGCGAGTACTGGGGGTGTATGGCCGATAAGAACGGATACCCATAATTTAAAGCCTTGAAACGCACTGGTAAAATAACGCAAGGAATCGAGCAGTCTAAACCTCTGGAAACAGCACCTGTCTAATCTTATCTTCGTCCCCAGCAGCCAATGTCACAATGGCTCGCTTGTATTGGGGCTTATAACCCACAAATTTGCCAACCCGACGTTTTTTGCGTGGTAGTTGCTGCGTATTCACTTTCACGACTTTGACCTGAAACAAATCTTCAATTGCCGCTTTGATTTCTGGCTTAGTCGCTTTTGGAGTCACTTCAAAAGTGTATTTGTTCTCCTCCATA
>QQTW01003980.1_pt1 | contig 11021 bp, 10 predicted proteins | sample 1904831 | NCBI WGS metagenome assembly QQTW01 (sample SAMN09435610, study PRJNA476489) | Subsurface metagenome, whole genome shotgun sequencing project.
CCGAAATAGCAGCGGTCTGCAAACTCTGGAACGCTGGCTGCATATGACTCGGCGTCATGAATTCGTAGATGTCCAGCAAGTTCTTTCGTACGGGTGTATTCCGTACCTGTCGCTAGGAGTATTTGGGCCCTCGCACAAACGATAAAACCCCTTCAGCGCCGCGTCAGAATTGGTGGCAGCCGTGACTAGATCTCGATAACCCCGTTCGCTAAAGACGGCCCCCTTGGCTTGATCTTTTGTTTTCAAGAAGCAAGTCCAGATGGTAGCGTGTAGTCATGCAGCGGTTTCGAGATGTCCTTTGCGGAGTAAACTCATCGTCTTCCCGTCATGAATCACAATCCTTGTGCGATAAAAGTAACGGCCGTGGTCCCTGCGGACATTCACTGCTGTATGAAGAGCGGCAGCGGCATAGACAGCTCCAGATCCCTTCGTCATTGCCGGTTTTCTCCGGAAACGGTGCGAGTGCCTTGTGCATGGTTCACACGGTAAGAGCGACGTTTCCTTCCCTCACAGCGACTGGCTCTGCTCTCCTGATCCCGCTATAACCCTTGACCCTGTGCGGAGCACTGTTACTTTCCCTGTAAGTAGAGCCGAAGGATTCCCGCCCAGGGGAGCACGGTGAGCAACCGGTACTCCGTATGAGGGCGAAGGAGAGCGATCCTGGCCGCAATTGGATACGCACGACGATCTTCGAGATGCAGACCGGGGTGCGACATCTCAGTACCAGACTTCGCTAGCGGAGCACGGTACACGGAGAATTGTCGTCTTGTCATTTTGCTGATATTTCGTGCAGCGGTTAGCGTCCCAGCTGCCGGGATGCCATCGCAGGCCCAGGTGCCCACAGTCAGTTGCCGTGTTTGGTCACGACGCCAGATGCCCAATTAGGGCCTCGCCCGCCGTTTGGAACCCGAAGGGCCCGAAGGGATCTGCCCTTTCGCCTCAACGGCTTCCGGCACGAAATTCCCCTCGTGGCCGGCATTCATGCATCTCTGCCAACCCGCCGGCGCGTTGGCGTGCGAATGTATGTACTGTGGTATGTAATACAATCGTGAGTCTTCGAGGGCTTGCGTACTTCATCTCTCCACACAGGTGGACGTTGTAAATGATGCAGACGGATGGAGAGTCCAAGTTGATTCGGCCTCACTTCGGTCTGTTGTGCAGCCGCTCCTCTGTAGCTGAAGACTACGTGATACGTAAGACTGTGCGGTGTAAATGCACGCTGTGTCCAGCATGAACCTTTTCGATAGCTTCATTTGGGTACGGCACGTTCGGCAGTAACTGCAATGTTAGAACCTCTGAAGGCTTCCTCCCACGTGCTCCATGGGTTACTCGGCTCACGTCTCCCCCAATATCTCAAAACCCTACTATTACATAAATGATCCATATGTACTACCGTCTTGCAAGGTAGGAAGTTCTTGCTATAAGATGTGAGAAGGTTCCAAGAGTCTGACGGGTTGAGTAAGTACTCTGTTGATATATGCCTGAGCCCATGACGAACTTTGTTATTCAATGGGCTATGCGACGGACAGCCAACGTGGCACTCACTCCCGTTTTCCCTTACCCAGATACATAGTAGGTATGGTTCGGGCATCCCACAACTCCTTGGGGACCGCCTATATGCGTTTAATGTTGGCACTAGAAATCCGGGGAACGTCTCCCACATGTGCAGGTAAGGGATGCTCGCAACGGCAGCTACCTGGAAGTCTGGGAAGGTTGCACCCTAGAAGATTGAGCTCTTGATCTTGTACTATGCCATCATTGCTGTCCACTGTAGCTGGGGTTGGGGGGAAGGAGCGGTAAGCGCAGAGCGACCCACATGCAAGGATCATGCTTGATGCCCGGAAAAGGGATCACAATAAATGAAAGTCGTCCATAGTCTGCCCCGGTTTCCTCCAAACTCCTATTGACTGTGAGGCTCGTTGGACGATCCTCTGACCCTTGCAGGCGCACGTCTGTTCTTCGATACGGCAAGCGTTGCCTGGATCACTGACCGATAGTGAATTACCTTGTAAATCGGCGCTCTGCGGTAGGAGCCGGTCAGGCTATCGGGAGTTCTTTCGGAACGCCTTCCTTTGTGATTGAGGCCCGTCGATTCTCTATCGATTGATCTCGCCGTCGAGGTTCCATCCGGTACAAAAGAGCCGGCCCAGAGCCGGCAGCGTCGGGGATGTGGCCCGTTTCACTCCGTGCACCAGGAAGCATGCACTGGTGATCTGCTGCTGGGTACTTACTGTACTGTAGTCCGTACTCCGTATGCAAATGCATAACGCCACCCGTGTTGTCTCCGTGCTCTTTCAGGGCTAGTCATTCGTGAACAGAGTTTACTGTGTACATGTATGTACGCCAGCATGGTCTTGGAGGCAGCCGCGAACTCATTCGCGGTAATGGTTCTTTGCATCCGTACATTATTCCAGAACTGTGTAGATTGAGTTTCCGGATTCATCTAAAAAGGCGGTGTGCTCACCTCGAACGCAGGATTGTCGTATGTACTGTACACCTTCCTTGCCACGTCTCAATTGTCCGATGGGCCCTCTCCTGGCTTCCGCGACCAAGTCGTCAGGTTCTCATTGTCTCTAAATGGAAGGTCCTTGTGCACAGGTGCAGTGGTCGAGATATTGGAATATCCGCCCTGGCGTTTCCGCAAAGACTACGGAGTATATGGGCCAATCATAAGGGAATCTAGCCAGGCGGTTGACAAGTTTGGGAAACTGACCAGTCATATTGCCGAGACATAGTGTCATGCAGGATATTGAGTACCACTAGCTAGGCACTACCTAGGTACATAGGTAGTTTGACGTACGATATATCGTCTCCCTTCTATGTAGTCAGTTGCTTTGGCACCAAAGAGTAGTGGACATTGTCTGTAAGTTCATTCACAAGCTCCGTGAATAAGGTGTGACAAGGTCTCGCCAATCTACGAAATAAGAAAGTTCCCTACCCATTAGATGAGCCCATTATATGAGAACCCCAGCAGAGGAGCCGCTTTGAACTGAGGATATGCATGACCTAGCCGATCCGCCTCGGGATTCACTAGTCTGGAGATGATAACCTAGATGTTGAGTTCCACGTGTTGAAGAAGGAATTTCTGGATAAATATAGAAATGAATCATGCCCATCAACAAAGCAAGCAGAAGCACTCGGAGAACATGTGGCTTAGACTTAGTTGCACATATTTGATTTCAAGCACATAGGACCCACTCTGCTGAGGACAGAAGAAAAGAAGAGAGATGCTGAATACATGTAACCCTGATATGAAACGCACCGCACCATGAGTCGATGACAATGCGCGATTAACGACGGGTAGTCCCTCTAGGAACACATCTGGTACTGGCAAAGTGCCTAGAACTGATCAATCAACTGACTCTACCTACTCAGAGCAGTGATTGTTGGTGTTCCTGGGGGAAGAAAGAAAGGAAGAGGTGGGCGTCGTCCAAATATATCCTCAAGCTCGCTTATCGAAACCTCCATTGATTGGATCAAAATGCCGAGGCTCGACATCATCCCGCTAGTGCTGAGCGATGCGATCACCACCACGACTCTGTCGACTCCATACTGTTGATACCGTGATACAGAAACAAAAGCATCATCGTTCACAATGCTGGCCCAGCGACTCGCTCGTCAGTCGCTACGCCATGGTATGTCTTCAGTTTCATGACACGGCAATGTATCCGCTGATCGTGATTCTCAAGTGGGCGCTCGACCCGCACCTTGCGCCTTAGCACTTTCGAACCTTGCTCCTCTCTCCCCTACAGCCTCCACTCAGAAAAGGTGTGTGGCCGATGATAATGCTACATCTAGCAAATCTGTTCTGTCCTGCATACTCGCTGCATACTGAAGATTGACTGGCCGTGAACAACCAGATTAGCAGCAACCGAGTCCGCAAGCACCTCAGATGCTCAGGAAATCCTCGCACAACAACGTCTCCGCAGGCCGGTTGCGCCACATCTCTCCATATACCGGCCCCAGATCACCTGGTATGGATCGGCTCTGAATCGCATCACAGGCTCTATCCTCTCCGGTGGGTTCTACCTCTTTGGAGCGGCGTATCTTGTGGCGCCCGCGTTTGGTTGGCATCTGGAATCAGCAAGCCTGGCAGCGGCTTTCGGATCATTGCCCCTCGTGGTGAAGCTCCTGACTAAATTCACACTGGCTTTCCCATTCACGTACCACGGCCTGAATGGAATAAGGCATTTGGTATGGGATTTGGGATATCAATTCGCGAACAAACAAGTTGCGCGGACGGGCTGGGCAGTGGTGGCACTGTCGGTGTTGTCGTCCGGCGCCTTGATCTTTGTATGAAAAGGATGGATGGGTCGAAGGAAGTCGAAGAGGCGCTCTTCAGAATCCTGTATTATTGTGAAATCGCGCTCTCGATGGAAAAATTTGTCGAGGGGGTATAATCTTGATGAATTTCAGCCTTGATGTCAAGGCTTCGCATGTGATATGGATGGTATATTAAGATATCCAGACCTCTCAAGAATCATCTTGCAAGTGCGGTTGCTCAAGTCTTCCTCCCAAACTTTCGTTCGACATCTTCGACTGCTTTCCTTGCCTCTTCGTCCTTCTCTCGCTCAATCCTTGCTCGGATATCTCTCACAAGGGCTTTCGCATCCTCCACTTCTACCCCATCTTGGCACAGCTCGTTGGCCAATTCCATGGACCTCTGGTATCCTCCTCTCATGAACTCCCACCTCGCCAACCACATCCGTGCCTTGCTCGTAGTTGGCGTAACGCCGACTCCGCCCCTCTCTGTACTGCCACCATATTCATCATCCTCCGGACCTTCTTCCTGAGCCAGCGTGAGCTCCATGTATGCTGCACACTCAGCCCTCTCATCCAGTCGCTCGTACAACAACGCAATCTGATACAAGGTGTCCGGGTCAAGAATGCCTCCGCCGAACGCGTCTTGACTTCCAAAGCTGTTTCCGGCGCCGCCCTCTTGATAGCTCCCAGCGATCAGAGCTCGCTTGTATGCCCGGATGCCGTTTGCATACTTGCCGACCTTGCCGAAACAGCTTCCGATCGCTTGCCACATCTTCGGATCGTAGGGTCGCAGGCTCGCGGCACGTTGGTAGTAGAACAGCGCGTAGGAGTGCATCTCAAGCACCTCGTACGTTTGGCCGAGGCCGTACCACGCGCGGTAGTCCTTGCGATTCACGTCCACTGCGCGACGGTAGCTCTCAATGGCTGCGTGGGTGTTTTTCATTTCCACATACTCGTGACCCATCAGAGTCCAAGCGGATAGAAAGTTGCGATCGAGGGTGAGAGCACGTCGAAAGTACATGACTGCCTTTTCATGTTCGGACTTGAGAGAGTAGTAGTTCCCCACGACACAGCATGTCTCAGGGCGGAATTTGTCCGTTGCGGTAGTCAGTTGGGCTAAGAAGGCGAGTTTTGGTCGTGCGTTCATGACGAAGAGAATGTTCGAGTAGTTGTCCAGGGAGTCGATGCGATGCGGGTCATCCTGTAATATCTGAGAGAATATGGACTCCGCTTCTTCGAAATCTGTAAACCGTCAATGAAACTGATCGGGGTAGTAGAGAATTGGATAGACGACCTTTGGAGTGGTAAAACAGGAGAGCTCGTTGCGTCTTCAAAAACGGACTGTTAGGAAATATGCCTTGGATTTGGTTGAGTTCAGAGTGGATCTGATCAGTGGACTGATAAAGTTCCTGACTTGTGTATATGTGAAAAATGAACGTCATAATGTTCTGAGGGAGTTTCTCGATGATCGAATCCAGCTATAAGTCGAGCAGTTAGCTATGCAGGTATGATCAGATATCAAAGCGTACTTCTTCCACGGTCCCTAAGATCCCCGATAGCTCTTGCCAGGCCCCCCAGTTGTAAGGATACAGATGCACACTCTTGATGAACCACGCGATAGCGGCAGCCTCATTTTTGCCTTTGGCAAGGACGATGCCATACAGATATTCTAGCCAGCCTTGGCTCTGACCTCCTCTTCGTTTCGAGTTGCTCAACCAATCTTCCAGTATCGAAGAGAGGATCCCAAGCTCTCTGTTCATAGTCACACCGCCATCAGCCGGACCCAGGATCATCTCGCTCTCCTCGTCCTTGCGCTTTTCTCCCGACATATATTTTGCGTATAAGGCTAAGAACAGGGACTTCTGGCTTAGGCCTAGTAATACATCGTCAGGCGGCGCGGCTTTAGTGCCCTTCACTGGTGTCGTGACCTTAGCTTTGCCTTTCGATTGGGATTTCGTTGATTGAGCTGGCGAGGAAGGTGTGTGTCCGCGAGGGAGCGTCGGCGGGAGAAAGACAGCCGCGCATCGATCGTATTCACGGCAGTCAAAGTACGTCTTTGCAAGCAGGTACTTGTGTCGCTCTCGAGCCTCTAGTCGGGCTTCAAGGGGGTCTTTTGCAGAGCTCGACCTGGGCTGTGCTTGCCCATCAACATCAGACATGGGCGAGTCCACATCGGTATCTGATCCGTAACCCGGGTGCTGCGACGCGATCGAGTTAAGAAGCTCAGCGGCCCTGAAAGCGTGTTTTAGCAACGTCGGAATGTAGTAGGACTTTCCGCGAACGCATACCATTTTGCAGATTGATATAGACATCGATCAGAGCAGCTCATTACAGCATCTTGTAACTGAGCTTTCAATTGCAATAACTCATTCTCTGACAGACCTGCCATTATGTTTTACGAGGTTGATCAACTTGTTGAGGACTAGACAGCACGATAGAATGTGTGAATAAATGTTTGACGCGTCTTGACACGAGCAGAGCTTCACAGATATTGTCCTGCGGAGCAACTCCTTCACAAGGCCCAAGGCTTTACAATTAGAATCTATCGGCGATGAATCGCACCACACGCCTATAGCGTACAGCAACGTGCGTGTACTAACGCCGAACAGTGTTCATTTGTTGGCGCTGTTGTTGTTGTTCAAATCCATGGATGTTGTTGGGTGTTTACTATTTGAAGCGGGCGTGAGCTTGAATTATTGTCTCGGCGCAGGTATTCTGAAGAACCCGATTGATAACCTTGATAACCGCACATTGATCGACCACGAGGAAAGAGTTTTGCAACCCTTGAGCTTGCCTTGTAAAGTCATGCCAGCCACCCTCAAGAAATTCGAAGAGGTGTTTCCTCAATTGGTTCAGGACTTGATTGAACACTGCAAGCAGTATGGCTTGCCACAAAATGCGCTGGAATGGTTCGAGCAGGTAAAACAAGAGCCCTCTTAAATGACCATTGAACTGCTTACACCTCCTCTCAATAGTCTCTAAAGCATAATACAATCGGCGGAAAATGCAACCGCGGCATGTCAGTCGTGGACACCGCATCCGTCCTGCTTGCACGGGATCTGAGCGATGAGGAGTATTTCCGCACTGCCACTCTCGGCTGGATGGTCGAGCTTTTGCAAGCGTTCTTTCTCGTCTCGGACGATATCATGGACTCTTCGAAAACTCGACGGGGGAGCCCCTGCTGGTACCTCATGCCCAAGGTGGGCATGATTGCAATCAACGATGCATTCATGCTGGAATCGTCCATCTTCCTGCTTCTGCGGAAGTACTTCCGAAAGGAAGAGTGCTACGTTGATCTCATGGAGCTGTTTCACGAAGTGACGTTCCAAACGGAGCTGGGCCAATGCTGCGACTTGCTCACCGCACCAGAGGACCATGTCGATTTGGACAACTTCAGCATGGAGAAGTTCACGTTCATCGTAATTTTCAAGACAGCGTACTACAGTTTTTACCTACCGGTGGCACTGGCGCTCTACTTTTGCAAGCTAGCGACCCCTAAGAATTTGCAGCAGGCAAAAGACATTTTGATTCCGATGGGCGAGTACTTCCAAGCGCAGGATGACTATCTCGACAACTTTGCCGATCCGAGTACGCTGGGCAAGATTGGCACGGACATCCAGGACAACAAATGTTCGTGGCTCATCAATCAGGCTCTGAAACTTGCATCTCCAGAGCAAAGGCAGGTGCTGGATCAGAATTACGGCCACAAGGATCAAGCTCGTGAAGCCAAGGTCAAGACAGTCTTCGAGGAGTTGAAGCTCTCAGAAGTCTACCAAAAGTACGAGGAAGAGAAGGTAGGGGAGATTAAAGGGATGATCGAGCGCGTGGATGAGTCGGAGGGCTTGAAGAAAGAAGTGTTTCAAGAATTCCTGAGAAAGATTTACAAGCGAAGCAGGTAGCGGGGGCTTGTGGACGACAGCATATTCCAGGTTTCAGAGATGCTGCTCAGTAGACACATTGTCTTGAACGGACGCAACTTTTGCAGGAGCATAAAGAATGAATAAGACGTCGCTTTGATCACATGAAAGCCTGCACCAGTTGAAAGACCCCAGTTCGTGTCACTTGCAACATACTAACACACCGTTGCATGGAATGAAGCTCCTCGGAAGTAGAAAAGTCGGCAGGACTACAATATTGAATACTGAGAACGCAAAGGCTGTACATGCGCCATCAAGAACTTCTGACCGCATCAAAAACACCAAAAATACCCCAAAGCTTAGCAAGAGTGGTTAGATCCTTCAAAGAAAGCCTGGGAACATCTTGTATGGAACCTTTCTCTTATACTCAGTCCAGGATTGCCCATACTGCTCGTCATTCCATCAGCAAACCGAGTTACGAGAGGATTACGGGAAATTTCTGTAACGAGATGTCAACATACTCTTTTTTGACAGTAATTGTCCAAAGCCGGAATGCCCCTTGTGAGCCAGTCGCTAAGAGCAAGTCCGCCGACCATGCCTCCCCATACCCAGCCGCTTGACGCAATCGCATATCCGGTCCTCCACAAAGTATACCCGGTATAATTGATGTGTCTAGCAAAGGAAAAGAGGCCACCACCGTAGTGTTTTCCCTTGTTGGCAGGATCGTCCTTGAAGAGTTTGCGCTGGGTTTCCGAAACCATCTCAAGCAATATTCCCAAGATATAAAGACTGGCTCCAACCAAAAGCCGGTTTTGTGGGAAAATGGTGTCCGGATAGGTGGATGCAGACGTGAGCGCGCATGTGAAGAGCAAAGAGTTGACTGAGTTGAAGAAAGAATTGAAGGCCGCCACCACCAGCGCTGACGAAGGCGGGAACTCTTCCTTTGAGATGTAGAGCAGCCAATAGATTTGCTTGACGGTAGAGCCGACAGCCATGGAGAGCAGTATGAGACGGTACGGTGAAAGGCCCAAGGAATCAATGGCGGCCAATCCGGTCTTGGCCGCTATGCCTGGTGGCAACGTCTGCAGACTCAGCATATGAAGAAGTCCAGAGCCCAGACCATTGGCTAAAATGCCATATTGTAGGATCGGGTCAAGAGTGCGAAGTCCAACAAAGACGGCGCTGCCGAGAGGGCTTGAACCCTTTTGCCCACGACGAACCAGGTCAGCTGGTTGCTTTCCCTGGGTTGAGGCCATGACTGATGCGATAAAGGGAATTCTTCTGCGGTCTTTCCTCCTCTTAAACCTCCTTCAAGATCTGTACCAACTAGCGATTCCGAGACAATGGTGCACTTGTTAGCACTTCAAGAACTTCGGGATGGCATCCCGGACGTCAGTTCTTATGTGAGATTCAACCCCGCTAAGCCGTTAATGGGACCACCGGCCCCGGCCCCACCCCGATTCAAATGACTCCAATCCCCTCCACCCGAGCGACCCGACCCTCCAGCTAAAATAAAAGCCTAGACTAACACGCAGCGACTCAACTACAATTGCAGGCGGAACAACAATAAGCTCTGTGAGAAGAGCTAGAAATCATCGTTTTGGTGCTTCAAAAGCACATTCGTGGATCACGAACTGCTTACGATACCTCACTCCGTGCTATATCTTTAGATCCTAATCCTAGCCGGGTCGGTATAGTAGGAGCTTATGAAGGAATGGCTCCGTCACGTCGTCGCCGCGCAGGGAAAGAGCAGCTTTAAAGCGCTCTAAATCTATCCTTATCGTCTTCGCCATACCTAAATCCCTATAATCACCTTCCTTCCGATGCGCGCGATCGTGGTGGCGATAAAGAACCTCATTAACCCCCTTTATCACCACCACTACTACTACCACCTCTACCACCACCTCCACCTCTACCCGAATTAAACGACGGCTTTACGATTACGTAGAGTAAGCGTAGCGCTAGGATATATTATAAGTAAGAGAGAACTCGCTAGTAGCTCTAGGAGTTTAAGTAATATAACTAGATAAAGCTCTAGGCTTATTACTAAAGCTATAAAGCCAACTATAAAGAATCTATTAAGCACCTTAAATAGGAAGCACTTTAGAACCTTTTAGCGGAGATATAATAATAACTACCCTAGTATAGCGCTAGCATAGTAAAGCGGAGCCTTAGGTATATTAAATATATAGTAATCTAAGAGCTCCTAGTAGAAGCTTAGACTTAGGCTTAATAATATTAACCTAGCATAGAGACGCCGCACACGCGTAGCGCTAGCGAAGCTTAGTTATTTAGCTCCTTCTCCTCCTCCTCCTCCTCCTCTAGCTCCTTATTTAGCTTCTTACTAATTCTTACCCTCCTATCTATCGAGCCACCACTACTACCACCTCCTTCTCCTCCCCTAGCGTCAGCTCTATACTAGTTCTAACTAGCTCTATAACCTTAACCCGTTCCTCTTCCACCACTCGAACCGATAGATAAAAGGGAGATGCCCCTAGGCCCGCGAAAATGACGATATAGAAAGGTTAGTCTAGCTAGTTAGTAGTAGTAGTAGCTCTATCGCTACGCCGCTATAACGTAGGATCCCCTTATCTAAGCTCTCCTATAATCCCTCCCTACCTTTCCTATCGCCAAGCCGACGCAGCGCACCTGGCTCATAGTCGCTAAGCTTTATCATCGATTCTATGGTAAAGCAAAGCCCCTAGGCCTCCCGGATATAGCCACGCACAAGCAGGACACGTATAAGTAGGTTACGTAGAAGCGAGGAGGAAGAGGAAAAGGAGGGAGAATCGCTCGCTCTTCTTTTTTATAGGCCCTACAATCCATCGTATAGCTCTACGTAGGCGCTACGCCGGCTAGATACTACTACCGCGATAACGCGAGCATAGTAACATATCTGTT
>QQTW01003981.1_pt1 | contig 11020 bp, 12 predicted proteins | sample 1904831 | NCBI WGS metagenome assembly QQTW01 (sample SAMN09435610, study PRJNA476489) | Subsurface metagenome, whole genome shotgun sequencing project.
AGCAATATCATACGGAAATCCTCTCTCGAGCGTCTGGCGGAGGCTGACGATCACGAGGTCGTTCGCGCAGTCCAAGAATACTTTGCGGATTTCCTCGTAATCAATCCCGACCTCATGTCTCTGAATCTGGGCTACCCAAGGCACAAGATCTGGAGCAGCAGTCCGGAGCTTTGGAACCAGGACTCTCTCCAGCGAGCTACCGAGGGAGTCATTGCTCTGTTGCTCTCATTGAAGAAGAAACCGTTGATACGATACCAAAAGACAAGCCTGCTCGCAAAGAAACTCGCGACTGAGCTTCGATATCAGATGACGCAAGAAGATCAATTATTTGATTTCAGAAAGACGGATACACCGCCCATCTTACTTGTTCTTGACCGAAGAGATGACCCCGTGACGCCACTACTCACTCAGTGGACATACCAGGCCATGGTGCATGAGCTGCTGGGTATCAACAATGGCCGAGTAGACTTGAGCGAGGTGCCTGACGTGAGGCCCGAATTAAAGGTACGCTTTGTTGTTTCCTGCACTGGCAAACCCAATACTGATATCACGCAGGAGATTGCCCTGTCTCAAGATCAAGACCCATTTTTCAAGAAGAACATGTACCTGAACTTTGGAGATCTGGGCCAGAATGCCAAAGATTACGTTGAGCAGTTCGCCTCAAAAACCCAGACCACCCATAAGCTCGAATCCATTGCAGACATGAAACGGTTTGTCGAAGACTATCCCGAGTTTCGCAAGCTCTCGGGGAATGTGACCAAGCATGTCACGTTGGTGACGGAACTGAGTAGACGCGTTGGAGAGGAGAGCCTGCTCGACGTGAGTGAGTTGGAGCAAAGTCTTGCTTGCACCGACAACCACTCCACCGATCTCAAGGTAATGTCTGTCGATGATCGACTGTGACCGATTGAAGCTCACCAGTGCAGAATTTACAACGCCTCATTCAATCACCGAAGATTCCCGCCGACAACAAGCTCCGCCTCACTGCTATTTACGCCCTTCGCTACTCGAAGCATCCGTCCAATGCCACTCCTATGCTTCTAGATCTTCTCTCAGTCGCCGCTAACCTCTCACGCCATCGAATCAACCTGATCCCCAAACTCTTAAGCTACCACCAATCACTCCAAAGCCCCGCCGTAGCAGGCGGTATTCCTGAACTCTTCCAGCCTGGCTCCATCTTCGGTGGCGCACGTGATCGCTTCAAGGGTCTCAAAGGTGTTGAAAACGTATACACTCAACACGCACCGCGACTCGAGGGCACCTTGGAAGACCTCATCAAAGGCCGACTACGCGAGCAGCTGTACCCTTTTGTCGAAGGGGGCGGCGTGACGCGAGACAAACCTCAAGACATCATCGTTTTCATGATAGGCGGAACAACGTACGAGGAAGCGAAAATGGTGGCGCAGATCAACGCAAGCTCGCCCGGCGTGAGAGTGGTGCTGGGGGCTACAACAGTGCACAATAGCACAACTTTCTTGGAGGAAGTAGAGAACGCCGTAGACAGCTGGCCGGAGCCTGATCCGACAACAGCAGCAGGCAGACTGAGAAAGGAGGTTGGACGGAGTTGAAAGAAGACCAGAGTCAAATGACGGAGTTTGGAGTACATGAGTCTCGTGGGCCACTACAGCTTACCTAGCATCCGGGGACTCTCTGAGCTGCCATGTCAGGGCGGTCTATCATGTCACATCTCTGTACCTTACCAGCTTTATTTCCATGTCAGTCTGCTTCCAACTGTTTGCCTATAAGCTTCTCGTTCTGTCGAGACAGACACGCCAAGGCTTCCCAACAGCTCCAATAGGCCAGACAGTCCTTCCTTCATTCGGACAAATTTCCTTTAGGCAAATTCTTGCCCTTCCCTGCAGTTTCCAATCCTTTACGGTGCAGCTCCTCAATCAAGTCTTTGTTCTTCTTTATGGCATCAGCCGCTGCATATATGCCCGCCTGCGCCTTGTTCTGCGCGCTGGCCCTTCCCAACAACTTTCTCGTATACCCCCATCCTGTCAGGTATACTCCTATGTAGTATTTCTGCTGTCCGCGTGATCGATCCAACTCCATCGGCCGTTCCTCCAAATACTCGACTTTGCCACCATTGACGTGCAACTTGCGGTTAAGTTCCACTTTCGAGTCAGCGTTGAGGACAGGCTTCGTGCGTTGAGAGAGTATCTTCTCAGCCCAAAGATCCGTCAACCAAGTCTCTGCATCAACGAATCCGGTGTCGGTATTTGACAACACCACTGCGGCCACATATGCCTCGAATACGTCTGCCATGATTTTGGTCCAGCTCTTCTGTTTGGCTCCGAACTGCTCCCCGCCAACGCGTATTCGCTCCTCAAAACCGTATGCTTGGGCGTACTCGGCCAGGGTCTCATTCTTTACGAGCAATTCCCGGATCTGCGCCTGCTTTCCCGCTGTCAGGTCTGGAAAGCGTGAGAAGATGATGCGAGTGCTGATAATCTCGATGTATGCATCGCCTAGGAACTCGAGGCGCTCGTAGGTGTACATGTGGCTGTCGTTGGTCCCAACCGCACCCGAAACGCTGCTTGAGTGGCGGAAAGGCGCAGACGCAAGATCCGGATCCCGGATAGGGGGAAGCGGAGGGAGCTGGTGGGAAGCCTTGATCGGTTGTGAGGGACGATACGGTGGAATGGTCGAATGAGCAACTTTCTCGGGGTTTCGGGAGTTGAGCGCTGCCAATTGAGCAGACACGGTGGGAGCGCGACGTGTGATTGCTTTCTGAAGAGTTTGAGCAATATGAAGCGCCTCTTCGTCTAGCACAGGTGTGTCTTGGTGTGAGGTGCTCGTGATTCGACTCAACAGACTCCGGAGAAGGTCCAGAGACGCCGCCGCTGTGCTTGTAGACCCTTCTCCGTGGCCTTCAACCGCTTGGCCAGACGAGTCACAAGCTGTGCCTCCATTGCGACTGTGCGAGCGAGCATGATCACCATTGTTGTGCTTCTGCTTTTTTTCGAAGCCACGAGGCTCGTGTTCAGGCTCCAGACGGTCGCGCTTGCCCATTACCTCGCACTAAGAGGAATAGATCTTAGGCATGAGCGTCAGAGGTAAGAAAGACAGACTAGAACCGTAATATGCCGATTACTTATGTCGGAATTGCGCCGGAAGAAGTGAAGTTTGTGTACCGTTGGACAGGGTGACTTAAAAGTGTCCGGAGTAACCTCGGATCTCGACCCTGCGCTCGGAGTGGAGCTAATAACTTTCCTTAATACCTAAGTCAACTTACCATCTACAATAATCCAACAATCGAGCGATTATACAGACCGCCCAGCCTTTTGACCAGAGATGTCAGTACCGCGCTCTCGGGTTTTGGATCTTCTGAAGGTGTGTACACCGCTGACGACGAGTGAACCTCGCGATTGAGTCTGGTCTACAGGTTCAATGCCGCATATTCAACGCGACCTTCAATCCACATGGAGTGCGCATGGGCAACAAAGTGCTTCGACAACGGTTACGCGGTCCGGCGATAGCAGCATACTACCCACGGCGCGTCGCCACCATCAAGGACCTGATAGAAGCGTACCCAGAGTACGAGGGTTATGACGATGATGAGGAGGAACGGTTGGACAATATTGTCCTGTGCGTCTATACCTAGACCCTACGCACCGCAATTATCGTCCAGAAGACTAAGACATATATCTACAGGCTGAAATCAAGAGGCAAAGGCGCACCCAAGAAGAAGAAGTCGGCGGCTGGTGAGTCTGAAGTTGGTTCTCTTAGAGAAGCATTTTCGACTGATCAATATCACAGAATCGAAAACTGCCAAGAACAAAAGGCCCTCGGGCGCTCCAAAACCCGGCTCATAACACTTCATTGACGATCTCGGGCGCCTGTAATCGATAGTGGAGTAGGGTGTTTGGCGTAAGGTCCACACAAAATCTGGGTCGGAGGTCCGCGGCAAGACCACAAACGCGATTTCAGCGGCTTTCAGGGACGTCGAAGACATGTTTCGGCCACAACAAAGCTGTGTATCCAGTTGCTGACAAGGACGAGTTATCTATAAGGCTGTACATGATGTACACTGTAACGCGTGAACTGCTCTATCAAGTCTCCTCCCATCAACTTCACTTGACTGCGATTTTCTTCCGCTGCATTACCTCCGTCCCTGGAGGGATTCTCAGGCCTGCAAACACTAACCCGCAGACTCCGATTATGCCAGCGCCACCAACAGAATATGCAATATCTCGTCCCGCCCACCAATAAAGCGAACAGAAGATGAGCGGACCTAGGGAACGTCCTGCCTGGCCTAGATGAGAAGCAATATCAGTACCTCCATATCAATCACAGTTTTAAAAAACGTACCGAAACTCCGATGATTGCCCAGCTTTGTCCCTCTCTCACCAGCTGCGGCTTCAAAGCTGCTCAGACTGTTCAAGCCAGTCACCACGGTTCCTGAGGTAACGGCCAGGAGGGCAGCTGCTGCATAGAGTCCTCGTTCTGACTGTAGCCGTGCCAGCAGGAAGAAGCTGACGGCGCAGCTGAGCACCCCCACCTGCACGACACGAAGGGGATGCATGCGACGCGTGATACCGCCTTGAACGAGAGATGCAATCAATCCTATGAAAGCGAGGAGCCGGCCCGATTGAGAACTTCCATAGGAGAACAAATCATAGGTCATGAATGGAAGAGAATACTCCATGCCTGAAAAGAAGAGAACGAAAGCGAAATGCGTGAGATTGAGCAATGTATGAGAATTCGTACGTGCTTTTGGTTTTGCTGTATCCTTCTCGCGTGCGGAGCCATTTGCCGCCTTGCCGGCTGAGGGAATCGGTAAGGTCTCTGGAAGATACAGGTACAGATACACCGTCTCTGTTATGATCAATAGTAAAGAAAAGCCCGCAGCTGTCGCAAAAGGATTCGCAGCAAAAGTGTTCACATTGGCAAGCGTCGCTCCCAAGACCGGACCGAAGGTGAACGCAATGCTGAAGCAAGCGCCCACAAGTGCCATGGTCGCTCCTCGCTGGGTCTCGTCGCTTATATCTGTTGCGATGGACGTGGCCAGCTGCACATTGCCTTCTGTGAGCCCTCCCACCACCCGACTAGCCAGGAAGGTCCGGAAATCAGTAGCTGCTACCCAGAGCGCCACCGATAGCATGTTTCCCAGCATGGACCAGAGTAAAGCCGTTCGACGGCCATATCTGTCAGACAGTTTGCCGATGAACGGAGATGCAATGGCTTGCAGCAGCGAGAAGAGGGAGCCCAGAGCGCCGCCCAAGAGCACAATGTCATGACGGTCGTTGATCGGTCGAGCAAACGAATGCTTGTAGTCGTTCAACAACGAGAGGATGTGATTGAGAAGCGTGTCCGCATTGTTACGCTGAGCTTCGAGAGACCGGTAGAACTCGAGTAGCTTTGGGAACAAGGGAAGGATGAAGGTAAAGGAAATCTGGTAGCGTCAGTGGAGGCCGGCCTCTTGAGGTTTCTTTTCCTTACCAGGTCGAGTAGCAAAGAAATAAAGAGGACTCTAAGAACCCTCCGACGCACTGCACTGGCATCCTCAGCACTCTTTCGTCCATCCATCTAGGGTTTAGTTGCGGTATGCTGGAATGAGGAAGGTTCAGAGCCGGCAGAATCCCCGATTAAGAGCAGCAACAGAAAAAGAACAGATCATTTGACGCGTAATGCCGTGGGAAGCCAGAGGAAGGAAACGAGAATGAAACGCTGAATTGAAACTACCGTTTCTCCATGGCCAGAAAATGCTACGTTTACTATAACTCCCGAGGTCGGTAGCAATGGTTGATCGCCAAGACGCGAATGCAAAGCCGATCAGGAGCACTCGAAACCCAGGAGCGCGACGAATGCACAGCTTACCAAAATCGACCGCGGAATAAAGATCCTTGGGCGTATATTGCTATCCATGGATGGCTCGACGGCGAGGACTGAATCTCATCTAATAGGCCGTAGGCAAACGCGAGACGTCAAGCTTCCTGCACACGTTCCCCAGACCGCTTCGCGACTACTAAATCATCTTCTGCAATGCTGACCAAACCTTTACGCATTTTGCTCTTGGGCAACGGCGGAAGAGAACACGCTCTTGCCTGGAAACTGAGCCAATCTCCCCACGTCGAAGAGATATATGTTGTTCCAGGCAATGGAGGCACACATGGAGTCCCAAAAGTCACTAACATCTCCAACATCAGCGCAGATGATTTCGACGCCCTCGTGAAGTTAGCAAAGGAGAAGGGCCTCAATTTGCTGATTCCAGGTCCAGAAGCTCCCTTGGTTGCTGGAGTCGTGGATTATTTTGAAGAACATGCCGCGGGTGTCAGCTGTTTCGGGCCATCGAAACAGGCTGCGCGTATGGAGGGATCGAAAGCATTTGCCAAGGACTTCATGAGCAGACATGGCATTCCCACGGCGAAGTTCAAAAGCTTCACCAACTATGACGATGCGCGGAAGTATCTAGACCAGGTAGACCACGCCGTAGTCATCAAGGCCAGCGGTCTCGCGGCCGGCAAAGGTGTCATAATTCCAACATCAACGCAGCACGCACAAGATGCCTTGAAGGAGATGATGCTGGACAAAGAATTCGGATCTGCGGGAGACGAAGTTGTGGTTGAAGAATATCTCGAGGGCGAAGAGCTGAGCATATTGAGCTTCTGCGACGGATACTCTCTGCGGTCTCTCCCACCCGTCCAGGACCATAAAAGAATCTTTGACGGTGACAAAGGACCCAACACTGGAGGAATGGGTACATACGCCCCAAGTGAAGTTGCCTCCCGCAGTGTCTTGGATGCGATTGATAAAGAGATACTGAAGCCAACCGTTGACGGTATGCGGAAAGAGCGTAAGCAGGCCCACTCCCCATAGCGGGGCTACAGAAGCTCAATATCTCTAGGCTTTCCATTCAAGGGTTGCCTCTTCACTGGAATAATGTTGACCAAAAGCGGCCCCAAAGTACTGGAATACAACGTTCGTTTTGGAGATCCTGAGACTCAAAGCGTTCTCGCCATCCTCAACAATGATCTGGCAGAGCTGATGATGGCATGTTGTGATACGTTGCTTGACGCAACCTCGATAGACACCAAACCGATATATGCTGTCACCGTTGTGATGGCTGCAGGAGGTTATCCTGGACCTTACTCGAAAGGCACCGAGATCAAGCTCAAGGGTATCAGTGAAGGTAAGGGCAACCCTGTCCAAACACCAGGCTGCTCCGCATGAAAAAGCTTACATGAGAAGACACTATCCTGTTCCACGCGGGAACGACGATAGCCGACAATGATCTTCGAACATCTGGCGGACGAGTCCTAGCCATCACCGCAACAGGAAAGACACTTGCAGAAGCAGTGCAGAAAGCGTATGCAGGCATAAAAGACGTCGAATTTGAAGGAATGCAATTCCGAAATGACATTGCGGCTCGAGCGTTGCAGTAGATCCTCATCATAAGCTTGACCTCTAGCGCAAACATAGCTTGTTCCTTCAATGTGGACAGTTGCTTTGACCGAATGGCTTTCCTGTCAGGCTGTTGATGGCACTTCACTTCGTTCCCCACGTACGTCGACGTGCGAGGCGGAGGTCCTTCGGGCGCTGTCGAGGGAGAAACCCTTACGGGCATGTGTTGCTTACAGGAGCTCAAAGGAGATTCTGCGCATGCGAAGCCATCCTCAAGCCAGCATCACACAGCGCTACTGCGGCGTCCTTTGGCAAACACGAAAGTCAGCATGTGCCTTCTTGGAGAATGAGGTTACAGGGCGTCATGTTGCCGAAATTCCTCAGATTACCTGGACCGGTTTTGATGCTGCTCAGTTCATATACAACCATTGAAGTCCATTTCCACCCAGCTACGCAGCATGATCAAAGCTAGAGAATCGGGCAACACGCTGGGGTAGCAAATGCGTGGTCGGCTCAACTGCTTCGCGGCTGCCCATGCGGGAATGCTGACGTACTTGTCCCATCATTGTCTGTGAGCTATGTCTGAAGCCGGCATTTTCGTGCGCTCTGAGAGCTCAACCCCGTTTCTTACAACACCAACCACGGCGCCAGTTTGCATTGTCTCACTTCCTCCCCCACTAAGTCGGTACTCCACATCCGCGAGACCTTCCATCCATAGGACTCGTGTCTGAGCAGGAACATCAAGATTCATGAGCTCTTCCCCTAGAGCGGTGAGAATGTCCGCCAAAGCAAGTCCTTTGCTCGCTTTCAACATGTTGATGGTCTGCAGACAGGTTGTTACATCCTTGGTCTGGAGAAGCGTATCCCGAATCGTCCGAACATCGGCCGGATGCGGCGCCGCAATGCATTCGTAGATTGTGGTTCCTGTTATCAGATCACGTTCCACTGTTTTCGGGTCCGGAGGCGGCTGTCCTGGCGGCTGAAGAGGCGTACTACTTGCGTGGCAAGCTTGTAAAACATTCAGAGCACGCCTCATGTCCCCCTTGCTGAGCCGCACCAGGCTTTCAACAGCATCAGGCGTGATGCGAACGTCCTCCTTCTCGATGACTTGGTCCACAAGTACTCTGATGTCCTGCTCCTTGAGGGGACTGAATCTAAACCGCGTGCATCGCGAAAGCAACGCTGGAGACAGCTTGTGCGTATAGTTGGCAATTATGCAAAATCTGGTGTTCGCGGTATACTTCTCCATGATGCGCCGGAGTGCCATTTGAGCCGTTGATGTCATTGCATCGGCTTCGTCTAGGATAATGAGCTTGAATGTGGCCAACGAAGCTGCTTCTCCAGGCTTGAGTGCGGCGGAGAAGATTTGTTTTGTGCTACTGAAGGTCTTGATTTGTTCTCTATGATAAGTTAAAGACAATCGATATGAAGTTGAGCATTTCATTTACCTAACGACATCGATGCCTCTGTCGTCACTCGCGTTCAACTCCAACACCATCTGACGCATATTCTTGTTTCCATATATCCTGCGCGCCAATGCTAGAACCGTGGATGTTTTGCCTGTACCGGGGGGTCCGTACAGCAGAAGGTGTGGTAATCGCTGTCAATCATTAGTCGGTGTTACAAATCGCGAGACACGTCTTTGACGAACGTTTGAGTCTACGAATCGATTGATCGTAGCTAAGATATCTTGATGTCCGGACACATCGTCAAGCGTATTTGGGCGGTACTTTTCGACCCTCAGCAAACTCGTTAGCCTATGAAGCCCTTTCGCATGGGCGCAAAGCTACCATGGCAGGGTGTCTTCCGCTTCGACGGGCAGATTCGCCGCGCTCCTCTTGCCCTTGGTGGTGGTGTTGTCTGAACTGAACTTGACATCTGCCTGGACTGCTGGCGCATCCACATCCATCTCGTCATCCTCGAAGTCTGACATGATGCTGGTTCTGAGCAGTGACTGCTACGGGTGCGTGCTAAGTATTGCCCTGGAGTCGCAACACACGACGCGCCGAAGTCGCGTCCCAATTTAAGCGGAAAAGTTATCTTATCTAATCGTCCCTTGCAAACCACTCAAACACGGTCTCGGGAGTAGCGATGTACATCGGAAGCAACGAGCTCACCATTAACGTCTGGGTATATGGAGATAAACTTGCTCTAAACCACTGTCGAATGAATCGCTAGTATACAGCTTATGGTTAAGCATTAGTAGAGGATCAGAGTTGATCGTTCTTCAAGAGGATCCTTCACGGCTCTATAAGTCATTACAAAAGCCACCGAAGCAATCAACGAGAGGACCAAGAACATCAACTTGCTCTCCATAGTCCAGCGTATTCTGTGTCTATTTCACGACGACCCAGACTGAGTACGATAATCAAAGCAGTGAGATTCGATCATGCCTGTGAGAATCGCGTCCTAATTACCACGTTCTTTGGCTGATAATCGGCCAGGCGTACCACTCCGTCTTCCTTGACGAACCCAACCAGCACTTGATAGGTTCGCCGGCGTTTTCATGCCAACACTCCTAATCAGCATTTGTTCACGACTCATACCTTCACAGGAAATTTCGCCGTTCTTCCTCTGCGTACACGCACACGAGGGCCTGCTTTACAACTACCTCCGCTGCCGCCTGATGTAACAGATCTTACCGTCGACGCCTCTCACGAATCGTATGATCCGATAGACGAGATTTTGTCTCTGTTTAGAGCAAACACTTTCTTTCGCAACTTTGAGATAAAAGGTCCGGCGGATCGGGTACTTATATATGGCATCCTGTTCGCAAGCGAGTTGCTGGGGAAGATAAAGCCCGGGATGGGAAGGCGGGAGGCCGAGAAGGTGAGTTACCTTGTGTGATAGCTTAAGTCGTTACTCTTCAGAGGCTGGGTTGAAGGATTCCAAAGTTACCCTTGCCAGGCGATATCTGCCAGGTATATAGCTGTGGAAGGGCATTGACGACTGTTATTTAGGCGGTCATGAACACGGCCCTGGACACAAACTTCTCTATCCCCGGGGATGCTGGTTTCCCACTCAATCAAGCCTTCGAAGCCCCGCAAGATCGGAATGGAGCGGAGACACTGAGGCAATACATAATGCAAATGAGGCAAGAGCTGGCACAAAGATTGCTAAGCAGAGTGTACGACGATGGCAATGTGCCTTCAAAGGTACGTGCGAGGCTATGGCACGCCGCAGGGCTCCAAACATTAGAACGAGACTGACAGCTTGCAGTGGTGGCTGAGCTTCACGAAAAGGAAATTCATGGGTAAAGCACTTTAGAAGCTCTTCGCTTCACAACTGCGGCGGCTCTGGTTCTGTATTGATATGTCCAGTCGTGGCAAGCCCATGCTTTTTACGAATCTATGTACAGCCATTGGGGTGATATCAACCCTCTGCGTCTTGCACGTCTGAAGTTGAAGGAAGTACAGAGGTTGTACCGTTTGCTTCCACCTTTCTTCGTTTCGTGAAATTGCCTCTGGCCTCCACTTTCTCCTCAGCTGGCAGCACTCTCGTCGCGGTGAAGATGTATCCTTCCGCGCCACCTTTGGAAGTCATTAATGGGTGGGTCCGGCCGGGCAGGACCTGCCAACTTCTCACCCTTGCTGTTTGAAGCATTGTCCCGAGTAAAAGAGTGGGGTCTACAGGAAAATCCTCCTCACTTATCGGATTTCTCCCCTCCTGAGTC
>QQTW01003982.1_pt1 | contig 11018 bp, 9 predicted proteins | sample 1904831 | NCBI WGS metagenome assembly QQTW01 (sample SAMN09435610, study PRJNA476489) | Subsurface metagenome, whole genome shotgun sequencing project.
TTTATATGAAAGAAATATAAAGCCTTTCACTTCACCTGAAAGCCATTCTATTAACGCACCCTACATTTTATTCATTATCTAGACGTAGGGTGCGTTAGCGATAGCGTAACGCACCATCTTTATAATTGACACCTCTAAAAGCCTTTATATGAAAGAAATATAAAGCCTTTCACTTCACCTGAAAGCCATTCTATTAACGCATTCTATAAGTAAATATCACGGTGCGTTAGGCAGAATGCCGTAACGCACCCTACATTTTTATTCATTATCTAGACGTAGGATGCGTTACACTTCGTTAACATTTGGGCATATTTAAAATAAATCTACTCTTATCCAATTTACTTTAAAAATGCCCAATTACAGACGAGCAAATGTTTCTGGTGGCACTTATTTTATCACACAAGTCACCTACCAACGCGAACCTTGGCTTTGTAATGATACTGCTCGACATGCACTTCGTCACGCAATTGAGAAAGTACGAGAAAAATATCCTTTTACAATTGACGCTTTTGTTTTATTACCCGACCATTTTCATTGCCTATGGACATTACCATTAGGAGACAGTGATTTTTCAACCCGTCTTCGTCTCGTTAAAACATTTGTTACCAAAGATTACGGAAATAAATTGGCAGTTGAACGTGAAATTTCTCAGTCAAGACAAAAAAGAAAAGAAGGTAAGCTCTGGCAAAGACGCTTTTGGGAGCATTTAATTCGAGACGAAAGAGATTTTTCCCAGCATTGCAATTACATTCATTACAATCCAGTTCGACATGGATTATGCTGTAATCCGCAAGAATGGTTATTTTGCAGTATTCATCGGTTTGTAAAACAGGGTACTTATCCGGAGAATTGGGGTGAGAATAAGGTTCCACAGATACCGAGTGATATTTGGGATAAGTAAATTATTCGTACAAGCTTTAGTTTGTTTCGGTGCGTTACACTTCGTTAACGCACCCTACGGGACTCATCTTTGGTTGGTTTTAAAATTTTGATGGTGCGTTACACTTCGTTAACGCACCCTACGGACTACTTCTGCAAATTACCTGCGTGTAAACCGCATTCTTTTTGAGTCGCTTCTTCCCACCACCAGCGTCCTTCACGTTCGTGTTGGTTGGGTAAAACTGCTCTGGTGCAAGGTTCGCAACCAATGCTAACAAAGCCGCGTTCGTGTAACTTGTTGTAAGGTACTCCTAATGCGCGGATGTATTCCCACACTTGGGCAGAAGACCAATTTGCTAAGGGGTTGAACTTAATCAATTCATGGTCTGGGGTCGAAAAAGCTGTATCAACTTCGATTACAGGTATACCATTGCGAGTACTGGGACTTTGGTCTTTGCGCTGTCCGGTAATCCAAGCGTCGAGGGTATTGAGTTTGCGACGTAGCGGTCTAACTTTGCGTATTCCGCAGCATTCTTTGTGACCATCTTTGTAGAAGCTGAACATCCCCTTTTCGTCTACCATTGCTTGGACTTCGGCTGCATCGGGAAACATTACTTCGATTTTGATACCGTAATGGTTTCTGACTTCATCCAAAAATTGGTATGTTTCTGGGTGCAAGCGTGCGGTATCTAAAGTAAAAACGCGGAAGTCTTTAGTAATTTTTGACGCAATATCAATCAGTACAACATCTTCAGCACCACTGAAGGAAATCGCCATATTATCGAAATTATCTAAAGCAAATTTCAGTATTTCGCGTGGTGATTTTTGATTGTATTCTGCTTCTAATGCTGCAATATTTAAATTCGTCTTCGATGCTACCATGTCTTAATATTTTCCTCTCTCTAACCCTAATTTTACAAGGTATTGGATCGGACGTGGTAAATGTGTGGGGAGCAGGGAGATGTAGAGACGCGACGCCAGACGCTACAACGGGGGGAACCCCTGCAACGCGCTGGTTCAAATTTCGCGTCTCTAAAATTTCGCGTTTCTATAGGAGACAGGACTTACGCACTGAAAACCAGTCCAGAACTAGCCCCCCGATAAATTGGGGGGAATCTATAAAGCCCCCAATTTGGCGCTCTTGTTGGGGGATCTATAAAGCGTAAGTCCTAGGAGAAACTGATTTCTATTACCAAATACCCAAAACTTTATGCTCGTAGCGAAACAGCACGCTGTAAGTTCGCAAAAGCGCGGTTGTAATCTAGGATTGCGGTAATGCGATTACCTTGAGCGCGGGTGAGGTCGTTTTCTGCTGCGATGACATCGGTTTGGGTTCCGACTCCAGCTTGAAAGCGCAACCGTGCTAGCCGTAATGCTTCCCGTGCTTGGTCTACAGCTGCTGATGCCGTTTGGACGTTCTCTAAATTTGACTGTAGCTGCGCGTAGTACTGTTCGACTTCAAAGCGGATTTGGTTGCGCTGATTGGCAAAGTTATTTTCAGCGATCGCAATATTTTTCCGTTCCTGCGATGCTCTGGCACTTGCTGCACCTCCATCGAATAAGTTCAAACTTGCCCGCACTCCAATCGAATAACCATCTTTAGTGTTGATATCATCGTTATATCGGTCGAGTAAGTCGTATGTTGCTACAAATGCAACTTGGGGACCAAGTTGCGATAATGCTTGCCTGCGGCGTTGTTCGCCAATTGTTCGCTCTGCTAATCGTTGCTGTAGTTCGGGACGGCTTTGATACGCTTGGACGATAGTTTCTTCGAGTGTTTGATTCCACAACCCTGCTATTTTGACTGATTCAGCAGTACTAATATTTACATTTTGCGGTAGATTTAATAGCGTTATTAATTGCCGCCGCGATATTTGCTGACGCGAAAGCGAGTTAGTTAAATCTTGTTGGGAATTAGCAAGATTGACTTGCGATCGCAATACATCAAATTTTGTCCCAACTCCCGCAGCTTCGAGTGCTTGAGTATCGCGCAAACTCGCTTGGGCATTTTCTACAGCTGCGCTATTAATCCGCACTTGTTCATCAGCAGCTTGTAAATCGTAATACCGCGAGGTAACGTTGAGGCGAATTTCTTGGAAGCGAGTTTCAAGACTCAATTTGCTGATGCGCTCCTGTTCTTCGGCTTCGCGGATAGTTGCTGACCGTCTTCCAGAAGTAAATATGTTGTATCGAAATTCCGCTTGTCCGTTGAAGGTAGTCGAAGGTTTATCGCTATCAGGAGGTACTACACCAGCGTCAACCGACAGTTTGTCGCTAGCTGACTGACTGCGCGTAATATTGCTGTTAATGTTCAAAGTTGGATATAAAGCAGCTTGTGCTTCTCGAACAAAAGCTTGACTGCGTTCGACTTCTAAAATCGCATTTTGCAATTCCGGGTTGTTTGAAAAAGCTATAGCAATTGCTTGTTCGAGGGTAATTGCCTGGGAAACCTGAATTTTAACTTCCTCTGGTTTAGTTGGAAACAGTAAAGGGTTTGAATTCGACTTGAGATTTTCAGGCAAATCTGGAGATGGGGAGGTGGAGGGAGATGGAGAGGTGGGGGGAGATGGGGAGGTGTGGGGAGATGAGGGGGATGAGACTGGAGAATGGGAGGATGCTAAAGATACCGAAGCTAGGGGGAATAACTTTGCTGCTTCTCCGACTTTATTTACTCCCTTTACTGCCTCTGTTCCCTCTACTCCCTTAACTCCATTTTTCTGTACCGCTTCTACAGTATTGGCTTGACTCGTTTTGGCGTTTATTGGGATCAGAAAAGCCACTGCGATTGCAACCCAAGAAGAATGCAATAGAAGTCTATATAAATTCATAGATGGTGCGTGCTTGTTGAGGTGTCGGCAATTGCAAAATAGATTTGCTCGGACTTCAAGGGATACAAAGATTCCAAGTACGAATATATACATGAAAAACCATGTACTTGGAAGTAAAAATTATCTAATTTAGTAAGCTGTAGCGAAACTAATACGGTAAGATGCTCTGGATACGGTGATAAAAATTAACGCATTTATCTTCGTATCATCTTGAACCCATTAATAATTGATGCTGCTTCTTCCTTCTAAAATAGAATTTCTAAACGGGAGACGGCGGAAACAGCCAATATTCATGAAGTGTAGACTTACTACCAATCAAAGAATGCGCGATTTAATATTTCTTACTGATATGGGTAGTAAGTAGTTGTTAGTGGGTTATTATCAATGTCCAATTTCGTTTTCGTATATTAATAGCACTGAAACGATAAAGGGATGACAAATTGTCGCAGTTTCAAAGGCAAGAAAAATGCCAACTGTCATACAAATTCCACTGCGAAGGAAAGGAATTTGTTAAAAAAGGGGGAAAGGGAGTGGAGGGAGTAGATAAAATTAATTAGTAACTCTTAACTCCTAACTCCGCGCCTCCTGTACGGGCGGGAAGAGTGCGGGAACGCCTAAGCGCAAAGCGCACGCTCCGCGAACGGCGAACACTAATAAACTTATATGGTAATCAGAAATCTCTGTAAACCCGCCCCTCTTAACTCCTAACTCCTAACTCCCTACTCCCTAATTAGTACAATTTTGCTGCCGTTAACAGCACAGATCGTTTAAGCTATCGAAAGATTCTTTGATTTTGTGGCAACAGAGGCGGTAGTGTGCCGAAAAAAACAGGTTTAATTTCTCTAATAGTAGTCTGTAGCTTGTGGAGTCTGCCGAAAACGGCTTCCGCACAAGCGTTGATACCTCATACAGTGCAACTCGATGCAGCGAAACTAGAACAGCAAGGGTTGAGTTTAGCACAGGAAGCAGCTTCGCTTGGGCAATTTCAACAGTATGAGTTGGCTTTGCCGCGTGCGCGTTTGGCTTCGCAACTTGCACCAAAAAGCGATAAAGTTTGGTTCCTTTTGGGTGGATTATACTTACAAACAAAAGATTATAATAATGCGATCGCATCGCTGAAAAAATCCCAATCGCTCAACCCTAAAAATGCTGACATCCAGTTCGCGTTGGGTTCGGTTCATTTTCAACAACAAAAATATCCAGAAGCGGCTGGTTTTTATCAAGCTGGTTTAAAGTTAAAACCTAACGATGCGGAAGGATTATTTGATTTGGGCAATGCTTACTACATGTTGGGCAAACCCGCCGACGCGATCGCGCAATATAATAAAGCGGTTGCCCAAGGTCAAAAAGCTTGGGCTGTTTGGCCTGCTGTAAATAATATTGCTTTGATTAAATACGAGCAAGGTGATGCTGATGGGGCACTTAAGCATTGGCGAGATGCGGTCGCCCTTGCTACTACTATCAAGCAGCCAGCCGCCGAACCTTTAATGGCGCTTGCAGTTGCACTCTATGTAAAGGGCGACCAAAAACAAGCTTTTGCACTTGGAGAACAAGCACTTCGTATCGATCAACGCTATGCGGATCTAGATTTCCTCAAACAAAACCTCTGGGGAACTCGTCTGCTTGCCGATACCAAGAAATTTGTCGAATTACCCCGCATCCAAGCCGCACTCCAACAACGCGGAACCCCGTCTGGGCAACCGCAGTAAGGGGAAAGGGGAGAAGGGGGGAAGGGGAGAAGGGGGGGAAAGAGGAAGTTATATTTCTAACTCCTAACTCCTAACTCCTAACTCCTAACTCCTAACTCCTAACTTTTTCCCATTTGCTATTGATTAATTACACTCAAAATAGTACATATATATTCATGAGATTGGGAAACGGTCGCCCAACATACAAAATTAGGCGACCGTTCTCAATCCAAACTGTTAAATTGAATTGAGGCCAGCAATCGTTGACTGATTGGGACTTCGGGCGAGAAACCCTATTCGTAGCGCTGCATGTCCGAAAAAACCTTAGTTATTGTCGTCGTTTTTAGGTAACAGTGCCACGATTTGGTCCACAAACTTTTGATGGTCCACAACTGGTTTAGAGATGTAGTCATCTGCTCCACTTTGCTTGAGAAAGTTCTCGCGATCGCCTTCCATCGCGTGAGCTGTCACCAAAATAATTGGTAAGGAAGCAGTTTGTGGGTCAGATTTCAACATTTGCGTAATTTTGATACCATCAACAGATTTACCTTGGTAAACACTGCGCGATAATGAAACATCCATCAAAATAATGTCTGCCTCTCCGTTCGAGGCAATTCTCATTACCTCTTCTACATTTTCCGTATGCTTGACATCCAAGCCGCCCCGTTTGGTCAAAATCTTGGAAAAAACGCGAGCATTAATCAGATCGTCTTCGACAATCAAAACAGTTTTCATGAGAACTTAATTTATAGGGTGAATCTGATGACCACCTGAGTTACGACAGTTGTGAGTATCCTTTTAATTAATCAATATGTATCCCTGTTATCAAGGATAATACTACTGCTTTTTATCCTCTAAGTATCAAAATTTTGTGATGAATTGGGTTTCATCCGCTATGCTGTGGTTGCAGCAGTGCTTAGTTTCAGCAACGGTTACGGCTATTTTTGTGTCATTAAATTTCAGGTAAAAAACTCATGGCAAAACAGTTAAACCTTCTCTCAACGGGACAGGTAATCACCACAGCCCTGCACACCGAGATGCAACGGTCTTATCTTGAATATGCCATGAGCGTGATTGTAGGGCGAGCGTTACCTGACGTGCGCGATGGCTTGAAACCCGTACACCGTCGGATTTTATACGCGATGCACGAGTTGGGATTAACACCCGACCGACCTTACCGAAAATGTGCCCGTGTCGTCGGGGATGTTCTCGGTAAATATCACCCTCACGGCGACCAATCGGTTTACGATGCATTGGTACGATTGGTACAGGACTTTTCCTGCCGCTACCCATTGCTAGCGGGACACGGTAACTTTGGTAGTGTTGATAACGACCCACCTGCGGCGATGCGATACACGGAAACGCGCCTCGCATCGATTAGCCATGAGGGAATGCTGACGGAAATTGGTGAGGAAACGGTTGAATTTGTTGGTAACTTTGATAACTCGCAGCAAGAACCAACTGTTTTACCCGCGCAACTGCCTTATTTAATCCTTAATGGTTGTGCTGGTATCGCTGTCGGCATGGCAACCAATATTCCTCCCCACAATCTTAATGAAGTTGTTGATGGATTAGTTGCTTTAATCGACAACCCCGAGCTGTCGGATGAAAAGTTGTTTGAGTTAATCCCCGCTCCCGATTTTCCCACAGGGGGCGAAATTGTCGGAAATTCGGGGATTAAGGAGGCTTATACAACTGGTCGCGGTAGTATTGTGTTGCGCGGAATTGCCCAAATTGAGGAAATTCCGGCAAGTCGCGGCACGAAGCGCCGTATGGCAATTATTATTACCGAGTTGCCGTATCAAGTTAATAAAGCTGGTTGGATTGAAAAAGTTGCCGAACTGGTTAACCAAGGTCGTTTGAATGGAATTTCGGATCTGAGGGACGAGAGCGATCGCGATGGGATACGGGTAGTTATTGAACTCAAACGCGATACCAATCCCCAGGAAATTCTTCAGCATTTGTACCACCAAACAGCACTGCAAACAAATTTTGGGGCGATTCTCCTGGCAATAGTTGATGGGCAACCGAGACAGTTGAGTTTGCGGAATTTATTGCTGGAATTTTTGAGTTTCCGCGAGCAAACTCTGTTGCGTCGCTATAACTACGAGTTGGGTAAGGCTGAAAATCGTCTGAATTTGGTGTCTGGGTTGCTCAAAGCTTTGGCTTCTTTGGATGAAGTGATTAGCATTTTGCGACAAGCACCCGACGGCAGCACGGCAAAAGCTACTCTCATCAACAGGTTAGAGTTAAGCGAGGCACAAGCCGATGCAATTTTGTCAATGCCTTTACGTCGTCTCACCGGCTTGGAACAGCAAAACCTTCAGCAGGAATTTAGAGAATTATCCGAACAAATTGGAACGCTGCGAAAATTATTGGGCGATCGCAAAGAGTTACTCAAGTCGCTCAAAAAAGATTTGCGTAATCTCAAACGTAAATTTGGCGACGAACGTCGCACTAAAATAATTGCTCCGGAGCATCCAAGTAAAGGAGCAGAGGAGCAAAAAAGCAAGGGAGTGGAGGATGAAGACAACCCGACATCCAAAGTTCAAATCAACAGCAATGCTCCTGAAGATACTATTTTAGAGGTAACATATCGCGGGTATGCACGACGCAGTCAACCCAATGGTAAGAAGCCAAAAACTGACAATGCTACGTCTGACAACGATGTCATTCTCCAAACTTCCCAAACCGATACCGACAAAGACTTACTTGTAATCACTAGCAGTGCAAAAGTTTACCCAATTCGCGTTGGTGATATTCCACTTGCAACCGGACGCAATCCACGCGGTACTCCATTAATTACTTTACTCAGTAGCACTGCTCAAGGTGCAACGGAAGCAATCCTCAGTCGCTTTCTCCTACCAGAAAATCCCGAACGCGGTGAGATGATTCTCCTTACCAAACAGGGGCGTATTAAGCGGTTGCCACTGGTTGAGTTTACTAATCTCACCCGTCGCGGTATTACTGTTACCAAGCTCAAAGATGATGACGAATTACTATCGACTCCATTCGTAACTGCTGGCAATCAAATTATCCTCGCTAGCTCCGGTGGACGGTTATTGCGGTTTACAGTCAAAGATGAGCAATTACCCGTGATGGGTCGGACTGCAATGGGGGTACAAGGAATGCGTCTGCGTCTGAACGAGACAATGGCAGGTTGTACCACCTTTGCCAATGCCGAGAATATTTTGATTGTTACCGAGCTTGGTTACGCCAAGCGAATGACAATTAGCAATTTGCGCGTTGCTAACCGAGGTGATATTGGAATTCAATGCTGCAAATTTACTAGCAAAACTGATGCTTTGGCTGGTATTGCGTGTTCCGTACCAAATACCGAAGTGGCTATAGTCACCAACCAGCAACGTGTCGTGCGTCTGGCTGTGGAAACAGTCCCATTATTGGGTCGTGATGGCACTGGCGAAAATATTCTCCAACTCAACCGCGACGAAAAAATCACTACTGTGATCGAATTGAGGGTGTAAGGAAGTAGGGAGTAGGGAGTAGAGAGTAGGGAGTAGGGAATGGGGAAGAGGGGAAAGGTAAAAAGAAAGAGGATAAGTACATTTCTAACTCCGCGCCTCCTAACTCTACCCCGTCAAGGTAGGTAAAAACTGGTCTAAAATGTCCAGTCTTTTTCCTTCCTTTGTGTCCTTTGCGTCCTTTGTGGTTCAATGCATAAGTTTTTTTAACCACATACGCGCTGTACGCGTTCCCGCTTTCTTAGGACACAAAGGACACAAAGTAAGAATCTTTCTTGATGCATTAGCTTGACAGGTGTACTCCTAACTCCCTAACTTCAAATATCAGCAAATGCTATTTAAGTCAATAAATTTTAGAAATATATAAATACATGTAACAATTCTTAAAAAAACTGTTATATTGATTTACATAAGGATACAAACCTCTGCAAATCCAGTTTGGAGTGCCAACCATGCAAGATACTACAAGAATTAATGCTCCCGTAATTGAAGATCGCAATGCTTGGCGTTGGGGCTTTACACCTCAAGCCGAAATTTGGAACGGTCGTTTGGCAATGATCGGCTTTTTAGCTGCTGCTTTAATCGAACTGTTTTCAGGTAAAGGCTTCTTACATTTCTGGAACATTCTCTAATTATTAGATTTACATTACAAATATTTAATAAATAAAAACCTGGAAGTGGTTAAACACCTCCAGGTTTTTCAGATTTTTATTTTTGGTAGTAGTCAGTAGTCAGTGGTCAGTAGTCAGTGTTCACTTGATAAAGCTAACTCCTAACTCCTAACTCTTCCCGACTTCCGACTTCCGACTCCCGACTCCCGACTCCCGACTCCCGACTCCCGACTCCCGACTCCCGACTCCCGACTCTTACCGAATATATTCTTTTAACACGCTATTACGGTTGGGGTGACGTAACTTACGAAGTGCTTTTGCCTCGATTTGGCGAATACGTTCGCGGGTAACGTTAAAAATTTGCCCGATTTCTTCGAGAGTCTTCATGCGACCATCATCTAAACCGTAACGTAAGCGGAGAACATCACGTTCGCGGGGGCTAAGACTATCGAGGACTTTTTCAAGGTCTTCGCGCAGTAAGTTTTTAGAAACTTGGTCTTCAGGAGTTTCGCCATCCGACTCGATAAAATCGCCGAGTCGAGAATCTTCTTCTTTACCAATAGGTGTTTCCAAGGAGATAGGCAATTGCGCTGATTTGGCGATAAATCTCAGCTTCTCGATGGTCATTTCCATGCGAGTTGCAATTTCTTCCTCGGTGGGCTTGCGACCCATTTCTTGACTTAACAACTTGGTTGTTTTCTTAATACGCGAGATGGTTTCGTAGAGATGAACCGGCAGGCGAATTGTGCGAGACTGGTCTGCTATAGCACGAGTAATTGCCTGACGAATCCACCAGGTCGCGTAGGTAGAAAACTTGTAACCTTTTTCATGGTCAAATTTTTCAGCCGCACGAATCAAACCAAGACTGCCTTCTTGAATCAAATCTTGGAATGACAATCCGCGATTCATATATTTCTTAGCAATTGAAACCACAAGTCGCAGGTTCGATTGCACCATCTTGTCCTTGGCACGACGACCGACATGCAACCGATAGCGAAACTGTGGCAAAGGCAACTGTACTGCTTCTGCCCATTCCGCGTCCCTGGGGTCGCGGTCTAATTGCTGACACAATTTTTCTCGAACTCTTTCTAATTCGAGTAAGTCAGCTATCTTACGTGCTAGTTCGATTTCCTCGTCAGCCCGAAGCAAACGAATCCGACCGATTTCTTGTAAATAAAGACGAATCGAGTCTTCAGTGTAATGCTTCTTCTTCGTTTGAGTCCGACGACGCGACTTGGCGGCTTTTCCAGACTTTGCATCTTCCTCATCAGATGATGGTTCTAAAAACTCATCATCGCCTTCATCGCCAAGCAGTAAGTCCTCTTCATCCTCTATTAAGAGTTCTTCTAACTCGATATCAGGTTGACCTATTACTGCTAGGTCAGGCTGAAATATATTTTCGAGTACGTTGTTAGCCTGGTTCATGCCGCGTTCCTCATGCTCCTTGCAGATTCAATTACTCAGGATACGTTGATAGCTCTTTAAAAAAACGAGCTTGATTGTCACCCTTTGTTAAGGGTTCATGACAAA
>QQTW01003983.1_pt1 | contig 11016 bp, 13 predicted proteins | sample 1904831 | NCBI WGS metagenome assembly QQTW01 (sample SAMN09435610, study PRJNA476489) | Subsurface metagenome, whole genome shotgun sequencing project.
CAGTGATCGACAGCGCTAATTGAGGCATTCTACCCCCCTGTTTGCCCGCGAGGTGGATACCTTTTTCAACTTATGCCGATCGGGTAATACTTCGTGAGCAAGCTGATCAATGACTCGACGCCTTTCTCCAGTGTTCACAGCCAGAAACACTCTTTCGAGATTCAGTAATCCACTAATTGAGACGTCATGGAGAGAGTTCTCTATTTGTCCACGCAGAAAGAGTGTGAGGAATACTTTGAAAAGTTCTACCTCTGTTCTTGTTTTTCGTGGTTGTTTCTTGATTGGAGTTATATTCAGCCCGTAGGAAATCCGCTGTACTACGGGGGGGGCCTGAAGTATTGTTAGTCTGGTGCTAGGAGCAGCTAGTTTTTGTTACAGAGATACAGTGTAATGATTTGTGGCTATAAAGCTTATCCTGTATGTGCTCATTCTGATAAGTCGAATGATAACATCTAACTTCTTTGGATATAGCTGCCGTGTATAGAGGGGGTTTACATCAGAAGATACTAGCGCAGAGCTAACATTACTTCAGGCCCCCCCCGTAGTAAGTTCTCCCTACTTGTGCGCCAAGTCTCAGCAGTCACAGGGTCCCGTCTTGGCGCTTGATACGTCACCTCTTCGACAGAAACTGGTTCTCTGGCAAATTCTCTGATTGGTTCTCTGACTGGGTGCAATGGACACGGATCACGCCCAAACTGGAGAGGTGTGTGACACTTTAAATTGTGGAGCCCTACTGAGTACCCTGCAGCGGGTGACGGAGGGGCGTGACATCAGCCACATGCTTCAAGGCATGGGGGATATCCATCCGAATACGACCTCTTCCTGATGTGCTACTACTGTTAGAATCAACAGAGCTTATTACCGCCATCATCATCATCGTTATCATCATCGTATTCCGAGTAACGAGAAGCAACCGGGCTGACAGCCTTCTTCATATCGTGACTCGCAAAGTCAGAGCGTCATCCAAACATTGAAGTACCATGGAGTGGGCTAAAGAAACATACAACAAGCAGTACGAGAACTGGGTCCCATGGCTGGAGGACAAATACCTTGCTTGGTTTGGTGAGAACAAGACCAGCTATGTTGCCAAAGGTACGTCGTCTCTCTGAATAAAAAAAACGTTTGACGCTGTTTGTGATTGCATTTGGTGGCACGTTTATGTCGTTCCCGATACACGAGGCAGACCAATCATTCTCATTGCCCTCAAGCAAGCCTGTTAGGCCACGATATCTTTGATCTGAGCAATATGACAGTTTCCACTTCTGCCCTCACTAACAACACTTTTGCATAGACAACCTTTCCAAAACCAAGGTCACAGGAGACAAGAACGTCGACGCCTTACAGGATGGTGTGAACGAAGGTGTCGGCGGACAACTGGGCAAGGATGGCCTTTTGGAGGGCGTCGGCAAATTGGGAAGCAAGGAGGTTTTTACAAGGAGTGAAAGAGGAGGCAAGGGGGAAGGAGGGAGTGTATTATGACCAGCCAATGCAATGATAACGTGAGGGTGATGAGAGCTGGGGCTTTAGGTTTGGGATGATGTTGATCGTTACATATATATGAGAAGTTGCCTTGGTACACACTTAGTATACATAATGGCGCAATATGGTCTGACTGCAATGGCTGCCTCCCAGGAGTCCAAAATTATCCTCAGATGAGTCATTGCGGACTTCCGGCTCAGTCTGGTCATCCAAGCGCCGAATACCGCAACAGTTGGTTGAAAGTCTCAAGAAGCTTACCAAACAGGAATTCCAACTGCCACATCAAGGTCCGAGAAGGCAAACAAACGGATGTCGGGGCATGTTCTGTACCGAGAAATTCGTATACCTCTCTGGCACTTGTCGCATCGCGGCGAAAGGCTGTGCGTCCGTAAGCAATGGAATGCTCTAGATGTCGAGATTGGCTTGTTACCATTTGAGCGTTCTCAAGAATAAGGGGCGTTAACAAGTGCCTTGAAGCTAATTATTGCCCAGTCTACTAATATCCTCCAAAGTTGAATACAAAGATAGATGCGCGGTCATGCCTAACGCTAACCTGGAGACGGGCGTGTCTTGGCAATTTGGCGCCCCTGCTTGACGAACTCCAACATCTTCGGGGTCAATCTGGTTGGAGAGTTGCATGAAATGCACAGGAAGATGGACGGACATCAACGATACCTACACCTCTTCAGCTAGTAACAAGAAGATGAACCCAAAGATTTGTGCACGATGATAGTAGGCTCGTTCTTCTTGTGACTCCTTTCTCGACAGTACAGGGTCTACCGGGCTGCAAGATGGGGGACGAGAAGGACTCGCAGCGATATGAAGCCTTACCAATCCCATCATATGAGGAGGCGACATCCTCACGCCCTGCTTCATCCCACCTACGGCTTGGCCCTGAGGAGATCAGCGATGATGCCGAACGGCAAGGTCTCCTCCATCATCCTCCCCGGTCCCGCACGCAATCACCCAATGGCTACCAGCCTCCGACGGTTGAGTCCGCAAGATCGAGCCTCGATCTACTTCCTTCGGTCGATGGTTCTGAACGGGGTTCTGCTGAGCAAATACGACAAGAGATGGAACAACTGGAAGTAGAGGAAGCAGATCACGACAACGGATCGCATCGGTCACTGCTGACAGACCGCTTCTCCAAAAGCATCACAAGCATCACGAATTCTATATCTTCGCTTCATCTCCCCTTTCGCCAATACCTTCCTTCCTTCTCCTTTCCTCGTATACGGCCTGGATCGTGGGCGGGAGCCGAACATGCTCGCGTTGTCATATTTGGGCGCATATTTGGCGCATTCTTGATTGTTTCCGTGGTATATATTTTGATTGCGTCTGATGTGCTGTCGATCGGCGCAAGGAGGTCGACCGGCGAGGTTTACGATCCTGAGAGTGTCAGGTTGTACATCCAGAACCACATGAACGAAAATGGGGACATACAGCAGTATTTGGAATATTTAACCAGAGATGTACACATGGCTGGGACCAAAGGGAGTCTCTTCTACGCGGAGTGGATCAAAGATCTGTTCGAAGCTGCTTCCCTGGAAGATGTTGCGCTAGAAAGGTTTGACGTATACCTCAACTATCCTACAGAAAACGGGCGGAGAGTATCAATAGTACAGCCCGTAGAAAAGGCTTGGGAAGCCATACTTGAGGAAGATGCTATTCATCAGAACAGTCCGCAAACATATTCACCTGTATTCCATGGTCATTCAAGATCCGGAAACGTCACTGGGCCTCTCATTTACGCCAACTTTGGCTCCAAGGACGACTTTGATTGGTTGAGAAGACAAGGGATCTCTTTAGAAGGCGCCATAGCTATTGTTCGTTATGGTGGCACACAAAGAGATCGTGCGCTGAAAGTCAAAGCCGCAGAGCTTGCCGGAGCCGTTGGCTGCATTATCTACTCAGACCTCGAAACTGAAGGTGAACTATGGCCTGATGGCAGGCTCATGCCTCTTGATGGTGTCCAACGTGGAGCTGTTTCACTTATGTCCTGGGTGGTTGGTGACGTGTTGTCACCTGGCTGGGCATCAACTCCCGGCGAGAAGAAACGACTTTCGCCCGAGGATAGCACTGGGTTGGTTAAGATACCGTCTCTTCCAATTTCATGGCGTGATGCGAAGCATTTGCTAGAGGCACTCCAGGGTCGAGGCAAAGAAGCTCCCCCAAATTGGCAGGGTGGTCCCATATCAAATGGATATTGGACGGGGAACCAGGACTCACCAATTGTAAATCTCATGAACATGCAAGACGAAGTCATTCGTGAGCCCATTCACAATGTGCTTGGACGTATCTCTGGCTGGGAGCAGAGCGAAAAGAAAGTTATAATTGGCAATCACCGTGATGCATGGTGTGTAGGAGGTGCTGATCCTGGATCTGGCACAGCAATCATGCTTGAGGTTGTGCGTATATTCGGAAGACTTCGAAAGCTTGGATGGAGGCCTCTGAGGACGATTGAATTTGCAAGCTGGGATGGTGAAGAGTATAACCTAATTGGCAGCACCGAACATGTTGAAAACCGTCAAGATGAGCTGCGGCGCGACGGATATGCGTATATCAATGTCGACGTCGGTGTGAGTGGATCCGACTTCTGGGCAGCCGCTTCGCCTCTATATGAACGGGTGCTGCTTCGAGTATTGGATCGGACATCTGACCCGACGACAAATCGAACTCTTCGCGACTTGTGGGATGCTAGAAACGCTGATCTTGAAGGTCTCGGCGCTGGAAGCGATTATGTTGCTTTCCAGGATATTGCCGGCACATCTTCCATTGATTTCGGATTTCGAGGTCAGGCCTTTCCATATCATAGCTGCTATGACAACTATGATTGGATGACCAAGTTCGGTGACCCATCCTTCGGACGCCACACTGTCATGGGTCAAGTCTGGGCGCTGTTGGTGCTTGAAATCGCCGACAAGCCGATATTGCCCTTCGATATGGAGGATTACGCCAGATACGTTGAGCGTTATGTCAATGAACTCGAACAATATGTGCGAATAAAAGAGAAAGCCGCCGGTGCATCCAACGCGTTGGACTTCAAGGTGCTGCATGATACAGCTCAAGTGTTTACAATGGAAGCGCATATCTTTCACGATTGGGCGCGAGCCTGGACAGACGCAGTATTTGCTGGGGGTGGATTTGAAGACAACGTAATGGCTATCAAGCGGATGAGCCACAACAATCGATTGGCAAACTTTGAGACCCATCTACTTGATCTGGAAGATGGTGGTGGTGTAAGTTGCTTATATATATTCACCTTCCGAGCTTGAGTTTTGCTAACATGTCCGTTCAGCTCCAGAATCGCACACAATTCAAACACGTGTTCTTCGCACCACAGGCATGGTCAGGTTATGATGAGGCATTCTTTCCCAGCGTCCGAGATGCTGTTGATGTTGGTGATTGGGCAGCAGCTCAAAAACAAGTCGACAAGGTTGCGAATATCTTTGCCAAGGCAGTTCACAAGTTGAACCATAATTGAGGAGAATTTTAACCGGATTGAGACAAGAGCATAGTCAGTGGTTTCTTTGCACAGTATACAAGCAATCTTGCGCAGCGACTGACGGTTCGATGGCTCTGAATATCTGTATTGGTTGATGCCTGTACAGAGTTTCGATTGATATCCAAGGGAAGTGTCTGTTCTAGAATGTGAAAGGGTTCAGCATGAAAAAGATGGTCTGCTTGAAATGATTCTCTGTGTTGGTTCTGATTCTCAGAGTGTTGAGCCGATTTGATTTGCGGAGGGAGTATGAGTGACGATGTGGTCTGCCGTACCCGCCTCCCCTCACCGCCAGATGCATCGCCAACTGAACTGCGGGGCACTCACTATTCAGCAAAACTTTCACCTTATCCCACCAATCTCAGCACACTTTCTTTTATGAACCTTCTTCAATTCTTCCTCCACTCCTCCAGAACTCTTCTTCGAAGCGCACATAGACGTCACCGCTAAGATGAGTGTTAGAGAAGTCTCCTTGAAGCCCTTCACAGATCAGAAGCCAGGTGAAAATCAGATCCCGTTGGCTGGCCTCTGCATTTGACCTAACAGAAACATCACTAGGCACGTCCGGTCTTCGGAAGAAGGTTACCGTTTTCCAACAGGCAAACTATTCCGAGTCTTTCATCACATCCATTCTACTCTCAATCCCAGAAGGGTTTGAAGGCGCGTTCCTTGTCATCGGTGGTGATGGGCGTTACTACAATCCAGAGGTGGTGCAATTGATCGCACAGATCGGTGCTGCATACGGCGTCAAGAAATTGGTCATAGGCCAGAATGGCATTCTCAGCACACCTGCTGCTAGCCATGTCATTCGGAAGATGAAAGCCACTGGTGGTATTCTATTGACTGCGAGTCACAATCCTGGAGGTATGCAATTAGTGCCTAAGCGTCATGACCACGACTTACGGTGTCGACAGGACCAAACGCTGATTTTGGCATGAAATACAACTTGTCCAATGGTGGTCCAGCTCCGGAGACGGTCACGAACAAGATCTTCGAAAAGTCGAAATCTCTTACGTCCTACAAAATTGCAGATCTGCCCAAGGTCGACATCTCGACCATTGGCAACAAGAAATATGGCGATCTGGAGGTTGAGATCATTGACTCGGTCAAAGACTACATGGATATGCTGAAGGACATCTTCGACTTTGATCTCATCAGAAGCTTTTTCAAATCTCAGCCAGACTTCAAGGTTCTCTTCGATGCGCTCTCCGGAGTCACTGGGCCTTATGGAGTTGCCATCTTCCAGGAGGAGCTTGGTCTTGACTCTTCCAGCACACAGAACTGTGTTCCCTCACCAGACTTCAATGGCGGACACCCGGACCCAAACCTGACATACGCACATTCTCTGGTCGAAGTAGTTGATTCCAAGAAGATCCATTTCGGGGGCCGCATCGGATGGAGATGGAGATCGAAACATGATCTATGGCTACAAAGCATTTGTTTCCCCTGGTGATTCACTGGCGATCATTGCACACTTTGCCAAGCAATACATTCCTTACTTTCAGAAACAGGGTGTTTATGGATTGGCGCGATCTATGCCAACCTCGGGAGCCGTGGACCTGGTTGCGAAGAAGCAAGGCTTATCCTGCTATGAAGTGCCCACCGGATGGAAGTTCTTCTGTGCTTTATTCGATACCGACAAGATGTCCATTTGCGGCGAGGAGTCGTTTGGCACCGGATCGAACCACATCCGCGAGAAGGATGGCCTGTGGGCTGTTGTGGCATGGCTCAACATCATGGCAGGTGTTGGCAAGGATACTGGAAAAGTTCCCTCGATCACTGAAATCCAGAATCAGTTCTGGCAGACGTATGGTAGAACATTCTTCACGAGATACGATTATGAGGGTGTCAGCAGTGATGGTGCGAACGAAGTGATAAAACATCTGACCGAGCTGATCACGACTAAAAAGTCTGAGTTCCTATCGTCCAGCATCAAGGGTCGAAAGGTGGTGGAAGCGGATGACTTTAGCTACACCGATCTTGATGGGTCGGTGGCCAAGAACCAAGGCATCTACTTCAAGTTCGATGATGGATCTAGGATTGTGGTGAGGTTGTCCGGGACTGGTTCATCGGGGGCGACCATCCGTCTCTACGTTGAGAGGCACGAAAATGACAGCAGCAAGTACGGTATGGATGCGCAGGAGTATCTCAAGGAGAACATTGCACTGGCTGTAGAGCTTCTGCAGCTCCCAAAATTTGTGGGCAGGACAGAACCTGATGTGAAAACGTAGTCTTGCGTCTCAAGGATCGCGGCCAGATCATGTTTGCTAGACCTGCTAGACCACCACAAAAGTTTGTCAGGCATATTCACTTCACCCGAAGGAAGAATGAATACATCATATCGATGAATCATGAACATACGAGTGGCCTTATCCTGGTTGCCGCTTGTGTAAGACAACATTCGCTTTGTGGCATAGACGTTGTACTACGACCGGCAATATAGCAACCCGGCTTTCCGCCGTTTCAAACTAAACTACATATTCGAGCACAAGGTGCTTTGAGTCGTCCCAACGCTTCTTCTCCGCCGTAGCTCGGTACTTGGGAGCGATGAAAAGCGACTTCTATGATGACATGAACATGCATCTGATTTGTTTACCTGGCTGTGTCAGCATCTTAGACTAACTGGCTTTTGCAAGTTATTCCCCAAGACTGCATGGGTCATCCTTACTTGTGCAACGAACGATTCTGATTGGACACTGAAACTCATCACTCGGCGGCACTGAGTACTTTGTGAAGTTCTACAGACACTCGAAGTAGCTTCAAAGTTGTTGTGAGTGGAGCCATAGTACGACATGGTACATGATACTACTACCTTTGTACCACGTTGAAATGGGGGCCACGTGTACATCTTATGAAGTATAACTACACCATCTGGACCCGGGCTAAGAGATGAAAGGGGGAAGTAGGGGGTGAATCTGTCAGCCTACCACTGGCACGCATTGGACGCTAGCCCAGTTCCTGCTGTATCCGCGGGAGGGAGGGCGGTCGGTTACAGAGCATCCGTCTGCCTTAACAAGGTGAAACTTGGTTCTGTGTTACAGTGGACCTGCATCATTCTTCACATGGTGGTCCATGCAAGGGCGGGTATAGGCTGATAAGGCGACAAGCTGGTCCCTGTCCTATCAAATGCTATGCAGAGATATGATTAGAACAGGGTCTTGATAGTAGTCAGGGCCAGCAAAGCTTCTTTCGAAAGACTGGCATCGGTACCCCTTGAACTAACAGGCCTATGGAGATGGCACTTTTCCTCTTGTCTCTGCCCAAAGACAGGCTGATAATGGTTCAGGGGAGGCTCAGTTTGCAGCGATAGGATAGGATGCATTGTCAAGGTACGAGTGCATCTCAGCGACGAGGTATATTCCATATCTCTTCGGTCTGTCAGTCACCGGTGGGTCACGTCAACGGTCAACCTACGTCAATCCTCCATCCCTCCACTCCTCCACCTCTGGTCACCTTCGGTGTGTCGGTACCAATGTGCAAGCATCCCCGGAGCATGTGTTGTTGCTCAGCTCAATGACAGGCTGGGCGGGTCAGGCGGAAGAGCTGGGGAGAGGCAGAGGCAGAGGCAGTGAAGAATGTGCAGGGTGGAGATGTTGTTGAACGAAAGTGACTGGATGAGGGTGGGTCATATCTCGTCCCTGGGAGTCCTCTAGCATACTTTCAACCGTCTGGGAGAAGGTGGAGTCCTCCTCACACACACACATCTCTATTTCAGCATTGCTCTTTCCCGCTTGTCAATCGTCAATCTGCTTCTTTCCGTCTCCTCTGTCCTTCCAAGCTCAACTGCCTGAAACAAATTCTCCTTCCATGGCTCAAGCAATGGCTCTATCTGAACCACCCCCATCCACCCCATCATCTCTTCCTCCTGCTGCTCCTACAGTAACTACAGCTTCATCACCACCGCCACCACCACCAACACCACTACTACTACCGCCACCTCATGATGTTCCCTACTCTTGCGCGGCGTCCATGTCTAGCGAGCCAACGCTCGTCACCAGTCCGTTTGACTCGCCTCTACACTCACGAGTCATTATCGGAAAGGAACTTCACCAGGAACTTCACCAGGACCATCACCAGGACCATGTGAACACCCCCACCCGCTGTTCCTCAAGATCCATGGAGCACTTCAAGGAAGACGTTGCGGGAGCCCACACTTCGCTCTACATCTTGATGTCTTTTTTCACATCGGGGCTCATCGACAGTGTGGCCTTCAACGCATGGAGCTGCTTCGTTGGCATGCAGACTGGTAGGAAACACGTCCCTCATCTTTTCACTCGCTTTGCTGATCATGATTCCGCGTCTCAGGCAACACCATATTTGCAGCACTCGGCTTATCCGGCCAACCACTCAATGTTCATCCAAATTCCTATCTAAAGTCGTTAGCGTCCATCTCCTCCTTCTGTGCAGGAACTCTGTTCTTCAGCGCCCTGCACCGCCTACCGTGCTGGTTCGACCCAAACCCGATACCTTCTCGTCGTCGTTTCATTCTCATCGTCTCCTTCACCATTCAGACAAGCTTCATCATCGGTGCTGCTCTTCTCGGCCAGCTTGGCGTCGTCTCTAATCGACCATCGGTTGCGGGTGCCTTTAGCTCTGGAAACCATTTGAGCCTCTTAGCAAACCCGGAGGAAGAGGACAACTACAAAGATCTCATTGCCATTTCTTTGCTGGCATTTCAATCCGCTGGTCCTGTGTTCTTTTCTCGCGTCCTTGGGATGGTCGAACTGCCAACCATTGTGCTAAGCACCCTCTACTATGACTTTGTCGCAGATCTCTATCACCTGCCTGCTGCCATGAGGAACAAGAGGTCCTGGCATAGCTTTGTTTTCGTTGACTTACGAAGGCAACTCAGACGGCTGAACTCAATCATAATGCTATTCCTCGGTGGTCTGGTCGGTGGCTTCATGTTCAGAAGCCAGGTTGGCATGGTTGGTGCTATCTGGCTGGCTTCTGGACTGAAGGGCATAATGGTGCTAGGTTGGATTTTTTGGAAATCGGAGAAGAGGCCACAAGAAGAAGGTCGAGTTTGAAGGCCACCACCGGTACATGACACAAAAATCTCATTATTGAGTAGCAATCTCTTCTCTGTTGTTGAGCAAGAATATACCAAGCACTTCATGACGGATATTTCAAACACGAATGCTTCGACAGGATTCCGAAGCAGTCATTGCTTGGTGATGCAAAACACTTCATTCATACGGTCATACCACATACCGGGCCTTTTCTCTCAACACGTCTGGTGTGTGCCGCCAGCGTAGCAACTCAAATCTATACCTGCAGGGCTCTAACGACGAATTTCACGGGAAGTCTTGGATCAACTTACTAACAATGTTGATGGAATCATCTGCTGGGGCGTTCTACGGAAGCTAAATCACAAGACAGAAAAAGAAGAACTATACTCGTGAAGGAATGCGATTTGCTTTTTAGACACAATGCAACAATGCCGCTGAATCGGATAGATCGAGTGATAGAAGCTTAAGCAACATGGAAGATACTTGGCCAATGTTCATAAGTGAAGAATGCCAGATTCCAGAGAAACTGACAACTCTACGTCATTTTGTGATTCTCCCTTCTCGTCTCTCGGCTTGAAATCTGTCGAGAAAGCCTGTGAGTAGATTTGCTATCCACAGATCTGGGTGAAACTACTATCATTTCCCTAAATCGAGCAGGGTCTATCAACTCTGAGCTGCCTCTCTCTCATCCCTCCCCCCCTCTCAAGCTTTTGCTATTGCTATCGCTATTGCCGGTCCAAGCGACTGGTTCCTCCGGGGGGTTCTTCTAAAAACTTACAACCATCCATCCATCTGGCCTGGCTGAAACGGTGGCAACTCAAAACATGCCAGCTTCCATAGGTTTCATGCTGATGTGAGGTGATGTGATGGTGATGTGATGGGATGGGGATTTGAGTTTTGGTTGGGTTGGGTTGGGTTGGGTTTGAGGTATGTATTTTTCTTTTGCGAATACCAGGAGGCGAACGGTCCTGGCGAAGCAGGGGGGGAAAGTGGCAGTAGATCAGTCGTATGGTGTTGGTGTAT
>QQTW01003984.1_pt1 | contig 11015 bp, 7 predicted proteins | sample 1904831 | NCBI WGS metagenome assembly QQTW01 (sample SAMN09435610, study PRJNA476489) | Subsurface metagenome, whole genome shotgun sequencing project.
GATGAGGCTGCTCAAATGTAGCTAAATCAGTTACCGTATGTTCATTAATCAAAAGCAGATCTGCTGCGTATCCCTCTTTTATTAATCCGCGGTTTTTCAGGCCAAACGTCTGGGCAGGCAGGGAAGTCATTTTACGGATGGCATCTTCAAAGGGAATAATCTTCTTCTCCCGAACATATCGGCCAAGTACTCTGGCATTGTTACCGTAGCCTCTGGGGTGCGGCACGCCATTTCCAAAAGTACTTGGTCCGGCATCAGAAGCAATCATGGTAAAAGGTTCTTGCATAATGCGTTCCACATCTGGCTCATCCATAGAGTGATACACCATTTGTGCATCTCCAGCCAGGTACATATCCAGCACTACGCCTATCTGGCTATTGATGCTTGTATCACTTCTGATGAGTTGAGTAATCTGGGGGATAGATTTGCCATTGAGAGAAGTGTCTGCTTTGTGGTTGGCTACCACTGCATAACCATAATCAGTATGAGCCCTGTCTAAAAGTCCTCTTTTCATATCTTCTATAATTTTTTCCAGCGTATCTGGTTGCATAATCCGGCTTTTTGCCTGTTCAAAGCCACCTGCCAGCACCCAGGAGGGAATTAAGTTTGACGAAAGCCTGGTGGAAGAAGCGGTATAGGCATACTGGTCAACGGTTACCTGTAAGCCTCTGCGGCGGGCTTGGGCTACCAGATTAAGGGTTTGATCACTGCTCCCCCAGAGCTTTTTACTGGATATTTTGAAATGTGAAATTTCTACTGGCATCTGCGCCTCTTCTCCTATCCTGATAGCTTCTTCAATAGCATCTTTTATCCCATTACCTTCATCACGTATATGCGAGGTATATACGCCTTTGTGTTTGGCTGCAGCTTTGGCAAGTGCAATAATCTCTGCTGTCTGGGCATAGGTTCCTGGCACATAAATCAATCCGGTTGAAAGACCTACAGCTCCATCTCTCATAGCTTTGTCAACGACAGATTCCATTTGCCTGAGTTCTTCAGCAGAGGGAGTTCTATCGGCTTCGCCCATTACCTGGCGCCTCACCGAATTATGCCCAATCAGGGTAGAAATATTTAAGGCGATAGGTCGCTTTGTTACGAGAGTAAGAAAAGAATCCACGGCTGTAGTCGAACTTCCGCAGTTGCCTGTAATTAAGGTAGTAACACCCATACGTACAAACCGTTCGCTGGAATTTTCATATACATTCTCCGCATGTGCATGAACATCAATAAAGCCGGGACAAAGAACTAAATTGCCTGCCTCAATTACTTGCCTGGCTTTGGCATCAATCAGCGGATCTATTCTGGCAATAATACCGTCTTTTATAGCTATATCGGCATAATACCAGGGATTACCTGTACCATCTACCACCCTGGCTTTGCGGATAAGCAAATCGTAAGTGCCATTAGCTCTCTTACCTGTCCGACCCGCACAAGCTGCCATAAAGACTAATACACCACATAAAAAACCTGTAAACCAGAAGCGCATCATATATACTTTTGAATCGGAGCCTTTAAATTATATAACTCTTATAAACAAAGCAATTATTATATAGTCTGTTGAATGAAATTTGAGACTGCATTCCATAGAGCATAAGTAAACTTTTAGCCCGCCTACCATTTGTAACCGCAAAATATTGATTGTGCTTAGGGTGGAAGCACATGATTTTCCAGTTGATAATTGTATTGTCGGAACCGGCTAAAATTCAGCTATACAATAAAAAGTATAAGATTTTGCGATAAATAGTGACAAAATCAATAACCCTTATTATTAAGCTAGAGGAATATTAATTTTAAATAAGCTTTATTTCAGGAACTGATCAACTGGAGACTGCTACGAAAAACTGAAGACCACTACGAAAAAGAGAATAAGTAAAACAGCAGCACCAGCTATAAATAATATATCATATAAAGTAAAGGGCATTTGTGGAGCCTTTGGCAGAATGGCAGGTGCTGCTTCCGGCGGAGAAACACTCTGGTCTGTGGGCAGTTCTTCCGCCAGATTTGCCCGTACAAGTAGAAGCCCGGTAAAAAGAACAAGTGAAACTATCAGGCCAACAACCGCTCCATTTGAGCTTTCTGCTGCCGGATAAATTCCTGGTACAGGTTCATAAATTATGGTAAGATATATAATTGCCGGCATAGCTAACAACCATAATTTTGGACGAATGGACAACATATATCTGTGTGTTTAATGAAAGCTACAAATTTATACGTACAAATCAGCTAATGAACCATGAATAATGTTCTAACACTGGAAATTAATACCGTCTATTATCAGGTATATTTCGGATCTGAGCAGATACATAAGTTGTAAAACAGTAGCTTTATTTACATAATTTAATGCCCCTCAAGCTGTTTCAGGTTTTCTTTTCAATCTCTCTGGCCAGAGGCAGAACAAATTGAAAGGTGCTTCCTAGCCCAACTTTGCTTTCTACCCAGATGCTGCCACCTTGCGCCTGTATAAATTCTTTGGAAATGGCAAGGCCTAACCCAGTGCCTGTTCTGAAATCACTGCTGCCGGGCACCTGAAAAAACTTGTCAAATATGCGTTCTGTATACTTTTTCTCTATTCCCTTGCCAAAGTCCTGTACCGAAAACACTACTTGCTGGTTTTGCTCAGCTACACTAACTACAATGTTGCTGCCATCGGGCGAATGGCGGATAGCGTTAGATAAGAGATTGACCATTACCCATACTGTTTTTTCCACATCTGCCTGCACTTGCGGCACAAATGCAGGCGTACGCTTAACAAGCTCAATTCCTTTTTGTTGCGCTATAAATACAATGGCCTGGCAGGCATACTCTACAATCTCCAGGGGATCTGCCTCCAGTAGGCGCAAGCCAATATTACCTGTTTCTACCTGGGCCAGATCCATAAGTTCCCCGGTTATTTTTAATAACCGCTGAGAGTCTTCCCTGATATTGGCTATTAATTTTTGCTGTTCATCATTTACTGTGCCTACTCTTTTATCTTCCAGGAGTTTAACACTCATCTTAATAGAAGAAATAGGTGTTTTTAGTTCATGAGAAATAGTAGCAATAAAGTTAGTCTTGGCCGCATCCAGTTCCTGAAACTTGGTGATATTTTTGAGTACGATTAAATGTCCGATGAGTTTTACTTTGCCATTGTTTGCTTTGCTGGTGCTTACATCAATTATCTGTTTAGAAAAATAAGATTCTTTTCCATCGGCAAAAATTTTCAACATTTTAAATTCCTGTTTTTCCCAGGCATCAAAATCAATCATAAGTTCCTGTATCAGGCTGCGCATCAAATCATTTACAGAGGCCACATCCGGGGCATACTTACCTGTCAGTTCACTTTCAGCTACGCCTATAATGTTGATGGCCTCCGGATTGGCAAACAGGATATATTTGTTTTCATCCAGACCGATAATGGCATCCTGCATATGATTGATAATAGTTTCGATACGTTTTTTCTCAAACAAGAGCTTAGACACGTTGCTGTGCTCATACTCATTGAGCCTAGAAGCCATGATATTGAATGCTTTTGCCAGCACGCCATACTCATCGTCGGTTGTAAAATCAAGTCTTTTATCGTAGTTGCGGTTGGCAATTTCTTCGATGCTTGCAGTGAGTTCCCGGATAGGATTAGCTACATAACTCGGAAAAAATACAAAAAATGCCATGGCCACCATAACAGAGCCTGTACCAATAAGTGCCATATACCTGGATGCGCTACCGGCTGTTTGCTGGGCAGTGTTGTTTTTGCGGACCAAAGCCTGCATGTTCATTGTTGTTACTTCAACTATTTGTCTTTCGAGCAGTTGTAAAACTGGCAATAGCATATTCAGGTAATATACTTTTTTGCCACTATCTGCCGGTTGCCGGGTATTTACTAAGTAGTTATACCTGGTAAAATTCTGGCGCAGGCTGGCTACGAGTTCTTTTTCGCCTATCTCGGTAATATTTGCTTCTTCCTTGGTTAAATGTTCATTAAATTCTCCGGATAGCTCAGCAAGCATCGTGCTGTCTGCCTGTATAGTCTCTTGCAAACAGGCTTTTCCATGCAGGTCTTTTAGGGCACTTACGTTTTCCTGCATACTTTTGGTGTAGGTCAGGGTTTCATAGTTGTCTTTGATAATGGCCTGGGAATCGCCAGCCAGCTGACGCAGATAATAGCTTCCCATTCCTCCCAGCAGCAGAATTACGCCGAATAAAAAGCCAAATGCCAGGTATAATTTTATTTTAACAGTCATAGCTTACCATATCTTTTCATCCTTATGAAACAATAATCAGGTCTATAGGCGTGGGCTCCGTTTGAATGAGCATATGACGGAGCAAGGCAGAGTTAAACACAAAGTTCCACCATTTAAAATGAGGCTTTCCCAACACAATCAGGCTTACATCTTTCTGCATAGCAAACGCTACAATAGCCGTTGCAATATGCTTATGTTTGAGTTCTATTACTTCTGCACCAAGTTCGGCAGCCATTTTAAAACTATTGATTAAATGCCGTTGAGCAGCCAGGTTTACCTTGCTTGCATCTTCTCTGGGCGTTTGTACATATACAGCATACCATTTGGCGTTATAAAATCCGGCCAGCCGGGCAGTGCGCCTGATGATTTTTCTAGCACCTTTATCGTTGGTAGAAATGCAGGCAAGCAGCCGTTCAGCTCTTAATTTTTGCGGATTCAGTACTTCCTTTTCAATTTTTCGCTCTACCTGCCCTGCTACTTCCCAAAGTGCGAGCTCCCGCAGTTGCAGAATTTTATCAGCCTGGAAGAAGTTCTTCAAGGCAATATCAATCTTCGTTTTCTCATAGATTTTGCCTTCCTTCAGCCGGGTAATCAGCTCCTCTGCGGTTAAATCAATATTGACTATCTCATCAGCCGCACGTAGTACATGATCTGGTATACGTTCTTTTACTTCGATACCGGTAATTTTTTCCACCTCTTCATTCAGACTTTCTATATGCTGAATATTTATTGCACTAATTACACTAATACCTGCCGAAAGAATCTCTGTTACGTCCTGCCAGCGTTTCTCATTTTTGGAGCCTGGAATATTCGTATGGGCCAGTTCATCTACGATGACCACCTCGGGATGCGTATTTAAGATGGCCTGCAAATCCATCTCTTCTAATTCTTTGCCTTTATAGAATATTTTTTTTCTTGCAATCAACGGCAAATTACCGACCAAAAAGGCAGTCTCAGCCCTGGCATGGGTTTCTACATAGCCTATCTGTAAATTAATGCCGTTTCTTATCAAGGTATGCGCTTCCTGTAACATGCGGTAGGTTTTACCTACACCTGCACTCATACCTATATAAATCTTCAACCTGCCCCGCTTGGACTTTTGTATCAGTTGCAGGAATTTGTCGGCACTTTCATTTTGCTGGATATCAGGCATAACTTGCTTTTAGAATGAAACTGCCATACTTGCAATCAATAACTGACTGGCCTTGGAAGAATTACCCTCTTTATTCAGGTATACTTGTTTATCAGAAAAAAAACTCCGGCTTTCTATTCTCAACAACGCCTTATCACTAATAGCCCAGTTCAAGCCCAATGAACTACTAAATGTGTTAAAACCTTTTATGCCGGTAATGGGTGTAATCTGTACACTACCGGGGTCATTGAAATACTCTAAACGGCCGGTGATGGACAAATCAGGAATAAATTTATACCTCCCGATTATATTTACATTATGCCAGTACGTAATGTCTGTTTTTTCATCACCGTTGCCACCGGTTGCTAATGTATCTGCCCGTTCCTGGGCACCTATATACAGACTAGTGGTACCTGAAAATTTACCCTCAGGATTAAATACGGCAAATACATCTGTGAACACACGGGTGCGGCTCAAAGGAGCCGATGGTGTGCGTTCATCGCCTACATATACATTCCAGTTGAGCAGCACCTTTTCTACCGGTTTGTACTCCAGTTGCAAGGCACCGGATTTGCCTAGATTATTTTCTACAATGTTCTGCCAGCCGTTGAGCAGGTAAACATAAGCCGTGAGTTTGTCACTTAAGGGAGTAGTCAATTTTATACCAGAGATATAGTATGGTACGTATTCTGGAGCATAGGAACGGGTATAAGCCAGTTGATCTTTTGAAATGGGGCTTTCATTGGTGAATGGAGAGATAAACACCCCGGCATCCAGCCATATATCTTTGGTTTTGAATAGTTTGATACCCACATTTGCCTCCAGAATGTTCCGGAACATGGCTGGTTCTACCGCATAATTGGCCGCCATGTACGTGCCAATGGCAGGCTTAAACGCACCACGTACCCGTTCGCCGCTGTACTTTACGTCTACATAGGCCAGATTGATGGCAAATTCATTGTGCCTGGCGGAAGAGACAAAATAAGGCCGGTCTTTTGAAGCAGGCCGACTGAAGTCATAGCCAAAATAGGTATCTATATAGCCGCCTATCGTAACATTGGACTGTTGCGGCTCATCTGCAGTTCCGGAAGGCAGGCTGTCTGGAAGCGATTGAGCAAACCCTGCTCTGGTGAGGAGCAGCGTTAAGATAAAAAATAAGCATTTTTTTTTCATACAAGTAGGAAGATCTGTTGGACATCACTTCAATTTATCCAAAGCAAGATTTAATTTCAATACATTTACCGTTGATGTTCCGAACAAACCCAGCAGGGGCGGCTCTGTATGTGCGTCTACCAGTTGTTTTAGTACTTTTTCCCCCATATTACGTGTTTTGGCAATTCTGGGTATCTGCGCTAAAGCCGCCTGCGGCGATATATGCGGGTCTAATCCGCTACCCGAAGCTGTAATTAATTCAGCCGGAACCTGCTCTCTGGCAACACCCGGATTACATATGAGAAATGTGTCTACTCTGGCTTGCAGCTGGGCTAAATATTCCGGATTAGATGGTCCTTTGTTAGAGCCACCCGAACCGGCCGCATTATAGTTTACCGCCGAAGGGCGGCCATTGAAGTACTTATCGGAGGTAAAAGACTGCCCGACATCAGCAAAGCCTACAATTTTGCCCTCGCTTTCTATTACTTCGCCTTTTCCTTTATTGGGAGCTACCAACTGGGCCATGCCCCATATGAGTGTGGGGTAAATAAATACAAACAGCACCACTGTACACAAAGTAAGTATGAGAGATTGTTTTAATAAATGATTCATTGTATGATATGGATTTTACGTTTTTCTTATTTTTAAGTGTTGGAAGTAGTATTTAAGCTAGTCCGATAAAGGTTATAAGCAAATCAATGAGTTTGATGCCGATAAAGGGAACAATTACGCCGCCTAAGCCATAAATGAGCAGGTTACGGGCAAGCAGGGCACTGGCACCTATGGGTTTGTATTGTACCCCTTTCAGTGCCAGCGGAATAAGGGCAGGTATGATAAGAGCATTAAAAATTACAGCCGACAGAATAGCAGATTCCGGTGTGGAAAGCCGCATAATATTTAATCCCTGCAGTTGGGGTATAGATGCAATAAATAGTGCAGGTACAATAGCGAAATATTTGGCTACATCATTGGCAATAGAGAAAGTAGTAAGTGTACCCCTGGTAATGAGCAGTTGTTTGCCAATTTCTACAATCTCAATCAGTTTAGTCGGATCATTATCTAAATCTACCATATTGCCTGCCTCTTTGGCTGCCTGTGTACCCGAATTCATGGCCACCCCTACATCAGCCTGGGCAAGGGCCGGTGCATCATTGGTACCATCGCCCATCATGGCTACCAACTTGCCTTCTGCCTGTTCTTTGCGGATATACCGGAGCTTATCTTCTGGAGTGGCCTGGGCAATAAAATCATCTACGCCAGCTTTTTGGGCAATAAATTTGGCAGTCAGTGGATTATCGCCAGTCACCATTACTGTTTTTACGCCCATTTTCCGCAGACGCACAAATCTCTCTCCTATGCCTGTTTTTATAATATCTTCCAGTTGAATAACCCCTAGCACCTTTTCATTTTCACTCAATACCAGGGGTGTACCGCCATTAGCGGCTATCTCATCTACCTGGCTTAAGGTCTGCGTTGGAAAAGGATTTCCGGCATTTTCTACCAGCCTGCGTATGGCATCACTGGAACCTTTGCGCAAACGTGTGCCGTCCGGCAAATCTACACCGCTGCTGCGGGTTTCGGCCGTAAACTTAATGAGCCGCGCTTTGGAAATGTTTACCTGGCGGGCTTCCACTTTCTGGGACTTTGCCAGTTCTACGATAGATTTACCTTCGGGTGTTTCGTCGGCAAGTGAGCTTACCAAAGCTTTGCGGGCAAAAGCACTACCTTCTATACCATCTGTTGGGTAGAAACGGGTAGCCTTGCGGTTGCCAATGGTAATGGTTCCGGTTTTGTCAAGCAACAAAGTATCTATATCGCCGGCTGTTTCTACTGCTTTTCCGGATTTTGTAATCACGTTAGCCCTGAGCGCCCTATCCATGCCTGCAATACCAATGGCTGACAGCAAGCCCCCAATCGTAGTGGGTATCAGGCATACAAACAGAGAAACTAAGGAGGCAATAGTAAGGGTAGCGTTGGCATAATCACTGAATGGCTTCAGGGTAACGGTTACTAATAAGAATACCAGCGTAAAGCCGGCCAGTAGTATGGTAAGTGCAATTTCATTGGGAGTTTTCTGTCGGCTGGCTCCTTCTACCAGGGCAATCATTTTGTCCAGAAAAGATTCGCCTGGCTGAGTGCTCACCATCACTTTTATTTTGTCGGACAATACTTTGGTGCCACCTGTTACACTGGAACGGTCGCCGCCTGCCTCCCGGATAACCGGGGCAGATTCACCGGTAATAGCCGACTCATCAATAGAGGCAAGCCCTTCAATAATTTCACCATCAGTAGGAATCAGTTCTCCGGCTTCTACAACAAAAATATCCCCTTTTTTTAATTTAGAAGAACTTATGTGTTGAAGAGAACCATCGTCCTGTACAACTCTCGCCGGTGTTTCTTCCCGTGTTTTGCGCAGCGATTCGGCCTGTGCTTTTCCTCTGGCTTCTGCAATGGCTTCGGCAAAGTTGGCAAAAAGTAAAGTAAGAAAGAGGATAATAAATATCAGCAGGTTATATCCAAAGCTTCCCTGAGCAGTGTCGCCGCTAATTAAAATATATATGGTTACCAGCAGCATAATACCTGTGCCGATTTCTACGGTAAACATCACCGGATTTTTTATCATCATTACAGGATTCAATTTTATAAATGCCCCTTTCAGGGCTTGTTTTACAAAGGCGCGTTGAAATAATCCTGTATTTTTATCGGTTGTTGTCATGGTTATTTTATAAATATAGAATTGGGAAGATGTAAAGTATAGCACCCTTTGTCAGATAAACATCTTGTTGGCAGAAAGTGAATTAATAGCAAATAAATTCGTTACTCATCCACTTACTTTCTTATGCGAGTGTGTTAAATAATCAATAAATTGTAAAAAACTCTGCAATAGGACCTAAGACCAAAACCGGAAAAAAGGCCAGTGCGGCTACAATAAAAATGACAGCAAAGGTCATTATTCCAAAAGTGAGTGTATCTGTCTGGAGTGTGCCGGAAGCTTCCGGGATATATTTTTTACCTGCCATTAAGCCTGCAATAGCTACCGGGCCAATAATAGGCAGGTAACGGGCCAATATGAGGACAAAACCAGTGGAAATATTCCACCAGGGTGTATTGTCAGCTAATCCCTCAAATCCGGAACCATTGTTGGCTGAAGCCGAAGTGTATTCATAGAGCATTTCTGAAAAGCCATGAAAAGATGGATTATTAAGCCAGCCCAGCTCTGGATTCTGCATCAATATATACGTGGACAGGGCCGTGCCAGTGAGAATGAGAAAAGGATGCAAAAAGGCTATCAGAATCGCTATTTTCACTTCCCGGACCTCTATCTTCTTCCCCATCAGTTCTGGAGTGCGGCCTACCATTAAACCAGAGATAAACACGGCAATAACGATAAAAACAAAGTAATTAAGCAATCCTACACCTACGCCGCCGTACAAGGCATTAATCATCATGCCCAGCATAGCAGTCATTCCGGAGAGTGGGGTCAGGCTATCGTGCATCGAATTGACTGAGCCATTGGAGGTAACCGTGGAATTGACAGACCAGGCAGCTGAGGCAGCCGCCCCAAAGCGTGTTTCTTTTCCCTCCATACTGCCTAAAGCCTGGTTGATACCCAGCTTATCTATCTCCGGATTGCCGTTCAACTCCAGATAAACATTGGCTACCAGGAAAATCAGGTATCCTACTGTCATTACGCCAAATATAGAAAGGGCTAGTTTTTTCCTGTTCAGGTAATAACCCAGGGCAAACACCATGGCAATGGGAATCAATAGAATGGCTATAGACTCAACAATGTTGGACAAATAGGTAGGATTTTCTAAAGGATGCGCAGAGTTTACCCCAAAATACCCACCACCATTAGTACCCAGCTGTTTGATAGGAATAACTGCTGCCGCCGGACCACGGGATACCCCTACTGTTTCCCCTTCGAGCGTATACACGGTTTCTTTACCTTCAAAATTCATAGGCGTACCATTGAGCAATAATATTACCCCAAGCACTATAGATAGCGGCAACAGAATACGGGTACAGCTTTTTAGAAAATACTCAAAGAAATTACCCAGTTCGGTAGCTGTGCGGTTTTTCAGGGCATTAAATACTACCGCCAGAGCCGCCATACCTGTGCCTGCGGTTACAAATTGCAAAAAGCAGACTACTCCCAGCTGCGAAAGGTAGGACATACCTGTTTCCCCGGAATAATGCTGCAAGTTGCAATTTACCAGAAAACTGATGGCCGTGTTAAAAGCTAAATCCGGAGACATAGAAGGATTATTGTCGGGATTCCAGAAAGGATGCCAGCTTTGTGTCAGCAACATAACCATAGCCCAGACGAACCAAATCAGGTTTATCGACAGCAAGGCAATCATATGTTCTTTCCAGTTCATCTGACGGCTGGCATCAATACCAGAGAGCTTAAAGAAAAAAGTTTTCTACAGGTGCCAGAAAGTCAAGTACAGTGTGCTTACCTGTATATACATGAGCTATGTATTTGCCCAGTGGAATGGCTAGTACTAACG
>QQTW01003985.1_pt1 | contig 11013 bp, 6 predicted proteins | sample 1904831 | NCBI WGS metagenome assembly QQTW01 (sample SAMN09435610, study PRJNA476489) | Subsurface metagenome, whole genome shotgun sequencing project.
ACGCTGGTTCTTTTGCCTTGATCTTGTCGAACGCTGCCATCACTCTTTCATTGACAGGGCCGGGGAAATCTTTCCGGCGGACAGCTTGTTCGAGGTCCGAGGGCACACTCGCCGTCAGATCTGGTGGAGTCGCCGCGTCCTGTCGTGCCGCGCCACTTCCCATCCGCCTTGCCGTCAAGCGTCGGTACATCGTCTGCACATAGTCGGGGCCATACGAGATCGCCCATGCTCCCGCCAATCCTGTCGGTATCGATATCGCCCACGTTCTCCAGTCGGTGAGTGTCGAGACGGCGGAATCTATGACTACATCGTCGAACGACGGGTATGGTCCTGTGCTTCCCTCGTTGTCGTCCCTTCGGCCTAGCGTCGGGTGGCCCACCGTCAGTCCCACGACGGCGACACAGGAGAATATTCTCAAGAGTTGCATTCTGGCGAGGGCACAATTCACGAGCTGGGGAAACGTCGCAAGGCAGGCCTAGCTGAATCGTCGATCAACCGTTGATCGGGCAAGACGTGAGATAATGGTGGGATTGAACGTCCTCGAACGCCGATGAGCTCAATGGACAAGCTGGAACCTGGACCTGGCAGAGATGCCCTCGACAGCCGCAAGGCCGGCTTGCATGCGAGCGATCGTCATCTTCTTGTACCTTCCGGCGTCCTCGTCGCAGGTGAATGCTCGCCCATCCACAGAGGAAATTTGATGACGCATTGCGCATCAACTGGAGCGAGTTATCAATGCCATACGCGCCAGCTATATCCGTACGAGCTCATCACATCCAAGAACGCTGGTTTGGGAAGTTGATGTTCTCGAAACGAACAATATTCGTATCAACATCAACGCTCAGTACGAGCACTGGCGTGACTGGTAGGCCTTCCCCGAAGCATAAAGTAAGTTATAGTGCGCCGAACTCGTTCTTAAAAACCTAGAGGCGGCAATAAAGGTCGCTCACAGCGGCAGTCGTGCAGTTGCGAGAAGATTCTGCCACTTAATCTGGCGTTATCACCTGCCTTCTTTCATGAGGCTCGAATGAATAGTCATCGCCCGAGGAATACGACGACAGAAAGAAAAAGTTGCGAAACCTGTATTCCATCTGGAGGGTCGATCTTCTCCACGAGAGCTGCCAACCGCGGCTGCGATTCGTCGCTCAGCAAAATCTTTCCGGTTTGCGAGTAGTAGCAGCTAGACCGTCCAGCTCGCAAATGGAGTGTGCTCACATTCAAAAGCAAACGATCACTGGAACGCTCCTCGCACGGATGATCTTCTTTCCTGACCACTGGCCAGTTCAAGGCACGAAAGCGGCTTTAACATAGTCTTGGACATATGTCGGGCCGATGTCTTCACCTTGTTCCCAACGTTGCTTCCAATGGCGGCCCACTTGACGGATGGCATCTTGACACTATCGAGATGGGATCCAAGATTTGCCAGAGATGGTGGAGTTCGAGGCAACAAGGACGACGGATGCGTGTTCATGGCCAACGCCAGTGGACGTGGCCTGATGGTTGACCGACTCCGCATAGCTCAAGCTGGCCCCTTCCAGTGGCTCCGCCAGGCATATTTGTCCATTCGATCGATCATCACATGTACTCGGCAATCTAGGTCTAGATCCTGCTCCTTCTCCGTTGACTCCTCACTCCGTTCTCAGGCCCTCTTGCCTATTCACTCGCTCGTCAATTCTCCATGCAACACCTTCTGGACTCGGTCAGAGCAGCAAAGACTCTCTCCAGCGTGTTCGACTTACGGTCACTCGCTTATATCCGCGAGCAACGGAGCTTCGTTTGGCCAGAGCTCCATCTTCTCCTCGTCTTCGGTCAGACGCTGCTCTTCGGTAAATGACCTAACTTAGTACTTATCCAAACGGCTTTGACAACGCCCTAAATGTGTATCAGTCTCCAGGCTTGTGGACCGGTTTTCAAATCGAAGAGACCAGGAGTTTACTCCTTTACCAGGTGTTTCTGATGTTCTTTCCGTTTTCCTTGGCAGCTTTACCGCTTGGACCTGACCTGCAGATCACCGCCATGCCAGCCACGCCGGAGTTCGTTCTTCACAACTACTATAGTTCTGCAGCATTAGTGTCGCGACGTACAGCAACCCCATGAAAGACACACCCTGTGAACACACCATGCCTTCGCATCAAACTCCAGATGTTCAAGCATTGCTTCCAAAACGCAATTGTACTGAAGCTGCCCTCATTGAAGCGGTGCAGAAGGCCTGGGAAGCAATGGAATAAGACCGCTTCAGAAGCCCGATAGAAGGTACGCCTCAGCAAATTCAAGCTTTTGTCAGCGCAAGATGATCTCACTACGAAATAAGCGGCTAGATATGGTAGCCATTGCTCATTCTATCTTACGATACAGTCTTGTCTAAATTACACTTTCCGTTGCGGAGATAATGCCGGTTGTGGTACGCTGTGTTACTAATGACTCCTCACGATAGTTACTAGTAGTCTTTCTTGGATTGATTTGCCGTGGGATCGTAGCCACTCCCCAGATACTACAAAGTAGTACCTACTGTTCTCCCGGGAAGACAGATCTTCCGAGCTTGATCGATCATCCGTTTAAGTACCCCGACGAGCCCGACGAACAAACCCCACTGGCCGACTAGAAGGGTGATTCTATCCGGCCGAGCCGATGCCAGCTTCCAAGAATGCCTGGTATCTATGAACTTGGTACTGTCAGAGCACGAATGGTCGTTCAGAGCACGCTGCTCGGACAGCAATTCGACGTCTGAATCGAATCACAATCCCGTCTCGGTACCTCGGTCTAGCGAGCAATTGCACGCTCGTCTCGGACCTATACAAGGGCCTTTACGGAAGTACGACGGTGTCGACCTCGACCTTCAGGTCTCTGTCGACTGTATTCAACGGCTCGTATGGTGCAGGTGCGCGTTGTTATGTTTCTCATACATGCAAACCAGCGACCAATATGATCGCAACTGCGCGGGTGCGAAACAGTTGATGCAGGTCCCCTCAGCAACAAATATCTCTCGTCTCAGAGGCATGCGTGTGCATGTGCGACATATGTACGTCTAATTTGCTCGTCTTTGCTCTATAAATGATCAGTGTCCTGCGGAAGTCCTGCTGGTCCGTCTGGAGTCGCTCATATGTACCCACACGTTACCGGCGCCAGTCTGTCCGTTGGTCGCGAGGCCATCCCAAGGTCTGGAACACTTTTGGCTGTCATCAATTGAAGATTTGCACCCCCAGGCCAATTGCAGTAAAGGGTGGTAGAACAAACCCTCAGGTCTGATGCTGTAACTCCGATAATTCAACCTTCTTTTGCAAGAGACGTACGTCTAACAACTGTCTGATAGTCTTTAAGACGACGCTTCAGCCTCCGGGTTACCCATACCCTTCTTCCTGCCTACGCCTTTAGTCGTCATGTTAGGCCGGTCTACTCTTGCTGGCTCGCTACTGGCCATCACGGTCTTGTGGACGGCCGGAGCAGCAACGGCACCAAACAATAGCCAGAGAGATTCAAACGGTAGAGGCAACTTTTCCCTTTAGCTCCTGGGTTGACTTCGAGCGCCGAGCTGACCGTGAATCCCAACTGTCGTCCAGCTACACCGACGCTAGAGAAGAGAGGCGAATTCATTCGAGCAGCAAACGAGCTCCGACCCAGCTGACCCTACCAATCCTATTCAGTATCGGTCAAAACATCGTCAAAAGCCTCCACTCAACCATTTTTTCAACTACTGTAGGGCCGTGGCGCTACAAAAGGCTGAGAAGACACTGGGCGTCTTCCAGTTAACGGGATCAGAAATGATCTGGGAATACGTTGACTACAGTGAAAGAGTCGGACGATGTGCCTGCGAGAAGCGAGGGAAAGTAAGTCGATCACCTGACGTCCATGGGATGATTTCATGGATTTTGCTACGCTGTTCATGATGGACATGCCGATCACCTGGCGTTCTTTCCTGCGACTTTCACTCTTTTGAGAGGCGAAACTGCCAATGAACGGAAGCTAATCGTCCTTCCCTATGTCTAGTATCGCGGTACGCCTTCAAGAGCGTTGGGGGCCAAATGGCAAACGGAATGTGAGGATATGGTGCTTGATCAGCTCTTCTCGTTCGAAAATCAACAGATGGCCGCGGAACGAACTAGGAAAGAGCGGGGAGGAGCGAGGAAAGCCGAGGATGAACCAAACGGCCAGTCGTCGACTCATCTGTTGGAGCTAGGAGGGTTGAAAGACCAGGTGGTGCAATCAGTCCAAGGAGCCTTGTCAGCGGACAGTCTCAAGAACGCTCCAGAGACTCTCAAGAATGCTGCTGTCGCTGCTGCTGGAGCAGCCGCGCGAAACGTACGTCCAGCAAAAGCTCCGGTGCCACTTGTACATTAGAAGCTGCGGCGGCGTTGGCACGGCCACGCGGTGGACAAAATAAACGGAACAGCTCAGCAGCAACCGCGTCGTCTCCCTTACGGCGAACGAAATTTTCGTCACGCTTACAACAAAGACCTAACCTTCACCACAACGGTGATGGTGACATAGCCTCCTATTCATTGGACTCACAATAAAGATTGCCTGACCTTCACCGCACTCATGTGATGATTATGATCACTGCATATTTCTCCTTGTTGGCGGCCACTGCTGAGGTGTTTCGTTTATTTTTGTCGGCCCGCGTGACGGCGAAGGACTGAAGTCGAATGATGCAGATGTTGTTCCGCTATTCTTGATCCCATTCACGGCCTGCTACGTTCGATGTTTGAGCACTCCATGAAGCACGGCCTATATTCGCAGCTGGAAGCAGCTCGGCGTGGGGTCACCTCTATTTGCATATGCGCCAAGAAAGCCTTGGATCAATGATACAGACTCATCGGTACCTTCTCAGCCAGCGTCGGCCACGATGCACCAGTCTTGCTATACGAGTAGTGACTCTACTCGTATCTTACCATCTTCCGTTGTTCTTTCACCTAGAGCTACTTTTACAGTTCCTGCTCGTACTTTACAGATAGAGTCCCTGTCGAGATCAATACGGTACGCCGTGGTCCACGACGAAGGATCCTTTCCAAAGCACTGGTCATATCTGCATGGCCAAGGAACGTTAACCACGCAAAACCCTCGTGGCGACGGTCACACCAAGCTCGACCTTAAATTTCCTCAGGATGAGTCTGCTGTTATATGAACTCATTGAACCAGCGATTGCTATGCATTGACTCAAGAAAGACTCCCTGTTATGTGTTCACGTGAAGAACCGAGCTGGCCATGCTCCGAGTCCACATTCTCTTCCTAGGCCTTTTCCTCTGGACTGTCTCGGTGGCCGGTCGACCCAGAGTAACAGAGAGCCAGCATGAGAACCAAGGTGAATCTATATCCTTCTTTCCGTCCTCCAGAGTATCATCATCGTATCTTCATTACAGCCATCACTAACGAATGACCCTCATCGGATGATCTCATCAGCAACGCCCGCCCTCCCAAAAAGGAGCGTACAGATGAGGAGAGCCATCATGGAGGGCCGGGCCGGTAAAGAGGCCTTTCTGCGCTTTCTCGATAAATGGTCCGTAACCCTAGGATTTGAGACTGGAAAATGCGTCTGTGAGCGGATCAGACAGGTAGAGTAGTCTACATTCTCATTATAGTGTCATATCCGTTCTTGGTGCCTTTACTCATCATGTTCCTCTACACTCTACAAGTCATTTAAGATACAGGCATTATAGCCAGCCAGAAATTCATGATTTCTACAAAGACACCCCACCCCACCTTGCTCTTGCTGAGTTTAGTGCTCATGTCTTGAAATCAACACACACAGCACCAAGCCACGGTCTTCCGCAAACCATCCGCTGCGAAAACCAAGGAGCTTGAGCGAGACTGCAGGACATACGTGAAAGTTATTGAAAGGACGTTGGAAGGATACGAACAAAGGAATGATTGGATTGATCAGGCGGATGTCATGTTCGGTGAGGACGTCGGAAAGTGTTTCTGTGAGAAAGAGCACGGGGTTTGTTACCTTCCTTTCTTTCTTTAACAATGCCCCCTTCCTCGCCATGGCCATTCGATGCCCGTTCTCTCCCTTGCAACGGGCTACTCAATCACTAACTTATTAAGTGGTTGGTGGAGTGACTGATAGAATGATATAGTATACTCGCCAATACGGCAATATTCCCTCCGAGAAATTGACCAATAAATGGAAAAAACAATGTCGGGATGCTGAAGCTCTCAAGCTCATGCCCGAATATGGACCACGGATGAGACCAGCTGCGAGTAAGAAGACGCCTAACCAACTGACCACGGCGTCCGAGAGGAGGAGAAAGGGGAATAGACCTCTTGAGATGAGTAGTCTTGGTGGAATGGAACGTTTGAAAGATGATGCGATGAGGAAGGTGAAGGAGGGTTGGTCTTCGTCGGCGGCTTCGTCATTGTTGGCGTCATCGCCAGGAGATGTGATAAGGAATGCGGCGGCAGCGGCGGTGGCAGTGCCGAAGAATGCTGGGAAAGGGGTGCCGAGACCTTTCGTCGTGCCTTAAGATGCGGTACCAGTGCTTTATAGACTGAGAACTACTGGCGTTAGGTTGCCATTACCATCACCACCGCCATTACGACGGCGGGGAGCGTAGGAGCCCATACCTCGCTCGCTATTCATGTGCACTTTCGTACATACTGTCTCCCCGAGGAGTCTTTTCGAATAGTGTTTCAACCAACGGTTAGGATGAGGTCACGGTAACAAGGTCTTTCCATCGGCAAATTAATGTTCGGACAGCCTCACAAGAAAGTAGAATATATGATGGTCATAATACAGTTGACCCGGCCATCTAGAAGAGTCTAAAATTTCAATAGAAAAGCCACTTGTAGGACGAACACAGTGCTGGGTGGGGCATTCATTAGTGTAATGCCCTCGCTGTACCTCTGTCTGTGCCTTTAGTCGAATATGGTGTGGTATAGCATGGAGTAGACGGACGGAACATCATGGAAGTTAGGATCCAGTTCCCTTTTTCCTACTCCATTGTATGAAAGAATTACAATCTCCTAGGCAATCTTATCTTCGGAAACAAGCGTTGTCCAAGATCCTGCAATAGATTTCATACCCTACCCTGCTCTTTCCATATTTTTCGAGACCTTTTGCTCCCAGGTGGCTGCGAAGGCTTAGAATATGTCATATGTATCTCTAAGGAGGACTAGTGTAATAAGAACGATGGCTTCAATAGATTCAAATATGAACAAACAAAGTGAGAATTACTCGTGTAAAGTCATGCATCATCCGTCCTTCCGTCCCTCTCCGCTACTCCATGTCTAAATGCTTAACCCTTTTTTCTAGCTTCTCGTAGACTCCATAACCACAAACTGAACCCTCGTTCTCACCATCCCTATAGAAACCAACCACCGTAGAAGTAAAGTCCCCCCCATCTCCAAAGAGGTATGTCTGCTGATTTCCATAACAGAGTCTTCAGTTCTGAAAGGCTTATGCCACTTGAAAGAAAAAGAGGGATGGAAGTTTGTTACCGCCCTGAAATTGAAGAATAGAAGAGAACCCAGACAATATAGCGAAACGTCTCGGTGCGGTTGTTTCTTCGTGTTGTTCTTTCTTCCCTTTCAGTACTTTGCGAGGACGGCCCGACGCCGGCTCGCCGAAACGTGTATATTGTTGGATGTGTTGGTCACGGCCACCTCGAATCGTCGAGACGAGACTCCCATGAGAAGGGCTGATCCGGTTAGATGACTTTGGTCCACAAAACCCTCAACATCGAATTGATCTGGGTTTCAGCCTCAACGAATCTTGATAGTACCGTCTTAACGTGTCTTCTTAACCACACCAGCATCAATGAGCGATTACTGGTCTCGGTTTTGCCATAGCATTCGATACAGCATTCATTCCCTTCGATGCCTGGGTCGTGATGGCCGGCATGATAAAATCTTTCCATCCGAAAGTTTTGCCGCTCGCGGCCATTTGGCCCAGTCCGAACCTCTTCCCGGCATTCTGAGCTCCTCTCAAGACATGGCTGGTCAATTTATCCGTCAAAGCTTGCACACGACACTCTAGTTCAGACTCCCCATCCGGCTTCGGTGGTTTCGAGACATCGTCCTTATCCGAGGGTTTGAATGTTTTGATTAAGCGTTGAGTCTAGGTGAAAATCGAGAATCAGTTTGGGAGCCCTTCAGTAGAGGAAATGCAGAATGATTCCTAGCTTACCTCTCTCATCATACATCTTCGTACTCGTTCCTCGAGGTCTGAATCCAACTTGATCCGTCGCAATAGATTGTCCGCCTCGTTGTGCTTGCCTTGCTTCACTAGATCGTGCCACTCGTACGTTTGCTGTTTCCAAGCTAGCGCCGGATCGGTGAGAGGCTGGGGAGGAGACTTCGGAGGAGCGTTGCCATTTGAGGAGGTCGCTCCAGCTTTGGTGTTCGGATTCTTCGCACCCTTCGAGGAGGTCGCTCCAGTTTTGGTATTTGGGTTCGTCGCTGCCTTGGCGCCCGCCTGAGTCCCTCCTTGCGTAGATTGATCAGGTGTTGATTGCGGAGACAACTTCTTCTTATTGTTGTTGTTGTTGTTGTTGTTGAACATGGCCGGGAATGTCCTCTGTCGAGTATCGCCAACATTTTTGGGCGTGATTGGGGCCTCACCCTCGCCTGATGGTGGGGTCAGCAGCGCCTCGGCAATCCGTCGGTGGTTCTTGACAGCCAGAGCCCCGCCGCTTAGCAACGCAAGGCTGAATAGGGTTTCTGGTCTGGTGATAATATTGCCGTCACGGTTGGCTCGTTCCGGGTTCTGATTCGACGGAGTCGATCCCCCATGTTCTGTGCCTGCGCCGTGCGACTCTTGTCTACCATGGTTCGTTTCTCCACCATGTGTGTTCTGATTCGGTGTAGTTGTGCCGCCGGGAGTGGTTTCTCCATGATTGGTTCCACCATGAGTGCCCTGATTCGGTGATGTTGTCGATTCCCCTGGTGTAGTCGCCCCGTGGGTATTCTGACCCTGTGTCGTCGTTAGGCCTTGAGTACTTCCTCCTTGCGTGCCCGGGAACGGCACAATCAGGCCTGGATTATTGTTCCATTGAGGTACGTTCTGGCCAGGCGCGGTTGTCTGGCCATGCGTGTTTTGCTCCGCTGGAACTACTGCTGGCTGGCGGCGAAGGCCTCTGTTGCTCGGTTCCATCTTCACCTGATTTGGCTGACTACCATGATTCACCTCTTGTTGCGGGGTCTCTCCACTGGACGTTATTGTTCCCTCGGTCTGTTGATTCGGAGTCTGCGGGGTTGGCGTCTGGTGAAAATGATAATCGGGCATTGGTTGCTCCCCAGCATGCTGCCCGTCCCCAGCCGCCTGGCTGACTAGGAAGGGATTGCCAGGCGGACTGAACATCCCGCCCTGCACCGTTTGCTGACTTGGAGACGTCTCTGCATTGGAAACGGCTTGTTGATTGACCGCTGCGCCGGGGTTACTGTTCGCCTGGTGGTTCGTAGTAGCCGCACCACCATGGCTGTTCTCCTCGTGCACGTCGTCTCCCTCGCCTTTACGGTGGTCTGGGCCGTGGATATATCTATTTCCCCACATGTCCTTGACATGCGTCGGCCGTCCAGCCACCGAGGAGGTCAGGACGACCGCCAGCAGGCATGTTGAGACCCGCATGCTGACGGACTCACTAGAAGAGATGTAAACAACCAATTCATGATGGAGGGCGACATGGGTGCGTACCTGGAGCTTACACACTCGTGCTCCGCAGTTCGACGTAAACACCTTGGCCGGCAGATGATGGTGGTGAGCTTTCCCACACCTGATATCTCAACGATCGTCGGTGGGGATGTCGGCGCACATGGCAATCTGTCTTGCAGATAGGCCCTGTCAACCTGGGAAAGAAAGCATATACCCATGAGACTAATATATTCCCTCGGACTGCCAAGCCACACACTGGGGGATCAGACATCCTTAGGAGTGCCCGCGATCCGAGCGTAACCAACGCAAACCGCAACGCGGTCCGTATTGTTCGTATCGTCCGCATGTCCAGTATCTTGGCAGAGCTCGCTTTGACAACGCTCATCGTCGAAACATCGAGTCTTGGAGCAGCGATCGGATGAGCAGACCGTGCGGTCGTGATTTTCAACCTCTTGGCAGTCGTATTAATTCCTTGCTCGAAAAGAATTTCTCTTCGTATACGGTAGATCCGCCGCAAGACGGGCCGGATCACTAACCAATGCCGTGAAACGTGAGGGCGTATTGAGGCTCTGGTGATTGACGTACGAGGATGATCAAAGGCACGGACCACTCTGCATGCGTTGACTGACAACGGCCAACGGTCCACGAATCCCGAACTTGTGCTGCAGCTACAGTAGTGCAATCCCCACGCGAGAAGTGATCCACGGCATGCAGGTACCGTATCTTTATATGGGATAGCAGAGCTCGGGACCGGGCCCTCAACAGGTACCACAAATAGGACGCATGACTGTGATTCTGGGAATAACGAGATTGACTGCATGTACATAGATGACGAGATTCTGTTCGTAAATCAAGCTCGAGTCGGTTGCAGGGTCAGGGTATTGCGTAAACGTGTCGTGGGACGGTGTTCATGACCTGACTCATGCGCGGAATCCATGCCCCGTCCCTGACGGAGCGTAAGAAACTCGGACCGGCTTGGCGCAGGTTGTTGCCGACGGTGTTCGAGAACTCTTGCAATCCCTCCTTCTTCTTGCCTACGAGCTCTTCCCATGCTTCTTCGGTGAGTAGTGGATACTGTCCCTTGCGCGCTCTCTTCTTTACTCGGGGGTCTTCCAAGATCGCAGCATATTGGCCCCGCACCGTGTCGAGACATTCGGCTGCCATGACTCCAAGCCGGTCACGCTCGTCTGATGGCGATTGCTGCTGAAGGTATCTCTCCAGGAGCTTCGGCTCGGCCTATTGGGAGTCAGTGTTGAACGGGTGCTCAAAATATACCCAGGGAAGAGCCAGATCATACCTTCCCCTGCATGCATTCCAACCATGCCTCTTCTGCTTCTGGTCCTAACGGCCACAACTCGAGACGAACGGCATCTCGAGTTTGATGAGTTGCCCACTCCTTGGGTGAGTACCCCTCGTATATGCGCGGACGC
>QQTW01003986.1_pt1 | contig 11012 bp, 10 predicted proteins | sample 1904831 | NCBI WGS metagenome assembly QQTW01 (sample SAMN09435610, study PRJNA476489) | Subsurface metagenome, whole genome shotgun sequencing project.
ATAACGCGCCTGATCTCTTCCTCTCGACCGATGACGGGATCGATCTTGCCCTCCCTCGCCATGGCGGTCATATCGATCGTGAACTTTTTCAGATTCTCATGCTCCTCCTCGGCATCCGCCGTCTTGGAATCGACCCTCTTCGTGCCTCGGATCTGCTGGATCGCCCCATCGATAAGACTCGGCTTGGGGATGTTTGCTTCAGCCAAAGAGCGCTGGATGGTCGGGTCCTGCACCAGCGCCTGGATGAGATGGTCGACGGCGATGTAGCTGTCCTTCTGTGTTTTGGAGAGCTCATTGGCGGATCGTAGGATTTTGGAAAAGGACGGCGAGACGGAGACGTGGTCTGGCGGGGGATCCTGGCTCGGCAGCCGAACGAGTGCTTTCTTCAGTGACCTGTCCAGCAGTTGCGGGTCGCCATGTGCACGTTCGACCACCTGCTTGAAGAGAGGCGCGGCCGCCGAGGCGTGAGAGTCGTGCCCCGTTGCCTGCTGGTCTTTTGACAGGTCTGGAGGAGGATCTAGGAGAGACACTGCAAGATGAAGAGGTAGGATCTGAGAGTGGGCATACTGAGTGGCCAGCTCCTGTGCATCACTCAGTGCCTTTGTGGCCCGGTCGGTGAACTGCATGTTAGACATGCTGGCCATCTTTGCGGCTATGTATTCGAGTCTATCGAGGGTATTCGAGGTTTTGTCAAGCTGCTGAATTGATGATTCTGTCTGCCTAAGGCGAGAGCTGACGCCCGAATCTTATACGATGAACACGCACCCAAGAATCAGTCAAGAACTTTGTGAGTCTGAGTTTCACCGAGCGAAGAGCGACTAAGGAGACTGAGAAATAGAGCCGTGAACGACCGCGCAGGTACCAGCAAGTTCGCAGAGCGCATCACTCAAAGAGAGGTACCTGCCAGAATGTTCTAGGAAGTTCTACGTTTGTGTGATTGCAAAATGACCTCACAATCAAAGTGACAGTCCTCGGAGCCATCAGCTTGTCTTCTTTAGGCTTAGCCCTTGGCACGCCCTGAGCCGGGAAAGGTCCGCGCTCCCGAGGTCTCAAAACTTTAAACGGCCCGGGAATCGAGAATCTTGATCAAGGGCCTTAAGGCTGAAAAACTCCAAAGACTCCCGGGGTCGTATTTAGGGCTCACATCATGACCATCAAACAGTGAGTACAGCTTGACACTTCTAACAGCCTTGGATCAGCCACAGACCGTATAGTAGTGAAGAAATGAGTGTTCCGTAACCTGGGGACTAGGTGAGTACCCAAAACCATCTCTGTCACACCAGACACGATAGGACTGTTGTGTCACGATGTAACGCATTTAGCTGTGTAAACCCTCCCTAAAAGGCTCCTAATGATCAAGGAGAAAATAGCTTCAGGCTGGGCGTCTGAGAAGGCGCATAAGTGAAGCTTGAATGCGAGATCCATTGATGGTGTAATGACCTCATGACTCACATAGGAAAGCGCTCATAAGCTTAAATGCACGCATAAACTGCAAGAGCTAAGTACTTATTCTCAATACCGGCATACGCCATAGACTATTAGTACAGTACAAAGCCAGTCGCTAGGGAGCGCTTTTGTTTGCTCGGCAACGCAAGAGCTCAGAGTGGCCATGCCGGCAGCGTGATGCTGCGCTCATCCATGCAAAATGAACTTAACCAACCGGTTTCCCGTCGTGAAAGGCCTGGACCTTCACCTCCGAAAGACGGCCATGAAGCTCTTCCTCTTGCTCACCTTCGCTCGAGGCTCCTGCGGGATGGGCGGAGGAGTGCGGAACGCGGGGTGCTCGGCGTTGCGCCAGGGTGATGGGCTCGGCGCGCCGACGTGGACGTGGCGCTCGTCAGTGTCAGCCACTTCGTCTCCCTCTTCGGTCTCCGGGATCATGGATGATATCTGACTTGGCCTAGGAGGACTCGTGGTGTCCCGCCGCGCTGCCTGAGACGAGAGACTCTCCTTGCGCTTGAGGTTCATGGAGCTCTTCGACGCCCTCGTCAAGGCACGCTTCAGTCCACCGCCTCCCTCCTCGGCCTGCTGCTTCTCAACACGCTCCAGCTCGCCGAGCATCGTCACTCCGTTAGTGGACAGGTTCTCCTCCGGGATCGGCTGGAAGCGGATGATGCCACGCTCGGCATCCACGCCAAGAAGTTCCGTCATGAAGGCTTGGACCAGCGCCGCGTTGCGCTTGTTGGTGGTCGGCTGAAGCTGTGCGGGCAGAGCCGTGATGGTGAGGATGTAGGCGGGCTCGAAGGAACCGCAGAAGAGAAGGCACGGAGCATATTCGACCGTCACCACGATGGAAGACTCGGACCGTTGATAGCGGTTCGACAGATGATACGCCAAGTCAGTCGCAGCAGCGTGACCATCACCGACCTGGACGGAGAAGAATCAGCAGACCGTTTATATGAATACGTCGAGAGGCAACTCACATCCACGTTTGTGCGCAACTCGGCAAGAACCGGCGACGCTCTCAGGACCTTCTCGCGGACGAAGCCACCTGCATCGCGACAGGCGAACTGCTCTTCGAAGTACTGGGTGCGCAGACGAGCCTGATTGCCATGCGGATCCATTGACGAGTTTCCCGGGACGGTGCGCTCCCCGGGGGTCCCATGCTGGATAGGACGGGTTGCCGCGCGGTTAGAGATCCGGTCACGGAAAGACGCGCCCTTAGGAGAGCCAGAGTCAAGAGTGACCTCAGAAGGCGACGGAGAAGCTGCGAGTGGAGAAGGCTGGGCGCGACTGAGATGGGGTGGTGCGATCTGATTTACTTCGTCGACCGTGTGGGTAGATCCCGACGGCGAGTTCCTTTGATGCCGGAGCATCCTGATACGACCTCGGAAGGAGCTGGATCATCGCCACACAGGACGGAGAAGGAGCAACTGAAGAGACAGACGATTGATGGATGGTATGCACTCCCAGAGAAGGAAAGAAGAGCTCAGCACTTGAGGAAAGTGAGGGTTCCGGACGTGGTCGCAGAGATCTAAGCGATCGCTTACGACAGGAACTTCAGTGTCTGAATTATTGTGAACCAGAGCTCTTCAGGAACGGAACGAGTCACAGAAAGGGGTTATCCATAGATATGTTCCACAAGGTTCCACAACCTTGGAAGGCATTACGATCCTCCGCGCTCCAACGCGCTCAACCGGAAAGGAGCTGTTACTTCGCATCAGACAGGGACGCGTCTTTCCGTCGATTGGGCCATGAACAGGACGGGCTGTCATTACTTCAACGATCTTTCAGCAGGACTCATTCTGAAGCTGGTGCGTAAGGGGCAGCAATTGCAAGTTGGTATGTGTGTATTTATACGTTCAATTGCTAACTATGAAATTACCTGTATGGAAGCAAACAACGCCATGCAGCCAATCCAGAGGTGTGTTCACGCAACCCGAGCAGCCGGCATACGGGTAGCAGCCGCCGCTTGGCCGGATCCGGGCGCTAACCTCTTCCACTCGATTTACAGTACATGTAGACGAGCGCCGTGGCTTCGTGATTGCGCGACTGCCGAGGTCTTGGGCTTTCAATCGCGATATCCATGGATACCATCCTCTAAAGACGTCTACCGGTATGAAATGATCAAACAGAACAGAAAATGGTTGAGAGAGGGGGCCAGTTGGCAAGTTAGTGGTGCAAACGTCCATCGTAATGCTCGGACAGGCTTTCCGTTATCGATTGTAGGGTAATGTCTAGCTCAGCCTCTACAGCGCCTTTACTGTGTTATACAGAGGCAAGATTGCAAGCAGAGGGCTGTTCGTAAGCGCACAATAAAATCTCATATGCCAATGATAGAGGTGTCATACAATCTATTAGTGCGCCTGTCCACAGTCAGCTAGATCTGATTCGTTTCGCTGATCTGCCGCCTCAAACACCTGGCTATCGGTCGATGACGGCATGACGTATTCGTCCCGCCGTCCAATGCATCATATAACGAGCGTCCCCTCCCAAACCTATGCGCTGATTCTTTGATAGCATACAACTTGAACGCCTTCGAACATACTGAACTCTCGCAATCCATACAATATCAACTCACCATACCAGCCGAAATGGACGGAGATAGCTCCGCAAAGACTATGGATAAGGGAGCTTCCGCGTAGGACACGCTGCTCCTCACCGTCAACACATCGGACGATCTAATGCGTCTTAGGGCGATGAAAGACACCGAATTCACCTCGGGCATTCACGAGGAAAGCAAGCCAAGGATGGTGAGTCAGACGTGTCACATATCGACCTTCCCAAAGTACTGACCGGCCGATCTTTCGTACAGGAACCTGCCGGAGAGAAGACTACCGGTACAGGCACAAGCGTATTCAACTCGTCCGGCGCGATTGGCAAGCAGTTCACCGGTAGGTCCACACACCTTTCTGCCCCTGCTCCCCTGGCCCCCTGTCGACTTTCAGCTCCCTTCGGTCATTGACGTGGCTCTGCAGCCGATGGTATGATAGGGGGGACAGCGCAGAAGGTCGGAGGCCCCTTCGACAAGGACGGAATGATCGGAAAGCAGTTCACCGATTCAGGCAGCATTGGGGGAACCGTTCAGCAAACGCTGGGCTTCGGCGAGTCGAATAGCATCCGAAAGTCTTGAGTGGGATGGATGCAGTGGCTGAGCTACTAGTCATGATCACGAGTCTATTAGCATCAACCCCTGCATTATAGCAAAGTTGCTATCATCGAGTTAGAATGAATCATGTAATGGCAATACTCAAATCTGCGCCTCTACAAAATTCTGTTGGGAATATGTATTCTGTTGCAGCCTTGGGGGCTGAGGCCGCAGTCGCAGTAACCTTAGAAAATCCGACTCATCATCATCATCATCATCACCAGACAGCCTTGCCAAGTTGCCAACAAGCTCGGTACCTGAGTGAACATCCGCACACCTCCAGGGCTTGTGGCCGCAGGCTCCCCCTTTCCGTGCAGCGCGCAGCGGATCGCATGAGCCACAACGAAGAAGTGTTCTCGAAGCAGCCTTGCTGAGGGCTGATATGAGGATATGCACGACACCGCTAACCACGTAATATGTACACATACATATTAAATACAGTGTCGTGCGCGAGAAGCGTGCCGTGATGGTAGCACTATGATAAGCACTGAAGCCATCTATTTTCGCTTACACAGTAGAGCAGGCACTTGCAAGGACCGTGCAACAGTGCTTTCCAAGGGGTCCACCTGCAAGCATCATGCTGGAAGGGAGGTGTTGACCAGGTAGGAACGGGACAGATCGCGCACAGCATCAATGCAAGCAGCATGGATCTCGCGCCATGCGCCGGGGCGCGCGGCCTGCGAGATGTGAGGTGTGTACTCCATATGCTGATGGGGATCAGAGAGACCCTCCACGCCGTTCTCCACACGATCAGCATGGCATGCAGGCGGCAAGGATGCAGATGGTCACGTCTCCCTCGCAGGCTCCGCTCCCACCTGCAGCTCTCACTTATCAAGCCACGACCAGATCGGTCGGTGCCTCGAGTGCCCGCGAACCTGCGACATGCACGGTGAGGGGTCTTTGCCGTCTGCGAACCACGCGCGGAGGCGAGAGCATCCTCACGGCGGCGTTGGTCATCGTGAGTTTCATCGACGTAAAGCGCTTGGCACACAGGGCCCGATATCGGGGGAGACGATGGCTGACACGCTCCCCGAGATGATGCGATTGGTAACTCAGCAGGTGGTACGGGCTGGCAGATGCTCCCACGCAGTCTCATGGATTGCACGGTTGCCAGGACGGGTCGTTGCCGTAGGGCGTTGAGCGTTGCACGACCTCGCGTTAGGTCTTTGAAGCGCACGAGCCCTTACGCGTGGAAGCTTCATGGAAGGTTTGAGGAGGAGGGGCGAATATCACTGCTTTCTTCTTGCTGGCCGGTTATGCGGGTGTTCACTACATTAGAAACACTTGAGCCGGATCCGGCGCTTCGATGTTTCGTCCAGCGCGGATCTCTCAGAGGACCGTCCCGTTTGGTGCAAGCACGAATCCTTCTCAACCACATCCGGGGAATCATATCTACCCAGCAACTTCATGCACGCCTGGTGGACGTCGGCCTGCCATCATCGACCCAGTCCGAGGTATCTCATGTACAGAGTAAGTGAAGATACTCGGCTTCACTAGCTTGTCCAGGTGTTTTTTTTGTGGTGGCTCAGCAAGGTTTCGTTGGACTTACTCACCCCCAGCCGAGCCAGCTGCAGCCTGGATGCTTGCGCTTGGCGATGATGAGAGTCGTTTGTGACACGGCTTACTCCATACCATACAAGAAGCGTCCGTCCGCCATCTCCTCCCTTTTGTCGGTGTCCCACTCGCAAGACATGTTCAAATCATCCGTGCCTGCGTTGATCCCTGCCGCCGCAATAGCATGTCGATATCGGGGGAGCATGGGCATCCACCTCGTCCGACTGACGCCAGCTCATCCCGACCATGACAGGTTGAGTCTTTAGTGCAGCCGAAAACCTCCTTCGCTGTTCTGCTTTTTCAATCTCCTTCAGACGGCTCTCTCGAAAAGTTCTCCGTTGTCTGCTCTCTTCCCAGTTGCAATTTTCCCTTCTCTTCCCACGTGGGTTCACCCCAAAAAGCATATCATTTTCACCGGTTCTGATGAATCAGTGTTCTCTTCCTTGCGATTGATAGCTTCTGCCAGCTCTCATGACCGGTCGAGCAGAGCGGTTTCCACGCCGGGCTTCTCTTCCTTCACCGCCCCTCTCGCGCCCTCATGACTGGGACCTAGGCGAGCCAGTACCGTCAAGACCTCGCTCTTTATATATGGAGACTTTGCTGCATTGCACCTGTCCGAACTGTCATCATCTCGTCTCGCAGCAAACGATATCTGTTTGCGCTCCAGGTGATCCTCGCGTGGGTTCACACCTCATCTGCATCAACGAGCCGAACGTTCCCTCTACCGTCCAATCCAGGCACGATTCCGGCAATATGAGTCGCCACTCTGTTACAGATGATGGTGACGGCTTGTCTCCTTGGCCTCCGGCCTATTCGGCGCCGTCGCAACACCCGACAGATGACGTCGGTCCGGACTCTCTGCCGCCATCGCCTGGCTCGGCTCGAGGCGAGGCATTGCCATCACAGCAGCACAACCGCATCCAGCCGGTGGAGGATCCACCAGTGCCGAGCGGACGCCATGCGCGGATGCGAACAAAAGTAAGAAGATTCGGTCAGCGGGTTTGGAATCGCGTCCAGACGCGATTTCGCCGTTTCCGGTCGCCGCCTCGTGTGCCAGACCAACCCGGCATAGGACAACAACTCGGTGGCCATACCATGAACGTTGGACGACAACGTCCTGAGGTTAGAAGGTCGGGCTCAGATGGGCCGTCGACGGACCTTCTTCAGCTCCAGCCAAGCCCACCTCACGCCACCATGGACATGGACGCCACGGTGGAAGTGGACGCCACGGTGGAAGTGGACGCCACGGTGGAAGTGGACGCCAGCAGTTCGATCGCCACAGCTGCCGGATCACCACCTCGAAGCCCGGTTGATGACCGTCGGCTTTCGGCTGAGTTCACGGTCAGCGCGGTTCCTCCCCACCCTCTTTTGCGGCGGCAAAGGACGCTGCCAGCGTCGAGTCGAAGGTGCAACTGCAGCGAGACATGCCGCTGCATGGCCCCATCATCCAGCCATACGGACACCAGCAATGGCGGCAACGCTCGAGCAAACCTCGACCATGAGCAGATAACGCCGAATCGTGTCCTGGACGCGGCTTACGGCTTGCCGTTCATGGGTGCTCTATTCGACGGCCCCGGCGACTTCCCCAATCCAAGAGCCATGCGCATGTCCAGCACTTCCTATGACAGTCAAGCCACGACGGCTCGGCCTCAGTCTGCCATAGAGACCACCAGTCGTGTTGGTTCCGGCGTTGTGGATGCATCGCCACTGCTCCGCTCGAGCCCTCTAGTCCACACGGACTATCCACCGGTACAGCCCGAGGAAGCCGACCAGGAGCGTGGTCCTGAGAGCAGATCCAGACCTTCGACGCAAGGCAGACATGATACCGGCCCAGATCATCGCAGTCCATGATACATCAAAAGATCGGTGCGAAAAGTCTCAGTGGATCGCACACTAATCGTCTCGTTATAATTTTATCACGCCGGAACACTCCCGATCCTCAGGATGCTCGTCGAACCCGTAAGGCTGTCGCCTAAGCGGTTGAAGCACCAACCAGAGGCTTTCGAGGACTTTCACTCTGTTGAGGACCGCATCTTTTTCTTTTCCCATCTCAAGCATAGCTTGGCAACGCAACCACATACAAAAACCGACACTCCTTCGTTCTTCATGTACTGATAGCTTTCGTGTCGCGTCCTTACGGTCTGTGGAGGTTTCGGCTTTTCTTTGGACGTTTTACTCAGCGGCGCGATGCGCATTCAACAGTGGAATTGATTGCCACGTACCGTCCTCGAGTGTCTCCCGCCCTCTTTCACTGCCAACATCTGACTATTAGCTTTATGTATACCTAGATTTCTCACTTTGTAAATTAGAATCATGGGCTGAGAGTTTAGGATGTTATGTCTGTCGTATTCGCATTGAGCGGATCTTTCTATCCATATAGGGTATAACAATCAGATACTCCTTTCATCTCGAAAAGGAGCAGGCCAAAAGGTCACAGATGCAGTCCTCGTGCCCGTCATCTCAGCTCAGGTATCACACCCCAATCAGGCAACGCAACACTAGGTCTCGACGGCCGCATACCTGGGCCCGACACCAACTCCACTGGTTTTGCCGATGCCTCGGGTGCGCGAGCTATCGGGGCGACCCTGGCGGCCGTCTTGTCCCGGGCGAAGATTTGCAGGCCGCGCAGGTGCGTGTCCTTGCCGTTCTGATGGTTTTCCAGGATCTTGACCTGCACGAGGAACGCTCGTAGGATGGGGTTCTTGGCCGGTCTGCGACGGCGGCCCTTGCGCGGTCGGCTGCGCGGTTGACTCCGCGCGGCGGCGGGCTGGCCTGTTCGGTTCTCCTCGTCTTGGTCGTTGTCGTCGAAGACGACAGGGTCCTCGTCGGAGATGTCCTCGTCGTCGACCTCGTCGTCGTCATCGTCTTCGTCGGAGTCTTCTTCATCGGTCTCGGATGCATCTTCGACATCCATCTCATCGTCGTGGAGATAACCCTCCCGGATGCTGACGAGCCTGTCCCCGGCACCGACGTCGTCGTCGCTGGCGCGATCGTCGTCGGCCTCGCCCACGTTGCCGAAATCGACGTCGAGCCAGCCGCGCGGCTGCTCGAGACTCATGGCGGCGAACTCCTGCAGGTCGTGCGGCCCCGTGCCGGCGAGAAAGGCGATGCGGGTCGGGGTGTAGCTCTCGTCCTGATCGAAGTCGAGGTAGATGCGGAGCGCGGCGATGCCGACCAGCTTGAAGAAGTGGATGTTGAGCGTGTGCGGCTGCGGGCCGTCAGACTGCCAGAACAGGGCCGTGGACGGGGCCCGCAGCTGCGCGACGCCGCAGCCCGGCTTCGACGTGCTCACGGTCCAGCTGGCCAGCGACGAGATCTCCTTGAGGTTGGGAGGCAGCGGCGGCGCGCTCGTGAGCCCGGCGTCTGCAGCGACCCCGTTCGTTAGCCGGATGACCGAGACGGTTGACTGTCTGTCATGCGGATGCTGTCGGCCGGATGCCCCCTGCGCCCGATAAGGTCGGAAAACCGGCCCCCCTCGTCAGACCCTTGTTGCCATCGAGAGACACAATTGACCTCTGCGCTCTCAAAGCGTCCAAGGTGCAGCACTAGAGCGCCGGCGAACCGATGAGGGGTGATGCACACAGCACTTCATGGTAGCAGTGGAAGCGGAAGACGGACCGCACGGTCATTGCGCTCTGCCGTTGCATGTGTGCATGTCTCCGTACGGGGAGAGGATAAGGCTGAATTGAGTTTGGTGGCCAACCTCCGATGAAGAGGCTCCACCGGTTGTTGAAGTGATCGAGAGGGCATCGTGGAGTGAACAGCCATACCTTGGGTTCCGTCATCGCCTTCATCCTGCTCAGGATTGTCTCCCTCCTCACCATCTCCGTGCTCTTCCTCGTCCTCTTCCCCCTCTTCGTCGCCGGTGCCCACGTCGGTGAAATCGGCGCCTGTGCCGGCAGCGAGAGCGGCAGCATCTTCATGCGTGATCACTTCGGTTTCGGAGGCTGCGTCGACTAGAAGCTCTTGTGACGGCGATGGGGAACGGTGGTGGCGTTGCCGTCGTCGAGTTGCGGGCGGCATTACTGGTCATGCCTTTGACAGTTTGATGAAGAGGTCCACAACTCGCTTGTCTCAGGATTTCACTTTCGTGTGATCTACATCATGTAACCGGGAAACTTTTGAAAGCCACCACACTCAACTTGCAGCGGCTGCAGTTGCGGAGGAAGCGGACGTCGGATTCGCTAAGGCAGGATCATTTTTGATACCCGCTTGCTATTGGATGAACGACAGCCCTACGCTCTCCACTAATATTTCACTCCAACCGTATGGCTCTCCCACCACCTTCACCATCTTCTCCGTTGTTCGCGTAGGATTTACCGGGCCCGTTTAGCGACTGTACATATCGCCTCGCGCCTCGTCCCGTGCTGACTGCATGATTTACACTGCGCCAGTCACCAGCAACTCGGTCGGTGCTTGACCTCGTTGACCTTCTAGGCCTCCGAGGCCTCGGCTGGTAGAGAGCTTGTGCGTTTCTCTGCCCAACGCCTGAGAATATGGCTTGTTGCTGGGTACTTATTACTCTAGGGCGCGGAAGACCTGCTTCTTCGGGCGTCTTTCCCCGGCTCTGAGCCAAAAGAGCCGACGATGTCAACAACGGCCGTCTCGCCCGGAACGGCAACGGATCTGCGAGAATACGACGCTAGCCCGCGCGCACCGACCGCGGCAGCTCCCTCGTCGCCGGTGGTGGCAGCCAGAGCCCAATCCATCATGCAATCCTTCTCTGGGCACATGAGTTTCCCCGGCCGACGGGATTTGAGTTCGCGGGAGGTCAAAAGCGTCTCCGAAGGGAAGTCTGACTCGACGAATCCTCGCTGTTGGGCGGCTGTGCCAGACCGCGGCTGCTCGTCTGCTCCGCAAGCCCCGGGGA
>QQTW01003987.1_pt1 | contig 11010 bp, 13 predicted proteins | sample 1904831 | NCBI WGS metagenome assembly QQTW01 (sample SAMN09435610, study PRJNA476489) | Subsurface metagenome, whole genome shotgun sequencing project.
GATGATGATCTGGCCGAGGAACATAAAGGCCTCGACGAGAAAGACCCAGAAGAAGATGTTCTGGAGAATCGAGAAGAAGACCGGGAAGAGCGTTACCAGCGCGAGCACGAACGTGATCGCCAGCGCCGCCCCGGAGGCGAACAGAAGAACCACGAATCGCGCCAAGTTGCGGGCGAAACGCTCATAGTTCGGCTGTTTCGTGACCATGCCCAGGTACTCGCTCGTCGCCGCGATGAGAACCGCCCCGATGATGAAGGCGGCGAACAGGATGTGCGTCTGCACGAGTGCCGCGATAACGACGTTCTTACCAATTACGGGAACGTCGAGGTTACCTATGGGCATCCTCTACTCCTTCTAGGCCGTCGGGAAGTTCATGATCCGGCTGACGGCCATCAGCATGTTCAGGACCACGATCACGACCACGAGGATCCCTATGACCGTCGCGAACGGCCGGCTGATGGCGCTGTAGTGCTGCGGGCTCCGGTCGAGCCACGGCACGGCGAAGAGCAACACGATAAAGATGGTCGGCACGACCACGGCCCCGAAGCTGACCAGCGCGTAGCCGGGGAAGAACATCAGCATCTGCTCGTAGAAGAAGAAGAACCACTCGGGCCGCGGCACGTAGTCCACGGTCGCCGTGTCGGCCGGCGCGGTGAGGGGTGCCGGCGCGGCGTACGAGAGCACGGCGCAGGCGATGAGGAGGAACGTGAAGACGTAGGTGTCCTTGAGGACCTGCCCCGGGAAGAAGCTCATCGTCTCGTCCGGACGGTCGTAGACGTTCTCCTCGGTGATGATCTCTTCTTCTACCGGCTTGCTCTTGCCCGTCGCCGGAACGTATACCATGACCCTACCTCTCCTAGTCGACTGGCCGCACTATAGCAGCGGCCCGGCCTGGACCTCGGTAAATGCTCTTACGCGCCCCTGCCGTTGCTGTGACCGTTCTCTCCGTCCTCGTCATCGTCTTCCTCGTACGCGGCGTACTCCTCCAACCGCTGGCGCTCGTGCAGCTTCGCCAGCCGCTCGGTGTACTCCATCTGGCTGCCGAAGACGCCGTGCTTCCTGAAGAGGAACATGTGCAGGCCGATGAACGGCGCTATGGCCGCCGGCAAGAGCCACACGTGCAGGGCGAAGAAGCGACTGAGCGTCGCCGGCCCCGCCACGTCGCCACCGAGCAGGAAGTTGATCACGTACCCCCCGACGAACGGCGAGTAGGAGCCGATCTTCATGCCCACGACCGATGCCCAGAACCCGTCCTGGTCCCAGCGGAGCAGGTAGCCCGTGAAGGCCAGCCCGATCACGAGCAGCAGCAACACGACGCCGACGACCCAGTTCAGCTCGCGGGGGGCCTTGTAGCCGCCGGCGAAGAAGACCTGGGCCATGTGCAGCCCGATGATGGCGAGCAGGAAGTTCGCGGACCAGTAGTGCAGGCCACGGATGAGCTGGCCGAAGTAGGCCTCGTTCATGATGTAGTTGACCGAGTTCCACGCGTGGTCGGTCGACGGCACGTAGTAGAAGAGCAGCAGGATGCCGGTCAGGAACTGCACAGTTATGAGCAACAGCACCGCGCTGCCTAGGGTGTAGACCCAGGCGCCGCGTTTCGGCACCGGCTCGTACAGGGCGTGCTCGAGGATGGTGACCACGCCGGTCCGGTGCTCCATCCAATCGACGACGAACTTGGAAGCCTCTTCGGTCTGGGATCTTAGTCTGCCGATCATGCTCCGGTCTCCCTCTCTAGACCACGTAGGGCTGCTGCTTGTTCAGCCCCGGCTCGATGTCGTACCCGTGCTTTATGTAAAGGGTACCGTCTTCCCTGACCTCCGCCTGTGTATACCGATACATCCCGCGCGGCGGCGGCCCGCCGACGTACCCGCCGTTGATGTCGTAGAGCCCGCCGTGGCAGGGGCACAAAAACTCGTGCTTCTCGGGGAACCACCGCACCGGGCAGCCCAGGTGCGCGCACGAGTTAGACAGGATGTTCAGCTGGCCCAGGATCTCGTCCCGCTCGGACTGGGTGAACCCCGAGGACTTCTCGTCGATGATGGCCGGCTTCTCCGGCTCGCCCAGGATGTCGCCGCCGGAGCCCTGGGTGCCCTGCTTCTCTACCGGGGCCTTCCACGAGATCCATACGGCGTGCCTGACCGTGAACTCGGCCTGGGACTTCTGGGAGCCAGGGAACTTGTCCTGGATGTCCTTCTCGCTGTAGACCTGCTCGATCGGAAACTCGACCTCGAAGACGTCCGGCGTGCCCGGCTTCATGTTCTTCAGGTCATCGACGGCGGCGACGCGCTGCCAGCCCTGGTCGATGTCCGTCTGGCCGAGAATGTTCGTCTTTATGACCGGGCTCAGGACGAACGCCACCGGCGGTATCGTCAGTATCGCCCCGGAGATGGCGCCCAGCAGGCCAAAGCCCAGGAAGTCGCCGCGGGTGATCGGGTCTTTCTGCAACTCCGCCAAAACTGTCCCCTTCTAACCTACTGCCCGAACCCCGTCGGCGGCTGGCTCGGTTCCACGGTGTATCCGGGCTCATTATAGACGGTGAACGGCACCCTGGAGTTGGATTTCATGAGGCCCATGTTGAGCGCGAGCACCGCCGCGAGCACCCCGGCCGCCATAAGCACGATTCTGTAGCCCCCGCTCGGGCTGCCGTACCGGAACCGGAGCCTGGCCCGCAAGTACGTCACGAACGCCGCGAGCGTCGCGAGCACCATGATCAGCATCATGATGTATCGCATGTACAGGAACGGAAAGTCCGCCAGCGGCGAAACGGCGTAGAGGCCCGCCACTGCGGCCAGCAGGGCGAAGAACCGGATCGGGACGCGCCCCTCCTGTTCCGGGTGCCGCTCGGACCCGAAGTACATCGCCAGGTTGCCGAGCACGAAGAGGGCCACCACGAAGATCAGGTTCATCACAAGCAAGTTGGAGGTGGCCCCAGAGGTGAGCCGCTCGTAGCCGGAGGAGGGCCCCCCGTCCGTCGCGCTCTTGAGCGAGTACATCAACGCGAACCCGACTATCGGCTGCAGGAGCAGGAACCCCACCCCCCAGGTGAGGCCGACAGAGGAGGTCCAGTCGTAGAAGGCCTTGTCCTCCGAGGTCTTGGCCCGGATGTACATAAAGGAGGCCCACGCGGCGAGGGCGAAGGCCGGCCAGGAGAGGTTGGCGAAGGTCCTGTGGAGGACCATCTCCGTGAACATGGGGTTGAAGATACCCTGCAGCGCCACCCCGAAGCTTGCGACGTTCTGGCCGATGGGCGGGGCCCCCGGCCCGCCGGTGGTCATAAAGGTGTCTATGCCGGTCATGATGACCATCCAGACCCAGATAAAGAGCCCCATCGTGAACCCGAGGGCTATGTGGCGCTTCTTGTTGAGGACGCTGTAGCGGTCCCACTTGTAGTAGTAGGAGTACATCCCCCAGAGCGCGAGCCCCATCGAGAGCATCGCCAGGGCTATAAAGACGAAGAAGTGCGTGAAGAGCGAGGTGGTGACCGGCGGGTAGAGCCCCACGAGCAACACCACGAAGAGCACCGCGAAGGTTGCGCCCGTCGAGAAGGTGAGCACGTTGAACCGGGCCATCGAGTGGGCGAGCCGGTCCATCCTCGGGCTGCCCGTCCTGGCCCCCCACGCCTGCAAGACGGGCGCGGCCAGGGCGAACCCGACGAAGATCTCCGCAAAGAACATGTGGATGAGCATGGACGCGCCCGTGATAAAGCGTGCGCCTCCAACCCGATTGAGGTTCTCGGCGACTTCTATCTGGGCCAGAAGGTGCAGGCCTGGCAGGGTTACCTCTCCCACTATCTAAACTCCTTCTAGGCTCCGCCGGTGCGGTCCAGGGCCGCTTCCCCAGCCGGCGGTCCGCCCGGGGCCCCCCCGGCCCGGCGAAGGAGCGCCTGGTGGACCGCCCGCGGCTCCAGCCGCCGGTCGACTATGTAATACGCCGCGCCCCCGCGCTGCATCGCCTCCCGGATGGGGCGCAACAGGCGCCGCTCCTGGGTCGAGGCGAAGACGAGGACCTTTCCCATCTCGAACTCCTGGTTCCAGGTGCCGGCCTCCTCCTGCGGGGCCGCCATCTCCACGAGGATGGGGTCGACCCCAACCCGGCTCATCGAGCCCGCAACGAGGATCGCGGCGAGCGAGACAAAGACCATCAGCGTGGGTATGCCTATGGCCGGCGTGGTGATCGCGAAAAAGGTGCCTATAAGGACGAACGAGACGGCGAAGCCGAGCACCACCTCGAGCCCGCGCTTGTCCCCGGGGACCACGATGTACCGCGTGCCCTCGGGGAAAGGCTCGGGGGCGCTGAAGTCCTGGCGCTTGAGGACCACGGTAAGGTCGTCCCGGTCCACGCCCAGCTCCCTGACCTCGGTCACGGCCTGGTTGAGCTGCGAGCCGTCGTCGATCACGCCGACCACGGTGTACCAGGGGGCCTGCTCCGGCACCTCCCGCCCTTCCGCCAAAATGCTACCTCCAGCTACCCCCGAAGAGGGACGTAGAACCGCGCTTCTCGAGCCGCCCGACAGCATAACACCGTCTTGGCCTTCCATACTAGTGCGGCCCCCATACCCCGCGGGAATCTCTTTCACAACCAACCCGCGCCCCGATACCTCCGAATGGTTTGTCAGACGTTCTCCTTCCAACAAAAGCCCCGTGTCTCGGCCGTACTCCCACGCTTCCGCTGCGGCTACCTTTACAACCCCGTCGGCAGTAGTACTGAACGCCCTGAGACCACTCGTGGGCCGCGCAGGTAACGGGCTTACGGTACGGCCAATACCCGCCGCGATAGACTCTCGTCACCATGATGACCTCTAAAGACGACAGGCCTGCCCCAGAGCCTCCCCCCGCCGGGGGCGCGTCCGCCGTTATAGAGACCAGGGGGCTCTCCAAAAGCTACGGCCTCGTGACGGCGCTGGAGCCGCTCGACCTGAGCGTGCAGAGAGGTTCGATCTTCGGTTTTTTGGGGCCGAACGGGGCGGGAAAGTCTACGACCATGAAGCTGCTGCTGGGACTCGTGCACCCGACGGGAGGCTCAGGGTCCGTCTTCGGCAACGATATCGTCTCCGAGAACTTCGAGATCCGCAAAAGAGCCGGATACCTAGCCCAGAGTCCGCGCTACTACGGCCACATGACGGCACGGCAGACGCTCCGGTTCGTGGCGCGCTTCTTCTACTCTGGGCCGGAGTCAGCTATCGAGAGGCGCGTGGGGGACTCGCTCTCGCTCGTCGGCCTCTCGGACCGGGCCGACCGCAGGATAGGAGGATTCTCCGGCGGGGAGCTGCAGCGACTGGGGCTCGCGCAGGCCCAGATAAACGGCCCAGAGTTGTTGATCCTGGACGAGCCCGCCGCCTCGCTGGACCCGATGGGTCGCCGCGATGTGCTGGCGATCATGGCGCGGCTGCGCGACGAGCAAAACACGACCATCTTCTACTCCACGCACATCCTTGGCGACGTCCAGCGTGTCTCCGACTCGGTGGCGATCCTCGACCGCGGCAAGCTCCTCGCGCAGGCCCCCATTGACGAACTCCTGACGACGGACGGGGTCGCCGTCTACGAGCTCACCCTCGCGGCAGAGAACGGGTCCGCCCTGGAGAAGACGCGCTCACGAGTTCTCTCGCAGGGCTGGGTATCCGCGCTCGACGATTCCCCGGAGCCGGACGGGAAGCGCCGCTGGGTCGTCAGGGCGACAGACCGCGACGCCGCCGAGGGCCACCTCCTCCGGCTGGTTCTGGAAACCCCGGGCGTAAGGGTCACCGGATTTGGTCTCAAACGCCAGAGCCTCGAAGAGACCTTCTTCGATCTCATCGAGGGAGGAGTCGGCGGTGGGACCTGAGGAGGTTCTAGGGTCCGACGACCGCGGGATTGTCGAGGAGAGCGCGAGAGAGCCAGAAGGGCTGCCCGCTCCGCAGCCGGTCGAGGGAACCCCGAGCGGTTTTCGGAACCTGGTCGCCAAGGAGAACGGCGAATGGGTCTCGGGGCCGTCGCTCCTGGCGCACGCCGTTATCTGGATCCTCGTAGTCGCGGTGATCTCCGCGGTGATCGCTTTTATCAGGGGCGAGATGGAGCCGGGGTACACCCCGAAGGACGTAAACGACGCGGGCGCCCTGATGTTCTTTGTCCTGGGGTCCGTGGCCTCGGTCATAGCCGTGGTCGCGAAGACGCAGGGCGCGATTATAGGCGAGAAACAGCTCGGAACCGCCGCCTGGGTCCTGAGCAAGCCCGCGTCGCGCAGAGCTTTCGTCTTGGCCAAGCTCGCGGTGCACTTCCGGTGGCTCCTGACGGTCACGCTGCTCTTTCCGGCCCTGACGTTCTACGGCCTGTTGACGGCAGTCTCCACGCTGCCCCCGCCGCCGCTCCCCTTCGCCGGGGGTCTCGCCATCCTCGCCCTGGGCCTGCTCTTTTACCTCGCTTTGTCGCTGCTGCTCGGTACTGTCTTCGAGGGCCGCGGCCCCCTGGCCGGCACCGTCTTCGGCTTCATGGTCGCGGGGTTCATGATCGCCAACTATGCGCCATGGCTAACGGCTGCCTTCCCCTGGCTGTTCTTCCAGTCGGGGTTCAACCTGGTGGCGCAGCAGCAGATCCCGCCGTACAACCTGATCTCCATCCCGGCCACGGCGCTGTGGACCGTCCTGTTCGTGCTGCTTGCCCTGCGCAGATTCGAGCGAACCGAACTTTAAATGACTTGAGACCATCTGCAGGGAGGACGGGGTACGGATCGATTTGCCGTTGCTGGTGGTCCCGCGCACTGCCTCAGACTTTTCGATCACCCAGAACCCACGCGGCTCGGCGCCTGCGCCCGCCCATCGATGTGAAGCCTTACCCCCATCCCTGGCACTTCCCGGGTTAGACTGCGGTCATGGACACGCGCGGCGCCAACAGGCTGACCGGTCCGGACCGCCGGGACGACGAGAAGCTCTACGAACGGGGCTTGGGGCCCTGGGTCCGGCGCAACCCCTCCCTGCTGCTGCGTCTCTTTATCGTCATGGTCTTCTCCTTCGCCGCCTCGACCGTCGCGTCGAACTTCTCCTACGCCCTCGAGGAGAGGTACACCACCCTGACCGTCGAGCAACTCAACCGGGGCGAGCTGCCACCGGGGACGGAGCTCGGCGACTACGTCCAGGTCCGCGGCACCGCCAAAGTCGGCGGCCCGAACGCGCGGGTGGGCCTCGAGGACTCAGAGGTGGCCGTCTCCTCCCGCTACCAGACGAGCTACTTCTACTTCCGTCTGCAAGAGACCGGCGACAACCTCCTCATCCAGACTACCGAAGGCCTTCCCCGCAACCTCGACGACCCGACCGAGAGGGTCTGGGACGGCAAGCTCGAGACCGTCGGCACCGTGATCTTTTACGACACCACCCAGGAGAGCCTCAAGCGGACGGGCCTCCCCAGCGACAGGACCATCCCTGTCATAAACACCGGCGAGACCCCGCAGTACCTGCGCCAGATCTTCCCGGCCTACTCGGCCATCATCGCCCTCTGGCTCCTCTCCGTCGCGTGGCTCGTCTGGAAGAGGAACAAACCCTTCCTGGGCCTCTAGGTCCGAGTCTCGAAGCCCCGAGGTCCCCGGCCTCGATTCGACTAGCCTCATCACGATATCCCCGTAGCAGCAACTAGCCGCCCCTCGTATCCCGCAAGGTCCGCCACCCGAAAACCCGGGGCCTTTCCTTGCTATATTGGCAACGCATATAGCGAGCGGCCTATATAGAGGGGAGACGGCACTGTGGGAGCGTTCTTCAGGTTCTCCGAGCGGGGGACGAACTTTCGGACGGAGGTGCTCGCCGGCCTCACCACCTTCATGACGATGGCCTACATCATCTTCGTCAACCCGGCTATCCTGGGCACGGAGGGTACGGGGCTACCGGTTGAGGGCGTCTTTTTCGCCACGTGCGTGGCGGCGGCGGTGGCGTGCGTCGCGATGGGGCTCGTGGCGAACTACCCGCTGGCGCTCGCCTCGGGGCTAGGGCTCAACGCCATCGTGGCTTTCACCCTCATCCTGGGGCTCGGTCTCAGTTGGCAGGAGGCGATGGCGGTGGTCGTCGTCGAGGGCATCCTCGTCACGGTGCTCGTGCTGACGAACCTGCGGGAGGCCGTCCTGAACGCGATACCAAACTCGCTCAAGTTCGCCATCGCGGTCGGCATCGGGCTGTTTATAGCGTTTATCGGTTTGAATAACGCGGGGCTCGTCGTGCAGGACCCGGCGACCTACCTGAAGCTCGGGGACCTGACGCAGGGGCCGGTCTTGCTGGCGGCCTTCGGGCTCGCGGTGACGCTCGCGCTCGTGGCGCGGGGGTTGCGAGGGGGGATCCTGGTCGGCATCCTCGTCACCGGGATCGTCGGGATGATCGCCGGCATCGTCCCGCCGCCGAGCGGGATCGTGGACTTCCGCTTCGACACCTCGACCATCGGCGGCGGGGTGCTCGCCGTGCCGCAGGTCCTGCAAATCTCGCTGATACCCGTGATCTTCGCGCTCTTCATGACCGACTTCTTCGACACGATGGGGACCATGATCGCCGTCGGCCAGGAGGGCGACCTGCTCGACGAGGAGGGCCGGGTGCCGCAGGCCAAGCGCGTACTCCTAATAGACTCGCTGGCGGCGACGCTCGGGGGGGCCACGGGCGCAAGCTCCGTGACGAGCTACATAGAGAGCGGCTCCGGGGTCGCCGAGGGCGGCAGGACGGGGATGACCAGCGTGGTGGTGGGCCTCCTGTTCCTCGTCGCGCTGCCGTTCTCGCCGCTCATCTCGGTCTTCGGCGGCGCCGTGCCGATACCGGGCCCGGAGGAGGGTGAGATCTTCGTCTCCCCGGTCACCGCGCCCGCCCTAATAGTGGTCGGCTTCCTGATGATGACCGCCGTCCGGCTCATACCGTGGGACCGCTACGACGAGGCGATACCGGCGTTCCTGACGATCCTGACGCTGCCGCTGACCTTCAACATCTCCTACGGGATAGGTTTCGGCTTTATCTCCTACGTCCTGATCAAGCTCGCCAAGGGCAGGCCGGGCGAGGTCCACCCCCTCCTCTACGTCGCGGCGATACTGTTCGCCCTCGCGTTCGTGTGGCCATCCCTGCAGTCGCTGCTCTCCTGAGCCCCGGGGAAGGGTATATATACGGGGTTTCGGGGGTACTTACGGGGCTTGACGTAGCCCGAGGCGTGGCACCTGCTGTATATTGACGGCTAGGATGCGGCCGCGGGGGGGTAGCTTACCCGAGGGGGAGGTGAAGGCGCATAGGCATCTTGGCGTTGATAGTGGTGGGTCTCATAGCGGGCGTGCTGGCCAAGTGGATCATGCCGGGGCCCGATCCCGGCGGCATCATCTTGACCATCCTGATAGGCATCGCCGGTGCCCTCGTCGGCGGTTACCTGGCGAGGCTCGTTGGTATCGGGGGCGGCCCGATCATGTCGATCATAATCGCCACCCTCGGCGCCGTGCTCTTGCTTGCCGTCTACCGGCTGGTAACGCGCCGGGCGGTGTAACGAAGTTTCTGGGAACAGAGTCATGAACCATCGAGAGGAGAACAGATGACCGAGCAGAGTGGAACTGGCAGCGGGCCGCTTCAGACGGAGCGCGGGAACACCACCATCGCGGATAGCGTGGTCTCCAAGATCGCGGGCATCGCGGCGCAGGAGGTGGACGGCATCAGGATGGGCAGCGGCGCCTCGCAGACGGCGAGCAACCTGCTCGGCTCCATAACCGGTGGCGGCGGCAGCAGCAGCCAGACGCAGGGCGTCTCCGTCGAGGTGGGCCAGGAAGAGGCCGCGCTCGACCTCACGCTGACCGCCGAGTACGGCAAGTCCGTCCCCCAGCTCGCCGAGGCGGTGCGGCGCAACGTCTCCAATCGGGTCGAGAGCCTGGTAGGGTTGCGGGTGACCGAGGTCAACATCACGGTCCAGAACATCTTCTTCCCGCAGATGGAGCAGGAGCAGGAGCGCCAGCGCCAGCAACAGCAGCAGGAGCGGGAGCAGCAGGCCCAGGAACAGCAGCGGGTCCAGTAGGCGAGCGGCCGAAGAGGAGCCTGTCAGATCTTGGCAACGGATATACAGCTAGCGAGGGCCGCCTCCGTGGCGGCCCTCGCCACGGAAGGGGTCCACGCCATGGGCCGCGGTCGCTACGTCGAGGCCGCCACGTACGATGGCCCCGAGAAGGTCTCCGGCGTGGTGGTCGGCCCCGACGAGGTGGAGGTCCACGTCGTAGTGCGCTGGCCGCTGCCGAAGCCCATCCCCGAGATAGCCGGCAACATCATCGAGCGCGTCGCGCCGCAGGCCGGCGGGCGGAGGACCACCGTGATGGTCGACGACCTGGAGGTGGGCGCCGATGAGAATCTTTAACCGGATCGTCGTGATCCTGCTCCTCGCGGGCCTCTTCGTTCTCGGCGTCTACGCGATAGCCTACGCCTTCAACCTCTTCGGCAAGAACCTGGAGTCGCTCCTGAACCCGATCAAGTCCGCGGGCGCGGGCGCGCAGGGCTTTACGCAGGGCGTCGAGTCGGGAAACTTGCCCATACTGACGATACTCTTGCTGGTCCTTATAGCGCTCCTCGGCCTGATCCTGCTCTACTTGGAGCTCAAGCCCGCGGCCCCCCGCCGGGTGAGGATGGAGAAGGGCACGTACGCGACGCGCGGCGTGGTGCAGGAGGAGGTCACCAAGGCGGTCGAACGGTCCCCGGACGTGCTCGGCCACTCCGTGAGGGCGACGGCGCAGCGCAAGCCCGGGGCCCAGGTCGACGTGGAGGCGCGGGTGCGGCGCGGCGAGGACACGTCCGCCATACAGAGAAGCCTCCGACGCCAGGTGCAGGAGCACATGGGAGAGCGGGGGTTGCCGGTCAGCAAGCTGAACGTAAAGACCATCGAGGCCGATCCGCGGCAGACAAGGACGAGGGTGCAATGAACGCTTTCAACCGCCTCATCCTGCTGATCGTCGCCCTGCTCCTGATCGCGGTCCCTGTGCTCATCCTGCTGGTGGCCTTCGGCGTTCTCTCCGCCGGGCTCGTCGGGCAGTACACCGGCTACAACGCGGCGCTGCAGG
>QQTW01003988.1_pt1 | contig 11009 bp, 12 predicted proteins | sample 1904831 | NCBI WGS metagenome assembly QQTW01 (sample SAMN09435610, study PRJNA476489) | Subsurface metagenome, whole genome shotgun sequencing project.
CATACATTACGTGTTCAACTTTTGCGAGGGAGGCATGGTAGTATTCTAGGCGCACATTCAGCCTTGCATCAGCGGAGATCGGTGTTGGTGGTGGCACTTTCTTTTTTCTTTCTTTTGTTCTTATCATGTCTAGGAGTTTTCGATCATATTGTTCATGTTGTATATAACAAAAAATCCAAATAACGTCACTCAGATTCTCAATGGATGTCCGCATCATTCATACAGCGTAATCATAGACAGATCAGTATCGTGAAGACATGAAGAACATCAACTTTAGGCACTAAGTCGCTGACTCATTATTGGAAAGCCGAATCACATGATATATTGGGCATAAATGCGGCCCCCACAATCCCCCACTCTTTTTATAGTGCCACCACCAACACCGATCTCCGCTGATGCAAGGCTGAATGTGCGCCTAGAATACTACCATGCCTCCCTCGCAAAAGTTGAACACGTAATGTATGATCATCTTAACAAGTAGCAGACCGACTCAGAGGGTATCATTGTAGAAGATGCCACCATGCACCACATCATCAAAAGACCCGAACCAGCTGTACAGTCGACCCCATGATCTCAACCACGCCGATGGAAATATTAATGCCGGAAACGCGATTCTGAGAGCTCTTGATAATCGCTCGGTCTCAGACGCCGCTGGCGAGGCTGCTGTCGATGCGGGTTGACGGGTTTGCGAAAGTAGGCACTATCGTCGTCGTACTGGGGGCGTCCACTGTAGAAGGGGCCTTGCTGATTGGGGAAGCCCGGAAAGCCATTGGCCGAGTTACCCATGGCCCCGTTCATACCGAAGCCCATCGCGGGGCCGCCGTTGTTCATGTACATCGGCAGATTCGATCCGTAGTTGGCGTAGCCGTTGTTTCCCATCATGCCGCCGTTGAAACCATTACCGTACATGCCCGCCGAGGACATCATGTAGTCCGCTCCGTTCTGCATCGGGAAGCCGTTCATCATGCCGCCAAAGTTGTTCATCTGCGCAAAGGTGTTCATCATGGAGGGATCCATCGACACTGCAGGTGCCATGCTCATCGGCGTGCCCATGTATCCCATGGCGTTCATGCCAGGCATACCCATTTGACCCATGCCAGGGTTGAAAGACTGTGTGGTGGCGGGGTAGGTGGAAGCTGATGGGCCGCTAGTTGCGAGATCCTGCTTCGGACCGTTCGTCTGTGCAGGACGGTTATTTCCAGCCGGATTGGATTGGGCCTGCGGTTTACCACCTTGTACTTTCGGTGCTTGCGACGAACGTTGGCCGGCGGCTTCGTCCTCCGCTGGCCGCTTCTTAGAGCCACCGCTCTCGACCGGTGCGGGTTTCGAAGTGGGTGCAGGCTTGGTGGTGGATGTCTGTCGCGGCGGGGGAGATTTCGTTTGAGCGGCAGGGCTATTCGAAGACCTCTGTGGACGAACACCAGCTTGGCTCTTGGGTTGACCATCTTTTGGCTTGCTATCCTCCTTGTCCTTCTCCTTTTCGACCGACTTCTCCTCGTCCCCGTTCACCCTCTTCTCTTTGGCCTTGTCCTTTCCGCCTTCCTTCTCAGCGAGGTACGCCTTTACTTTTGCCGCCATCTCTTCGTCGGGTACAAGATCATCAATTAGAATACCTTCCTTTTCACAACCGGGACATTTCAGGTCATTCTCAATGAGCGAATTGGTGATGCACTCATTACAATAGATCCGCTTGCAGCAAGGAGTCTTGGCAGGGTCGATGAAGAGTTTATGGTCGAGAGAGCACTCCAGCCCCAGTTTCCGCAGTTCTTCACTACCCGGTGCTGCGTCATCAGCGGCGGCGTTCCCTCCCTTCGTCTTGGCTTGATACTGCTCCCATGAGGCCTTATCGGGTTCCGCAACAACAAAGTCTCCATCGGCATTGACCATGACCCCGGACGGCTGATGGCTCGTGTCGGTAAGTCCATCGTTCGTCAACATAGCGGGCTTCTCGATGGTTCGCAGAAACGATTTAGGAATGCCCGTAGTCCGCTTCACGCGGGGACGTCCATCGAAGTTAGGGTCGTTGTTGGTAGGACATTCTTGAATCCAATGACCTAGACGCTGGGTTAGCAACGAACCTGATATGTGAGCAGGACATTCAAACCAACCTTTTTCACCACATCGATAGCAGATATAGCCTGAGGGCGGAGGGTGATTGGGAACGTGTGCCGTATTGGGCTTGCCCTTCGCGGCAGGGTTTCGGTACACAGGGGTAGCACTGTAACAAACATGCCGTTAGCGACTGCATTTCAATGGGGGTAAAGGCAATGTATTGCTGATGATCATCTGCACGACACCATCGAAGGAAGGCACAGGTAGGGACGTACTTGGCCATCTCCTGCTGTTGTTGGTTCCACTGCTCGGCGCCGGCTTTGAACATGGCCTCGATTCGCTCCTCCTCGGATTGCGCCTTGGCCATCTCCGATGCGCCATTCATGGTCTCTGCTGCCTTCTTTTGAACTGCTGGCTTCGAAACCGCTTTCTCAACTCGAGACGTATTGAAATTGTTGGTAGGCATCTTGCCAGAGACATAGCGCGCTGCTGAGCCCTTGCCCGGTCTCACTGGGGGCAGTCGCCTGGCGACGACGGAGGTCGAACGTGGAATGACGGCCGCATCGTCGTCGTATTCTATCATATGTATTAGCTTAGAAATCATAGAACAAGTTGACGGAGTCATGAGAGTGCAAGGTCAACTTACCCTCGTTGTTATCTTCGTTGTATATCGCCAAGTCAAAATCTGTGCCGTCCCCAAGGCGGTTGAGCTCGATGATAGACCGTTTCAGCTCGAATACCGAGATGCCGGTGCCGTCAAAGGCCACCCGGGTGGGCTCTCTCTGAGACTTGAACTTGAAAAACACAGAGGAAGTCATGGCTGTTTGCGAATAACCGTGTCAAACTGTGATATGAGGATCTATGAAACCGACTGTTGAAGGGAAAGGCTGCAAAACCTGAACGGTCCCGTCGCGGTATCTGGTCTTTGACACGTCGAGTCGATGTTATGGGTTGTTGATATTCTTGCGACGCAAGCTCAGTCGCTGAACCTTACTGCGAAGCCCGGTAGATGACAACAGACTGGTCGTAGATGAGAAGGACCACGAAACGCTGATATGTTGAATTATCTCGACTCCAGAGCAGTTGGAAGCCCAACGAAGATCTCGATTAGAGCTCAAGAGATTGTATTCAACACGAGCCAGGCGTCGCGAGGGATGTTCTTGTGACCGAGAACTATCCTTTCTGATCGGAGGAAGAGAATTTGATTGAGAAGAACAAGGTATGTTGATGCTCAAGCAGCGCAAGGACAAAAGAGGGCCGAGATATACACAGCCAGGCAAGACGAAGTCGACGTGTTACAGGATACCAGCGAAATCTCGCAGCCCAGGTCAACCACAACGAAGAGATTGTCAAGGAGCAGAGCACAATATGAGCAAACTCGTGGGAGCTTTATACCCGTGGCCAAGCCCTTGAGACAAGCCCAGATGTCGTAGTCGAGTTCTCCAGTTCAGATTCAAACGCTGAATAAGGCAGAAGTGCGGGAGATGTGCGAGATGGGTGTTAAGGAGTGGAGCCGGGTAACGAGGGCTACTGTAGTCGCCCGGTCGAGTTTGGAAGTCGCAAAAGTCGCCCGGTGATATATCTGCTTCTGGTGAGAGTTTTCTGACGACCAGATCACTCACAACTGCAGGCAGAGCCGGGTCAGACGACGATACCGTGGGTCGTGGCTGCTGCGAATCGAAGAGGGCGGTTGCCCAACTCTGTGTTGGATGATGACTTGTCCGTGCCAGGTTTGGAAGTTGAAAGAAGGAACGAGACTTTATAAGGGAGGCGAGATTGCGATGACTAATCTGGATATGTCACGTGTTTACCGGATGCGGACTAGTGGCTCGTAAGCTGCTTGCTGCATGCGTCACCGGTACGAGTACGGGGGTACGCAAGATAAGCACAAAACTCATGAGCCTCGACCAGCATCGCCGTAACTTGATATTATGGTGCGGTTATCGCATCACTATGGGATAGAGGAAGGTGACATAGTGTATAGGATATCTGTTCTCCTACATCTGGGTATTCACCCCTTTTCGGTATTGATTCATCCATTTAAGAAAGATTTCATTAGCCAGATGCCCAAATCTGTTGACAATCTTATTGTCATATCTTCTTCATCCAGTGCCTACATGTCTATACGCTTTTATTTGGCATCGTCTCTAGACTGCATATTCTAATCCATACACATCATCATGCTCTTCCAAGCATATTTCCATCGTCTGTACTTCCAAACTTCTTAAGACTTGCCGAGTTGTAATATCGAGATGGTAGCAGGTCATCACTGGGCCGCATCAGATTTCGTGCTCCAGTTGACGCACGATGAAACCTTCATCTTGCAAGCAGCGTTTGACATCGTCGACGGTATACTCTCCTCGGTGAAACTAGTCTCCCATTAGCATACAAGATCCATCAACAAGAACACTGCGCATGTACCATTCCCGCTCCCAATGCGGCATCTGTCGAGGTGCTCCCAAAGACCTCGGCAAAGTGCGCCGGGTGTCCGGCACCGCTTGATGCAATCACAGGGATCTTGATGGCCGATTTCACTTCGTTGATCAATTCAAGATCGAATCCCGCTTTGGAGCCGTCCCGGTCGATGGAGTTCAACAGGATCTCTCCGGCTCCCATGGCTTCGACTGCGATGACCAGCTGGTGCACGTCCAGATCGCGGCCTTCGCGGCCGCCCTTGACAGTGCACTGATACCAACAGTATTCCTCGCCATTGGGGCCTGGATATTTGGTCTTGACAGTGCGATGCGGTGTATCTGCCGGCCTAGAAACAAATACGCGTCGGGGGTCCAAGCTGACAACGACAGCCTGATTTCCATAGGCTTGAGAGATCGTCTCGATGGCGGTCTTCCTGGAAAGCTTTGTACCAGACGCATAGTATTCTTCGGCGGAGATGACGGCATCCGAGCCGATGCTGACCTTATCGGCTCCAGAGTTGAAGTACATCCGTGCCACGTCCAGGGCGGGGACCATTGTGCCATCTGTGTCCACGGTATCACGGATACCCCCTCCGATGGTCAGAGGAACAAAAACCGTCTCCGACGTTCGCCGAAGGATCTCAAGCATAGGCGTGTCTTTCAAGGGGCATTTCCGAAAAGAGGTGATGTTCAAGAAGGTAACCTCGTCTGCGCCCTGCTCGTAATATCGCCCGGCCATATCGACAGGTTTGCCGAGGTTGCGCACCTTGCCACCAGCTTCAACAGAGCCCTTCTCGCGGACATCATATTGATCCCCTTTAGTCACAACCAGGTCTCCTTCGTCATTGGTGCGCACGTCAAGACAGGCAATAATCCTCCTGGTCAGCTCTTCACGAGGCTTCCCGGGCAATCCCGTCTCCTTCCAGTCCTCGAACAATCGGCCATCAAGGAAGGCCTTCAGTACCCTTAAGCCTGCCACTCCACTTTTTTCCGGATGGAACTGAGTTGCAAATATCTTTCCCTTGGCGAGTGCTCCGACAAACTTCTCGTTCCCATATTGTGCCGTTGCAACATGCCAGCCAGCTCTCTCGAGCTCGCCTTCTCGATAGTGCATGGCATAAGAATGCACATAGTAGTACTTGCTTCGTGGCCGAAGCCCATAGACGCTCTTCCCGCTCGTCTCGCCCTCTTTCAACGGATTGGCCGAGTTCCAGCCGATGTGGGGCACACTCTTGGTCGAGTCATCGAATCTTTGGAGACGACCTGGGACAATCCCCAATCCAGATACGTTCAAATTCTCATCTGAGTCTTCAAACAAAGCTTGCAGACCGACACATATTCCCATGAACGGCTTCCCGGCTTCGATATGCTCACGGATGGGCTCCAGGTACCCAGCCTTACCAAGCTCAGACAGACAATGGCCAAAATGCCCGACCCCAGGAAGAATGAGATTCTTGAAACCATTCGATCAGCCTTTGGTCCTGCAGGGTCCGGGGCTGTCAATGGACGATTCGTACATCTGCCTGTCGAATATCGCCGGGCGTCTTGATCCAGTCCACCTCGTACCCAACTTTCTCGACGGCATTGACCAGTGACCGTATGTTGCCGGCCACATAGTCGAGAAAGTATGCCTTTGGTTTCTCCATCTTCTGTCCTTTTACAATGTTCCGGCCAGTTCACAATTGTTGTTGTTGCGGCATGGTTTTGACTCGAAGGTAACTAACAGTGTGCCTCTGACGGTGCCCTTGGTCGTTGGTGAGTCAATATAGGGCTGGATGACTCATCATACCACCTGATCGGCTCATCTGACCTGTTCGGGTAAAGTTGGATCTCACCCGGATCGGACTAATCCGCGATCCCGAGATATCCGATTAACGGAACGGCGATATGATGATCCGACGTGTTGGAGCGGGTGCCCCCTCGGCCAGGGACCTGACCGCATCATCCGCACGAGGCAGCAGGCAGGTCACCACGATTCTCTATATAATGACGTTGTATGGAATCTGGACTCTGACAACCATCCTCTCCAGTGACACCAATCTTGAAGAAGATCATGGCACTGCAATTTGCGCCGTTCATCTCGGATATCGAGCTGCCGTTCTACTCCGCGCTTGCGTCCCTCAAGATCAACCACGACAAGCTCGATGATTCGGCGCGCAAGGTGCTGGGCTTATATGAAGTCCGAGCGAATGATCCGCCAGAGTCAAGCTGTCGGATGCAAATCCTGGGTAATGCGCTTACCAGTGACGAGTCAGTCCATATTCCCCACTAGACTAAATTTCAGGGTCAGCGACTGATTGTGTGTTCTGCAAATCAGTGTCCTGAAAGCGCATTGCCGAGCAGAAGGCATCATCAAGAACTTCAACACCATAGAAGAGTATCGAACGCTTGACAAGACTGCATTTCTGCAACGGGCAGGACGTACGGCAGGTTTGCCTGCCCTGACGTGCTCCCAGAACTTAGCTAACTGTGAACTAGGTGTGGGAGGCTATCCTTGATGGGACAATATACTCTTGTCCATCATTACTTGCTTCGTTTGCAGTGGTGTCTTTTGCCGACCTGAAGCGGTACAAGTTCACGTACTGGTTTGGCTTTCCAGCTCTTCATTCCGATCCACCATGGAGACTGGACTCGTCCTTTAGTGAATCCCGTCCCGCTCGTTTGTCAGGTGCGGAGACGTCGAGCCTGGTTGAGAAGGTCCAGACATGGCGTTACGGCGTCGACGCACGTCAGCATGGCTTCTTCCTGGCCAAGCGTCGGCGGCTACCCTCATCTGAAGCCAACCACTCGGTGGGGTCCGATATTTGCTGGGATATTGCGCCTTTGGGCCGCTATGACTCGGGTTTCTTTGACGACGCCCAGCCTGAAGACCGTTTTGTCGCCTTTGTGGATCCTTCAACCTATACACAAAACCCGGGCTGGATGCTGCGCAATTTGCTGGTCCTAATCCGGCAGCGTTGGAAGCTTGACCAGGTGCAAATTCTGTGCTACAGGGATGTGCAGTCGAGAAGGGACGAGCCTCGGAGCATCATCTTGCAGCTACGGGCAGGCGAGTCCACGTCAGCAAGCAGTGTACCGAACAGCGACGGAGTTGCAGGAATGCCACAAATGCCAAAGACGACCGGATGGGAGCGGAATAAAGAGGGCAAGCTAGCCAGCAAAGTTGCCAATCTTGGAGACTATCTGGATCCTCGACGGTGAGCTAATATTTCATTTCTGAGCAATGTTGGTCAGAAGAGCATCGCTGACAATAGCGGGTTTTAGGCTTGCTGATCAATCGGTCGACCTGAATCTCAAACTCATACGGTGGCGAATCGCGCCAAACCTAGACCTTGACAAGATCAAGCGCACCAAGTGTCTATTGCTGGGCTCCGGCACGCTTGGCAGCTATATTGCACGTAACTTGTTGGTGCGTTACATCCAAAAGCACAGATATACCTCAAATCAAGCCCACCAATTCAACCATAGCTAACTACTACTATGTATGAAATTAATAGGGCTGGGGAGTTAGAAAAGTCACCTTCGTCGACAACGGCAAGGTCTCATTCTCGAATCCTGTGCGGCAGCCTTTATTCGACTTCAAGGACTGTCTCGATGGCGGCGCCAAGAAAGCTTTCCGTGCGGCAGAAGCGCTCTCAGAGATCTACCCGGGCGTGGACTCGACAGGACATTGTATATCGGTACCCATGGCCGGTCATCCAATCACGGACGAGAAGAGCGTCAAGGCGGACTTTGAGACATTACGGGGTCTGATCGAGTCTCATGACGCCATCTTTCTCCTGATGGACACACGTGAAAGCCGGTGGTTGCCAACAGTCATGGGGAAGGCCGCGGGAAAGATCGTGATGAACGCGGCGCTTGGCTTTGACACTTTCGTCGTCATGCGCCATGGTGTGCGAATGGACCAGAATCCCGAAGACGAGTTGGGGTGCTATTTCTGCAATGACGTTGTTGCGCCGGCGGATGTGAGTATTCTATCGGGGTTCAGGTCCGAAATTGTAGAAGCATTAATTCGTTGACAACCTACTCTCCAGTCCATCAAAGACCAAACACTCGACCAGCAATGCACCGTAACGCGTCCGGGCATTGCCGCCATCGCGTCAGCATTACTAGTCGAGCTGTTCGTCTCGATCCTGCAACATCCTGAGGGCCCAGCCGCACCAGCACCGGCATCCGTAGAGGCGCCACGGGACAACGAACATCCGTTAGGTCTGGTGCCGCATCAGATCCGGGGCTACCTATCGAATTTCCGGAATCTGCTCATTCGAGGAAAGAGCTACGACTGCTGTAGCGCATGTTCGCATCGCGTCCTGAAAGCGTACGAGGATGAAGGCTGGGAGTTCGTCAAGAAGGCACTGAACGAGTCGGATTATGTGTTGCAGCTTTCTGGCTTGGCTGAGGTATGGCGCGGATGCAGCTCACTGTCTTGATGCTTGGCTGATGAACTTGCTTTTGAATGATGAACAGGTCCAGAGAGCAGCCGAAAAAGCTAATGCGGACATCGAGTGGGACGAACCTGAGGAGGAAGAGGTCATGGATGGTACGGAGATGCCTGATGGCGAATTGATCTGAAGCGTTGTTCGCACTTGATACTTGTGGCCTTCATTCTTTCAGTCACTTTACGAAGCATGTCGCATAAGTTCCATCGCATTTGCTTGGCCTTTACTGTTGCACTTGGGTCTTTAGGTCTTTGTATGTTTTCTTAATCTTACACTTCACCTTCTTACACGTCAGGGGGATTTAGTACCGTCCAGAACGGGGAGATAGGAATTGCTCGCCTTAGAACCAGCTCCAGCTTTGATGTACTGGGAATGGTATCCAAACCGGCAATCCGCTCTTAGAAGGTTTACTGTAATGTAATGATGGGAATCAGTAGGACTGATTATGATCGCACAGGCAACAGCAATATGTTCTTGAATGACTGCTCATTGGTTATTTAATGATATCAGAGAGATCGTTTCCCTGGCTGGACTTCGTCGACATCATTCGCTTCACTGGTGTGTTGGCATCTAGAAGTTACTATTTGAACATGAAAGTCATGGCTGATTGGCGCGTATCCCCTTTCTCATGTTCTTGGTCATCAAGTTCATGACTCGGCTTTTTCGTACATGGACATCCATGCTTAGCCATGACAATCGATATGGCTGGGTTCCAGAGCGCGGAATTCATATGGTCATAGCATAAATGTCTGTACAGTTGGAGAACGCCAAATGCTTTGAATTATAGGTACTACGGAGGTATACCTCAGCGATTCGAGGCTTCCCACTACTGTGATACGCGCGTGTAGCTCGTATAGAGGTAGAGATCAACCGTCAACGCCCCAACTCCACTGCTACTAGTCGTATTTGCATCGTCCTCGCTACGATCTTCGTAAACGCGTAGTTCTAGTGAAAAGTTCATTAGAGCTTTATCCGCTGATGATCGATTTGAAAGGGCGCATTGAGGCTCTCCAGCCGATGTCCGTGCGATGCCTACAAATACCAAGTGCTTTCCCCTGGATTGTCAATGGAGCAGAGCTCACGTCGTAATCTAGTCACTGCGTGTTTGATAGCTTGACTGGCCTCGTGCGAACTGCGTCTGTTCAGATTGATACCGTGGTTTGGGGCAGTTGGTTCGTTGAATGTGATCTCACCATGCGCCTCTTCCATGTCCTCGTTGGTCTGGTGTCGGTGGTGAGCGTACTGGGTGCTCCGACTCCAAACAAGGCGGAGGAGGACAAACAACGCTTGCTATATCGTACCTCGATCTACCTGAATTGTCTGAATATGGCGGTAAGTAGATAACGCGATTCCTTGTCCCTCATGGGGCACTGCCATCCATGACATAGACGCGCCCAGAACGACGGAGAGGTGGAGAAAGCAGGAGCAGGCAAGAAGGAATGAAGAACAGCAAGTTGATTGGCACGATCCTGACCAGAAAAGCCAAGCGGCGGAGTGGGGGTTGGCCGGAACAGACTACGAAAAATACGTGGGCCGACGGAAATGGAGGTGTGCGAGATACCTGATGCGGGATGAAGATTGGCTGAACGTGCTGCCTGAGGATCGGCCGCAAGACGAGTATTGGGTGGCATCGCCCGATTTGTGGCAGCCTCCCTCGCTCCAGTACAAGTCCAAGACGAACAGGGAACAGAACGGGGAGACGGAGAGCAAGGACCAGGACGGCCCGAACGCGTTCTCGCAATTCGTCGATCTCTTCAAGTCCCAGGCCAGTCGATACTTCGCACCGGGACCGTCGATGCGAGGACAATCTGGCTTCAAGTTCAGCCGACCACGCTGATGGAGATTCTTTGGTGATTCGTGTACGGTTGGAAATGGGCAAATCGGTGTCAATGGGTTTGATTGATTCGGTGTAGGGGCATCTTCCTTGTGACTTGTCAAATAGAATCCTGCTTTGAGCATTTGTTCATCCTTTCCGAGTGCCTTAGAGTTGCCGCTTAGGCTGCTGAGAATAAATCATCAACATCTCTCACCGCTTCCATTGAAGTTGATGCCTTGAAAAGAGCAAGACGCTCATGGAACGTTCTCCTGTAATATTCCCTGGTCG
>QQTW01003989.1_pt1 | contig 11007 bp, 6 predicted proteins | sample 1904831 | NCBI WGS metagenome assembly QQTW01 (sample SAMN09435610, study PRJNA476489) | Subsurface metagenome, whole genome shotgun sequencing project.
CTTCATCCGCTTCAATGGACAATTCCGAAATACTTACTTAGTAGTGCAGGTTCTCTTTACAGTTGTCACGACTTGACGTCGCTCGGAACGCTCAGCTAAACAAGACAAGTTGGTGAGGGCCCATTGGCCAGTTTCGATGTGTACTACGGGGGGGCCTGAAGTAATGTTAGTCTGGTGCTAGGAGCAGCTAGTTCTTGTTACAGAAATACAATGTTATGATTTGTGGCTATAAAGCTTATCCTGTAGGTGCTCATTCTGATTAGTCGAATGATAACATCTAACTTCTTTGGATATAGCTGCCGTGTACAGAGGGGGCTTACATCGGAAGATACTAGCGCAGAGCTAACATTACTTCAGGCACCCCACTTTAGTAACGCTAAAGATTTGCAACAGTCTCGCAATGCACAGTATCCATGCCTTGCCTTTTCTTTTTCATAGGCAGACGATGTAAGCGCGAACCAACTTTGTCTCGACTGTGGTTTACATGATGGTTCGGGGGTCTACTTGGGTCTCCTGGTTCCTGATCTAGCCAAGTGTCAGCTGCATGGCGGGCGTCTGGATGTACCCAAGCTTCGATGCAGTTGTGCACGTGCATATGTATGTACATACTATGCATGCACCAGAAACTTAGTGTCAAGGGTCGGGAAGAGGAGAAGCATCAATGGAGGACATTGACATCCATCGCTCGAGACCTGTTTGACCCCCCTCGAAATGCCGCGTTGGAATGTTTGCTGTCAACCACATGGTGAATTGCTTGACTGAATCAAACGAGACTCCTCCACGCAAAGCCTGCATGTTTTGCCATCAGTCCTGGACTAAACCAGATATCCACAATACACCAACACGCGAGGGATCCTTCAACTATCACTATAATTTGTCCAGACACCAAGATGTCACGTCCATCGAGCTCGTTTCCCCCTCTGCACCAAATCGAGCACCTCGATAGAGCCGGTTTGAAGGATCTGAGTCTCCTCATACATTCCTTCCCCATCATTGACAATCATGCACACAACCTCCTCAACGAGGATCACGCCTACGGCAGCTCCGATTTTCCATTCGAATCCATCACATCCGAAGCGCAAGGTACTGCACTCACCGAACACGTTCACTCCTCTCTTTCTCACATTCGTGCGATGAAGCAACTGGCACAGCTCTATGGCTGCTCTGAGGCAATACGGGATATCAAGGCTGCGCGACACGAATGGGTGAGAAGGGACTACTTAGGCTTGATCAGAACTTGCCTCGAAGGCACATACGCGATAATGATGGATGACGGCCTAAATAAAGAGCTGGTGTACCCATACAAGTGGCATCGACAGCTTGTTCCTCGCGTTTCAAGGATTGTTCGGGTCGAAGCCATCGCCGCCGAAGTCCTTGAGCAACTTGTGCTGGTAGCGGGACTACTCAGGCCGGGAACCGACGCTGATTGGGACCGGGACACAACGGAAGCCTTCTTCATCCGCTTCAATGGACAATTCCGAAATCAAATTCGAGCATTATCTAACGACACAAACGTCCGTGGCTTCAAATCTGTCGTCTGCTATAGAACAGGTCTAAACATTGGCCTAGAGAGTAGAAAGGCACTTCGACCCCAACAATCCTTGACCGAATCCGACCTCCTAACAGCATTTCATGAGTTCCTACAACAAGCTGTTAGAAACAGCAATTACAAGATCGAGAAAAAGGCTTTCAATGATTATCTTGTAGTTGCCGTCTGCGACGTACTTGAGCAGCGTGCTAGATCCGAGAGCCAGACCACGCCTTTCCAATTCCACACGGGCTTAGGTGACTCAGATATAGATCTTGTCACAGCAAATCCGGCGTATATGCAGCCATTGATTGAGGCTTTTCCAAACGTCGATTTTGTCCTGCTCCATTCCGCATATCCGTATACTCGAGAAGCCGGCTACCTTGCATCGACCTACCAGAATGCCTGGCTCGATATTGGCGAAGTCTTCCCAATGCTCAGTAGAGATGGACAAGAGTCGGTGCTGAAGCAGGCCCTAGAACTGACGCCAACTTCGAAGATTCTTTGGAGCACGGATGGCCATTTCTATCCCGAAACCTATTGGTTGGCGAATAGACAATTCCGGCTTGTCTTGGAGAAGATTCTTCACGCTGGTGTGATGGCGGGTGACTATGCTGTTCCTCAAGCCATCAATATAGCGGTTGATATCATGTTTTGGAACTCGAATTCTCTATACAAGCTCAACGAAGAGGAGAGGTGCTTACATTTGAAAAGTGCGTGCGGCAGAAGATCGCCAGAAGCTAGCATGAGGACATTGGTCAATCGCTCTTCGGATGTCGAATCCTTGAACACCCTGCTTCAATTCAACGGTATCGCTCGATTTCAACCAAGCTCAAATCCTCGTCCTGCCGTTAGTACTAGCCGTGGGTCGTCCGGCCCACAATCAGACACGGAGCTATTTGACAACTTTATGGCAGATATTCCTTCTGTGAAATATGTCTGGCTGCATCTTCTCGATTACACCGGCACTCAACGTCAACGTATGGTTCCAGTTGCCCAGTTTCGAAAACAATTAAATAACAGCGCCTATATTGAGATCACCAAAGGCATATTGAGACTTCTACAGAATGAGAGCATGGCTGATGGTGGTTCATCGACTGGGCAAATTCTGATCAAACCAGACTTGTCGACTCTTACTCTCAACAGAGGCCTCGACTCTCCATCCGCCACCGTACATACATGGTGGCTTGAAGATGATCTAGGCACACACTGCGGGGGTTGTCCGAGACGGGCATTACAGAAGCAGGTAGATTTACTCAAATCGGAATATGACATCTCCATGCTCATGGGCTGTGAAATTGAAATCGTCTTCTTGCGGCCTCAGCTCGACGAATTGACAAATGCCTACACTGACTTTCTCCCCCTCCACACTCTCCATTCTTGGTCGAGTATGACCTACCAACAACTTGACATCCTCCCAGTGATCGAAGAGATCGTCGAGACCCTGGCCGAAACCGACATCCACGTCCAGCAATTCCACTCCGAGGCAGCACCGGGACAATGGGAATTTTCGCTTCCTGCCACAGAGCCGCTAAAAGCAATCGACATGCTCTACAAAGCTCGAGATGTGATCCGTAACGTCGCCCGGAAACATGGTCTCAAAGCCACACTCTACCCAAGACCTTTTAACTACACATGTGGAACCGCTTGCCACACGCATTTCAGCATTAACGGCCCTAATGATACTGTCAGTAGGTATTCCGACAGCTTCTTAGCCGGCGTGCTCGGGCATCTTCCTTCAACCATGGCCTTGACCCTCCCTATCGAAGAGAGCTACAAAAGAATGAAACCGGGCATCTGGGCTGGAGGAGAGTACATCGCCTGGGGCACCCAGAACCGAGAGGTCCCACTCCGGAAATGCGGAGATGGACATTGGGAGCTCAAGACCGTAGACGGGCTTTGCAACATGTATCTTGGTATGGCTGCGCTTTTGGCCAGCGGACTGGACGGCCTAAGACAGAGGATGCGGCTGGGGTTGAGAGACTGTCCGGAAGATCCGAGCCAGATGTCAGGAGCACAGAGGATGCAGTTGGGAATCACGACCAGGTTGCCGAAGGGGTTGGATGAGAGTTTGGAGTCGTTGCAGGAGGATGAGGTGTTGGTGGAGAGTCTGGGGAGGGGCTTCGTGGAGGATTATGTCGCGGTCAAGAGGAAGGAGATGGAAATATTGGATGCGATGGGCGAGGAGAAGAGGAGGTTGTGGTTGATTGAGCGGTATTGAGCTGGGTGTGTTGGATCAAAGATAGATCCGGGTAACGATGGCATCGGATTTGAATGAATGAGGAAAGTAGGACAGGAGAGGGGAACTAAGAAGGACAAAGGGGTACACTACTGACCATTGTTTTTACTGTATAGGCATGTGTAACAATCTGATTGCGAATCTCGACTTGTATGCTTTACCAAGTAAGAATCTTATGGAACGGACAACTGACCAAGTCTCTGGGAGTAGCTTGTCAAGTCTGGAGCACAAGCGCAATTAATCCTTGTTCAATACATCTCATTCTACCTCGTATTCGTTGTTCTTCGTGTCACCCCAGACTTCTTCTTTTCCATCTCCATCCACCGCAAAGACTGATGCCTGAGTTTGTATCTTGGGCCTTTCTTTTCTTTCTTGTCAGTCGGTCATAATTGGGTAGCTTTGATAGACGAGAGTCGTAGGTGTTAGATCCTTATCTGTGTACATGTACGTGCTGGATATACGTGCTGGATATGAATATGTCTGTCTGTCCTTGTACATAGTATAGTATTGCAATATAACATAACAACCACTTCCTCTCCCTCCTGCTCTTCTTCTATTTGTACTCCACCCCACTCCTAATTTCCATCTCCATTTTCTCTCTTTTCCGGTTGGCAAACGGGTTTAATGTTAGCTGTGTGACAATCCACTCAAACCAAAAGGGGAATTTCAACCCTCATATGCTGGACTTGGAGGCCATATCTCGAATCACAGCTGGATGTGTTATGACTTCTTCAATCTGTGGGAGACTTCTATGGTGCTTTTTCGCGTAGAAGACTGCTACGGGTAGTTAGGTGATTGTTCAACGTTGCTGGAAGACCACTCTATCTACTTTCTAGGTGGTCTTGGGAGTGGAGATGCGCGTTGTCCGTGCGTTTAGACTGTTTTTTCGGCGAAGCTCGATGTGCAGTACTTTTCGAGTGAGTCATAGTCGAAGTCAGTATGGTATGATACCTTTTCGACGTCCCTAAGGTGTCTTAAATACTACGTTGGCGTTAGGTCTCTTAGATGGGCTAGGTACCCGATGACGGAGGACACCAGGGTATGCAACTAGGGCATCCGTGCTGTCATCAAAGCAGGAACATTTCCTATCTGTTTTCCCAACCAGAATTAGTTTATGAGTGCTTGCTAGAATTGACCTGTAGCGGGCGACGGTGAATCACAATGAGGTTGGACAGGCAACCGAGCCGACAGTTCGAGCTGTGGTTGACATCAGGCAACAATGGCAGCGTCCCTTGGTTTTGCATACGACCTCTCGCCATTAGTGTGAAGCGCCATGGAGAACGTTACCAGCTTGATTCGGGAGGTTGGCAATCTATTGATCAGTCCCACTGAAGATGCCTTGAAGGTAGGTCCTTCTTCCTGAGCAGTGACCTTGGATCTTAGCTGTGTAACCGAGTCCAGTGTGCGATTGCTGACAACAGCATAGTCATTCGGCTGTTTTTTGCAGAACGGAAATATCACCAAAGACGAGTTTGCCATATGGGCATTGGCGAAGCCCTGCCAGATGGTCCCACTTGTGAAACTGATTGTCGACCACACCCATGATCTCAACATACTCAGAAGTCTGGCAGTTATGCCCACGTTCGTCAATGCTGTTCTGGAGACGAATCCATCATTGGTAGAAGATCTTCTCGGCAGAACGGCCATGTGTGCAGCCAGTGACTCGCCTCAAGGCCAAAGAGTCCATTGTGCCGCTGTAGTGGCTCATCACACTCTGAAGAGGGAAGCTCTTCCTATCTTGGCTGTACATTTTGTCCGAGATGCAATCGTCTCTGCGGCTGATAATCCAACCAAGGCAAATCTTCGCTGTCTCTCTGACGTGTTGAGCGCTCTCACGAGTAACATCCTGGATGTCTTCACCGAGGACTTACTAAACAGACTATCAACTCGGTGCAATGAGGTTTGTTCTGGCTCGGCCAAGACGGAGAAGTATTTCAAGACCATGCTTGCGCAGGACATACTGGCACAAGTGGCCGTCGCTTTTCAGACCCCTCAAAGTCCTTCGAAAAGTTCACTTGAGACACCGCCAGGGGTCAAGTTCTCAGACAAATGCCGAAAACGCGTCTTCAAGCTTTTCTCTGGCCCTAATGCCTTGAGCGTGCTCAAAATAACTGTTCTGTACTTGTCCGTGTTCTGTTCTGATGGCCCTGAGTCATCGCCACTTCTTCCACTTGAAGGGATGATATTGGCACAGAGAATCATTGCACCAATCAGTGTCTCTGTACGGCGACAGTGGGTCAAAGGAGCTCCACCGCTCATTGAGAAGTTCCTTTCCAGATTAGGTCGAGAAGCACTGGGTGCAAATGTACGGCTTGAGGTGGGTGTCGCACTGCACAATCCAAGCTGCAATTCTGGAAGCTAAACATTTTGCAGGGTGTGATGTTCTGCTTGTTGCTATATGGTGCAGACGATGAGATGCCACTCTCTCTGGAAAGGGTGGCAAGTGCAGTACTTGTTGCTATTTGTGATCCTAAATTCAGCTACGACAGTGCTATGGCAACTGGAAACGACAAAGCTATCACAGAAATTCTGGTTCGATTATGCTCTTCCAAAGCTACTCCGAACAGGACGCTACCTGGCAAGTCCGCAGTAGTTACGCGGATGTTGTCGTTTATCGTGGAGCAGTGTCAGCCCTGGTGCACGAATACAGTAAATACCGTCCTCAAACTTCACCAAGCAAAGAATATCCTGAACTCGCTGCACATTGCTTCCGATAAACCTGGTGTCTTGCCTTGCATTGTTGATTTCATTGAGCTTGGGTACGTGCCTGACTGGTGGGGTTCAGAAATCACATTCCCGGTATCATTTCGAGACACGGAGGTTGTGAATTGTATTGAGGAGGCGGCAGTCTGCTCAGAGTCTCTTGAAGGGCTACGTCTTGAACTTGCCACAGGTCTCTCCTCTCTCCTTCTAACAGCTGCCTGGCAATCAAGCCGGTCACTCCAACAACCTGAGACCTGTCAAAGACTACTCAACCGATTGAAAGGATTCTCGTCAAGGCCGCCAGATCCGGTTTCTTCGCACAGCTGCAACCACAACATGCCTCTAGAATACAATTTTGCTGCGATAGATGCTCAGGCTGAGTGCAGATTTTTGCGTGCCCGTCTGTCGAATGAGTTAATCCAGCGAGGTGCTCTCTCAGCTCAGCTCTCACAGACAAAGAGGCTGCTTAAGGAGGAAAGAGATGCGAGCCATGCGATCGAACAATATCTGGAGAGTGCTGAGCAGGAATGTGCTGATGTGGGAGATCAACTTCGACAAGCTCGGGACGACTCCAGGAAAATCTTGGCAGAAGCAGACCGAAGGGTGCAGGAGGTAAAATGCAAATCCGCTGTACAAGAGGTCGAATACCGAGCCGAGTTATTAGGCCGAGAAAAGGAACTGGAGAAAGAATTGGAGGAAGCACAGATTACACTGGAGCACAAAGACAAGGAGCTTCAGCTCGAGGAAACGAAACGAGAGAAAATCGAAGCGGATACGAAGGCGGCGCTGGCACAAGCAGATGGAGAGGTAGGTGCAGATATCAGGCAGTCGTGGTATTTCACTAACCGAGGACAGATCGAGGGACTACGTTCAGCTGTGGCGGAGAAGGACAAGGCCTTGGAGGAAGCGGAATCGTTGAGAACAAGACTCATGGCACTCCTTGGAGACAAAGACGACTGATGTACATTCTTCTTCTTCGGGTACCGGTCTGGATGCAGGGTGTCATTGCTAATGTAGGAGTCCACGAAAGGATGCAAATTTGGTTCTTCTGCGTCTGGTTGGTTTTCCGGGAAGTGTGAAGGCAAGGCAGGTAGTCCTCTTCGTCTCTACATTTCCCATTCTTATCAGACGAAGTTGAATTTCTCTGCGGTACTTACATGAGCATTTGGACCACTTTCCCCAAATGTCTTCCAAGCGGTTTACGGTTCTTCTAGAAAGGCTACGCAAGAGACCGCTGGGCAGACCAATCAATCCAGGATTGTCCTACATTGTTTCGCACACCTGCATGTATAGTCCAAGCGGCTGACCAGCAAATAGATGCTACAAGCGGGATCGAAACTTACAGGTTTTCCTATCTTACCCCTTGTATTCGACGGCAACATGTACAGGTAAGAGAAGCCAAAGAACATTTTCCCGATTCCCGTTCTCTGATGTGCAACGACACACCTCTGGCTTGAAAGGAAAGTATTCAGAAACGAAGTGTATGATGCACACAGCACAGTATACTATGATACAGCCAGCATCTTGATTGCTGATTGTGGAGAAACCGCGCTAACCAGTTCTTGGCATCATTTCTCCTCACCCTGACTTTTTGCCTCCTGAGGCATCAAAAGTAGCAGGGCAAGGACAGCAATAAGAGGTGACTTGCTGGCCAGGTCGAACTATCTGAAATGGCAGAGATGGAGCTATGATGCCAGGAAGACAGCATACTCAGTGGTTGCGCTGTTCCTTCTGCTCTCAAACTTCCACCTTCCTCTCCTCTCTCATGAAGCCAATTGACAAGCTGGGCTGCACAAACAACACAAAGAACACATTAACCAGATCAACAAACTCTTCTCCGCAACAGCATGTAGCTTGCTACTTCTGCGCCCTCCCTTCCAGCTCATTCTAGCGGAGTTGAAATCCAGCCTCAAGGTCTGGACTGGCCAACACCCCACTTCGCTTCGCATCTTAGAGCACCATCATGGCCATCAGCACTGAGGGTAGTCCGAAGTCGGTCCGAGGCAGGATGACCTATGGATCTACCGGTAGAAGGCGGCGTTCGTCCAAAGCCAGATCATCTATCTCTGGAGGATCTTGGGATCAAAGCTCATTACCCCTGTCTTTACGCGGTACCTCCTTCAAGACAACCACAAGAACACCAAATGCAGCGAACATCCGACATCATCGGAGAGTCAGACTGAATCGACCAACTCTTCCGCCTGGAAGTTCTCAGGTCATTCTTGCACGTAACCAAAGTTCGGAGCAGGTGCAGCCATTCGACGCCTTTGTCAACGTGCCTTCTCCGTTTGCGAAGCAGAAGGAGATTGCCAAGCACCATAGCTACTATCCTGCTACTACCACTACTACTAATACTACTACTACGACGCGCCATCCAAATATTGACACTACATTCACCGACACTTTCAAAACATTTCCTCGCTCCCACCATACTTCTACTCCACATCCTCCTCATCCTCCTCTTCTTCACTGTTCTTCTGCTGCTTCTCCAGAACATACCTTTGTGCATGCTATAAAACTCGTCCCAGACCCCATCATGTACTCGAATAAAGGAATTGAAGGCTACCTCGATCCAACGACGAGAGCTGCGAATCTTCAGCATACGAAACCAGAATGGACGACTTGGGACTTTCTTGATGTCTATCTTTACCGTCTTCCGCCAGGCATCAAGACAGTCGACCTCTGGAGAAACTTCAAAAAAGAAGGTGAGGTCGATATGATTGACATTTTCGTGACTCGGGGTGGTCAAAAAGACACCCAAGCACGACTGAGATTCAGGCAAGTCTTGTTCAAATCTATCTTTTACTATAATTAATCACAAGCAGACCACCGCCCAAAAGAGACTTCTTTACAACTAAATCTATATACACTCTGAATTTTGAAGGCAGTAGCACATGGCCAATCTATGTTCAGCTTGATAGGAGTCAGAAAAAGACATTCACCACCACAAGTCCTGTGAACGAGAATGTGACTTATCCAGATACTACTGTAAGTGTATCTCGTGCGATGCTAGGACAAGTCTAATAATGAGCGACAGGAGCTCGCCGCGGAATCTATCGACTTCGGAGTTCTCGTTGCTCCAGATACCATGCTCATCAAGCGCACCCGGCGTTCTACCCCACGTGGTGCAGTCTCTATGGTGCTTAATCTCAGCCGCAGAGAAATCAACATTCGTTTCCCATCTCTCTATTCTGATACCACTCGCGAGTACAAGTTTATCATACCCATAGACCAAGTGTTTGACCTTTCCCAGTTTCAGGAGGCGAATGACACCAAAACATCATTCATTCTAACACTCCGAACACCGCCCCATTTTTACAAGAAGCTTTCTGGAGGTATATCAGCCACCCATGATGATGCAGCCTTCACATGGAGAGAAGAGGATGCTTGGCTCCGCCAGACGAATGTGCTTCGCACTGAAAATGAAGTGGCTCTACAGAAGGCTCATTCGATTACCCTCAAGAACGATCCAGAAGGTGCTGTCAACATCGGTCGGTGGACAACGTATAGGATTACTATCGACGACAAGTCCATTGACAGAGAAAAATACCGTGTGTTCAGAGCTGCATTAAGGGACCATAACGTACCAATTTCCAAGGTCGAACAATTCCAGATTACTCACCAAGGGGAACCTGCTTGGGGCCTTCTAGATGCGTCTCTTACGGAACATGACTCGACTTCAAATTCATCTGCCGCACAAGGAGTCTTCGAGCATTCTCTCTACAGTCTTCTGAATCCGAAGACGAACGAGATCTACCTACCGTTCCCTGTGAGATATCAGCTCGATGTCTGCATTTCACATGGTTTGATCAACGAATACAACATAACAAGGGAGTTTCTCGAAACCTTGTCAAAGACGGACCACGAGAGATCAAAGCATATTCTCGAACGTGTAGCCCTAAATAGTTTACGCATCTTCAACCCCATGGATGTGTTCAAGCTGCATGTAGGTAAACTCCCGTCAATGAGAAGCAGAATACCCGATAATTGCGTGCTCATACGATCTGTGACCATTACCCCATCGACCATAGTACTAAACACCCCATATGTTGAGATGACGAATCGAGTTATCCGTCGGTACAAAGAGCACGCTGATCGCTTTCTTCGGGTTCGTTTCGAAGATGACCAGTTTCGTGGCTACGCCCGGATAGGTGCCACTAGCCAAAAGACAATGGATGAAGTGCTTAGCAAAGTCTTCCGCACTCTCACAAAGGGGATTGATATTGGTGATCGCCACTACGAGTTTCTTGCTTTCGGCAATTCTCAACTTCGCGAGCATGGTGCCTACTTCTTCGCCTCTTTACCATTAGCTCCAACAGCTAGTCACATTCGAGGATGGATGGGCAGTTTCAGCCACGAGCGAATTGTGGCGAAACATGCTGCCCGAATTGGTCAATGCTTTTCGACAACCAGAGCAATCAGAACCGCAGGTTTCCCACCAGTACGGCAGAGTGATCTCATTGACGACATTGAACGAAATGGATTCAACTTTACGGACGGGGTGGGTAAGATCTCAGCGTAGAAGCGTGAGATCTTA
>QQTW01003990.1_pt1 | contig 11005 bp, 6 predicted proteins | sample 1904831 | NCBI WGS metagenome assembly QQTW01 (sample SAMN09435610, study PRJNA476489) | Subsurface metagenome, whole genome shotgun sequencing project.
GTAAATTTGTCTCCCACAGGAAAAGTGCGGGTAATATCGGCGTTGTAATAATCGTAAGCGCAACCAGCATCAATTAATAACAACTCCCGATCGAGCATTTGGCGGTTGTTCTCAATGTAGTGCAGCACGCAAGCATTAGCCCCCGATGCAACGATCGATGGATACGCAACACCCATTCCCCCCCGCAAGCGAAAAATTCGCTCCATTTCCGCTTGAATTTCGTACTCGTAACAGCCGGGACGAGCAAGTTCTCGCGCTTTATTATGAGCCTCTACCGAAATCGTCGCCGCAGTCCGCATTAATGCAAGTTCTGACTCACTTTTAACTAGGCGCAGGGGGTGCAGTGCCAAATTACTATCTTCAATCGCCATCGGACCCGTACCGCGCCGGGGATAGGTTGCAACTAATCGCTGCCAAAGTTTGAGGATAGTTTCATTAAAAGCGCGATCGCGTCCCAAATGATAGTAAATTTTCTCGGCTTTTTCGACGTATTGAGGTAATTTCTCCTCTAATTCGCCAATGGGGTAAGCCTCGTCCGCGCCGTAGCGTTTTTTTGCTTCTTCAACGCCCGTGCGATAACCCGTCCAAACTTCCTTTTCTCTTTCTTTGGGTTGGACAAAAAGAATAAAACGGTGTTCTTCATGGTGCGGTGCTAAAACGGCTACAGCTTGCGGCTCGTTAAATCCTGTCAAGTAGAAAAAATCGCTATCTTGGCGAAAAGTGTACTCTACATCATTGTGCATAACTGCCATTGGCGCACTGCGAAAAATTGCCGTACCATTACCAATTTTTGCCATTAACTGCTGACGGCGATTTTGGTACTCTGCTTGCATAGTTTAGTTTTGTTCTTGGCTATTTGGAAAGCCTTGGCGCGGGAATCCCCAACGCTCAAGTCTCCCCTTTTTTTCTTTATTTTAGGCTGCGCCAAAACCTCTGGGCTGAAAATCCCATTACTTGTACCGATTGGTGATATTCTATTGGTGTTGGACTGAAATCCGCGTGAGGCTTTCTTTCGATGCAAGTTAACGATTTAGGGTTTGTCGCAAGTATTTTATTTGTACTTGTGCCTACGGTTTTCCTGTTGATTTTATATATTCAGACTGCCAGCCGCGATAGCAAAAATGATTCGTAATCGTCGGTTTTAATAAAAATCCCTACACTATTACGGTGTAGGGATTTTTATTAGCAAAAATGCAATTAGCCTACAGTACGCGCCAATAGCACTGGACACGTGGCGTTGACGCGCACGTAATCTGATAAAGAGGAGCTAATTAAACGATCTATATCTACAAAGCTCTTAGCGATGGAAGGACGGCGATCGGGAGAGCCAATAATTAACAAATCAACATCTTCTGCTTGAGCCAAGCGGCAAATTTCTTCGCCCGGTTTACCAGAGGAGGCGATCGCGCGGGGTTGGACTCCTTGTTTTTTTGCTTCCGCAATTGCTGGCGCTAAAACTGGGTTTTTCTCGGCGCTTGGGGCGACTTCGCCAGATTTGCTGGCGTTTTTATCGACATTAGCCAAAATTAATTGACCGCCTTTAATATCTCGAACTAGATATAATGCTAGTTGCAAACACTGTTGAGTAGCTTCCGAACCATCTATTGCTACCATTACGCGCTTAATTTTTTTGATGTAAATGTCATCTTTTACTAGCAACATCGGGCGCGACGATAACTGAAAAACGTACTGACTGACAGAATTTGCTAAAATCGATTGCAAGCGTTTTAATCCGCGCGAACCCATAATAATTAAGTCAGCATTTACTTCGTCAGCTACTTGACAAACTACATCTTTAGGATCTCCTTGACGTAAAATTGCTGTAACTTTACTAGCATCTAAATTCACAGTTTCAATCGCCGAGCCTAAAATTTTGCCTCCTTCTTCCCACTTATTTGTCATCACTTGAGCGGAGGCTTGAGCAGGGACAACGTGCAAAACTGTTACTTCTGCTTGCCCAATTGCTGGCACTTCTTTCAAAGTTTTGAGCATTTCTTCGGCGTGTCCTAGTCCAGAAACCGCTAATAAGATTTTTTTTATCATTGCTATACCTCGTTTTTAATTTGGTTTACAACTTAGTTATCATTTTTTACAATTCCTCCGTCTCCTGGAGGATTTTTGCTTAAGCTAATTTATGGCTACCTAATCGTTTTCCTGGAGTATTTAATAATAAAATATCTTGTCAACTTTGTTATCTAAATTTGACGAATTGTTATTTTTAATAATTATGATGAAAGAAAAAATTGCTCTTGGTTACAATTCGCCAGCGCTAGTTTAGTTAAAATCGTAAAATTATGGACAGGCAAAAAAAAATCGAGCAAATAGTTGTCAGCGCCCAGCAAATGCGCGATATTGAAGGGCGGATATTTGCTGCCGGGATGCCTGTAGCGGCGTTAATGGAAAAAGTGGGATTAGCGATCGCCTCCAAAACCATCGAAATCCTCCAAACACTTCCAGGGCAAAGGATTGGGGTATTAGTAGGTACGGGGCATAATGGCGGCGATGCTTTGGTTGTGGCGCGCGAATTGCATTTACGCGGCTACCAAGTAGGGTTTTTTAGTCCTTCCCAGCACAAAGAATTAACTAATAGTCACTTACAGTATGCAGAAAGCTTAAAGATTTGGCGCTGCGACAGTATAGAAAAGCTGCTTGCCCAATCGGATTTATTAATCGATGGTTTGTTTGGTTTTGGCTTAGAGCGCGATGTTACGGGGGAACTAGCGCAGGCGATCGCCTTAGTTAACCAATCTTCTTTACCAATAATTAGCATTGATTTACCTTCCGGCTTGCATACAGATACCGGGGAAGTATTGGGAATAGCGATTAAGGCGACTTACACCTTTTGTTTGGGGTTGTGGAAACTAGGCTTACTTCAAGATCGAGCCTTAGATTATGTTGGCAAAGTTCAATTAATAGATTTTGATATTCCCCTAACAGCTATTGATGCTGTATTGGGCGAAACACCTAACATTAAAAGAATAACAAAAGAATTGGCGAAGTCTTCATTACCATTACATCGTCCCCCCGTTACTCACAAATACCAGCAAGGACATTTACTATTAATTTGCGGCTCTGCTCGTTATGCTGGCGGGGCAATTTTAACGGGATTAGGCGCAAGAGCAAGCGGCGTAGGAATGCTTTCTATTGCTGTCCCCGAATCGCTAAAACCCCTATTAGTTGCTCAGTTACCAGAAGCTTTAATTGTAGGTTGCCCGGAAACAGAGCCTGGGGCAATTTTGCAACTAAAGTTACCCGCCAAAACTAACTTAGATTCTTTTGATGCTATTGCTTGCGGCCCTGGCTTAACTATTGAAGCTACGCCCATAATTCAAGAAGTATTGCAAAGTAATTGTCCGTTAATTCTGGATGCGGACGGTTTAAATATATTGGCACAATTAGGAACTGTACCCACTTTAGCCGCTAGAATTGGGGCAACAATTCTTACTCCTCATACCGGAGAATTTAAACGCTTATTTCCCGAACTAGACAATTTAGATCGTCTAGACGCTATTACCGCCGCCGCCAAAACAACTGGAGCGGTAGTTTTATTAAAAGGAGCAAGAACTAAAGTCGCATCTCCCGATGGGAAAGTATGGATTAACCCCGAAAGTACCCCAGCTTTAGCTCGTGGCGGTAGCGGCGATGTTTTAACAGGATTAATGGGTGGGCTATTAGCTCAAAAAAGTAACGTAACTATAGATGAAGTCGCATCAATTGCCGCTTGGTGGCATTCTATGGCTGGAATTAAAGCTGCCAGCATCCGCACGGAAATGGGCGTAGATGCTTATACTTTGACCCAATATTTGTTAAAAGTTTTGGCAGAGTTAAAAATTTGAGTCTATGTTAGTTCAAGCTCTAAGTAATTTTGGCTTTAAAAATGCTCTGAGCTAAAATTATTTCTCTAGATAACGAAAATTATCCCTTCGTAAGCGCGAACGATCGGAGATTAGCTGTTACTCTAAACAAAGCTTTTAGCGGTAGACCTGACAATAATTGCAACTTTTTAACTTAAAAAAACTAATATCAGTGCTTTATATATATATATTTGGATCGACAAGCGATCGCATACTTCAAGTTAGCCAAGCTCTTAAAGTTAGTTACGATTGGCGCTTAATTATCCTTTCCTTAGTAGTGGCGATTGTCAGCAGCTACACTGCTTTGGATTTAGCAAGACAAATACCTGTAGCTTCCAGGCGGGCAAGTAAGCTGTGGCTTTTGGGAAGCGCGATCGCTCTTGGTATTAGTATTTGGCTAATGCACTTCATTGCGATGCTGGCTTACGAGCTACCAATACCTATTACCTACAACTTTTATACTGTCTTTTTATCAATGGTATTGGCGATCGCTTGTTGCAGTATCGGGCTGTTATTTGTAACTAAGCAACCCCTAAATTGGCTGTTGTTTCTAGCAGGAGGTAGTTTTGTCGCCGCAGGGGTTGTTGGTATGCACTTTACTGCCATGACAGGAATGCAACTAGCGGCAGTACCCGTGTACGATTTGAAAATCGTTGCCCTTGCCAACTTATCTACAATTACCCTTTGCTTTAGCGCTTTATGGTTGGCATTTCATCCTAGTGCGGAAAGAATTTCAGGAACTATTCGCAAGTTTGGCAGTGCCGTTTTAACGGGGCTATCGATTGACTCGCTGCACTATACAGCAATGTCAGCAGTCAAGTTTTACCCTAGCTTTAAGTTATTAAAAAACCAGTCGCCGGAAAACAACGATTACGTCTTGGCGCTTTCTATTAGTATTGCGGCGCTAATTATCCTAGCACTAGCTTCATTGGCTTCCTCTTTTGGACAACGCCTGAGTGCCGAAATTGCTAAAGCTGAAGCATTGCAGGAGAGCGAAGAACTATATCAAAACTTGTATGATTTTGCGCCGGATGCGTATCTAACCCTTGCTGCCGATGGCAAAATAGTTTCTATAAATCAGTATGGCGCAGCAGCTTTAGGATACAGCAAACAAGAGTTGATGTATCGAGATTTTGCAAGTGTTGTCCATGAAGACGATCGCGATTATTTTCACCAATTATTTACGCGGATCTTTCAGGAAAAATTAGCGATCGCGGAAGTAGAATTACGTAAAGTCCGTAAAGACGGCTCAGTTATCTGGGAACGCCAGCGCAGTCAATTAATTAGCGATCGTGACGGCGAACCTGTAGAATTGCGGATGATTTGCCGAGATATTACCGAGCGCAAGCAAGTAGAAGAACAGTTACGCCAGAATGCCTTTTATGACGCGCTCACAGGTTTACCCAATCGAGTGTTATTTACAGAGCGTCTAGAGCAAGCAGTCGGGCATACCCGCAGACACAAGGAAGATTTATTTGCGGTTTTATTTCTCGATTTAGATCGCTTTAAAGTCGTCAATGACAGTTTAGGGCATTTAACAGGCGATCGCTTATTAATTGAAATTGCCAGTCGCCTCAAGTTATGCCTGCGCCAGTCAGATACCGTCGCCCGTTTAGGGGGTGACGAGTTTACAATTTTGTTGCCGGATATTGAAGATAGCAGCGATGCTATCCGGGTTGCCGAGCGCATTAAAGAGGAATTGCAATTACCTTTTACTTTAGATGCCAATGAAGTATTTACTTCTGCAAGTATTGGCATTACTTTAAGCACTACAGGCTATGACTCTGCCCAAGATGTGTTGAGAGATGCGGATATTGCTATGTACCGTGCCAAAAGCCAAGGAGCGGCACGTTATGAGATATTTAACACAGGTATGCACGCGCAGGCGATCGCGCTATTGCAGTTAGAAACCGATTTGCGCTTGGCGATCGAACGTCAAGAATTTTGCTTGCATTATCAACCGATAGTCTTACTAGAAAGCGGTAAGATTGCCGGGTTTGAGGCATTAATTCGCTGGCAGCATCCCCAAAACGGACTTTTATCGCCAGATAAATTTTTACAGGCAGCAACCGAAACGGGATTGCTAATTCCTCTTTGTCGGTGGGTAATTCGTACCGCTTGTCAAGAGGCAAGTCAATGGCGATCGCAATTTCCCGATCGCCATTTAACAATTAGTGTTAATCTTTCAAGTCAACGGTTTAATCAATCTAATCTTGGTACGGAAGTCGCGCAAGTTTTGCAAGAAACGGGTTTAGAGGCATCTATTTTGAAGTTAGAAGTTACCGAAAGCCTAATTATGGCAAGCGCTGAAACGGTAACGGCGATGCTTTACGAATTGAAAGATTTAGGGATTCAATTATCTATTGACGATTTTGGTACGGGCTATTCATCCTTAGCTAGACTCCACCATTTTCCGATTGACGAATTAAAAATAGATCGCTCTTTTATTAAAAATATGAGCGATCGTTCTGGAAATTCAGAAATAGTAGAGGCAATCGTTGCTCTAGCGCAAAAGCTAAACTTGAACACGATCGCCGAAGGAGTAGAAACTCCTGAGCAATTAGCAAAGCTAAGAGAATTGAAATGCAAGTATGGGCAAGGATTTTTCTTCTCTCACCCGTTAGACAGCCAAGCTGCGAGGGAATTAATTTTGGCAAATCCCCAGTGGTAGCTAAACTTTGACGGTAGTTTTGTTATTTACCGATGTAAAGCGATCGCTAATTCGATCTTCTCCATTAACTATTAGTAGCGATTCGCCAGTAATCAACCGCGCTCCTCGGTTGCGAGTCCAGTAATTCCATCCCCACTGAAGCATGACTACTAATTTGTTATCAAATTCAATCAAAAAGTAGATATGAACAAATACCCAAGTTAGCCAAGCTAAAATCCCGGAAAACTTGACAAAGCCTAAATCTACTACCGCCGCATTTCTACCAATTACCGCCAAGCTACCGCGATCTAAGTAGCGAAACGGTACAGTTTGTTTACCTGCAATCGTGTTTTGAATGAGCTTGGCAACATAGCTACCTTCTTGCATAGCGACGGGCGCTACTCCTGGTAAAGGCTTACCGTTTTGGTGAGAAAAGCTTGCCAAATCCCCTACTACAAAAATGTTTGGATGGTTTGGGATGCTTAAATCTGGATTTACAATTACTCTCCCCACGCGATCGAGTTCTGCGCCCGTTTTTTCTGCCAAAATTGCCCCCATCGGCGAAGCTTTAACCCCTGCTGCCCATAAAATTGTTTTGGCGGGAATTTGTTCTACTTTGTCGGCTTGACGTATAGTTACAATGTCATCAGCAATATCTGTAACTAGCGCTTTTGTCCTCACGGTTACGCCTAGTTTTGTTAAAGATGTCTCTGCTTTTGCGGATAAATCTGGGGTATAAGGCGGAAGAATCCGATCCATGCCTTCTAATAATAAAATTTGCGCTTCGGAAGTGTCGATGTTGCGAAAATCTTTTTTTAAGGTGCTATAAGCAAGTTCGGCGATCGCACCTGCTAATTCTACTCCGGTCGGGCCGCCTCCAACTACCACAAAAGTTAACCAAGCGCGGCGTTTTTCGATGTCGGTTTCTTTTTCCGCCGCTTCAAAGGCGATAAATATTTTTCGGCGCATCTCTAGCGCATCTTCTACGGTTTTCAATCCGGGAGCGACTTGTTCCCAGTTGTCGTTACCAAAGTAGTGATGGCTAACTCCGGTGGCGACAATCAAACTGTCGTAATTTAGTTCTTGGTTATGTAAGGTAACTTTTTGCGCTTCGGGATTGATGTCTAGCACTTCTCCCATCAATACTTGAGTATTTTTGCTGTGATTGAGTACCGATCGCAAAGGTGAGGAAATATCTGCCGGAGATAGCGTTCCTGTAGCAACTTGGTAAAGTAAAGGTTGAAATAAATGAAAGTTACGTTTATCAATCAAAGTGACAAAAATATTTTTGTCGCGACTTAAAGCTTTAGCTGCGTATAGTCCGCCAAAGCCGCCACCAACAACTACCACATGATGAGCCGATTGATTCTCAGCAGTTATCATCGCAAGTTACTTCTAGGAATGTCTTTATAAGTATTTATACTACTTTACATTAATTTACTTGCAATTGACGTAGCGATCGCTACTGACGGGCTAATTAGTCATTTTAGTTGGTTGGTAGCTTAAGAAATTAACCAAAAGCCATTTTTTTGCCAGTATTGCTTTTCTAGGATTTTTTCTAGCTGCTCGACGGATATTATATGCTTTTCGACCAAAATTTCGCCTAGCTTTTTATGAGTGTAATTTTGCTCTGTCAAGGCATATTCTAGTTGCGCTGGAGAAATTAAGTTTTCTTGCAGCAAAATTTTTCCTAGCATCATATTTTGCTCAATCAGTACGCGCTCTAACTCGGCTTCAGAAATCATATTTCGCTCTAGTAATATTTCGCCGAGCTTTTTTGTACTGCCAAGCTGTTCTAATAAAGTTCGCTCTAGTTCAGCTTCCGAAATCAAACCTTTGCGAATTAAAATTTGTCCTAAAAAAGCTTTCTCTATCCGGTCAACAGTTTTAGTTAACATAACTTGTTATTAGTTAGAGAGTATTTGTGAAAATAATTCTAATTGATAAATCTGCAAACATTAAAATAGCTAATATTATATTCATAATTTATAACATTAATTTTATTTCCACTTTGCCTAAGTTCTCCCAAAAAAATCATCGGCTAATGAGCTTTTACGCCCGCACGGTTAAGTTTATTTATATTAGTCAAATATAGTTTTAGATTCCGTCTTTTTTATCACAATTTTCCATGAAAAAACCCGGCTTTAACCGGGCAGATGGATGCACTGTTTAGCGCAAAATCTTTATTTTAGCAATGCCTTGCTATTTAAGATCGCACGTCAAAGGACAAGCCGCATAAACAGAAGTTTGTGCATTATCTACCTCACCATGCAGCCAGCTTAACCAGGTTATTTCTGTAGGGTGGATGCCTTTAAATGTTAAAATACCCGCACCAGCAACTACTGCAAGCACGTTTAACCCGATGAGGCTACCAGCAACTAGCAAAACGGCGCTAATTGGCATCACTGACTGGAGAATAACCGATAGCAAAGAGCCGACTGTAGCCATTAAAACTACTAAAGGAAAACCTACTACTAATAAGCAAACGGCTAGAGTAAAAGTCCAAATTAAAAAGCTTTTAGCCATGACCAAAAAATAAGTTTTTCCTAGACTGGAGCTTTGAGCTAGAGCCATGATTTACCTCCAAAGGTAATAAGTTTTTTTTAAATTGAGTAAAATTTCGGTTGACTAGAGCGTTCTAGCCTGTCATTAAAAATTAGTATATAGATCCTGCCGCCAAGTATGATCGATTAGTTATTAAAATTTACAATCAATACTCTACGTTTATGAATGCGAAGTTTTAATAAAGATATTTATAAGGCTTTCACCCCATCTCTATCTTTAGACATAGAAACTATAACCTTTGAGAATATAGACTTCTGGCTTTTTAGAACGATTAATTGCAGGTTATATTTATTAGTTTTAAATTCAGATGAAATAGTTTATCAACAATTCACTTAACATTTCTTATAAATAAACAGTTAGTTTCTCATAATCAAACCGCGAATGAAAAATAAAGCCCTCAGACTGATAATTTAGGCAACATTTTGGGAAGACTAGCAGCAGAGGATGCGATCGCATTTCTTCTCAGCCTAGCTAAAGTCAGTAAACTTACTCAGAATCTAGAATTGTCCCCTATTTATCATCGTCCCTCGACACTAGGGAAGAATTCTAGTTATCCTCAGCTTTGGGGGCTAGGGGGCAAAAAATTATTGATGCAGGAAGTTTAGTTACATTCAGCTTTTTACTGCCAAAGTAACTGCTGAAATTACCCGTTTTATATTGACATTCATTGAAGTAAACCTAAAAGCAATTGTAAATATATGACAGAATCACAAAGTCCATTAAATTCACCCCCATTAGATTCCCGCCTACCACCGCCACCGCCACCAAGACAAAATATTGCAAATAATACTAATGGTGGTATGCAACGGCAGCCTAATACATCAGCAGATATGAGTAATGCTCAGACTGATGCTTATCCCGCACCTTTACCGCCAACATCTGTCCGTCAAGCTGCGCCCTTACCGCCAACCTCCGCCCATCAACCCGCGCCCTTACCGCCAACATCTGTCCGTCAAGCTGCGCCTTCACCACCCAAAGCTCAAGCACCGCGTCCTACCTTTGGTAAAGACGTACAACCAACGCTAGAAAAATTAGTTCAAGAAGCTTACGAACAAGGAGCTTCGGACTTGCACTTAGGTGTTGGAGAAACACCTCGTTTCCGCGAACGCGGTCACATTATTATTACTCAGTATCCCCAAACTGATGAAGCAACATTTTTTGATTGGTTAGCCGAAATTCTTACTCCAGAACAAATTGAGACATTTCGCCACGAGATGGAGTACGACGGAGCTACCCAGTACGAGGGATTGGTGCGGGTGCGGATTAACATCTTTGTGTCGCTAAACGGCCCGGCGATGGTAATGCGATTAATTCCCTTAAAAATTCTCACAATGGAACAACTAGGTTTACCCCCGGTTTTCCGGGATTTGTGTCACTACCATAAAGGCTTGATTTTAGTTACAGGGCCAACAGGTTCGGGTAAATCTACAACGATGGCAGCAATGATTGACTATATCAATAAAGAAATGCCAAAAAACATTATCTCTATTGAAGATCCGGTGGAATTTGTGCATAAAAGTCAAAAATCATTGATTAAGCAGCGAGAAGTAGGCATTCACACTTTAAAGTTTGACAATGCTTTGAAAGCATCTTTGCGCGAAGATCCTGATATTATTTTGATTGGAGAAATGCGCGATCGCGAAACCGTGAATACCGCCCTCAAAGCCGCCCAAACCGGACACTTAGTTTTTGGTACTCTCCATACCAACGGCGCAGCTAAAACTATCGAGCGGATTTTGAACCTCTACAACCCCGAAGAACAAGCACCAATGCGAGTTCAAGTCGGCGAGTCTTTAGTTGCTGTAATCTCTCAAAGCTTGGTGAGAACCACCGATCGCAAACGAGCGGCAATTCATGAAATTATGATTAATACCGATGCAATCAAAGATTATATTTTGCGTAATGAAGTAGAAGAAATAGAATCCATCATTCCTCT
>QQTW01003991.1_pt1 | contig 11003 bp, 8 predicted proteins | sample 1904831 | NCBI WGS metagenome assembly QQTW01 (sample SAMN09435610, study PRJNA476489) | Subsurface metagenome, whole genome shotgun sequencing project.
ATCGATATTGGGTAATGAATTTGAAGGTGAGAATTTCTTGTGAGGCGCGAGGGTGTTGGCCGGATTCTCGACAGCTACGTCTCCCATGGTGGGCTAGATGCAGAGGGATAGGCCGTACGCAACCGGACTTGGAAGGTATGGTTTTGGTGTCAACTTTGAGATGTAGAAGAGAAGGTGACTTGGTAGTGCTTCTGGTAGAAAGACTGAGATAGAAATTGTGGTAAGCTAGGAATGATTGGGTTGTCAACCTGAAGTCACGTGCTTAAGAGTACCTTGTCCGGAATCAAGGTACCTTAGTGCAGGTAAGGTACGGGAAGGATGACCATCGTCAAACTCTACCTTAACGGTGCGACTTTACCTTGTTACAAGATCAAGTCAGAAGGCAGAGAGAGTTCTGGATGCTAGAAAGGAAGATTGGAATTTTGCGTATGTATGGTGGTTAGGGTACCTGGTAGCCTAGAGGTTGTAATGGAATCGAGCGCACATTGTTGAGGATAAGGATTGGTTATGACGGACATTATCAGGAGGTTGGCTGGGCATCTTCATCGTCGTTTCTCAACGAAAGGAGACCAAAGGTAAGGTAACGAGTAATATTCTGAGCAGTCCCTCAGGCTTCCACAGGTCATGCAGTGATGCAAGCGCATTGGGAGACTTATTGGCAGGTTGTTTGATTGACCGACCCACGGTACAGCTGCTTGTGACAGGTTTGGAGTGGCTTTATCCGGGGGGGGGGTTAGTGATTAGGCCGTAAGATGATATCAATCATCTTGGTCTTATAAGTAAAAGGAAGACCCCTCTTGCCATTCTTCCTTCTATCCATTACGAAACACAGCAGGGTATATGTGACATCAAAGTCATTCTTTCGCCTGGGACTTGAGACTTCTTCTCTGGATCACTACCATCATGGAGCACTCTCAAGAATCGAAAGCACTTGCTATTCGTATCTGGAGGGACAAACTTCAGCTTTCGTGTCCTTCAAGACCTTCAGTCAAGACCACTCGCAGTCTCATTTCATCACCTCGCGATGGACGAAAGCCGCCGAGCCGAATGAGGGGTTTCGCTACCCTGGCCGGCGATTAGCAGCGGACGAGATGCCAGCAGCCAGCAGCCAGCAATCAGCAGCCAGCAGATTCAATGACACCAATAATCCACGAAGCAGCATATATCAGTGACTGCTGCAAGGATCGATTTCTGGTCTGAGTTTGAGGATGCGGCATGTTGCATGCTGCAATATTCCCCTGTACCTCAAGGAGCAATGGAGCCCCAAGTCCAGCAGGCCCAGAATTGACAGTCTTTGGTACCTCACGGTAATCATGACACTCGAGAGCATCAAATCGGACATTTTGGCTTCGCGGTGGACAAGGGGAAGCGAGTCGAATGATTGATTGCGGGGGCATTATGACAAGCGCGCAATCATTCAGCTTTTGGTACCTAAAGTTAAGGTAAGTTACTAAGGTAAGTCAGTCGAGGTTACCTACTCCGTAAGTCAATCTAACACTACCGCCCCAAGGAGCACATCGCAGCGCATCCATCGTCGAACGAACGACACACACACACACACACGCAGCAGCACTTTTCGGGTAGCTTACCTTACTGAGACAAAACCTGATTGCCTTCCAGAGATCCGTGTCACGTCCCAGCCCGTCGCTGACAGCCACAACCTTTCTCGTCATTCAAGACCAAAACCCACCCGAATAAGGTACCCGGAATAAGAAAATAAAATACAGTACATCCCATCACGCTATCTTTGGACGGTTGACGTTACGTACTTACCTTGTACCTTAACTCACACGTACAGGACACGCAGTCGCCAGTCGCTCTCCAACCATACCTACCTTACCTTACCTTACGGAGGCAGGAACAGAGCGCAGAGAGGCACCGACTGACTGACCCTTTTGCAGTCCAACCACATGCTTCTGCGGTTATCCCCGCTGACGAGTTTCGCCCAGTGAGCGATCTAGCCATCGGATTCAGTTGTCCTGTCTTTTCGAGAAGGGAACTAAGTCAGAGGAACAAGGTACGATGGTCTTTTTTCACTTAATTGTTTAACATATAGTCTTCGTTGACTTTGAAATCGTCTCCATGAGCATGAGGATCGTCACAGTCATCACCTCACCAGCTATTACACTTCGTATGCAGCCCTGGATTGGCTTACTTCCCCTTACGCGCGACCGTCCGTTAATCTGTTCAATTACCTGGATGTTCTTTTTGATCTTTTGATCTTCGTTCTCCTCTCATGTACCCCCCCACACAGCCCTTGAAGATCCCTTATGCTTGGACTTGTAACCTTATCCGCTAATCTGAACCCTTTCGATGGCAGGCTTCCAACCGTTACATAGTGTGGCTGACCTGACCGGTGTATTATCAATAACAGTGATACCATTATCGTTACTACTGTCGTTGTCGTTGTTATTGTTGTTGTTGTTGTTGCTACTCCTGCTGCTGCTGCCGCTGCCGCTGCCACTTTCGCTGCTGCTTGGATTTAGCCGGGCGATTGGTTGGGACGGAATTTGCCTGACCTTGATTACTCGCACTTGTAAGAGCGTCAGCCTCAATCGGCCGCACTACTACCGACACTCGAGACCACCGACCGCTCTGAACGACCCGGGTTGGCGAACCATAACCTTGCAATTACATTACAGGTGAGCATTTCATTCCATTCTAATCCATCTGCTGTGCGGCTCAAATACTTTTCGTATCTTCAATATTGTCCTGTCCTTTGCATCGTAATTACTCCCTCTCCCGTACATAGACGCGTCCCCTTTCCGACGACTTAGTGAGCCTCAAATACACCATGGCGTCTGGTTGCGTCGCACTTCTGCTGCGTGCCGGAGTCGGTCAAGTCCGGCATGGCACCGAATATCAATTCGATGATGGTGTTGGTTGAGATGATGCTAACCGTCGTGGATGCGATTCAGATGGGTTCTCACCAGGTCAGAGCGACATGAGTGTGCCGGCCTGGCTGAACGACGCTGCTGCCGTCTCGAACACCGATAATGGAATATTCAGCCCATCCATCGAATCCTCCATGGCCTTCATGCATAATCCGAGCCCCACTCCCTTCGATCTCAATCATCTCCAGAGCCAGCAAATGCAGCATCGCATGCAGAATGGCAACACGCGCCATGCATCGCCGGCCTTCCACAACCCCGTTTTCCAGACTAACCCAATAATACCCTCGAAGAGACCTCGACCGCGGGAGGACAGTCTTGGTGCCTCTCCACGCCAAGCGCCTGGGGTTCTGTCCGGCTCACGGTCGCAAACGCCTCACCAGGTGCCATACACGGGGTTGCAGGGCAGTGGGCACGGCAACCAACATTTTCATGCTCCGACGCCTTACCAACATCTACAGCGCGGCGCGTCTTCGAATGCGACGCCGTCTCCGTTGCTACAGAACCAGCATTTCAATCCCCAAGCAGGGTCGCAACGGGTCCAGACAGCCTCGCCAAACTCCTTCTCTCCGGCCGCGCCGAATTTCTCAACACAGATCTCACCATCGCACTCGGATCATGGAAGCCGCGTTAATACTCCTCAGAATAATCATACCGGCTACATGCAAGGGCTGCCGTATGGTGCAGGGTCGGGTCAGCACTTCACTCCGCCGCCTGGGGCGACTTCTGCTGGGACGCCCAATCCGATGCCGGCTCAGCCTGTCAATCTCGGCCCAGATTCCCAACAACAGCTCCCTTACGCACAGCGTGACTATCAGTTGCGCCTGCAGCAACACGTCCAGAACGTACAACAGCTTCAGGCCAGCAATGCAGCAGCTCAGAGTCGTCATCACGGCAGTGTCCTCAACCCTCTGGCTCACTCGACTACACCAATCTCGAGCAATCCGATGGCGACCGGGCCCCGACAATTGCAGCAGTCAATGCCACGGCCGAGCAATCCTGACCACTTCCTCCGCGGCCTTGCGCAGTTCATGCAGTCTCGAGGGCTGCCCTTGAATACGCATCCTGTGGTCGGCGGCCGTCCCATACAGCTCATGCAGCTGTACAGCATGGTTATGAAGCACGGGGGTTCAAGAAAGGTGACGGGCCTGAACCTTTGGCCAACGATTGCTAGTCACATGCAATTTCTCCCGATACAGCATCCTTCGGCAGCGCAAGAACTTCAAGAGCATTACCAACGGAATTTGGTTGCATACGAATCAGCGTATCTGGCGACGCAGCAGCGGCAGAGGACGATGAACGATCAAATGCACAATATGCATCAGGTACAGCGAGGTAATGGCATTGGGATGCCACACCAGTCCTCTCCTGTCAAGCAGCTAACGTCCCAAAACCATGAACAATCACCGCAACAACATCTTCATCTTCAGCAGAACTTGGCAATGGATCCGCCGGACCCCATGAGGGAGGTGGCCCAAATGCACAGTGCTCCCCGTCAATCAGCAATAAACGGATACGTGACTCCTCAGCCACCTGTCCACGGCGGCAGGCCGCAGAGTAACGCTATGATGCAGCGTCCCAACCTGTCTCGCCCGCCCGAAGTAACACCCCCTCATCTGCAGCAGAAAGGTCTTTTGACACCGTCTCCAGCGCTAGCGGGCCGGAAATACGCACACAACTCTCGGGAGAAGTTACAGACCATGCATGGAGAAAGTCAAGTCGATCTGATGCCAAAGACAAAGCCGCTAAAATCCCACTATTTGCCTACGTCCATACCTTTGATAACTCATGGTGGTATCGAAGTTCCGACTTTGTTGGAGCTGGTTAGCCATCTTCAAGCGGTAAAGCCCACTATACCTACAGTTCAAGAGCTGGGCGCCATCGACATCAATGCTTTAACGATGAGCCTGCGATCGGGCCTGCATGCGGAAGTGCGGTTGGCTCTTGACACCCTCGTGGCTCTATCCGTTGAACCACGTTTTCAGCTGAACTTAGCAGACTGTGAAGATCTGGTCGAGACTTTGGTTGAATGCGCGGAGGATCAAGTGGAAATGCTGGCAGAGAATACAGCCGAGGTCTCAGATGCCATGCTAATCAGTCCATATGAAGAGGTCATTCGTGGTTGCCACTCCGAGGCCAAGGCGCTCCAGGATGTTCCCGAGTTCGGTACCCTTGAGTACAACTTAGACCATGCAGTCGATCGATTGATTTGTGTGACCACCATCATCAGGAACCTTTCCTTCTTCGAGACCAACCATCCGTCACTGGCGGATTCCATTGTAGTAAGGTTCATGTCCACAGTCGTCCGGTATCTCGGAACGCGAAATATGCTTTTGCGGACGTTTCGGAACACTTTGGATTTCATGAAAGACATTGTTATATACCTCAGCAACCTAGCGCACGCGATCGATTTGCCTGGAAAGGAGGAGGCGCTGTCCATGATTCACTTTCTTCTCTCTTTCGCGCCATGCCCTCCGCCAGCAAACCCGTCTGAAGAAGAGATCATGTTTACGTCTTACGACCCCACGTTGCATCAGTACCTTCCTCCTGCTGTTGATAGCCTGGCGAAACTTCTGGCTAGGGACGAACCAAATCGGACGTTTTATAAAGCAATATTTGCGGCCGACGTGTCATCAACTCCTCCATATGACCTCCTAAGTCGCACGTTTGCACTGGCCGTAGCTCCTATACCGGAGCATGGACTAGAGCGAGAAACGCTGATCTCCGTCGTCGAGGCTCGGAAGCCCTACCTGGCTCAAGGACTCCTGGCAGCAGAGGTTCTTGTATGTCTGATACCTGGATCCGATACTAAACTAGCTCGAGCCTGGTTGTCGTCCCAAGATAATTTTTCAATGAGCCTCTTGCGGATAATAAGCATATTCTCTGTACCTCAGCGGCACCCGCAGACCGGAAGGCCGCTCGAATCGGACCCACAAGCTGCCGGGATGATTAAACACCGAGGAATCGCCGTATTACGAAAACTAGCGGAGAAGTCTAGAACCTCGGACCAATCCTCAGTTGGGCTTCGTGCAGATCTGTTGCCCCGAAAGGAGAACTTGATCAGTTTGTTGTTGAACGCCAACGTCGATCGCCACTTTATACGGCAACTTTGTGCTTATGCAGGCTTGGACACTTGAAGGAAAGGGTGGCGTTGGATGGTTACGGCGCAGGAAAAAGTCAGAGTCTTGAATAAACTATACCTCCAGAGTTTCTCTTGCCCGTCACATGAGATTTACTTGCAAGGCAGCGTTCAATCATATATCCTCTAGCGTGGGCAGATCTGTATATCAAAGACGAACCTTTCTCTACTATAAACCCAGGACGTTGTACATGTTCATGTATGTGAGTGGAGGGAAACTTTCATAGATTGCTGGCATAGGTTGTACAACTGCAATCCCGAACCAGGTAATCGACATGGCACATGTATAACGATTGAAAACTCGCAGGATATCAGCGCCACCCAATGCTATGCCTCGTCTCGTTTCCCCACCGGTCACCGATTCCGGCGGCGTAGAGAGATTATCTCAGAACTGCTTCTCCTCCAGGAACTTGGCCACCTCTGGTTTTCTCCAACCCTAGAGTCAGCACTCTAATTAGCTTATCTCCTTTGAACCGCCCGTCCATATCGCAAAGTTGATTGACGACGGGCCTCCATGAGCTGCGTACCTTTATGACGATATGTCTCGTCAACTGGTTTATCTTGATATCCTTATCCTCAACCTTCAGTACTTGCTGCAGTTGTGTCCGAAGTTCCGAGATGTCCCCATTGATCTTCTTGATCCGTGTTTGTTGAAGGTTGCCGCCACGCTTGGCTAGTAGGTATATGGGTAGTTGGTTCGACGGTGTTCGGGTAATGTGGTACGGTTCTGAGGGTGAGGAAGGGAGGGCTGTGGGTGGCGGTGCTGTATTGCGGATTAGATAATGAACATGCTATGGGTGCAATTGGAGCAAATGCCTTCTATATGTCTTGTTGTTGAACTTGATATCCTCATGCATTGCAGGTGACAGAGTACTCGAGGAACTGCAAGCGGTCGAAGGCATGAAGTGAGCGCGGATGCCTTGGCCATGTCGGTCGAATGGTGAAATGCGTAGCACACTGTGATGTTCGACCTGTCATGACATATCTCACTCCTTTGCTGTCCGCAAGTCCCCAGTTGATGATCTGCAACAAGCTTCGGGGTGATTTCGCTAGTGCTAGCGCTTGAACTTTTGGCGACGCACAGTTTCAATATCTCAAACCGTTGATGCCAAGCACGCAACTTGGATACCAGGGCTTCATTCGTCGAATTCTCTCAGTACTGAGATTACATATCATGACGGACAAAAAACCCACCTCCGCAGAGACTATGCTCAACGGTGCTGTATCACAAGCAACCAAAGACCCCCAAGACGTTGTGAAGGAATATGACCTTCTTCCAAAGCTCATACCGCATCTCGATCGGCACTTGGTATTCCCACTTCTCGAGTTCCTCAGCGGCCAGGAGGAATCCGAAGAATCATCGGAAATAACCAAAACGAAATACGAACTTCTCAAGCAAACGAACATGACGGATTACGTCGCCAACCTGTGGCAGGGGATCAACCACTCTGATACGGTGCCGCAAGAATTCATCAAGAAGAGGGAAGAGGTGCTGCAGAGGTTACAGCTGTATGTGGAGGAGAGCAGGAAGATAGTAGAGCTCCTGGCGGACGACAGCGTGGTCGGAAGCCTCCGAAGCGATAAGATAGCCAACTTGAAGTTTCTGGAAGAACAGCATGGGGTTACAATAGATATGGTCAATATCCTATATGACTACGGGAGGTTTCAGTACAGCTGCGGTAGTTATGGCAATGCGGCAGACTTGTTAGAACAATTCAGGGTTCTGGTAAGATCAGTTAAAAGTATGTGCATGCAGAACCATTCGCTAACCTACACCAGTCTACGGACACGGACAAAACAGCCTCAGCTACATGGGGCAAATTGGCCTCTGAGATATTGACCACGAACTGGGAAGTAGCCATGGAAGAAGTCAACAAAGTCAAAGAATCCATCGACACCAAACTCTTCAACAATCCCCTGGCCCAGTTGCAACACCGTACGTGGCTGATCCATTGGTCCCTCTTCCCATTCTTCAATTACGAACCCGCTCGCGACACCCTCTGCGAACTCTTCTTCTCCGCCCCATACATCAATACCATTCAAACCAATTGCCCCTGGATCCTGCGCTACCTCGCCGCCGCCGTCATCACGAACCGAAACCGCAGCCGGAACACGGGTCTGTACCAGAAGCAACTCAAAGACCTGACTCGGATCGTGCGGCAGGAAGGATACGAGTATAACGACCCGGTGACGGATTTCATCAAGGCGCTGAACATCGATTTTGACTTTGAAGAGGCGCAGAAGAAACTCATCGAAGCCGAAGAGGTCTTGAGGGCCGATTTCTTCCTCGTGTCGGCTGCGGATGCGTTTGTTGAGGCTGCTAGACATCTCATCTCCGAATCATACTGCAAGATCCATCAGCGGATCGACATTAAGTATGTCCCCTTTCCCCTCCCTACGTCTTTCCCCTTAGACCTCTCCACATCTTTCGACATCTCCGCACTTACATTGACCAAAACCCAAACAGAGATCTCTCCACCCGCCTCGGTCTCTCCCAATCCGAAGGCGAGAAATGGATCGTCAACCTGATCCGCGACACGCGCGTCGATGCCAAGATCGATTACAAAGAGGGCACCGTCGTCATGAATCATCCGCCGCAATCGGTCTACCAGCAAGTCATCGAGCGGACCAAGGGTGGGTTCTTCAGGACGCAGGTTCTTAGGTACGTCCATCCGCCTCTTCCTTCTCACCCCGCCATTTCATCAGATATCCTTGTGTGATCTGATGCTAACGGTCTGGATCGACAGTGCGGCCGTTGCGAAATGAGTGGTGTTTTCCAAGGGCGTTCTGGACTGCATTTGTCGGTTGTTCTTAGCTTAGCTCCACCTTGGGAACGACATAGGGCTGTGTCCGTGTGACATCATGTACGGGCGTTGAAATGCATTAAGCATCATGTCTCAATAGAAAACGATCAAAATTCTGAACAACACGTATACAGTGTGGGTTCCTAATTTTCATGACTGCGAGTGAGGAAGTCTGTTTAGCCACGTGATCTTTTAGAGGTTGACAGGCCTTTAGTGAGGACGTTGTCACTCGATCTTCTGCTCAAGATCTTTCAATACTATACATCAAATCATTATTGACAATCAGAAGTGCGATGGTAAGTCTTACAATATGTTTTACTAAACGAATCTTATGATGCAGACCAGGATATCAACAAAGACTTCATGAAACTGATTATTGTACTATCCATAAAGACACCTTCAAGTGCAAGCGTCACCCAACCTAGACCTTTGATCCGACTCCATCACTTCGAATGATGGCGAACTCAGCCACTGTTGCACCCACAGTCTTGTCATTGCCCTGTGTTCCTTCTACCGTCAAATTTACATATCTCGCATTATAAGATCTTCCAAGTTCGACCACGGTCACATTACCTTGTCTGATCTTGACCAACTTCGCTTCTTGCAACTTGTATGGCTCGGAGATCGAAACCGTCCGAGTCTCGAAGAACTCCGTGAACCGTTTCCCTTCTGCAACAAGACCACCAGAGATACTGAACGCAATTGGCGGTGACGGTCCCCAGTTGATCACGGCACCGCGGATTGAATGCCCAAGACCCAGATCGACGATAATCGACGCTGGTTCCGGGGAGAGAGGCTGCCATAATGTGGCATTGGATCCGTCCACCGCGGCAAGAGGTAGACGTGCTGGGACCCATTTCTGCTCTGAAGTCGCGGGCCGGCAATGCGCCAAGTTTCCCTCGATTGCTGTTCCGTTCAGATCTGGTCGGCGCGTGGGGACAACTAAAGATGCCCCAACGTCTAACGTGTAGTCACCAGGATTCGAAGCTTTGCCACCTATCCGGATTGTCGCCTTGTTGCGGGCCTTTTCCCCCTCAAGCTTGTTTTCTCGTCTCTTGATGGTGGTGTTCTGAAGACCAATGTGGATGTCGAAAGCAGCGCCCTGGTACTTTACGCCATTGATGCGTATGCCTTCCGGGATTTGTGGTACCATCATTGGATCCAGAAACAGAGCGTCGAGACGTGGTCTCATGCCAGTGAATCCGTGCGTGTAGACTTGAACATAACCTCCGTAGCCGGTGAGGAACGGGAACGCAGGGTGGGTTCCCCCATTGGTCCGCCAGTCATCTGAGGCTTGCTCGCTGAATTGGTAGAATGGTACTCGCACGTAAGGCTGATATGCGCACAGGAGATAGGTATACGCAGCACATCCCTGTTCTTGGAGTTGAGCTTCGTTGATCGCATACATCGCCCAGGTCATGGCCGGACCGTCTGGCGAGTTTGCAGCTGCGTACTGAAGAGATTCATGAGCATTTCTGTCTCCAGATGATGATGAGTCTAAGTTTCTCCTTACAAATGTCAGATCATTCCGAGCCTGCCTCTCATTCATGTTCCACCCCAGTGGATAATTGATCAGTATAACGCTCGCTTGCTTGATTTGGATGGTTCCGTCCATGCCTTCGTACTCGAGTGTGAGATTATCATGCTCGCTACGGGGTATCTCTATGTCCTTTGAGATGAGAGACCAATTTGTCGGTGTCGAGATCCCAAGGACACTCGCAGCACCTGGCGCCCACTCTCCCAAGAGCAGCTTGATTCCGACGTTCGTATACGCCCCATTATCAACATCATTAGCAAATTCATCCTGTCCAAAGTAAGGATAAGGGCCTCCAAAAAATGTGGCAATCATACCGGCTCTGATAAAAGTTTGGTCTCAAACCTGCCCGTCGTCTTATTTCTCACCACATAATTCGCGAACATGGCTGCAACGTTTCCGATGATAGGCCACCCATTCTCTTTGAGCCAGACTTCATCCTTTGTATGGAGATAATAATGCCAATGGGCCTGTGCTACATCGCTGTTCAAGTGGTACTGATACCCCGTACAAGACCCTACTAGGGTACAGTTTCCGAACCGGCCACTTGACCATGGGAACAGAATTCCCGAGAAGTTATGAGACTGTGCATTTTGTAGAGCTTGTGCCAACATTCGCGCTCGGAAGTTGTTAAT
>QQTW01003992.1_pt1 | contig 11003 bp, 9 predicted proteins | sample 1904831 | NCBI WGS metagenome assembly QQTW01 (sample SAMN09435610, study PRJNA476489) | Subsurface metagenome, whole genome shotgun sequencing project.
AAAAAAGCCTGGTATACTTTCCCGGTTCCGGCGTGGCGTACACTTTGCTTGGCGACCTGCACCTGAGCCGCGGCCTCTACCGCACCGCCCTGGTGCATTATAACCAGGCAAAGGCGGCCCGTTTCGACCTTTGGAACCTGGAAAAGGACATGAAAAAGTGCCAGGACGAGCTTGTGAAACGGGAAGCCCTTTGCGCTGCACCGCACCGCATCGAAGCCTCCCTGCTGGTGGAAGCCGAAGACTACTGCTCCATGTACGGGGTGGAAACCCACCAGAACGAAGGCGCGGACGAAGGTAAAAACGTAGCCATCAAGGGTGGCAATTGGGTGGAATTTACCGTCGATGTCCCCGCCGCGGGAGACTACCTGGTGGGTTTCCGGGTCGCCACGCCCTACCCGGGCAACCGCTTACAACTGATCACCGGCGGGCAGGATGTACTGGCCAGCCTGGACATGCCCCCCACCGGCGGTTGGAAAAACTGGGCGACCCTGACGGCAAACGTGCACCTGAAGCCGGGCAATCAGAAACTGCGGGTGTACGCGCCGGCCGGAGACCTGTGCCTGAACTGGGTGAAGTTTGACAAAACCGCCCACCGGGAAAATTAAGCCGGCGCTCTCCTGTTGCACGCCACGCTGCCCGTAACCCAAATCACCCATAACGATTTCATCCGATGAAAGACTTGAAAGATTTTCACCTGTCCGCCGGGGCACGCATCATTTCAGAATCCCTGCCCGGCAATAAATCGAAGGAAATCCTGGAATTTCAGCGCAACCACGAAGGCAGCATCGTATCGTACCCCGTACACATGCCCATCGCCGTCAGGCGGGCCAAAGGAGCCATCATCGAAGACGTGGACGGCAACCATTTCATTGATTTTTTCAGTTGCGCCGGGGTGCTTAACGTGGGCCACTGCAATGAGTACGTGCTCGAATACGTGCGCAGGCAACAGGAAGAAGTGATTCACTTGCTCGATTTTCCCACTGAAAACCGGGTGGACCTCGTCCGGAAAATAATCGGGCAACTCCCCGAAGCCCTGCAGGATCAGTATAAGGTGAGCTTTTGCGGGCCCACCGGTTCGGATGCCGTGGAAGCCGCCATAAAACTGGCCAAACACAAAACGGGTCGCAAAGGGGTCATTGCCTTCCACGGCGCTTACCACGGAATGACCGCCGGGGCACTGGCCCTCACCAGCAACGTCAAATTCCGGGAGCGGGTCAGCCCGCACGTACCCGACATTCATTTTATTCCCTACAGCTACTGCTACCGGTGCCCCTTCAGCAAGGAACCGGGCACCTGCCAGCTGGAGTGCGCCGAATACCTGCGTTCCATCCTGGAAAACCCGCACTCCGGGATTGAAAAACCGGCGGCCATCATCCTGGAGCCCATCCAGGGCGAAGGGGGTACGGTGGTACCGCGGGCCGGCTTCCTGGAAAAGATCGTTGCCATTGCCAACCAACACGGCGTAGTGGTCATCTTCGACGAAATACAGTGCGGCTTCTACCGGACGGGAAGCGTCTGGGAATTTCAGCACAGCAACGTATTTCCCGACATCGTTACCATGTCCAAAGGACTGGGCGGGGTAGGGTTCCCGATTTCGGCCATCCTGTACAAAAAATCCATCGAATCGTGGGGGCCGGGCTTGCACGTGGGCACCTTCCGGGGCAACCAGGTAAGCATTGCCGCCGGGAGGGGAGCCTTTGACTTTATCCGGGAGTACCACATTGCCCAGCACACGCGGCAGATGGGCGTCTACCTCCTGTCGCGGCTGGAAGCCCTCCGGGAGAAATACCCCTGCATTGGGGAAGTGAGGGGCCGCGGTTTGTTTATCGGCATCGAATACGTAACCGACAGCATTACCCGGCATCCCGACCCGCACATCGTTGAAAGCATCCGCAAAGCCTGTTTCAACAATGGACTTTTGTTTGAAACCGGCGGCCACTACAACAACGTCATCCGTTTCATCCCGCCCCTGATCATCACCCGCGAAATATGCGACAACGCCCTGGAAATATTTGAAAACGCGCACGCTTACGTGATCGACTACATGGAGGCTGTACCGGCAGAAGCGGTCAGCCTATAACAAACTACCCCCAGATTTTGCGTCAGCAACGCACCCCTAAGCCTTTTACTCACCCAGGATATGAAAACGCAATCCGCAATCAGAACCGCAGCATTGCCCTTTGTTGTCCGGCTGGACGAAATGGGTCCCGAAGAATTCATTGCGTATTACCTGGCGAACAGGCCGCAGATCGAAACCGATTTGCTGGCACATGGCGCCGTGAAGTTCGACGGGGTACGCATCGGCGCTTCGGATACCTTGCAGCACATTGTCAATAGGATCTCGGGCAACATGCTGGGGTACATTGACGGCACTTCTCCCCGCACCAAACTTACCAGCCATGTGTACACTTCGACCGAGTACGACAAAGATGTCAGGATCACCATGCACAATGAGTTGTCTTACTCGGCAAAGTGGCCCGCCCGACTCTACTTCACCTGCCTGCAGCAGGCGGCAACCGGGGGGGGAAACCCTGCTTGCCGACAGCCGGAAAGTACTGCAATGCATGGACCCCGCCATTGTATCGGAAATCGGGCAACGGGGCATTACCTACATCCGAAACCTGCACGGAGGCAACGGCGCCGGTTTGTCGTGGCAACAGGCTTTCCAGACGGACGATAAAAAGCAACTGGAAAACCACTGCACCGCATTGGGCATCCGCTACGAATGGAAAGCCGGCGGCCACATCCGGCTGAAGCAACCAAGCAAAGGAATCACTACGCACCCCCAAACCGGGGAAGACGTGTGGTTCAGCCAGATTGACCAGTTTCACCCCTACCAGTTGGGGGAGGAGGTCTACGAAGTCCTGATGAGTATGTATGATTCGGCCGAGGACCTGCCCACCTACGTGCAGTACGGGGACGGCGGGAGCATCAGCGACGATACGGTAAAGGCGATTCTGGCTACGACCGACGCGCTGACAGTGTATCCCCGGTGGGCGCAAAACCAGCTCCTGATCGTTGATAACGTGCTGGTGAGCCACGGGAGAAACGTGTATACCGGGGACCGGAAGGTGCTGGTCGCCATGACCAACTAGCTGCCGGAGCCGGCAGCCGGCCTCTTTGGCAGTCCGGCAAAGGCCCCCGGAAGATTACCTCATGCTTATCAGATCACTTTATCACCCGTTGGCAAATGAGTACAGATTCGCGGTTAAATCCTGAGTTACACAACGCAAACCGCAATGCGCTGGCCCGGCAGTACTGGCGCAAACGGATGAGTGGTTTTGCGTTTGAGCCCTACTTCGGCAGTGGTGCCCCGGTCGCTGAAGCGGCTCCGGCGGAAAGTGGCGGCACTTGCACTTTGGCGGCGGGCCGGGCAATCAGTGAACAGTTAAAAGACCTTGCGCGGACCGACAGCGCCAGGTACATTGTGCTGCTCGCCGGGTTGGCCGCGCTCATCCGCAAGTGCTCATACGTAAGCGACCTGGCCGTTTTCGTGCCGGCATCCTTTGGGCCGCCCGACGGCAATGTCATTCCCTTCCGGGTAAGCCCTGCCGGCGGGCAAACGTTCAAGGAACTGGTCATTGCCCTCAAAGACCAGTTGGTGGAGGATGTAAAACACGCAAACTACCCGCTCGACAAAATCACGCGGGTGGATGAGCACCAGCTGGCAACCCTTCCTTCGGTGGGCATGCTGGTGCAGCAGGTACACGGGACGGCAACTTTGGGGACCCTGCCCCTGGATATGCTGTTTGCCTTTGACCTGGAACCCGCCTTAACCCTTACCGTGCGGTACAACCCCGCCCGGCACGCCCGGGAAACAGTTGAGCAGGCCGGCCGTTTATACTTCGACCTGCTCGGCAAACTCATCAGCCGTAAGGACGAAAAAATCGGCACCATTGAACTGGCATCCCCGCCGGAGCACCTGGCTGACCAGGATGGGGAGCCGGCGGAAGACGAAACCATCATCGGCCTGCTGGCCCGCCAGGCCGCGGCAGCGCCATTGGCAACGGCGCTCCGCACCGACGATGCCACCACCAGCTACGCCGGCTTAGCGGAATTATCGGACCGGGTAGCGGCTTACCTGAGGGAGGCAGCGGGGGTGGGGCCGGGCAATGCGGTAGGACTGATGCATGACCAGGGCATCGCGGCGGTGCCGTGGGTGCTGGGCATTCTCAAGTGCGGGGCCGTGTACGTGCCCCTGGACCCCGCCCTGCCCCCCGCAGTACTGGCCGGCATCGTTGCCGACGCGCGGATAAAACTGCTGGTAACCGATGCGGCGCATGCCCAGACTGCGGCCGGCCTGGGGGTTGCCCTGCTGAGCGCGGACGAACAATACGCCGTCGTACGTGCGTGGGGAGCCGCCGCCGGGTTGCGTGAGCCCCGCGGTACCGACCTGGCCTGCATCCTGTACGCTCCGCTGGCTTCCCAAAGTCCGCAGGGCACTCCCATCACGCACCACTCCCTGGCCCGTTACCTGGGGTGGCTTCAGCGGCAGTATCCCCTGGACCGGGAGGACGTAGTCCTGCTTCACACGCTGCCGGCTTTCGGGGCGGCCTTGTGGGAGATGGCCTGGCCGCTTACCGCCGGGGCGGCCCTGTGCCAGGGGAACCCGGCAAACGGGAACCACCCCGGTGAAATGGTTAAAGCAATTCAGTACCACGGGGTTACAGTCCTGCACTTTTGCCCGTCCCAATTACGGGTTTTCCTTAACAGCACGCGCAGGCATTTTCACTATTCTTTCGTGGGTACCCTCCGGCGGGTGTTTTGCAGCGGGGAGCCGCTTGAGCCGCCACAGGTTGACTTGTTCGGCAATACCCTGCACACGTACTGCCGTACTGCGCTCGTGCATTTGTACGGGCCCACCGAGGCCGCGCTGCCCTTATCGCATTACCCGTTTTTGTTTGACCGGCCGTACCCGGTGGTACCCGCCGGCGGCCCGGCCGCCAACGCCCGCTTACTCCTGCTCGATGTCGACGGTCACCCGGCGCCGGAGGGCATGGCCGGCGAACTTTGCGTAGCCGGCGCGGTTGCGTCCGGCGCAGACGGGCCGGCCGGCCCGCGGGGCGACGAAAAGGGCGGGGCCGCTCCCGGTCAGCAGGCCAAACCGGTGTTTCGGACCGGCGACCTGGCCCGCCGCAACCCGGAAGGCACGCTTGAATTGCTCGGCCGGCAGGATGACCTGGTCCGGCTGAAGGGATACGCCATTTCGCCAGGCCACCTGGAAACATCCCTGGTACGTCAGTTGCCGCTCAGGGAGGCGGTGATCGTGGCGGCGGATGTAGACAGGAAAAGCTGCCTGGTGGTGTACTACCACCCTGAACAGGCGCTGGGCCAGGGTGCCCTCAAAGACGTCCTGGCCAGCTTGCTGCCCCCGGCAGTACTGCCGGAATATTACGTTCAGGTGGACCAGTTTCCGCTGACGCCGGGCGGAAAGACCGACCGGCGGGTCCTGGCGCGGTACAAAAAGGAAGACCGGCCCGGCATGACGGCAGCGGCCAACGAGACCGAAACAAGGCTTGTCCAGTTGTGGGCGGAAGTATTCGGCACGGAGGAACACGAAATCAGCGTGGAGGATAATTTCTTCAGGATGGGTATGCAATCCCTGGATTCTACCCGGTTCATCTTCAAGGTGCGCAAAGCGTTTAACTCGGATATTTCCCTCAAGAAACTCTTCCAGTACAGCACCATCCGGCACCTGAGCGATTACATCCGGTCAGGCAGTGCCGGCGAAGAAAAAGAGCCGGCGGCCCCCGCGCAACCCGTCAAAGTCCAGGTGAGGATATAGGCGCTGCCGCTGGTAAGCACCACGGGACGCCTGCCGGACCGGCCCGCAGACGCAATTGGATCGCCGAAAAATTTAACTCATTCCCTGCATGCAAAAAATCAGAATTCTGGTATTCGACGAGGTTGAACTGCTTGACTTTGCCGGCCCGCTGGAAGTGTTCAGCGTAGCGGCCCACCTGGGCCACGGCTGCAACCTCGACGTCAGAACCCTCGGCCTGCAGCCGCGGGTGTCGGTAGCCAAGTCGGGAATGATCGTGGAGCCGCACGAAATGGCGGGTGAGGAAGGCATTGATTTGCTGATCATCCCGGGCGGCGTGGGTACCCGCAAAATCATGAATGACCCGCCCGCCCTGGCGGCGGTTGCCAGACTGATCGGGCAGGCCACCATAACGGCCTCCGTGTGCACGGGCTCGCTGGTCCTGGCCAAACTCCAGTACCTGCGCGGCCGGGTGGCGGTAACCCACCGCGAAAACATCGGCGAACTGCTGGAACTCGACCCCACCATCCGGGTAGGCGAAGGAAAAAGGTTTACCGAAGACGGCAACATCTTCACCTCCGCCGGCGTCACGGCGGGCATCGACCTGAGCCTGTACCTGGTCGGAAAGTTTTACGGCACCGAACTGGCCGACAGGACGAAAGCATACCTGGAGTACTACTCCCCGGTTGACTGACCGGTCCTGTGCCCCAACCCTTATGTACCTACCCGAATGAAAAAGATGGATTTGTATTACCTCGACTACTGCGTGCCCGGACAAGGCGTTCCGGTGGAGGATTTCGTCCGCGAAATCGCTCCGGCCGACGTGCCTAAATCTTTTAGAGACAAAGACGACTTTGCCATGTACATCCAGGCCGTACTCGGGTTGGAACAGATTAAAGTTGAATCGGAAAAGACGCGGGAAGAACTGCTGGGCGGGTTGCTGGAGGAGATGCTCGACAAACGGGTGGTCAGCCCCGAGGCCATCGGTCTGGTGATTGTGGCGGAAGAGATCAGAATGCACACCCGGGAAAACATCGGCAAGTACCTGCAGCACAAGTACGGCATGAAAAACGCCTTCGTGCTCCACGTTTCGGGCAACCACTGCGCCAACGTCGCCTGCGCCTGGAGCCTTGCGGGGCAGGCTTGGGCGCACCTGGACAATATCCTGATCATCGGGGCCGTGGTGACCAACAGCCCGCGGGACCGCATCGTCGGAACGTACGGCATCATGAGCGACGGGGCCGGCCTGATGCTGCTGACCAAAACGCCCGGCCTCTGCACCCTGGTAGACACCGTTACCCTTTCCAACGGGATGCTTCACGAGGCCGACCTGACCCGCGATTATTCGCTGCTGCACCTGAAATACACCTCGTTGAGCATTAAGAACCTCCTCAGCCGCAACCAGCTCGGGTGCGGGGACATCCGGCAGGTGATTCCTCAGAACGCCAACCCCATGTTGCTTACCAATGCCATCGTCGCCGCCGGGTTTGACCCCGCTAAGATTTACCTGGAGAACCTGGGCCGGCTCGGTCACGTGGATTGCGTTGACCTGATTGCCAACCTGAAGGACGTAATCAGCCTGCCCGACCTGCGTAAAAACGACCTGATCCTGGCCTTCAACATGGGCTGGGCCGGTAGTTACGTGTCATCCTTAATCAACGTGAATTAGATATGGACCTCAACAACCTGTTGTCGAAGCTCAAGCATGCGCACCACAACCAGATCGAGTATTACGAACGGGGCGTCAAAAAAGCCAGAAAGTTTACGCAGGTATACACCGACACCTGCAAAGCGGTTGCCTTGTTGTCCGGATTGGGGCTGCGGAAAGGAGACCGGGTGGGCATCCAGGCGACCAACTGTTACGAATGGATTGTAGTGGACCTGGCGTGCCTGGTCCAAGGCGTGGTGACCATCCCGCTGGAAACCACCAAAAGGTACGACGGCGTGCTGAACGGCTTCGGCCTGCAGTACGTGTTTACCAACCTTGAAAAAGTCGGCGATACCGGCTACGAAGGGAAGGTGCTGTCATTTGCCGAGATCACCCGGCGGATGGCTGACTCCCCGGAGGCAGAAATGGCGCCCTACGGAGAAGAAGATGTTTTTACCGTTATTTCCACGTCCGGCACCAGCAGTAAGTCCAAGTTCATCGAAGTGAAAAAGCGCAGCTTTGACCACCTGGTCACCCGCACGAACGAGTTGTTCGGCTTTGTTCCCAGCGACCGGTTCATGGTTTTTCTGCCCCTGAGCATCTACCTGGAACGCTGCTACGTGTACGCAGCCGTACTGACCGGCTTCGACATCCTGCTGACGCCGCTCGAATACATCTTTCACTCCATTCAGCACGACAAACCCACGGTCATCATCGGTATTCCTTACTTCTTCGAGAGCTTTCACGACAAGTTCCTGGAAAAAGTAAACGGGAAAGCCGCCGGCCGGGTGGCCCTCCGGTTGTATGGGTTCTTGAGGAAAAAGGGCCTCGGGTTTTTGTTCGGCCACCGCTTCCCCCCCTTCGTCACGGCGTGGGGCGGCAACATCCGCTACCTGCTTACCGGCGCGGCCCGCATCCGGCAGGATACCCTCCAGTTCTACCAGGACATGGGCATTACCCTCTACGAAGGGTACGGGTTAAGCGAAATCGGCGGCATGGTGGCGCTCAATGCCCCGGGCCGGGTCAAACTGGGCAGCGTAGGCAAGCCATTCCCCGGCAAGGAAATCATCATTGATCCCAAAGGGCAAATCCTGGTAGAGAGCAAATACCTGGCGAACGACCGCTACCTGGTGGCTACCCCTCAGGAGAATGAGAAGACGTACCTGGCCCCGGGGCTCGTAGCCACCGGCGACCTGGGCTACCTCGATGACGAGGGGTTTCTGTTCATCAACGGCCGCATGAAAGACTTAATCATTACTTCCAACGGGAAAAAGATTCACCCCACCCAGGTAGAAGAAGTGGTGATCAACTCGGGACTCTTCAGCAACTGCGCAGTATACGGTGACAACAAACCGCACCTGGTAGCCCTGGTGGTACCCAAAAACAAAAACGCCACCCGGGAGGAACTCAGGACAAAAGTGAACGAACTGAACGGGCAGCTGGCCGGCGAACAGAAAATTGTTAATTTCTTTCTCCTCAAGGAAACTTTCTCGGTAGAAAATAAAATGCTTACCAATACCTTGAAAATGAACCGGGCGTACATTTATAAAAAATATGAGCACGAAATTGAAAATTTATACAACTAAAGATATGGAAAAAGTAGATAAAATTATCTTTAAAAATTTGCAAAAGATAGTAAAAAAGGAGAGATTAGCAGATGTTGGAGCGCAAACACTTTTGCGGGAAGACCTGGCTATTTCCTCCCTGGACATGATTTCATTGTTCGTCTCAATCACCGGAGAACTCAAGCTTGAAATCACTGAATTCGCTGATACTGACGTGTTTCAGGTAGCCACTGTCGGCGATCTGAAAAAAATGCTCACCGACAGGATAATCAGCAAAGCCGGCGTCTGATTGCCCATTCCGTAGCTACCCCCCCCGCGGGCGGCGCACTGCTGCCCGCACCCACCTCTGCATCCTTAATTTTTGTTTTTATCACCCTTTTAATTTGCGCGTTATGTTAGACAGACAAGCCTTCTACGAGAAGTTGGAAAACAACCTCCATGCCCGCCTCAAGCAAGACCACCCGATTATTGAGGAACTGTTCACCAAGAAAGATCCTGAACTGCTCAGGATCATGGTAAGACAGGGCTACCAGTTAACCAAAGTTTTTGCCATTTACGTGGGTGGTTTGTACTACCGCTGCCCCCTGGCGCGGTACCGCAAAAAGTTCGCCCTCAACGTGTACGAAGAAGAAACCGGTAAAATCAGCGGCACGAACGGGCACCTGGAACTGCTCGACCGGTTCATCTATGCCCTGGGCATTACCAAGGAAGAACTTAACCGCGTGAAAGTAAACCCGGAGACCCAGGAACTGCTTGATTTCCGCTTCCGGCTCATCGAAGACCCCAGGCAGTTCCACAAGGCATGTGCCGCCGTGATGATTGCCAGTGAAGGACAAAACCTCGAAGACCGGGTAGGGCAACTGAGAAGAGCCAAAATCGCCGAGGAGTTCGGGATTCACATTGACGACATGATTTTCTTCAAAGTGCATTCTGAGGAAGACGTGTACCACGTACGCGACGGCCTCAATTGCACGGCCGACGTGTGCACCACCCAAGAAATGCAGGACGAAGCCATTCAGGCCATTCATGACACGTGCGACAGATTTGACCGGCACTACGACGGAATTCTGCGCCAGTACCGGCTGATGGCCGAAGCTGCGGTATAACCCAACGCCCGGCGTACGGCATCATGCGCGTATGCCGGGCGTTGCTTCCCTTCTCATTTTATTATTCATTCAATTGGCGCTTCCCGGCCACGGCGCGGGCAAGGACCTTTATGCGCACCTGTCAACGCAGTGAGTGACAGCTGCTGCGGGCATTCTTTTCCCATGCAGACCTACTACATGCAGTACTGAAAATCAAGAGTTATGATTAGAACTTACAATCAGGTAAATCAGGAGACGGAACTGGATTTCCTGGGCCTGCACGAAATGATTGCCGGCATTTGCAACAACGACTTGTGTTTCGAGGAGTTGGATACGGCCATCAGGAGCCTGGAGGAGAAAATATTTTGCCTCGACGAACTGGATGAAAGCCAGTTGACCAGGTTATACGACGACATCCCGCCGGAAAGCAGGAAGCAGCTCAATGACAAATATTGCGCGTGGGAAACGATCCTGGAGGCGCGGTTTGCGACGGACGTGCTGAACCTGCACGTGACCAGCTACAAGGAGTACCCGCTGTACGAGCGGTTCTGCAACCTGATCCGCAAGGAAGTGGAACTGCTCGAAGACAGCCCGTATCATTCCATCCTTTTCATCGGCAGCGGCCCTTTTCCCATCACCGCCATCCTGCTGCACCAGTTTACCGGCAAAAAGATCGATTGCCTGGAACGGGAGCCAGGGGCAGTTGAAACCTCCCGGAAGGTGCTCAAGGCCCTGGGCCTGGAAAAGCAGATACAGGTACACTACGGACAGGGGGAAACGTTTGACTTCAGCAGCTACGACGTGATCCTGAACGCCCTGCTGGCCAAGCCCAAGGGGTCCATCATGAAAAATATCCAAAAGAGAGGTTTGCCCGGCGTACAGGTGTTGTGCCGCACCAGTTACGGATTGCGGCGGTTGTTGTACGAGGCTACGGCCGGGAAGCG
>QQTW01003993.1_pt1 | contig 10999 bp, 10 predicted proteins | sample 1904831 | NCBI WGS metagenome assembly QQTW01 (sample SAMN09435610, study PRJNA476489) | Subsurface metagenome, whole genome shotgun sequencing project.
ACCTTGCCAAACTTGTTCTGTCGTCGATGCCATCGTCCAGTCTGTTGGCGAAGAATGCCGTTGGTTCGCTCACTGCGCTGCGTCAAGGCTTTACTGATGTAGTGGTCAACCTCCCCAGGCAGCACTCGCTCATATCCACCCCAACCATCCGTGTCCCACTCTTGTGCGGCGGTTTTGCCCAAAGTACTGACCACTAATTCTTCAATGAACTCGTCGGTATGTTTGCCCACCCGCGCACTGAAAATTACCCCACTGTCCTTGGCTAAACTCACCCCAATCCAACAATCGCCTGCATCTAATTCATCGGACTGGCAGTTCTTTTGTTTTTTTTCACGAATGACCAGAACTCATCGGCACCGATTGCTTTGGTTTCAACGGCTTGAAGTTCTTGGTTATGAATCATTTGCGCTTTTTGACTGGCAGCATCTAGAATGCTGACCACGGTTTCGTAGGCAAGCCCCGTGGTTCGGCTCACGCCCCGTAAGCTACTGCCTTCGCTGTGCGCTTGCAGCACTATCCGCACCTGTTCGGGAGTCACCTGACGACGGTAGTACAGGGTATCAAAGGTTTCGGTAAACGACTGCTGGCAGTGGGGACAGTAGTACCGTTGACTGCCTTTACTCGTCTTGCCGTGCTTATGGGCTTTGATCTGACCGCAAAATGGGCATTCCATTCCTGTAGGTAAAACTCATCCTTTTCCTGAGTTTACCAATCCCACACTTTATTAGGGCACTACCATTTTTTGTGATCATGTGAAATTATTTATATTAGTTAATGTTGTATTGGATGCTGATAGGGTAAAATTTTTACCTTACCACTACTTCCATATCACTACCCAACATCCATTAGGTTCGAATAGATATAGAGCAGTTGTTAAGCGATGTACTTCTCCTGCTGTTCAACATATTTACAACCAATTAACCATAGAAAAATATACAGTTTTTATTTGAAGCTATAGCTACATTAAATCAACCTATACCAATTGAACCCTGATCAGCGTCATGGAAATGCATGACCTTGATCAGTTGGATAAAAAGGTTGACTTCTCTACTATACAAATAGATTCAGATAAACGATAAGCGGTTAACCCCCTACACAGGGTTACTTTTACTGAAGTTTTATCAAGTCAAAAGCTGTAACGTCTACTAAAAAGGATACTGAGCATAATGGCATCTTTGGTTAAGAGATTAGGTACGCTAGCACTGGTCACTGTAACCCTCACTTTTTACCCTGGAACAACAGTTCAGAAAGTTTACGCTCAAGAAGTTGATCTAGATACTCTGTGTCAGAAGTTTCCACTAAATTCTCGTTGGTAGGGATATCACTCCTCCTCTCAAACAGAAGACGTTACTAAAAGGGGTCAAACCCTCAAAATATCAAAAACAGGCTGAAACTGAAAACCTCTAGTCTTGATAATGAGTGGATCGTGTTTGAGGGAAGTGGAAATAGTGGAAAATTGCTACATACAACAAGGTCTACACGTTGTTTTTCAGGACTTTTCAACGGTGTTCCTGGAGCTAGTTTTCCAATTCCTCTACCTAGTATTAACTTTCATATGTGGAAGGATCATCCAACTACTCGCATCGTATTCGAGCCAGATAGCTATTCGCTGGTGCAACAGCTCAAGCTCTCAAATTCAGCTCCTGAGAGCAGTCAACCGAGTGACTAACCAAACTGCACGATCACGGGAACCAATACAGTGAAATTATTAGAAGGAATGAACATTCGCTTCGGGGCGATTCACAATTCAATACCAGGAGGGCGACTTGTTAAGGACGATTACCTTCAGAATTCCGGCTGAGGAGTCTTAAAGAACCTCTTGATTCAACTGAAAGTCAACGTTTTCCTGGAGGTTCCCTCCAGGAGCTACGCCCAAACTTCGTTAAAATCACTCTCAAGTTATCTAAGTTTTGCATAAGCGGATCGTAGCTCTGGTCTAGGACAATACAGTTGGCATCTGTCTCAAAAGCTCAGGCAGCGGATGAAACACCATAAGAAAAAGCGCGTCTAATAGTGGGGGCGGACTGGGAGATTGACGAAGCGAATCCTCTCCGACGTGATCGCATCTTAATCTTAGTGCCGTTCAACTCCTACTCTAGTTGCAGCCAAGTACCGCAAAAATAAGACGCATTACGGTAATAAATTTTAATCTTTATTAGCAAAATAGCTAATTTTGGTTATGGCTAAACGTGGAGGCAGTGTTGTGGCTCATAAAGCTTTTTCAGAAACGAAAGAAGAATTCGAGTCTCAAGAGACACTAGAAGTTGAAAGTGACAAGCAAAAGCGGCTTTCACGAAAACAATTGCGTTGGCTAACCCCTCTTGTAATAGGTACTGGACTTGGAATTGTGGTTGCCATAGGGGGAACGCGTCTGCTTTCTCGTCCGCCAGTTCAAACTCCAAATCCAGTACAGCCTCACCAGTCGCAACCAGCGGTCATGAGCGTCACCGTCGCACCGGTGCAGAGTACTAGTGTCGTTCGTATGCTCAATGTCACTGGCACAGTAGCGGCTCGAGACCTCCTGCCTGTTTTGCCCCAAACAACGGGATTACAGATTAGACAAATTCTGGCGGAAGAAGGGAACGTTGTCAAAAAAGGGCAGGTAATGGCCGTCCTGGATAATTCAGTACTAAAGGCGCAATTGGACGAGGCAAAAGCAGATATGGAATCTGCTCAAGCGGTGGTGTGGCAAAAACAGGCTGCCCTGGCTCAAGCCCGCGCTACTGTAGCAGAAGCACAGGCAACGCTACAGCGGTATCAAAATCTAGGGAATCAAGGAGCGATTAGTCGTCAAGAGCTAGACACCCGCACTACAACTGCGACAACAGCTCAAGAAAATGTGCGAGTAGCCCAAGCTGATATCAGCAGTGCTCAAGCCGATGTCCGTAGTAATCGCGCTCGCGTGCAACAACTCCAAACTCAGCTGGAACAAACGCTCATTCGTGCGCCTGCAAGTGGTCTTGTGGCAGAGGAAATAGCCGAAGTTGGCGACATCACCAATGGAATGCAAAAACTCTTCTCGATCATCCAGGACGGCTTGCTGGAACTAAGCGCGGAGGTACCCGCGATCCAGCTGCCGCAAGTGCGGATTAATGCACCAGCACAAATTACCTCCGATGCAGATCCCCGCATTCACTTGCAGGGCAAAGTAAGAGAAATAGCAGAACTAGTTAACGTCCAAAGCCGTCAAGCAGAGGTCAGAATTAACCTGCAAGAAACAACATTACTGCGTCCAGGAATGTTTGTCCGTGCCGCGATTATGACCACATCAGCTTCAGGAATAACAGTGCCTGCAAAGGCAGTTTTACCCCAACCGGATGGCAGTGCGATTGTATTCTTACTAGCGGCTGAAGACAAAGTTAAAGCCCAAACCGTAGAAGTGGGGGAAGTTCAGGGTAGTAGCAGCATGGAAATTAAGAACGGTTTGAAACAGGGCGATCACGTGGTAGTCGCTGGTGCCGGGTATCTCAAAGATGGCGATCGCGTACAAGTCATAGCAAGTCAAAAGTCAAAAGTCAAAAATAAGAACCCCATGCTTAGAAGTATGGAGTAGCTAGCAATTCTTCCTCTGCTTCCTCTGCTCCATGCCAGTTTGCTCAATGAGGGACCCCCCTCCGGGTTCGCAGTCCCCTAAGGAGGGGAACCCTTCGAACGTGCGTTCCCTACGCAGGGAGACACTCAGATACGGACTTCGCGCTCCAAAGAGCGCTGTCTCACCGCACGCAACTGGCTCCCCTGCTCCACCTGCCCACTTCTCCCCTTGCTGCTATGTCTTTCAATCTCTCCGTCTGGTCGATTCGTCGCCCAGTCCCAACGCTAGTCTTATTCTTAGTTTTGACTTTCTTAGGCTGGATATCTTTTACTCAGCTAGGTATCGATGTTAACCCGAATATTGATGTTCCAGCGGTTGAAGTCACAGTGACTCAGCCCGGAGCAGGACCTACGGAACTAGAATTCCAAGTAACGAAGAAAATTGAAGATGCCGTCGCCTCGTTGGGCAATATCGACGAAATGGTCTCGACGGTGAATGACGGTGTGTCCACCACAACAGTGGAATTCGTCCTGGGTACAGATAGCGATCGCGCCACCAACGATGTGCGCAACGCTGTTGCCCAAATTCGTCAAAATCTGCCTCAAGACATCAACGAACCAATTGTCAAGCGACTGGAATTCTCCGGTGGCTCAATCATGACTTACGCTGTGCTTTCTGAGCAGCTTTCAGTAGAAAACTTGAGCTACCTCGTCGATCAGACGATTAGCCGCACCCTCCTGTCTGTGCCGGGAGTCTCTCAAATCCAGCGCGTTGGCGGCGTTGACCGCGAGATTCGGGTAAACCTTGATCCATCTCGGTTAAAAGCGATTGGGATCACAGCCACTCAAGTAAACGATCAGATTCGCGCCTTAAATGTGAACTTACCGGGTGGACGAGCGGAGGTAGGTAGTAGCGAACAGAGTATACGAACACTGGGCAGTGCTCCTAACCTGGAGGTGTTCAAAACCTATCAAATTGTTCTTCCTAGTGGTCGATACGTACCTTTGTCCAGTCTGGGAGAAGTGACCGATGGCTTTGCGGAAGTGCGGCAGGCGGCGCTGCTGAATGGTAAACCAGTGGTGGCTTTTTCGGTGTTGCGTAGTACCGGCAGTACCCTTGTCACCGTAGAAGAGGGGGTACGAAAGGCTGTAGAGCCAATGCAGAAAACATTGCCCCCAGATGTCAAGTTGCAACTCATCTTCTCACAAGCTGACTTCATCCGCGAATCTTACGACGACACCATAAATGATCTGATCCAAGCGTCTGTGCTGGCAGTGGTAACTATTCTAGTCTTCTTGCGAGACTATAGAGCCACCATTATTACAGCCATAGCGCTGCCCTTGTCAATTCTGCCGACTTTCGCCGTTCTACAGTTGCTGGGCTACACCCTCAATGACATGACATTGCTGGCATTGGCGCTGGCGGTGGGGAATTTGGTGGATGACACTGTGGTAGAAGTTGAGAACATGGAGCGGCATATGGCAATGGGCAAGACGCCTCGTCAGGCAGCAATGGATTCTTCTGCGGAAGTTGGTCTGGCAGTGCTAGCTAGTGCGGCGACGATTGTTGCCGTGTTTCTGCCAGTTGCCTTTATGGGCGGCATTGCGGGGCAATTTTTTAAACCTTTTGGGATGACAGTAGCCATTTCTACTATGTTCTCCACCCTGGTAGCGCGTACTATAACCCCATTGATGGGAGCTTCTTTGATGAAGGCTTATGAGAGTGGGGAAGCTGAGGAAGCAAGAAGATTTTTTAATCCAAATTCCAAGTCGCTCGTTGGCGTTCGCGCAGCGTCTCCGGAGGAGAAACGCTCACGCTCGACCCAAAATCCAAAATCGCAGCGGCGAATCCGACCATACCAGCAGTTGCTGAAGTGGTCATTAAAACATCGGCTGACGACTCTGGCGATCGCACTCATGTTCTTTATCGGCAGTCTGATGCTGATTCCCTTGATTCCCAAGGGGTTAGTTGATAGCGCTGACAACAATCTTTCAACGGTTACTATTGAACTGCCTCCCGGCTCCACTCTCAACGATACTAGCCAAGTTGCGCAACAGGTAACTCAGTTGTTGCGGCAAAATTCTTCTGTAGACACTGTGCTAGCGACTAATCAAGTGAACTCAGCAACACTCAACGTCAAACTCAAGCCTAAAGAAGAACGTGAACTAAAGCAGTCTGAGTTCGAGACTCTGATGCGTTCAAAATTTCAGCAAGTTCCTGGAGCACGGATCAGCTTCCAAGCTCAAGGGGTAGGTGGAGGTGATAAGGATGTATCAATTGTCCTTAAAAGTGAAAATCCAGAAGTCTTAACCCAAGCTGCTACGGCACTGGAACAACAGATGAGAAAGGTGCCTGGTTTAGTGGATGTGACCTCCACTGCTAGTTTAGTTACGCCAGAGATTTTGGTAATACCCGATCCTGCCCGTGCGGCAGATTTAGGGGTGACGGTGCAAGCGATCGCCCAGACTGCCTCTCTTGGCACAATCGGAGACACCGAAGCGAATCTTGCCAAGTTTAATCTGCCTGACCGCCAAATTCCAATTCGGGTTCAGATTACACTGCAGGCGCGGAATGATATTGACACAATTAGAAATCTCCAGGTGCCGGGTGAAAACGGCAGTCTTGTGCCCTTGGTGGCGGTAGCAGATATCAGCTTTGGCAGTGGTCCCGCTCAAATTGACAGGTATGGTCGCTCCCGTCAAATTTCGGTGGAAGCAAACTTACAAGACATTGCCCTCGGAGATGCAGTCGATGCTGTGCAAGCACTACCCGCTATAAATCCTTTACCGCCGGGAGTAGTGCAGCAAGCTGCTGGTGATGCCGATATTATGCAGGAAATTTTTGCTCGCTTTGGTTCTGCTCTGTTACTGGCGTTGCTGTGTATCTATGCCATTCTCGTCCTGCTGTACAACAATTTTCTCCATCCCCTGACGATTATGGTGGCATTGCCCCTTTCCCTAGGCGGTGCATTACTGGGTTTAATGATTGTTCAAAAGGCTTTAGGGATTTATGCGCTGATTGGGATTGTGCTATTGATGGGGATTGTAACCAAAAACTCTATCCTGCTAGTAGACTATGCCTTGATCAACCAACAGGAAGGCAAGTCACAGTATCAAGCACTAATCACGGCTGGGGTATCTCGCCTGCGACCAATTGTCATGACCTCCCTCGCTACCGTTGCTGGAACAGTGCCACTTGCTTTAGGAATTGGTCCGGGGGCTGAGGTGCGTAGCTCAATGGGAATTGCAATCATGGGTGGGTTCACAACTTCTACGTTACTCACGTTGGTAGTAGTACCGGTGCTTTTCACCTATGTGGATAACTTTCAGGGCTGGATTGTCCATCTGCTACAGCACGGATTTGGGAAAAAACGGGGGCGAATTGTTAGGGGAAAGATGTAATTGCGGTTGTGTTACTAGCGCTAATCGATGAGTATATTTGCATCGTCTGTCCACAACATCCAATGCTTCGCTGAACGGCTTGCTACAAGCCTTGCATTTAAACTGTCTGCGATTGACCTTTAACCAAACCTGGCGGTCAGCAATTGGTAAGTCTCTGACCCAATAGCCAGGATTTTGATGGAGGTGAGAACTGACAATGCCACAGCGTGAACAGGTAGCTTGGTTGGTCCAAGCTTCGACCTCCAGCATCAAATCTGTGTCCATTTCGTGAAAGTTTTCAACTCACAATGCCTGGTAGATTTAGCAGTCGAGTGAGCAGAGGTTCCATTGTCAAAATTTTGTAGCCTCAGCTAGATTAGCATACCAGGAGCGCAAGAGCCATAAAAAATCCCTATCAGGAACATTTCCCATCAAAAATTGATTATAAGCCTAGCATAAGTTTTTCAATAATTTAGTATTACTATAGAATTGTTAGTCAGTAGTTATCGGCGGCTATTGACAAGTTCTATAATCAATGGACTCGACAATAAGCCTAATACTATCCCACCCCATATTGTCGCAAACATAATTAGAGAAATCTGAACCTTATCAAAATGCTGTTGCATTTTTTTAGGAATAAACGTCCAACAAATTATAGCGGCTACAGTAATACACCAACATATGTTTGGCGTAACAATAATAAAATCAGATGGTACTTTTGTTGCGTAAATATCATATGCACTGCTGGTTAAAATGGCGATGTAGAGTGCAGTGTAAAACCCCCAAATAAATTGCATATTAATACATTTGTTTGCTAACAGTAAACCAAAAACAGTAGCTGGAACTCCTGAAAACAATTTCATGAGCAAAGGAGTTTTTACAATTGAAAGAAGCCAAGTGAACTCACAAAAACCTAGTATCCCAGATAATATTGGTATAAATGGTATTCTCTGACGAATAACTTGGGGTATTAGTGCCGACAAACGTGCTAATAAACTTGCAAGTATTATAAATAGGACAATCAGATTTTCATAACGAGTAGCATAATCGGGTGAAAACATATTTGCAGCTAAAAAAATATGTTTAAAAAATAATATGTTGTTAATAAACATTGAAATACCCTGAGTTTTAATGAATTTAGTTGCCTACTTTAAATCATATCATTTATACCGCTTACAGCGTCAATTCCTACCACGATAAAGGCTGGTTTTTGGTAGCAATATAATAGAATTTTATTTCCAGCCCAGAATACAGAAAGAAACAGCATTTTAATCCAGGGTAATCGCATCTAAATTGGTATAAATAGTACTTGACAAACGACAGGAGGATTAGGACAAAAGCTGTTCTGCCGTCGAGGTTGGATCGGAGAAGCTCAAGCGGTTATCCTGAGGATGCGCGTCGGTTTGTATTCCCTGGTTAGTCCTAATGGCAAAAGGCAATGGCCAAGCGCGTTCTGAATCCTCAGCAGGAGCGAGAGGCTAGTATCCTCAGCAAGAGTGTTCTCAAGCATTTTCAGCACCTACAGGACCCGCGTGTGGAGAGAACGCAACATCACAGGGTGGTCACCATCGTCACGAAGCGCGATTTTGGCGGTGCTCTCAGGAGCGGATGGGTTTGTCGCTATTGAAACCTATGGGAAAGCAAAGCTTGCGTGGCTAGAGACTTTTTTGGACTTACCCTACGGAATTCCGTCGCACGATACCTTTGGACGGGTGTTTAGCATACTTGAGCCGCAGGAGCTAGAGAACAGCTTCCTGGGTTGGGTGAGCAGCATCACGGAGAAATTAGGTCTTGAACTCATTCATATTGATGGCAAGACCGCCAAAGGCTCGTATGACCGGGAAGGCAAACTCAAAGCGCTGCATAGTGTGAGCGCCTGGAGTAGTGAACATGGGTTGGTGCTGGCGCAACAAAAAGTTGATAGCAAGTCGAATAAAATTACAGCGGTGCCGCTAATCCTGAAGTTGCTCAACCTCAAGGGGGCGGTGGTGACTCTCGATGCCATGGGAACCCAGCGGGAGATTGCGGCCCAAATCAAGCAGTCCGAAGGGGACTATATCCTGGCCCTCAAAGGCAACCAGGGTAAGCTCAGCCAGCAGGTTGAGGATTGGTTCAAGTAAGCGCAAGCCCAGAATTGGCAGGGGAGCGAGTACAACTACCATGAAACTTTGGAAACCGGGCATCACCGGATAGAAACTCGTCAGGTCTGGGCGGTGTCGGTCAGTCAATTACCGCCGTTGCATCGGCAAAGTCAGTGGCTGGGCTTAACCACCGTCGTGATGGTCCGGAGTCAGCGACAATTATGGAATAAAACGACGACGGAGGTTCGGTTCTACCTGAGTAGTTTGGATGCATTGGTCCAGCAGCACAACCGGGTGATTCGGTCCCATTGGAGTATTGAGAATAGTCTGCATTGGGGCGGAGTGTCTGCGGGGGAAGCTTCCCCCGCAGAACCTCCTTTGCTCGATGTCACCTTCAATGAAGATGCCAGTCGCATCCGTCAGGGCTATGCTGCCCAAAACTTGAGCTTGTTGCGCCGTTTGAGTGTCAATTTACTCAAGCGCGAACCCTCCAGACAGAGTTTGAAGATGAAGCGGTATCAGGCCGGTATGGACAATGGCTTCCTGATGAAAGTCCTGGCAGCCAGTGCGGTTGAATGAGGAATTTGCCTCAAGGGCACTGGTCTTCTAATTATTGGTGGAGGGGTATCTCCGTGTCGTTAGGAATTCCTCCATTGTGATTGGACCTTGGCAAAAGCCCAAAGACAATTGCTGAAGTCGAATGCTAGCCTAGACTCCAATGGGGTCTAATCCAGTTGTGGATCAACTGTTGTACCGTAAGCGCTCGCTGTAACCCCTCAACGGTTTTTGCGTAATGATTTTGACGACGGCGGTAAGCACGGAGAGCGTCGTCGAATTGAACTGTTGAGAGCCTCATTATGGTTGGCATGAACCTCACTGGTCAGACTTATTGCTGTAAACGGATGCTCTGGCTTCACCCACTCCACCCGTGGTCGGCCCTGTGAGCCTTTAATCTTAATAGCTACTTCCAGTCCCTCTCGCCAGACTAACAGAAGTCCATATTGTGCAGAAACTTCCTGATATTTGAGCTTAACACTGGCGAGATTCCAAAGTTCCTGGGCATAACGGCGTTCCCCATCACTGAAGAAGCGAATAAACTCACAACTGTTAGCCCACTGCCAACTGGTCTTGACCCCTTGCGATAAACTTCTCTCCATCTTTTCGTCCGACTTGAGCCGTTAACCAGTATCGGCTGCCCCGCTCAATGCAGGTGAGAGTCCAGCCTTCCGACTCACAGGGGGGTCAGGGGTTCTCGCCCACGCGAGTATAGAGTTCATCATGTTCTAGCGTCACATCGCCCCCTTCAGGTGCAGGCGGTGACCACTCAACAGCAAGGGAAGCCATGCGAGTTTCCCAGCCCAGGATGGTCGAGTGTGATTTATCCAGTACCCGGCTACTTGCTCTCACGCCCATGCCCTCCCCTCGCATTTTCAAGGCAATTGATACGAGCGAGGTGGGCGTGCGTAGGCGAGCCATAGGTGTGCCTGTTTTATCGCGCTCAACGCTTGTTACAGGCTTTGCACAGGTAATGTTGAATGGGGCTACCATCTTGGAGACGGTATAAACCATTTTTGATGACTTTTGGGCTTTGGCAGTGGCAACATTGCATGACTGAAACCTCCTCACTGCCTTCATTCTACACGCCACTAATTAAGAGACCAGTGCCACTCATAGCTATGATCAGACAAACGACCAGATGTGATAGTAAAGCTCGCTTACGCTCTTCATAACTGTCTGTCTCACCAATAGCTTGTTCAATAGCTTCTTTTGGGATTGCAGTTTCGCGCATCTTTAAGTACCGAGCCTGATTCTACGACAGGTGAGATCAGCGAGAATTCTTTGAGTTGCATTCCTGCCCTTGTGCGTTCCAGGGACAACGCTCAGTTTACCTGCTTTTGGCCTTAACCGAACCGTATTGAGTTGGATCGTTGGTGCTCAAAATTCTTATTTCTCAACATAACCAAAGTTCACTCAAAGGAGATGCTGTTGTGCCCAAAGAACAGCCT
>QQTW01003994.1_pt1 | contig 10999 bp, 8 predicted proteins | sample 1904831 | NCBI WGS metagenome assembly QQTW01 (sample SAMN09435610, study PRJNA476489) | Subsurface metagenome, whole genome shotgun sequencing project.
AGGAATGCCAACTTGTGTGCGCGCCAGAGATGTTTTGACACGAAAAGTGAAAGGGGAGTCTATGGCGAAAATTTCCACTCCTTGGACGGTGACTACTATCTTAGCCTTCAACTAATGTCTTCTTGAGCAAACCGGGGCTGTGAAGGAAGAGGTTATGTGTGCCCTAACGTTCCGGGCTCTTGAGCTGTTGTGAATCGAATGCGGAGATAGACTACCAGGTTTGACAAGGTCTGGGAAATCGGGAATGGAATGTACCTCTGTATAATCATAAGCACTGTTCGTACGGTAGGATTTCAGCTCGTACCTAACATGTAGATGCAGCGAGTGTACGCTGCTGCCTACTCCACAAGGCATATTTTCGTCAACGTCCACTGCAATGGCCGACAGCATCCGGACTCGAGGCCAATTCCGGTGCCGAAAGTCTGCGGAAGTGATATCAGAATCCTCGAAGATTCGACGACAGCCAGTTGAAAAACGATGTGAATAGTGGTGTGTAATCGAGAAAGTGCTTCCCTTTACCCATGTCCACTGAGTCGAAATGAACTAAAGAAGTCTTGATATTGAGATGGAGAAGGGAAGCAAGTTACTTTTGGCGCACGGACCTCTAACTAGTCAAGGTGTACTGATTCTGGTGGTTCATTCAGCTAAAGCATAGTTAGCGCCACGAAGTCTTTCCGCCCTCGTCTGAAGCTTGCCGAACCCCACTCTCAGCCGCAACGTCGACCTGCAGGGCTGCCTTTCACTACTTGTCATTGGAGAGACTACCTGCAAGTTTGACCCTCCCGGCCGGTCATCAACCAATCGAGTGTCCAAACAAACATATGATTCGTTCAAATGAACTTTTGGCAGAGCCACCAATTTCAGGTTTATCTTCCTTGGAGGGGTAGCTTGGCGCCAGCGCGGCCGACTGACAGTCATAAACCCTGGCGTCTTCACTCTTGAGATCCTTTCTTCAGCTTTTGGGCCTCATCGCCTTACACAATTAACATTTGCAGACCCGCATATACCATAGTATCACTCGAACCCCGCAATGACTTCTACCAAACCAGTAGAAGAGCGCTCCGACCCAAAGCCTATCGGCCCCCCAGTCCAGACGTCAGAGCGGCCGCAATACGCGACGATGTCGAGCAGTGTTAGCCCACCAATGTCCCCTTCTGCCTTTTCATCACTTTCACCCACGACATCTTCTTCAGAAGCTCGACCGTCCAAATCTTTCTCGCTTTCCAACCCTTTTCAGCCACGATCAATCACGCGGGCTGCAACCACAGACAGCATATTCCGTTCCATGTCCAAGTCGGCTCGGAAACCACCTCCAAATTCTATCACTACTACGCCCGGACAGTCAACTTCACCAACACTGCCTACAAGCCAGCCAATGCGCATTGGTTCTGAGCCGACCATCTCCCCCACCACACCATCGCATCCTGCAAGCCCGTCACGACCGACAACGTTCAAGAAGATGCGAAAGACGTCGGGAACAACTTCACACTGTGGTAGACACAGTAACGAGTGGCTTTTTGGTGGGATAAGTGTCAGGGAGACAGTGAAGGGAATGTGGAAAGATGGTGATGGGCAAGATCGCTGATGCCGCACATTTACTGAAAGTCGGAGCTTGGGATGTTGCCATGATCTGATGACCTTGATTTTTTTTGGGTTTGGGACAAAGGAAGATCTGATTTTTGGGCAATGATCCTGATAGCTCGAGCGTCAAATTTGATGGTATGTAGCGGAACGTGATTGACCTTTCTCTTCGCCCTCAAAACCCTTCAACGTTCAACATCCCATTTACAGCCCTACAAGCCATCAGACTCGGATTCAACGGTCATAGGAGAAGTTTCTTATGTAACGACGGGTGCTTGCAGGCTTGTTCCTGACTAACAGACTTGCACTCTGCTGTCAAATTGCACTGCCCCCTTGCCCAGGAATTGGCAAATCGATTCTGATTGGGAAGGCAACGAAGATGGATTACTATGTTGCCAGGCATAATTTTTGTCAATTGAGCGCGGTATTTCTTGTACACATTAGTATGTGTATTTCTTCATGGGGTCCTCCAGTCTCTTATATCGCGTAGATCTCCGTTATGTGTAATTTATTCGCCTAGTTACCAGTACTTCAATGCCAATCTCGGCCTCGATAACATCAGCGTTATCGGAAACCTTCTTGGCGTTCCAGTGACAAAAATTATGATTGCTACCATAGTATGTTATATGACGAAAATTCGCACAGCCCACTCACGTTTGCAAGCTGCTTAAGATGGCGTCAACGTTGTCCCCCACCCCGTTTACTCTTGATGGCGGCACTATGTTCTCCCTAAGCGTCGCGTTCTCGTTCATGCCAGCAGCTCAATTCCTCGCTTCGATCTACTTGCCCAAAAACGTCCCTCCGAAGTACAAATATCTCTTTCTCTGGCACACCTACGACTTTCTTACTCACTTCATTCTTGAAGGATCATACCTATATCACTGCTTCTTCTCCTACGTTGAGCTGCCTCCCGCATCATCCGACTTTCCCCATCCTGCTTCGCTGACCCCCGATGGCGTTTACTTCTTGGGACAGAAGAGCAGGCGATATGGAGCCTTGTACTCAAATGGGCCAATGGCAAGATTGTGGCAGGAATATGCAAAGGCGGATCATCGTTGGGGAGGGGCAGATATTACTCTCATCAGTCTAGAGATCTTGACCGTCGGCCTGGCAGGTCCCTGCGCCATGTACATCGCCTATCTGATATCGAGGATCACGACTATGCCCATGGGAAGAGAGAAGACAAGGCTTCAAGCGAGAATGTGGTTCTTTGCAACCATGCTTGCCACTGGTGAGCTGTACGGGGGTGAGAACAGCCACTTCCAACACCTCGGGGCAACGCTGACAACCATTCAGGCTTCATTACCTTCTGCCCAGAATGGCTTTCGGGAAACACGCAGCTCTCAGGTGATGATCCTGTCTACTTGTGGCTCTATTTGTTCTTCTTCAATGTCCTCTGGGTATTCATTCCAGCCTGGGTTTTGTGGGAAGCATGGGGAGAAACAATAAGAGCTTTCGAACGGGGAGGAAGAACGACTGACTTGAGGAAGGGAGAATAGTGCCTGTTCTCATACGTCTTGCTGGAGGTTGGCCCAAGTATCATCACTTCCTTATCCCTACAAACTGGGTGGCTCTTCCGCTGTGCTAAGCTGCAGTCTCCACTTATCTCGCCTTGAATGTGTGGCCTGTCATCCGCTCGAGTCAAACCTTCTAGCCAGCCTGCATGGATTGATGGTTCGACCGATCTGACCTGTTGCTGGTTCATCCTTGACGATTGCAACATCATCTCATGTGACCGGCAGCCTTCCCAAATTTGCGCTGTGATCAACGCATGGCAAACAAAACAATCATATCTGCATTAGCTCGTCAAGGTCGATATTCATACAAGTAAGAAGGGATCAGCCCGTCTTGTTGATATTTCGATTGGAACGGAAGTGTTCCTCCTGGTAGAACCCCGCTACCTCCACAATGTAACCCACTTGCCAAAGCTTTCTTAGGCTTTGCTACATAGTATATCGCACTGAGTACTTACTACACCATCCGCACCGATGTTCCCCTCCCTTTCACCACCTAAACAGCTTTGTAGGCCTTCGCTCTGCCGCAACCCTTCCCACGACCTATCGCTTGTGAACCCTTCTGCCAATCAAGACAGCTTCAGCCATGCCACCCGCATACACTGCAGAAGAGAAGCAATGCTTGAAGAAAGGCTGGGGCGACGAGTACCATTTCCTCCGTGATTACCAACTCAACATCTACAAAGAAGAAGACTGGGAGGAAGGCAGACGCATTGTGCAGGGGTTTGTGGAACACGATAGGCGGACTGCAGAGTCAAGCAAGACGCAATCTGGTAGACAAGCCACTAGCGTGAGTCAGCACACAGCTCTCTGATGTAATCAGTATGATCGAGAATCGCTAATGGGACGACAGTCAGCAAAGGGTGGAACTTCGACCACCGCCAACGGCCAACAGCAACGCAAGAACAATGCATGAGGTTGGAGCATCGACCACCGCCAACAGCAACGCAAGAACAATTCATGAGATTGGGGCATCGGTTGAACAGGTACCTGACAACCTGCTGGTCTGTTCAGCGGTAGCTGCGCGACACTCAACTTTGCTATGCTTCACTTTGCAACATCACGGCCTGCATGTTACGTGTGGAGGGAATCTCATTACTGTCAGTCTCCCTTCGACTGTTCCTTCTGGAAACGACAACACTTGAGGATTGAAGGTTCTACGAAGCATGTGGTCGTCGAGCATATCTCACAAGCCGTACCCGCCTTAGCATCAGCAGAATCTCACATGGCTGATTGAAAACCTCCGTTGGCCATTGAACTTGGGACAGTGTCTCGTGCCCCACACTGCGCATTCATCTCATTGACAGGACCATCCGGCTCCGTTGCCGTCCGAGTCGTTCTCTCTGATCTGAAGACGTTGCACGGATCATGGAATGAGTAGGGTGCTGACAAGTTCTCCTACAAGTATATGCAAGGAGAGGGATCACTTCTTGCACCAGTGACGAATCCGTCGGGTCTTCGGATCAATATCGCCGGGGCAGTGTATCATGCCGAGGCAGATGGTGCATTGATCTGCTCCCAATCCTGGCCCAATGGAGTCTGGTAGTGCGTCCTAAACACTGCTCGTACGTATGTGCTTGACAGCCTTGTGGGTCCCAGCGTGGCTTGTGAGCTTGGCATCGAGCTCAGCCCCACGGTGAGTGCATCATCAATGCCTTGGATATTGCCCCTCCAAGGAGCCATCCAGAGCAATGGACTCGTTGCAACTTCTTGTCTTGTCTTTCTTATTCTATTCATCTTCCAATCTCGTTCTTTCATACCTTCCTTTCCTATCCTAAAATTCCTGTATACTTTATTCGTGTATTGTATCTGAAGTTATGTCCTATAGCGGCTATCCTCAGCAGCCAGGCCCACCCCCTCTCAGCCGTGAGTTCGATCTCATTCCTTGTTGGTGCTTGCAATTTTGACACTCCTTCAGATTCTCCGCAGCCCGGTTACGGTCCTCCGTCTGGTCAGTACAATCAAGGTCCGCCTCAGGGTCCACCTCAAGGAGGTTATCCACCTCAAGGAAGCCATCAGCCTCCGGGCTATCCGCCACCGCAACAAGGATACGGCGCACCACCGGGAGGAGGATACCCACCACAACAAGGAGGCTACCCCCCACCACAGGGAAATTACGACGGTCCACCACAACAAGGTCAATGGGGACAGCCTCCTGCTCAGCAGCAAGGTTATGGACAAGCACCACCGCCCGGACAATATGGTCAAGCCCCTCCACCGACACCTCCATATTCCGGTAGCTTTCCACCACAAGCATATCCTCAAGGTGGACAGTACCCTCCTCCACAGCAAGGCGGATATGGCGCACCTCCGCCCAGTCAGTACCCTCCTTCACAGCAAGGCGGATATGGTGCACCTCCACCCGGACAGTATCCTCAACAGCAGCAGATGAGCGGACCTCCTACTCCACCATCGCCCGGTTACGACCCTCGCGCTGTTGCGCCCATGGACATGACTTCAGTAGCCAACGCTGTCCGTGATTCTATGAAAGGATTTGGTACCAAGGACTCGAAGCTGATCAGTGCAGTCGCGAAGCTAGATCCACTTCAGATCGCAGGCTTGCGGCAAGCTTATACGTCGCGCATTAGACGCGATCTCGAGAAGGACATCACCTCCGAAACTTCTGGTTACTATCGAGATGCCCTGCTTGCGATTGTGAGAGGTCCATTGCTGCACGATGTCCATACCGTTCAAAGATCAATCAAGGGGTTGGGAACCAAGGAGGTCATGCTCAATGATGCTCTGATCGGCCGAAGCAATGCAGATATGCGGGCAATCAAGGCGGCTTACCAACAGACCTTTGGCAAAGACATGGTGGTTGAGGTTGGCGGCGATTTGTCATTGGATACGAAGAGGCACTTCAAGATGATCATGGCAGCTTCGCGGAATGAGGACTCATCACCTGTGATGCCTCACCAGGTGGAGCAGGACGTCAATGCTTTTCATAGGTTGGCCGAAGGGCAGACTGGTACCACGGAGCTAGAAATCTGCGAAATCATGACCGACCGGAACGACGCACAGATCCGTGCCATTGCTCAGCAACATCAGCAACGTTTCCAGAAACCCCTTGATGATGTGATCGACAGCAGATTCAGCGGCCACATGAAGGATACCCTTCTGCTACAGCTCGCAAGAGCAATTGACAGGTCGGCGAGCGACGCAACACTGCTTGAAGCTGCGATGAAGGGAGCGGGAACCAAGGACGAGCTGTTAATTCAAAGAGTGGTCCGAGTTCACTGGAACTGTCAGTACCGTGACCAGGTCAAACGTACTTATGAGCAGAAGTACGGTAGGACCTTGAAGGCTCGTGTAGAGGGCGAGACAAGTGGACATTACCGGGACGTATTGGTGAAGTGTTTGGAATGATCGTGGGGACGCGCACCCTCCTGACGCTTTCATGGCCAAGAGGGCCCGAAGTATCTGCGTAGCTACTCATTTCATTCGTAAAATGTTTTGAGGCCGATGTACCCTTAGATTCGAGACCTGACCTTCATCAACTGACTAGTATCTAACTACTCCTTGGTGATGCTCAGAATGTGTGCCTTGTGGAATTTGTCCTGGCTACCATCATATTCCACCGTTGCATCTGTTTCTTCAAATGATCATTTGCATGCCTGCAGTGCTTTCGACTGAGCAGCTCTCCGAGTCTTGGACCGTCATGAGCTGCCTGACGCCGGCTTGCCGCGCGTGATTGTGCCTCAATCATGCAGCTGGGGGCGGTTTCAATATCTTGATGCTGCGGATGATTGGTGGAGTCCCACATCTGGAGGGAGAACGGGAGATTACTACGTAGTGGACAGTCATCGGTAGGAGATCCAACGAAGTAGACCTCGCCCGTGCTACGTACAATTTCTTCCGCAGCAGTACTTGTAGAATCTGTTGTGCTCCAGGCACTGACTCGCCAGCACAAGACTGAGAGATCCGTGTAGACCAGCGTCATGGCACCATGCGTTGAGTGTGGAATTGCTGACACTAGGCGTGACGCGGGAACGTCGGGACCGACAGGGCCTAACGCTCGCGCGCAGAAACGGTACGTGCCGCCCGTGAGCCAAAGTGCAAAGAATGATCCATCATTTACTGGTACCTATCGAGCTACAAGTACATACTGAGCATCATTTGCAGGGACTCAATATCAGCATCTGGCAATGATTGTACTGCGAGGGACGCATCCCCAAGACCTGATCACTTTCCCCTTGCCGTCGACCCTTCCGGATCTGTACCTATCTCCCCCAGCAGCAATGGCATATCCCTTCACCCACCGCCAGAGGTGGTGCCAACAGAGTTTGATCACATCCCTAGCGATCACAGCTGGAGTCTCGAAAATTTGCCTTACAGTTCCTCACTGGAAGCCAACCAGCAAACTGTCCCTGGCGCTTGCGGCCTGTCATACCTCATCGGAGCCACTCGAACGGATCTTCTGCACTCAGGACCCAGACCCTCTCCTCGCTACACAAGTGGCGAGCGCATCGTGGTCGGCGAGTTTCTGGCAGGGGAAAACAACATCGTACACTGGCATGATATCGATTGCGCCAATGCTCAGTCGCTCGAAAGACATTCCCAAATTCTCGCTGGCGCCAGAGGCCCTCGCGAGGTTTCCGTGAGGTACCTCGTCATGGACGACTTCTCCGCCAGAGCAATTGAGATACTCGGGCACAACCTTGGCATGGATCCCAGTGTATTCACTAAACATCTGCACCAAATCGTCGAGGGCTGTCCCGTGGAGAACTTCCATAATTTCCGAGACAGCGATTCTCCCCACGCCCTGTTCGTGGACCCGTTCCCCCTTCGGACTGTCAACACGCCCTTTACGCTTCGTGACAGGTGCCCTTGCCCCAAAAAGGACCAAACAATCATGATGGCCTGTCCCACAGACATGCATGTGGTGCCCACAGAGTTCTGGCCTGAAAGAGCTCCTATTGTCAGCGCCGCTTTCGAAGAGCACCAAATGCAGAGGGTGCCCAGATCATACACACGTCTTTTCGACAACTCCATACTCTTTCAACTCGGGCTTCGTTCATTCATGAGACCCTCTATATGTGAAGATTTTGGACCTTACCTGCCGGTACTGCCATTATCAGGAGGTGACGGAACCGCTGTCACCCCGTTCCAAAGGATTACGCTGGAGAGATCTGACCATGTCATCATTCACATCCCAGGAGATACCGAAGTTCCAACAGGTGAGATAGATGCCCGGGTCTGCGTTGTAGCCTGCTGAAAGTGCCAGTTCTCGTACTCCGGACGCCGAGCGTTTGGAATTTGCCCATAAAGGCCGCAGACCTCGGACCCTTACATCAAGATTTGGGTGACAACAAAATGCAGTGGGAAGTCCTGCAAAGCCCGGACTGTTTTCAGTTTGCCCCGGTTCCCGATGTGCTCCCTAGGACTTCATCTTGCCTCAGGTCTGCCGGTCATGGAGTATCGAATAATCCCTCAACCAACCCCCGAGGTTTTGGGTTCGACCACCCTGATTGTGAAAACGTCAAGCCCAATCTGGCCTTGTGCAGATTCTTGGTCGAGTGGCATATGCGTTGCTGCACCCAAAAAGACGTCCAGCTGCAGCAGGTTGCTGCTCCTGCCCAGATTTATTTCCTGGAGAGGTGTTTGACTCGTCTCCAGACAATCAGTATAGACGATTACAAAAGAGTCTATAAACAAATGGCAAGCCACAAGCTGAAGATCGAGGAGAAACGTCGACACTTGGACCACTGTCGCACGCGGGGCATGCGGTGGCATCATCTTCACTTATCATACTCCCGAATACTAGGTGACATACGTGACTCAATGCGCTCTGAGTCAGGTTCCATTCGACAGACTTTTGTTACATGCGGAGATCACTTACAGCAACTGCTACAACAAGTAGAAGACCAGTTGCAGAAAACTAAAGAATTTGTGAAACTCCAGCTCGACCACATTGAAGAGGACCAGCAAAGACAACTCATGCAGAACCAGATCGAATTGAGCCAAGTACAAATCGCAGAGAGTCGCAAAGCTATCGAACAAACAGAAACGGTGCGCAAACTCACCATCCTTGCATTTGTCTTCATCCCCACGAGCACTATCTGCAGTTTCTTTGGTATGAATATCCGAGAACTGGATAATCATCCACGAATCTGGATTTTTTTCGCGACCCTGACAGTGGTCATTGGTTTCGTCCTTGTCATAGCCGCCGCGGATGGTGTCCTCGATTTCATCATGCGAGTCTTCGCCGCCTTGCCCGCCTTACGTCGTGGTGGCGAGCCTCACATCTCACGGACCAGACATTGGATAGCCCTCATTCTGTATCGAGTGGTTCACATACCTTTCGGTTTGATCTGGATAGCTAGCTCAAAGATCGCAGGGCGATGGAGGAAACTCATGTCCGAGGGCCGCGAATACCGTACCGGCTACCAGGATCCGGACATGGCACAACGCGAGGGTCACACAGGATCCACGTACCTCCCTCCGTATATCGATAAGGGACTGTACGTCAGCTCCAGTCTAGACGACACCTTTCATTCTTATCGGGGTAGGTGGATGGAGTTCTGGCATCCTCCTGCCAAAGTGGGGCCCAACGACCCTGCGATGGATCCAATTCCGCCTTCCTAGTTACTAAGTTAGGATCTTTCTGGTAAGGATTCCACCGGGACGGGCTTCCTACTGGCAGTCCAACATTTGGGACACTCGATGTTTGGTCACGTCTGATCAGATCGATTCCAGGATCATGGCAGTGCCACCTTTGTGCACCAGCCAGAAGGACAGGCCGAAGCCGGAGAGGGAGAGGGAGGGCCAAAATGCCTGCTGTTGCGTAGAGGGGTTTGATACACGCTACTGGCAGACATGTTTTCTATGTAGCTATTCCTTCTCAGGCGACCAGGAAGATCTGGTGTTCGACGTGTTGGGGCTTCGGCACAGCGTTCACAGATAAGCTAAATGATTGGGAGGGTAGACAGATAGACAAACAGCGAAATCTAACCCGATTCCATTTCATTGACTTTTGGATGTGAAATCTGTTGGCCTCTTCTAGGCTAGGCCACAGCAACGTATGCACAAGAAGGTACTTGCCATCGTCAGCCTGATCTTGGGCTTAGGGTGACTATTTGTTGATGAAGCCATCACTGATGCTTAGGATAAAACAATCCAGCCGGCCAAGCCCACTGATTCCCCCCTCCCCCCCCCTTCTCACCCCATCTCTCTCTGTTTCTCTCAATCCTCAAGCCCTCTCGTGTACGTAGCCTCTCCAGCTCAACCCTCCAAGATCAAGCGCAGATCTGCACCCAAGCACCCAACTGCAATTCCTTGATGATGCTCGAGAAGCCGAGGACTTTGGCCGCACAGGCGGATGAGCCGCTGGCTTTGGACTCGACGAGGTCGCTAGGTGTGGCGGACTCGGTGGTCGAATCGTCTTCACTATAGGAGACGTCTGGGGTGGGTTCGGCGGAAGTGAACTCGCTGGTCTCGGTGGGTGCTGGGGAAGGTTGATCGTTGTTGGTGAGGAGAGCGTTGCTGCTTGTATGATCTGGTGGAGAATCGTCGTCGATTGTCTCGACAGCGGTGGAATCGATGTCGCTCTGGTTGGTGTTCTTTGCAGCGGAATCATCGACGTTGGCATGAGAGTCGTTTTTATAGGAGTCTTCCATATAAGGGTCTTCAGAATCTTCCGCGTAAAAGCCTTCAGCAGTGTCATCGTCGCTCTCGAAATCATCATATTTGTCTTTCTTGCGGGCATCTCGCTTCGACATGCCTCCATTCGTGTACTCAACATGGAAGACCGGCTTATTGGCATTTATGAAAGGCTTGAATTCGTCACACTCCTCGTATTGCAAGCATTCCTCCTGGACCGAGTAGTCGACCATGTTGACCAGGCGAGAGACAATACTGGCGGCATTCTTCAAACCAATTGCCATGTTACGAGAGTGAGCTTCTTG
>QQTW01003995.1_pt1 | contig 10999 bp, 15 predicted proteins | sample 1904831 | NCBI WGS metagenome assembly QQTW01 (sample SAMN09435610, study PRJNA476489) | Subsurface metagenome, whole genome shotgun sequencing project.
CCAATAGATTATGGTTGTCTACCATCCGTCGTCATCATCGTCATCATCGCCGGAGGCTTGTACCCTCTGACTCCGTAGCCGTGATCGGAATCGACTTGTCCTCCCACCACGCGGGGGATGATCATAGAGTGACTCATCTTCCTCGAGGAGCTGATTCACCCTGACACCCATCTTGGGTTCGCCTTCATCATCCTCTGCATCGTCATTCCAGCTGTGTGTTGTGCATGTACCAGTTTGCATGCCCCATCCGTTCCAGGAGGTTGCTGTTGCGGATTAGAATTAGGATACTTGACAAGCTTCCAAGGATTCTTCGGAAGTCTTACCTGCAACAACGGGGGCGTTCGGATGCCAGCTGGCATCCCGCACACATGTCTTCCATGCCTCTGAAATCCGGCTTCCTCGAATAGAGTACGGATGGGTATGCATTGGTGAGTCATCCCTAGGTCTAGTGTGATGTGTTGCCCTGTTTACATCTATCTTCCCAGCTATCGTGGCATCCATGTTGTAGATGTAGACACAGCCGTCCTCACTCCCAGAATATACATATCTTGAATCGGTGCTGCCAGGAGGAGAAAAATGGCATCGTATCAACGTTTTGAGGACTCGGTGCCCTCTGAAAGTGACCAGTGAGCAATCGTGTGGATGAGGCTTATAATCTGCCTCAGAATAAGGCATGAATCGGTAGTCGAAGCTTGTGCTATAGTGCTTGACGTCAATCTCTGAGGCTTTTTCTGTTGACATCATCTTCCGGAGGTCCCACAGCTTCATTGTCTGATCTTTGCCATTGCTCAAAACGTATCTGCCGTCGCCTTTACTATCAACGTAAGTTAAGCCTTCGGTATGCCCCATGAAGACACCGGCCTCACGGCTGTCGCCCATACTGCGTCTGTCCCAGACTTTGATTAAGGTATCGTCGGATCCAGAGTACAAGATGTGAGGAGATGAATTGTCCCCAAAACAGACAGCATTGACATCGTCATTGTGGCCAGGTATCCGAAGTATGGATTGCTTGGCCTCGATGTCGTAGACATACACTGAGTGGTCCGATGTCCCAGCAACAACCTCGCGGCCATCTCCCGAGAACCTGATAGACCAAATCTGGATTTTGTCAGCTAGCTATCAATTTACTAGGACATGTGTTCGGCGATTTACCCCAAAATGACTGTATCCTCCACTAAATTGGCGTCGGCGGCCGGCTTGGCCTAGATATGCAAAATCCAGAGCAATAGGGTCGGTTGATAGTGCTGGATCAGTAGGCGCAAGGAATACGACACTTCGTATCGAACTGTAAGCGAGGAACCTATTGTCGGGACTTAAGGAGGCATCTGTGATGGTCCATTGTCCGTAGGGATATTCGGCTGTCTTGTAGTATTTCCATTTATGAGGATTTGAAGTATCGTACATTCGAACCTTGAAGTCTTGCCCGCAGCAGAAAAAGAAATTGCCATCGTCAGAGAATTGGCCTGAGTAACACCGAGCATTGTAATGTATGATGGTATCGGCTTTTGACGACGGTATTAGACCCTGAATGCGACTAGCATGAGCTTGGCTTGCAGGGATATCGTAGAACACTTTACCTGAGAAATAAGCCTGTTCGCTCGGCCTGGGGAATCTTGATTGACGCCCAATTCTCTATAGATGAGTCTCCGTGCCAGCCGATCCTTGCGTTTCCCAAGCTTTCCTTGGTAAGACCCAGTTTCTCCAAAAGTGCCACTGCTCATCAGTCTTCTGCCTTCCTCACTTGGTATAGGAGGATAGCTGCCTCTGCCTGTATTGCCACCATTTTCTAGGTCGTCGTTTTGAGTTGGGTCCGTCAAGGCATTTGCTTGGTGAATTCTGAATAAATCTTGCAGTCCGTGCCGACTTAAGAGTCTCAGTATTTGACTCCGTGTCACTATGAGGGTGGATTAGCCAGGAGAAACCTCCTTTCGTTTTCAGCGTTGCACCGGACCTTGTACTAAAGCGGGTTGAGCTGCTGTGTCGGCAGAAGGCCGAGCTGTATCAGTCTCTGTCTCATGTCCACCTTGCAAACCACCTTCTCCATCATCGATGGAGAACTCGATATCTACACCGCTCAAACCATCATCGGCATCTGTTTCCAACGCGGGTCAGCCCCATTTTAACCACAAAACGGGCTTGGCTCCTTATGAAGTTCGCATACCGAGGAACTCAGCCTCAGTCTCGTCGATCGGGTCAAAGAACTCGACGTCTTCGCTATCATCTGTCATGGGCTCGAAATCCATGTCGTCATCATCCTCCTCGTCGAAGGACTCACCTCCAACGTCCTCAACGTCATAGATGTTGGTCGAGTGGCTTGAGGGGTCTGGAGAGTCACTGCGGATTGCAGCATTGCGCTCATCAGAGCTCATAATTGAGGACATGCACAAGAGAAGGGTGGAGGTTACTTCTGAAAGAATCAAGCCGGCTCCGCCTGCAATCGATAACTGGCCGGACTTAAAGTAACCCCGTGGAGTAACCAGATCAAGTTAGGTTGACGGCAGAGATCGGGAGCCGCCCGCGCCTAGGTGATTACGGGCAAATGATTTGACTACCTTACCTAGGTATTTTTTGGTGATGATGAGCTAGTGGATCATGATGAGAATAATCTTTCTGTTGTGACTTAACTTATTAATTCTCGATGTTTCAGGCAAGCATCTGACATGCGACTCTATCTGTCTCGCGCACTTCTTCGGATCCAGCGACTCGAGAACTGCAGGGTTCGTTCATGACCTACCCTACCTCATCGGACGTAACGCACGCCCAAATCGCTGAACCTGGCCGGGTCGCGTTATCTCTTCAACCAAAAGATACCGGAGGGCTTTCACCTGCGGGTCGGCCTGACGGCGATGGAGTTTTGAGGTACAAGACGAATGAACCCAAGCCATGGGCGCATCTCTTAGCCGGCGGGTAAAATTTTCAATGCTTCCTCAGATGGTCCCGCATGATGCTCACATACTACAGCGTAGGTGGCATGACCTCGGCCACTCTTACTTCACCACTTGACGTGCTTAAGACTCGGCTGCAGTCAGATTTCTACAAAGGTCAGCTCGCGGCATCTCGGAACTCCCGGGGCGTTCCACCCCCAGCTCAGCTTGGCTACTTCCGGAGTGGTGTACTACACTTTACCGAGACCTTCCAGATTCTCTTCTCTATACACAGAGTTGAAGGTTGGCGCGCTCTCTTCAAAGGACTCGGTCCCAACCTTACAGGCGTCGTTCCTGCCCGAGCAATCAATTTCTATACCTACGGGAATGGTAAGCGCATCATCAGTGATAGATTCAACAACGGCCAAGAAGCTCCTTGGGTCCACATATGTGCTGCCATCAATGCTGGCATCATTACCGGAACCGCCACTAACCCGATATGGCTCATCAAGACACGGTTACAACTCGACAAAAGTCTCGCCGAGAAGGCTGGCACATCCTCCGTCCGGCGATACAAGAACTCTCTTGATTGTTTAAAGCAGACCCTCCGGACCGAAGGGTTCAAAGGACTCTATAGGGGGCTTACCGCAAGCTACCTCGGCGTGACGGAAAGTACATTGCAGTGGCTACTGTACGAACAGGGTAAACTATATCTCGGAAGGAGAGAGTCTCAACTCGTCGCATCGGGGCGAGATCCTACTCTCTGGGACCGAACGATAGGTTGGGGCGGGAAGCTGGGAGCAGCGGGCAGTGCCAAATTCTTTGCTGCTATTATCACCTATCCGCACGAGGTCGTCAGAACCAGGATGCGCCAAGCGCCCCTTCAAGACGGTCGCCTGAAATACACTGGACTTCTACAATGTTTCTCAACCATCTGGAAGGAGGAAGGTATGGCTGCATTGTATGGCGGTCTGACTCCTCACATGCTCCGGGTTGTGCCGAGTGCTGCAATCATGTTTGGCATGTATGAATTTGTGTTACGACTTTGTGGCACAAATTCTTGAAAATCGACTGACTTACCTCGGCCTTTGTACTGATATTCGTATATTCTGAGTGTCGAATTTTTGGCGTGGCCGATACTTACGAAACACCCCTCCTTATATGTACATAACTTACTCTAATGTTCGCTAGCATTGGAGATCTGCTTCATGGACAGTCGATTTCCTTATATCATTGAGTTTTGAATGATTGGAATCAATAAGGACGCTCGAAGTGTTTTGGCGTGTGGGATTGGTTCTCCACAAATTGGCTCTCCTACAGTCTTAGTAGTTCTCAGCAAGATGACTCTTTACAGGGCCACTTTCGTTTCGAGGAAAGTGATCACAACGATTGATACTTGTCTGTTACAGAAGTCGGCAGAGAGAAAGTCAGTACAACGGACGACCACTTCTCTTGATCGATTGCTTATTCGCGCCCAATACCACGGGAGAAAAACAGTCTGCCCATCATGTAAAACCACCAAGGCCTGATTTAGTGTCGAATTAGCGGTGTGCTTTTTTAAATGCTAAAATCTCAATATTCTGGGGCCACTTCTTCCTCGAGGATCCGGGGCGCGGGACTTTAATTCAGTCATCACCAGACCAGACCAGTGGCCGTTAAGATTAGGGGCAGAGATGCCCAAAGGACTACTTGATCTAACTGCGCCAGCGATGATATCTAGAGCCTTCATTCTTCTGACAAAGAGCCAGTATCGCATATCACCGAACACGAGATATTCCATTGCAATCTCCCTGAAGGCAAGAACCTTATGCGTCAATCGTCAGGTCCATGATGAAGCAACCGAACTCCTTCTCCGGCAGAACTATGTCGTTATATTGATCAGTGAGACCAGTGGCATACATAACAAGATTTATAGAGAACAATGGAGTACGACATCCGCTTTCGGAGCTGCCACCGGTATGGAGAACATCTCTCCGCCAACGGGTCCGGCGGATCTCACGCTTGCTTAAGGTATCACCTTAGAACTTGCTGGAAATAGGAGGATTAGTCAATAGCCATTGATGAGGACCTTTGAGAAACGGCTACCACATCCAAGGAAGGCAGCAGGCGCGCAAATTACCCAATCCCGACACGGGGAGGTAGTGACAATAAATACTGATGCAGAGCTCTTTTGGGGGTATGCATCGAGGATTTCTCACCCCGTACTTTCAAAGACCGGTGCCGCTTCGACGCTTGGAATATCCAGCCCAAGGGAAATTCAGCTATAACCACTGGCAAGTGTTGTACGGCGCTTTGAAGGAGTATGTTTGGTATCTTCGCAGTAAAAATCGGACACGAGCTTATATTGTTCGAAAAAAGCACCGTAGCGTAGTAGCAATGCGAAGCTGACCGATCGATTCATGGATAGGCAAGACTTAGGGTGACATTTCTGGCGACACCACAAGTTTCGTGTCTTACTTAAGGTAATTTTGGAGGCTTTGCAACCTTGCCGGACCTGATATCGGCATTCAGCCGCGCCTCCCTTGAGCGTACATGTCTCTCGTTCTGGCTGTTGATTCTCCTCCTGCTTCCATCCTGGGCCTCCATTTCGCCTCCGTTTGTGCTCACACGCCGCCCACTAGGATGTTGTTGACCGGAATATGTACTGCATTTCATGAAAGCGTTGTCAGCCTTCAACTTCATAGTCTCGGTGAATGTAGATGTTTTGACGAATATGAAGTGGCTAGTTGAAAGATGTCATGAGACTCACTCAACTTAACAACATATCCTAGTAGAAAGGTTCAGTTATTCGAGAGACGCTTGATACCCGAGCCGCAGCTAACTCACCGATCGCACCCATAACCACAAACCCAATGCCTACCGCCTGGCTGATCTTGATGAATTCCCTCTTATCCGCTATGCGGGATGTCAGTCAATTCTTCTCAGTATTCTCATCATCCGCAAGCGTACGTTTTGCACATCTGTTCATGAATTGTGTTCCTTCCCTCAAAAAGTCCCGCGGAATATCTGCAATTTCGTTGAGCTGGCTCGACATGGTTAAGAGTACCGGGGGAGGTTCGTGATGAGAGGAGTGTGGATCGTCGGTCTGGGAGGACTGAGTCTCGTTTGGCACCGAGCGAATGTCAAGGAATGTCAAGGTAGTATAAGGAGCGAATCTCGTTGATTGCAGTGTAGTAAATTAATCAAAAACATGCAACGATAAAGGCACGTTGTTCATAAGAAGTGGAGCTTCCTCCTCTTGTACTAATATATACGCGGCAGGCGCGGAACATCAAGGCACGAGGCTAATAGAGGCTCAGCAAGAAGCTCATAGCAAACTCACTTCACCTCTTTGCTATCCTGAGCTTGCTGTCACATGTGCATTACCGCTTCTACACACAGCCGCGTTATTGTCGTTCACACTCACTCCTTCTGTACTACTCCTTCGTCCACTACAATCGTTGCAGACCCCGCAACACCATCATCAAGCCACCCGCTGTTCGACAGCTTTTCTGGCGAGAAGGCCAAAGTGGTTCTTGCTGGACCCATCAAAGCTTACTGTACTCACTTAGCTTTCGATTCTCTCTTTCATTAAGGAAGCTTTACTAGCAATTGCGTGGAGGTTCCTTGCAAGTCGTCCTCGTACAACTGTACCATTGCCTCAATCCTAGCATTTGCAGGCCCGAGAGAGGGAGGGCAAGCACGTCTAACTACCTTCTGTTAAGAGATTGTTCTTCAGACCCTTTTTTGCAGTCTATCTTTCTGATGTACGTATGTCTGCCTGGCCTTCCAATGTACGACCCTTCGGTCTTTCCTCACTCTTTGCCCATGGGGCGTGGGTCTCCTGGCTATATAGCGATCGACTGGCATTGCACGAGCAACATCTATATTTACTTTGTCTTTCTTCGGCGCTAATCCTGGTGTTGGTACATCGCAGACCTGTACTTCTTCCTCGCTCTTGGAAGCAATCGTGTGCATAGGACATTACATACACTTGTGAGCTCAAGCTCGGAAAGCTGAAAACTTACATTGCACATCATGGCGACCGAGGAAGATAACTTCGACATTGACATTTATGGTGACGGTGGTGAAGATTACCAGCAGGAGGCTCCAGAAGCTACAGAACCTGAGAAAACCACTGAGTCTGGCTCTCATGCTGCAGAACTACCACGCACCGGTAACGGGACCTCCCAGGTGTCCCATTCGCATATCAACGGCTACGATGGAACACAAGACCCGATTTCTGAAAGCCATCATGCACAGCAGAGTGACGTAGCTCAAAAAATAGCCAGTACTGATGATTCCGCCCGAGACCCTTTACAACTGCCCAAACAGGCTCCACAGACCCAAGGGATCAAGCGGAAAGAAGGCTCTGATGATCGATATACTGACCCTGCCGCTACCACAGCTCTTTTCATCTCCGACTTACACTGGTGGGTCACTGACGATGACATCCGGGGTTGGGCAAATCAGAATCAATGCGAAGACGAGCTCGAGGATGTCACCTTCAGCGAACATAAGGTCAACGGCAAGAGCAAAGGGTGAGAGGATATCGTCGAAGTTAGTCCACGAGATAGCTAACAGGTCATGCTCTCCACCTCAGGCAGGCTTACGTCCTTTTCAAGTCACCACAGGCCGCTACCGCTACGAAACAAAAGATTGAGTCCTTTGGCGAAGGCCAGCAGTATTCAAAGAAATTTACGGTCTCCTACACCAACCCCTTCACGAACCCTTTCCGCACACTCCCTAAAGATGGTCCGATGAGAAACAACAACACGGGTTCCAGTCGGGGAGGTCAGGGCTTTGGCAGCTCAGGATCGATGTCAGCTCAGCAAGGCTACAACTCTTATCGTGGCAACAGCCGAGGCGGTGGCTACAACAATCGCGGTGGCATGAACGGCATGACGACCTACAACCGGGGCGGTTACCAGCAGCCTATGAGCGGTGCCTACCAAAATCCAGCCATGGGTGGATTCCAGGGTATGAGCACGATGCAGCCTTACGGAGGCTTCCAGAGCCGAGGCGGCATGATGAACAATATGCGAGGCAATTCCATGGGCATGAGAGGTGGTGGAAGAGGAGGGATGGGCGCGAACGGTATGATGAGTATGCCCATGGGTGGAATGATGGGGACTATGGGGGGTATGGGCATGGGTATGCCTCAGATGGGCACGGGCATGGCTATGCAAGGTATGGAAATCCCACGGAAGACTGGATTCAGCCAGTCATGCCGCTACTCCGCTCGCTCGAATCTTCTTTACTTTGCCCACCCAAATTCCATTCGCACTGCATTGCATGGAGCACTGTCGGCGCTGGTTGCGTCGAAGTGGCGAACATCGGCTCTGCCGCAAGTTCCTCTCTGTCCACTGTATCGATGCTCCAATGCCTTTATCTATGTTCTAGACTAATGACTCGTGCATCGTGAACAGGTCAAGGTGGCTTCCAAGGCAGCCAAGCACACTTCAATCCAGCATTTTTTCCTCCTCAGGGACAGCAGGCCGGTGCATCGCCCGATGCCTCCTGGAACCCGCACGGTGCGAAACGGACGAGGCAGGAATAGCTCCCACAAAGCCAGGAGACTGCGCGCCTATTGAGCGATGCTAAATGTTCAGCTGGTTCATGGGCGTTTGGACGTTCCGGCGAAGAAACCAGGATTATCAAGATCCTGATGATATAGCTTGCTGAGACTAGGAACTCGGCGTGAAATGTTTAATTCTCCATATCTTGGTCACTTGTATCACTTATACCGGAATGATTGGGATGGTTTCCGGCCTTTTTCGAGCTGGCCGGGCGAGATGTTGTGAATTCAATGTTGAGATTTGATCGAAGGACTGAATATTCGAGACAAGAGGCGGCGAACGCAAAATCTACTCAATTCCAGGGGAATTTTTCAAAGCGATACTGTAACCAGGCCATTACTTGGATGACTCAAATGAGCAGATCAGGTGACATAGCAATCAATGAATAATCAAGCCCACCCAACGGCTATAGTGCTGCGACTGTAGCAGATGGTCGTAACTTCTTTTCAGAAAAGAAAAGATCAAGAATGCCTTCCCAGCCTGCAATTCCACCGCTCCTCTCGAACCATCTCCAGTCCGCTACATCCAAAGGGTCCCTCTGTCTTGTAACATCTGTGCTTGGTGCTTCGGCCAACTGGATTACCCTCAGAAAAATTTATGCAGCGCTAAAGCTCCCGTTTGGCCAACAAGATGGAGTGACTGCAGTGGTGCTTGTCAGTTGGTTGCACGGTCTCGATGTCTGGAAGGACGGAGCTAAGAGACTGGTAAGTCAAACGTTCCAAATCATAGACATCCAATTTTCTATCAACAAGTGATATCACGATCGAACTTCATGTACATGATCTATCGTCTAAGTGCAAATTGTTTCGTACGCTCGCTGAAGGTTTAGTGGGATCTTAGGGTCTCAATCTATCACGAAATAGAGATCTGACCTTCATCGACGCACTACAATCGGGTCTTGGTCTGCAAGGTGTAGCTATTGGAGACGTAGAAAGCACACTGTTGAAGGCTATAGATGAAGCGAAGGCCACGAGCATGAGAATTGTACTTGTACTTGATGGCATCGACTTCCTGCTGGCGGCAACAGAAGCCACTGTAGAGGATGTGTTAGACTCTATCTCGGAGCTCAGAGAGGTATGTCATTCAAGCATTGTGTCAAGCGGAGTGACTGTGCTCTCTTTGAGAGGTCGCAAGGATCCTGACAGCAATAGCAGCATGTCCACACAACCATCGTCTCGGCATCCGCAGATTATCCTCTAATCCAAACCCAACATTCACCACTCGAACTCAAACATGCGGCTTTTGTAATGAGCATAGCTCATGAGGCGAATGTCATATGGGGAGTGAGAGAACTGGATACAGGATCCGCGAGGGATGTTAGTGGAGTACTCAGAATCACCAGAGGCCCGGTGACGGATGGGGCTGAAGACGCGTCCAGGGAAGATGTCGAAGAAAGGGAGTTGCTCTATTTCGTCGCAGGAGACGGTGGGGTAAGAGTATTTGAGAGGGGTTCATCATAGCGTCAGAAGCCCTATTTACCAGCGTGGGCTCAACATGAGATCCCATAATAATCACAAGGATAGAAAAAGTTATGAGGAAGCTGAGATGATTTATTGAGGTACTCCGGAGGGCTCAAACCCTAAAACGGCTAAAAGAAGCTTAGCGTCTTTTAGCCCCCTGACGTTCGCTAAGCAAACCCACCGAATTCGAACAACGGAGGCTCAAAGGTCCAGCAAGAATATTGACGATACATCAGAGCTGACGGGTAAGAATATGGAACTTACGCATCAAATGGCTACGCTGGCTAATCTTTCTGCGTAGCTACCCTAATCCACAATGAGTACGTGAATCGGCGCGACGAAGAAGTCGTCCAATGGCTGATTCTTGACGACAGCGAAGGGTACCTCGTCCTTTGGCAAGCGCCACAACAAATCCCATACTTTGTGCAGACGTTGCGGTATGTAGTTGTCGGACGTGCAGAAGCAGCTATCAAATTAATCCGCCTGCGCACACTTGGAAGCTCTGAACCTTTCCGCTAACCTTCGCTGGGTTTCTCAGGTCGCCGTTCCCTCCACATCCAAAAGCACACCTGCTCATCATGCGGCTATCCCGCGGCCAAAATTCGTCAATGTGTGTATTCCGACACTCTACCTCTAGTTTCCGGATCATATCGCGGAAAACCCGTTGCTCTTTCCGAACCGCCAGGGCTTGATCGAGGACTGACTTTTTGGCAATCACAGATAACTGGGGCATGAAGGCTAAGAGGAGAAAGACCACTGGTACCGGGCGAATGCGCACGATGAAGGAGATACCGAGGAAGTTCAAAAACGGATTCCAGATTGGAACGCCCAAGGGAGCGAAGGGCCCGGCTACGAATCCATAGACGGGGGTTTGAGAGGATCAGCAAAGACTTCCCGAAGGAACATTGTCCAATCTCGGTGGATACTGCACAGCTGTCCGTCGGACGAGAGCTATTTGTCGGTTAGTGAAGAGGGCATAGCAAATCACGAGTCGAAAGAAGCTCTTTGTGTACAACACTACCCATGGCCACTGGGTCGTTGCATGCGGTTACCTCGAGAAGACCGAGCAGTATATGAGATGATGGTTTACGTGTACTACGTCTCTGGGGATTCACGT
>QQTW01003996.1_pt1 | contig 10998 bp, 11 predicted proteins | sample 1904831 | NCBI WGS metagenome assembly QQTW01 (sample SAMN09435610, study PRJNA476489) | Subsurface metagenome, whole genome shotgun sequencing project.
GAAGGTTGATGTAAAGAGATGCTGTACTTATTCCATCGATTTTTATCAACCTTAAGAAATCAAAGTGAGAAAAAGCGCAGTTTAATAAGGAGAACTTCGAGCGCTACCCCGGTCTCTCGTTTTTGCAAGTCGTTCAATAATTCGAATGGAAAGATAAAAGTGGATAGATGGCACAAGTGGTGCAAACGATGCAAATACCCCACTTTCGCGACCGGGACACCGCGGGGTCCCGGGCAGCAATTCGAGCATCGGAAAGGTCCCGGGCAAGAGAGGACTGTAATAATGAAGCTTCTTTCATAGTGCAGTTCTGAGTTAATGATGTAAGGACTATTAAAGCAAAGCGAGGAACAGAATCAAAGGTCGTGCGCCTTCGTAACCGTGGTATCTTCCGCCATAAGTCCACCGCCTCCCAATCACATATCTGTCGCCGTCAGAGACCATACCTAGGCCATGTCATGTTTCTTCTCCTCCTTGTGGAAGATATGCTTCACTTTCTCGCCGAGACCCTCCTTCTCCGAGGTGGCGTTGCCCTGGCTGTGGCCGGCGAACTTCTCGCGGTGGATGTTGCCCTCGCCTCCGCGCTGTGTAGAGCATGGACGGTTAACAAATGGGCTCAACGGCACTCGGCTGAGTAGCGATGAGTTGGAGGTCCTACCCCGGTGTGGAAGTTCTCCTTATTAAACTGCGCTTTTTCTCACTTTGATTTCTTAAGGTTGATAAAAATCGATGGAATAAGTACAGCATCTCTTTACATCAACCTTCCTTACCACTTCATCTATGCTGTATACTTCCATCTATCCACCCGGGCGCCTGACGAATTTGGCGACCGAGATTATTGCTCCAGGGCTGGATACCAAGCCGCTTTAAACAGCTGAAGCTCTCATCAAATCACAGCGCTGCGTCTAAAAGCATCGCCTCACTTCACCACAAAGCTCAAGCTCTTCAGCGGACTGTGGTCTGTGCCAGCTTTACGACGAAGACCTGGACCATAGATGGAATACAGTACGTGCATTCACCATCTGAAGTAGCTATTGAGCAGGATGAGAGCAACAGTTTGTTGTACGTTGGATTTGGTATCCCTGGAGGCAATCCGTAAACTGTGCCCACCCTTCCAAGCCTCGTGATTGCATACGATAAATATTTCATAGATACCTACTATGTATGTAGGTGAAGCGCGCCCTTCTACTAAACAATACGGACAGAACCTGCCTCACATTATGACTGTGACACTCTCACTAACGATAATACTATTTGGGAAACGGAATGGGGACCTTCCTTTTGCTACCTAGCTAGGCGCCCAAGTGGGTCCACGGGTATTCACTCAATTTCTCCTATAGCTCTTGGCCCGTGAGATGATCGTGTGAAGCAGTAGCCAAAGAAGTCTAGTCATTAGCATCGTGCCTTTTATTTAATCGTCCGTTCCCTTCCCTTCGCGCTTTCGCCTTTAATTTCAGTGCCTCTCAGTCTTTTTCCTTTCATGAAAAATCTTGGTGCAAATGGCTCTCAAAATCATACTTTCTATCCTGATCTTGACAATTCTTGGAGGACTCTCGTGCGCACAACAATCTTACATCATCACCAACGGGGATAGATTGATGCGAAAGCAACCGTATCCGTGTGTTTTCCGACTTATACAGCCTCTGAAGCCGAGTAAAGATCCACCTTGGCTATACGTGAGCCTGAAGCTGGACTCCACCTGGGCTTCTGTTTGCAACGAAGAAGCACTCGGGCGGGCTATCGTCTCCAAATGTGGTGCTTTGAACTTGCCAGTCTTTCCAAGATATGGCCCGGTCAATCGACACAATGCTTGCCGGTTCCGATTCGGCGTAGAGGATGGTAGAAAGGACATCGATCGCTTTACCAGAAAGAATTATTTCCCGCTCTGGGAATGCGTCGTAGACGCGCTCAGTTGCTTCCAAGAGCTGAAGCCGCCAGCGACATGTGGTATGTTTCTTCCTTTTAGATGACCGTCTCTTGAATCTTTGCGCAGGTCTCGGCTCACTCTTTGAGCTCTAGTTCGTGCAAAATTCGCACACGAAAACTGATTGCGAAACCATTATCTTTCGGCGTCATGATGCCTTCTTTCCTGTCGGATGCCCATTCGGTCCGGTCTGCAACGGCGGTGGACACAAGCGAATGAGGCAATTGCATGAGATCCCTTGCTACAGGAGGGAGCAGATCTCAACAGCTCTGGATGACACAAATCGCACTGTGACATTATCCAGGAGAGGGGCGCGCCGCTCCCACTTAACATGACGCTCTGGCCGATAGCGTGCAATAGATGCGCATTGGATTGCAGGCGACGAGGAATAGCCATGCACAGTTAGGGGTGATAAGAAAGACGTGAGCAAGGGTGGTGTTACCGTATTATCTCAGAAAATTCATATTTAACTAGCGACGCCATGGCGTTCTCGGCTAACATTGACAGGGGTGCTTTTCGACGTCCTTACTATATTCTTAGTGAGATTCAGTTTTATCCGCACACACGTAATAAGAAAACTACTTAGATATACTTCTCGCCGTGGCCCCGAAGTATGAATATATATTAGCAGTATTACACCGCTATCTATATAGGCTTAGTGACCACCTACATAGGATTAGTAGACGGGATGGCGGCGCCATGGCGTCGCTAGTTAAATATGAATTTTCTGAGATAATACCAACAGGGGGTGCTAAAATTGATTGGACACCGAGGATTAGCCGTCCCATCTCCAGACAGCAGCACCAAGAGGAATGGCGGGCTATTATAAAGGCTGAATTTCGAGCGAAGATAGCGGAAGTGCTTCAGCGATATGATTTACCAGTAGACAATGGTGGAGACGCTATTGAATTGCCATTACGGTGATATATGGCTCGGTGGATGGTGATGAAGGAGCTGGTGCGGCTAATCCTCGGTGTCCAATCAATTTTAGCACCCCCTGTTGTACGGTAGTGTGAAGGGGACAACCTCGGCAAGGATGTACCCATGTATCTTTAGCTTTGTCAACTCAAACTCACCAAACCTTGGAAGTCATCGTTTTTCAGGCTGGAAATTCACCATGCCACTTTCCTTGGCCATAGTGCCGGCTCTGAACTCATCGTGCCCGTCATAAATGCGTTCAGACACCTGGAATGTTTCAAGGCTTATTTTAAGAGAGCCAACACGAGTCGTCGAGAGAAAAGCACCCGAATATGGTCCCGATAACGCGAAGCATCGATGAAACGTACTCCCAGTGCCTCCGGATCATGGCGTCGAGCTCCACTCATGCCGGCTTCACACAAATCACAGTGCATTAAGATCGAAGTCGATTGCTTCCGGCGGGCCATCTGAGTAACGACGGCCTTTAGGTCACCACCGTGTCGCAAGATATACAAGTGAGGTAAATGTTGATCCTACAGGTACAGTATATTTCAGTCAGCAGCAGCAGCAGCATTGTCTCTTTGTTCTTCAATTTCTTCCGTTAAAATCCTCCTCTCGGACTGTACTGTGTACGGCCCTTGTATACTTTCAGAGTCTTTGGTCGGTCCTACGGATACAATTCTGACATCACCAGAAGTGGATAGTGCATCAAAGGCTTGCTTCTAGTGGCTCGTGGGCGCTGCCTCAAGCCTCTGAATACATGCATTTCTTGAAGAAGTGGTGAGAATTGCTCCTATCATCTTTTCCTGTGCGGTGCGCGCGCTTCCAGTTGCCACGACTTGTAAGATCTTCAGATCTTTCACCTATGAGTGATCTTTCTTTTGAATTCCAGTTCATCTATTTGTGGCAGCCTCTAAGACTGTGTTAACTCTCGCTTCCCCCGTTATACTGCCTGTATCCACTTTACGTCGTTGCAATCTCATGTGAGCAGAAAGATCTCCTTCTGTTGTCCCTGCGCTTGAATCGATATCTGTGCCTACTCCCACGAGGAGAGATATCTCAAGGGGTGAATGCTGGAATAATTCACTTACAGCCAATATTCGACGTCAGATCAATTCGTTCGCGCGGCGTACACAGGAATTTGCAAGGACAACGCTTGTTCCTCTGTTAAGACATTTTTGGATTAAAACATGAAGCTGCTTGGATACCTCGTGTCAATCAGAAGTATCTTACGACGTTTCTAGGAGTACGGGACTCAGCTTTGCGCCAACGAAAGAATCAAGGGAGCAAAGAGACTGTCCGTTCCGCAGAGAGTCAAGAGAGAGGCATCAGGTGATCTCTTCATCATCGTTTCAATCTCTTCTCAGGTGCCTACTTTCAATTGTTGAATGCGTCACGTACGTACTCCGCAACACACTCCTCTCCCCGGAACCACCAGAACTGAAATATTTCCGGAGAGTGGATAACGCTAAGTCTTTCGTGCAGTATCCAACTCCTCCCGAAACAGGCGGAACGGGCAAAATTTGACCAAGGCGTCACAAGGACATCTCTTGTTTACATACGGAAGCCGAACTGATGGACAAGCCTTACAGAATGCTTCATTTAAGCAACACCTACAGCGACACTGAGCATGGCGTGGAGGATCATGAATATGCACATGCGACTCGCTGCGACCCAGCGGGATCACTCATATGACATGCGAGTCGGCGCTGATGGCCGATCGTCCGAAGAGATAATTAAGGAGTGTGGATTTGATATCAATTGATCCTGCGGGTTGGCGTCTCCCGAGCATGGACTGTGCACCAAAACATCAGCTCTCAGCGGACGCGGTCGGGAGTTGGTACGGTGACATCGCGGCAAGCGATCCCGGCTGAGACTTGTCTGTGTCAACCTTCAGAAGCCAGAATCAACTAAATAAGAAATCTCCTCGAGTACATGAGCCTGTCATTGTGATAATTTGCTTCAAAGTGGGCTAACGTCAATTATTGTTGAGTCGTTTGATCGTTCCTATTGTCGTGCTGGGCTCATCCTATTGTCGGCTGCTGTTGTCATTGAGTGGCCAGGTCACGTGGATGTTACCTAGCTTCTTAGCTTTTCAAAATATTCCTCGTCTCCAACCTTCCAACCTCCACACCAACCTCCACCGCATCCATACTCCGCTTCACCCATTCCATCAAATCCATCCTAATCCATCAGCGATCTGGTCACCTCAAACCCCATTGTCATTCTCTCACAGACTTTCGCGTCTAGTCCCTCCCGCTGTTGCGCGCGACGCGTCTTATACTACAGGCCTCGACGACATAGGGCGAACTCGCCGCGACTGCGCAAAGGATCAGAAGCATGACTGACGCAACGGTCGATCAAGGCGCCTCGGTAGACAAGTCAACCGTTGCTGCGACATCGCAGCCGGAGGCAGCCTCTGAGCCTACCAAAGCTCCAACAACTACAACTGAGCCCAAAAGTGAGGGAGGGGAAGATACGGAGCGTGAGTGTACAGTCGAATCGCTTGGCATATGGCCTTCTGATAACGTGTCCCTTCATAGCTGGCCCCGCAGGCTCCGAGGCTGATCGTCCTGATGTCCCTTCCACCGATGCCCAACCTGCTCCGACCGATATGGAGACTACGACGGACAAGGAGGAGGCGGATGGTATGAGATATTCTGCAAGAGTCATTCACTGAACACTACGCAGGGTTGCTAACAGTGTGTAGCTCCTCCCACCGCTGCTGCTGCCGCTGAAGAGGAAGCCCCACAGTCGGTGGCCAACGGCACGCCGGCATCTACAAAGAAGAACCAGAAGCGAAAGTCTTTCTCAGGGGTTCCTGAGCACAAAACCAAGAAGCTGAACAAGAAGAAATCGGTCAAAGACCTCCAGCTTCATCTTGATGTCAAGCCTGGGGAGTACTACTTCGCCCGAATGCGAGGCTACCCGGCATGGCCTTCCATCATTTGCGACGAAAAGATGCTCCCGGAAATTCTCCTCAGAACTCGACCTGTGAGTGCCATGCGAATGAATGGGACATACCGCGAAGACTTTGAGAAGGGTGGCAAAAATGTTGCCGACCGCACCTATCCCATCATGTTTCTGGCTACCAACGAATTGTAAGTGGCTCTCTAATTCACACGGTTACTGCCTTGAATCAAGACCTTTCGGGGGACGGCTCGCTGATTGGATACTGCACAGTGCATGGCATGTCAACACAGCTCTGGAACCACTGGATGTGGAGAAAATCAAGAATGCGACTCCGGAAAAGAAAAGCAAACAGTTGGCGGAAGCGTACGAGATTGCAGCCCAAGGGCACGACCTTCAGTATTTCCAGGACATGCTGGAGGATCACAAAAAAGCGTTGAATGCAGAACTCGAAGATGAAGTCGACGAAGATGAGGTGAAGAAGCCTGCCAAGGAGAAGGGCAAAAGAAAGTCCAAAGCTGAAGTCGATGAAGATGGAGATGTGGTCATGCAGGATGACGGAGATGCGAATGAGGACGGGGACAAAAAGAGCAAGCCCTCGAAAAAGAGGAAAAAGGATGTCGACAGTGAAGGAGAAGCTCTCAAGGTATTTGCAGACGCATGTTTATTTTGTCATTGACTAATGCATACTCTAGCCAGCCAAGACGCCAAAGACGAAGCTGAAAGTCAACGGGCCGAAAACGCCAAACGAGGATTCTGCCAGCAAGCCAAAGGCGAAAGCTGCCAAAGCGAAGAAGAGCGAGTCCAAGGTCAAGGTAGATGCAGACGATGAAGAGAAAGCGCCTGACGGCAAGGCTGAGGAGAAACCTCTGACTGAAACGGAAAAGAAGGAAAGACGACAGAAAGGGGGTAAGACGAAATCACCGACCTTATCGTGGTGGTTGCAATGGTGCTAATTGGCATCTAGTTTTGTTCCTTCGGCACAAGCTTCAGAGAGGATTTCTCATGCGCGACCAAGCGCCGAAGGAGGAGGAGATGACCGCCATGTCCGATATCTTTGACCGTCTTGAGCAATATGCCGACTTGGAGCCAGCCATCATCCGCGCCACGAAAATCAACAAAGTCCTCAAAGGAATCATCAAGCTCAACTCCATTCCCAAGGACGAGGAGCACAAGTTCAAGAAGCGGTCTGCCGACCTCCTCTCGGCTTGGAACAAGGCTCTGGCTAGCGATCCCGAGCCGCCAGCTGAGGGTGAAGCGGCCGAGACGAAGGTCAACGGAGTGTCACATGCTGAAGATGAGGACAAGTCTAAAGATGCAAATGCTGATAGCACTGCGGATGCGGTGAAGAAATCAAGTGGCGATGCAGACGGCGACGCCACCGTGGATGACGCGCAGCCCCAAGAGGCGAGCACCGAAGCTCCGACGGTCATGGACACCAAAGCTGAGGAAGCGGAGGCAACGAAGGCTTGATGATTCGCTGGTGGGCTCTTGCAAGTCACACAATAAAACGTGTGTTGCCACGACGCTTGAGCTATGTAATTTACACAGAAATGGCACCATTTCCTTTGTCTTTTGCGCTGCTAACTCGATGCACACCATACGTCAGCAACAGCTGTCATTTCGCAGCTGATACAAATAAGCTGGGAGAGGCGATGGTGCATGGATTATCACGTTTATCATGTTTCCCGGGACAAGTTTGCGCTGGGCTGAAGTGATTGGACCCTTTCCTTTCTATAGCTGAAAGTACATGCATCCTGGATTGGCTTCTGAGAAGTCTGGAGGATACCTTGGTATCTGCGAGGAGCGGCTGAGTGGGATCAGGTGCAAAAGTTATGGGGATGCTGCTGGCATTGGTGTAGGCTATCGAGTATCAATTAAACACCGAAGCAAACTCGTTGACTGGATGGGGCAGGAGAGAGCCAGATGACGAGGTCAAGAGTGGCTCCTGAAACGAAGGCTTCATTGGGTCTCCGCAAGTATACTAACATCACTTCCTCCTACATTTCAAGGGGAGATCCAATCCTGCCTAGACTTCTGACGTCCATGGTAGTCCGAGCTTGTGCATCTTCACTGCAAGCTGGAATATATAATCGAGACTGCGGTGAGCAACCCGTCAGAAGCTGCTCAGTCATAATCCATCTGACCGGCGCAGGTAGGGCAAGAGCACTCTGTCGTTGAGCTGCACGTACCTTTCGCATTGCGTCTTCGCAATATGAACACTGTCCCCCCAGACATATCTATTCGATGCGGCGCATGTCAGCTTTCCAACGTCTCTACCCGGCCGTACCCTAGGGGAATATTTGCGCGGGACCAAGTTGAGAACGGGTCTTACATTCCATGCCGTCGGACGAGTACTGCGTAGGTGTCGGGATATTCCCGCATTGCACCTTCGAGGCTGCTCGTGAGGTCTTCCTCCCTGAGGCGTATCAAGGAAGCTCGTCAGCGAACTTCGCAAAAGCTCTGAATTCCCGCTCTTCTTCTCCTTCTCCTTCACGCGTGCATTATAGACGCTCGCCGCAAAAAGCGGTTCCAGCACAGAGTCGAACGAAACAAAGCGGTCAAGACCTACTGCGCTGTGTTCTCGATGATAGGTATCCTCAGCCGATCGAAATATCCCAGGCTGCCCTGCTTGCCGCGTCCCTTCTTGATCCCCTTGATCTGTTCCAGCCGCTCGATCTCGAAGCAGGCCTTTGGTCCACCGGCGCGCTCGACGAGTAGCGTGATAAGCACAGCCCACTGTGAGTGCGTGTGTATGCAGCAACCGGCACCGCTGTCGAAAGCGGCAAGAAAAAGAGGCGTGCATGCAGACGGCTTAAGGGCCTGAGGAGGATTCGTCTTAGCAAGCTTCGATAACATCGCTGACTAGAGCAGCAGGACGACAGCCCATGTAATGGTGTGCTGCTAGCAATTGAGGGCCTCGCCATCATACCGTAGGCTTGCGCAGATACTTTCTGGTCGTAAAGTCCATCACGAACATATCCGTAGGCTTCATGAGCTCTTTCTGGACGCCGGAGGGTGCGATGAATATATGCTCATCGCGACGAATGCTCGTTCCGCCGCCGGTGCCGGTGACCTGCGGGCAACATCACCAGCTATTGGCGTCTTCTTTCCCTGCACCACTCCAATCTCTCCCCGCTTGGAGGGACGACGCGGAGATGTGAGGGCTTACCCAACCGAGCGTGTAGAACTTGCGGCATAATTCGCATATCAGATTGGCGGGGTGTTCCGGGTCCGAAGACTGGATCAACTGGTCGTTATTCGAGTGATTGAGGCAGGCCATTGTCACTTGGCTACAATCTGATTCGCTGTTTGATTTAATGACTGTGGTCTTTTGAAATGGTTCCCTTTAGTCCGTTTTCGGAGCTGCTCGCTGGAGGTTACGCGGGGTTCTTGGGGCGCATTTGGGGGCGTGTTGGGGACCGTGCCTCCCGACCCATGGGGGGCAATGACGGGGCATACCGCTGAGGTGCGGGGCAACAAGACCGGGGCGTATCCCCTGAGGTAGGCGTCAGAGCTTACTCAATAGACTTCAGCTCTCATCCGTGATCCATGCGCGCTCTCTGAGATCATTACTCTAAAAGCAGCCACAGCCAACATGGATATCTGTACCCGCGCGTTCTTTGGATCTACGTTCTCGAACAGCCCAAATCCTCGGGTCTCCTGGATAATTGACTTGCGCCACAATGAGTGGACAGGACTGAAGCCTGCCTCTCATTTGTTCATACTATTGATCATCTCAAGGTGCGTTGCTCTGTCCCGATTCAACTCGCTAGAGGGAACAATACCTAGAGCTCTTGTCAGCTGTGAGGAAGAGAAACTGAAGCGGATCTCTTACTCCTCAGATTGCCTACTACGTCCTTGGCTGTGAACAAGTTAGCTACGCAAGTCAATGCAAGCGCTCGGTATTCCCGACCTTTACCAAAGTACACCTCCTCTACTCAGAAAGTTAGATATCGGTCATTGCAAGTGGTGGATTTCATCTCACGTACGTAGCAAGTTTCTCATCTTCAGCTCCATCGCCTCGACCATCTGGCGCAATCGAGGTTAGCAAATGATCCCAATGTAAATCTGATAACTTATCTTTCCTCGGGTACGCCTCATATTATAGGATGACAATACTCACTTTGCCTATGTTGGCTACGTGGCTGCTATCGTTTTCAACCGGCATGTCTTGTTCAACCTGCCTGACCATGTTCCCACTCAAGGACATGTTACCAAGGCTTTCAGAGTCTGTCTCTAGATTCAAGATGACAGTACTGGTAAGCTTGTAATGTGCTGTCCGCGCGCGATCGAGCGACTCGAAAACATGAATGCTGTCCCAGCTGCCGGAATCTTTCGAGGAAGGGTTGACCGCTGCGTATGCGGTGTATCAGTACAGCACAACAGCGTAGACGAAGATATCAAATCACATTTCTTGAGCAGCACACAGCCTGCAAATCCGTCATCCATATCCCAAAAGTATACACTCGATATTCCCCCTTCGTAATATCTGGCCAATATGCTTAGCTGCGTTGCAAAGCATACCAAAGCGTATGTTCAAGGGACGACTAAGGCATCACAACGAATGCTCGCACACTTACAGTTCCCGGTATACGTCGAAAGCTTCGTTCGCTTTCACTTCCATCTTCCGAACTCTTTCACTGGGTATGACGCCTTCGCCATCTTCCAGTGGGGGCTCGAATTCGTTGCTCCATGGACTTCGCCAGCTATCACCGTCCCGATTATAGTCGCAGCAAAGAAAATCACGTCCTGATTTTCTACATTTGCGCACTGCTAACGGTACGTCCACAGCTTCAAGCAGGTCCTCTGTCAGCGCGGGAGCGATGCTGCATATGCGCTCAACATTTTGCGCGGTATCTTTTGGGTTCAAGCGACGGAGAAGATCGCTGCGGCAATTTTAGCATGTATCAAGTAGGTGATAGTGAAGCTTACAGTGCACTATCGAATGGGTCTGAAGAAGCCATAATGGTAGGTAGCACGCGATCAAGGCTCGATGTGTGATGTTTTGTTTACATTTGCATCGCCATTCAAGTTGCGTTTGAAGCTCGATGGTTACCGGCCGATTTTAGTTCAACAAGTACCTGCAGTGGTTTCAAAGTGTCCAAATCCGTAGACGTCAACTAAATTGCAACAGAGAACAGTATGTCCACCAACGAATCTAGTCATACCCAGTCGAGGGCGACCATTCTGCGCCAGTCAGCGTTCAATTTCTGCACAGCCCTTGTAAAGCCTCCGCAGCCGGCCGA
>QQTW01003997.1_pt1 | contig 10998 bp, 10 predicted proteins | sample 1904831 | NCBI WGS metagenome assembly QQTW01 (sample SAMN09435610, study PRJNA476489) | Subsurface metagenome, whole genome shotgun sequencing project.
GCACCGGAGAAATTCTGCACCAACTGCGTAAAAGCGTCGCGAGTTTTAGGATCGGTAAAAAGCTGGTAAGCGTTGGCGTTAAGCCGCACCGGCACGCGGGTTTTGCCCCCGCCGGGCTGCACTTCGATGCGCTGATTCAGGAAACCCGTAAACAACTCCTGCCCGGCCAGCAGAATCCGGTATTCCAACTGGTTGATACCCGCTAATTTATTGGTTGGGTTGGTGATGTCGAGGTTAATCCGGGCGTCGAGGGGTACGTTGCGCGTAAGCAATCCCGTTGCCAGTCGCGGATACTTAGTCGGATTGATGTCTTCTATTTTGCGAAACTGCCGCACGTCGACCCCGGCTAAATACACACTATCGGCCGAGGCAATGGCGTAACGGCAATCGCCCAACGCCTTGGCCTGCGAAATCTGTTTGTTAACGCCACACCCGCTAAACAGCAGCGGCAGGGCCAGCAAGGCTAAAACAAGTACTTTTTTCATGGTGCAAAGCTAATTTGTTTGTCTGATAAACGTCAGACAGGGACCAGCCGATTTGGTTTAATCAAGCCCGTACGTGGGTACAGTGAGCCGCTGTCACCTGCCAAGCCCCGGCCTGATTGGCCCACACGCGGGTGTACCGATAGGAACCGTCAATGGGCTGTTCGGCAATGAATCCCCGTAAATCAACTAATACGGAAACAATGGCGACCGGGGGCAGCAGTTTGATAATTGGCTCATGGGACGATGAATGCGTCAAGCGCATCATACCCGAACGGTGTGCTGCCAAATCATCGGCTTTGGTGTATAGCTGACCATCCGGGCCGGTATAGATAACGCCATCGGCCAATAACGTATTAAGTGTGTCCGCATCGCTGGCTAACTGAGCGTTAGTAAGTTGCTGTTCTGCCTGTTGAATTTGCGCTAACGTGCCCATAGCCTGAGTCTGGTTGATGGTAAAAATCGCTCGGCAAAGATGAACCCGGTTGACTTCACGAGGTAATCGGTTTGAGTTGACAGTTTATCGGAAAATCTTGATGAGGAGTGGCTATAGTAGTGATGCACTTTCGGTGAAGCGCCTGAAATGCATCTGTCTGTGCGTTGGCCGTTACTGTAAATAGCCGAACGACCCTAAGAATGGTTATTATTCTGACGCACTGACTAACCCAATGCGGTCAAGTACACAAACAACCGATGAAGAAAGTAATAGTAGTAGCCGGAGGAACGGGCAATTTGGGGAAACGAATCGTCAACGCTTTACTGAAGAAAGGGGCTGACGTTCGGGTTATTGTTCGGTCAAGCAGTGATGCCGTCACCGTAAAAAAGCTGGAAAGTCTCGGCGCAAAGGTGTTCCGAATAAACACGTCGAACGTAGACGAGGTTGCCGCCGTTTGCCGGGGCGCATCGTGCGTCGTTTCTGCGTTGGCAGGCCTACGGGACGTGGTAATCGACGCCCAAAAGGTGCTGTTAGACGCAGCAATACGGGCCGGTGTTCCCCGCTTCATACCCTCCGATTTTTCATTAGACTTCACGAACCTGAAGGTGGGCGAAAACCGTAACCTGGATCTAAGGCGGGAATTCCACGACTACCTTAATCACTCGTCTATTTCAGCAACAACGATTTTTATTGGCCCCTTCATGGATTTGCTGACCGACCAGATGCCGCTAATTCTGTTCAAACCGAAGTGGGTCCTTTACTGGGGCAACGCCGATCAGCGTATGGATTTCACGACGATGGACGACACCGCAGCCTTCACGGCAAATGTGGCGCTTGACGACAGCGCTCCCCGCTTTCTACGCGTCGCTGGCGACCAAATCAGCCCCCGGCAACTGGCAACGGTCGTGAGCGAGGTGACTGGTACTAAATTCCGATTGTTACGGGCGGGCGGTCTGGGACTACTCAACGTACTCATCCGGGTCGCCCGAACGGTAGCCCCCGGTGAGAAAGACCTTTACCCAGCCTGGCAAGGCATGCAGTACATGCGCGACATGATGGAAGGCCGGGCAAAGCTGGATTCATACGACAATGATCGGTATCAGGATATGCGTTGGACGACGGTGAAGGATTTGCTTTCACTGCATCAGGTAACGCTCAATAACTAACCGGCTTGACGCATTTGCGCTGACTTCGTTATTCGGATCAAAACAGGCAGGAGTTTCAGCTTCTTTTTAACGTCCGCTTAAATCGGGCAAACGAAATAACAGGAACGGGTGGGAACAGATTTTTGCGTCGGCGTAGAGCAAGAATGTGCCGATCATCAGAAACCAGATAGTCTACATTCGCACCAATGGCGCAGTCCACAAACTTATTGTCGTCAGGCCGGGCCGCCGGTGCGGTCGTCGCTAATCAGTCCCCAGCGAAATGACGGTTCGTAACGCAGGTGATTAGGGGCAGCCAGTAACTTCGACCTACCCGCGTTGGTGTTAGGCCTTTCGGGCCGCTGGCGACGAGCCGTGCTGGTCTTTTCGATCTTGAAAAATTGATTATAGGGTAGCTAAAGCTCTAAAAAATCTCGGTCAGAAGCCGGGTGAGTTCGGCATCCGCAATGTCTGACTGTTCTGATTTGTCATAGATGGAGACCAGAAACACCGTTTCCGCAACCACTTTAACGCAGGTAATGACCCGCGCACCTCCACGCTTGCCTTAGCCTTTCGACTTGATACCGAGCCTGATTTTGTAAAAGCCATCCCGCATGGCGACGCACTGAAAAGGGTTTTCTTCGAGAGAGTCTATCAGCGCATTAATCTCCGCTCTTAAGGATGGAAATTTCTTTTTAAGTCGTTTAGCTTCCCGTTCAAAATGCTCGATGGTTTCGACCTGATATATCATAACTCGTTGAGGAATTCACGAGCTGGACGACTTTTCATTTTCCCCTGCTCCACCAGACGCATTTGCCGGACACCTTCCCGGATGTTGGCAATAACCTGCTCATTCGTGTCTTCATCAGGCAGGTCTGCCGTGCCGCCGGGGATGCCGGAACGCCGGGGATGGGGCATTCCGACCGGACTTTCTGACTGGCCGGATTTATCTTCCTGAATTTTTACGAATGACAGTTGATTCATCAATTATTTGAAAAATTTCAATTTTTTGTCCTGAACATCTACGGTGATCGTTGCCATGGCGTTTTTATTTCTACGTCAACAAAAATAACGAAAAAGAAGCGTTCAGAGCAATTCGATGCTGACCATCCTGAGTGGTACTCCTGCCGAACGCGTGCCCTGCTCAATGTAAAAATCCCCAATCCAATCCAGACTTATAAGCCGGGTTCTGTCCTCCGTTTCCGGATGGCTTATCATTTATCTGGGATGCCGGTCACCCGGACACCTCCTTCGACCTACCCGCGTCGGTGTTGGCCCTTGCGGGCCGCTGGCGACGAGCAGCCGCGCGTCCGACGCTTATTTGGTCTTTCAGCCCCTAAGGGTTGCCGTGCCCCGCTGGTCACCCACCGGGCGGTAGGCTCTTACCCCACCGGTTCGCCCTTACCCCGCCGTGGCGGGGCGGTATGTTTTCTGTTGCCCTGTCTGTCGAACGGCCGTTCCCAGCCGTCCGCCTTCCCGTTAGGAAGTAAGGTGCTCTGCGCTGCCCGGACTTTCCTCGCCCGATTGCTCGAACGCGATAAGCCAGCCTGGATTGGTTGGGGAGGGCAAAGGTACGAAATTACTGTAGCCCGGCTACCGTCACGTCGATGCGGCCCCGTACGTTCACAACGGCCAGCAGAGCGGTGGGCGTCAGGTAGACCTGGTCGGGCCGGATTTCGTCAAGGCGCCCGTTGATGGTCACGCCTTTGGCTAACTGGTTGTTTTTGAGCCGTTCCTGCACTAATTTCTGCATGTCGGCAATGTACGAGCCAACCGGAATGGTCAGTTGCTTCTCCAGCGTTCGGGCAAACGTCCCCTGCAAGAGCCAGCTCGCCGAACGTTGCAGCACGTTCTTCGTGTCGAGATCGTAGGTCAGATCTTTGAGCGAGATGGTCTGCGTCTGCGCGTCGTAATACGGACGACCGCGGAGGTAGATGTCGCCGGAGATGGTACCGCGTAGCCCGGCTTTAATAATCAGGTTATCGTTCTGGCCATACAGGTCCATGCTCGTGAGGGTGATGCTGTAGCGGCCATCGCTGAAGGGAAAGGTCTTGCCCACGAACTCCTCAGCCGCTAATCTGGCCGCTTCCGGATAGCTGACTTCGCTGAGCAGCCCAATCTGAAAATCATCCTTCACCTGATTCACCACCGTCAGGTCGGGCAGCGATACCGCCGGGCGAACGTCGGGTTTGGTGCCGGTGGTGGTGAGGGTGAACCCTTCGATGCCAAGGGTAGCGCGGACGGTGCGGCCCTCGAAGCGCAGGGGCGTGATGAGGACCCGCTTCGGCACCACCTGAAGATACGTCCTGTACTTGTCGGAGAGCAAATACGGTTCGCGCAGGGTGTTCCAAACGGTCAGGACGGGCGTTCGGAGGTCGACGTTCCGGCGAATCTGCTGATCGAGGGTTTTGGTGATCGTGCCTAAATTTTTGTCGATCATCCGGCTCACAAAACTCGTTATCGGCACGTTGAACCCCACCACATTAATCGTCGGGCGACGAACCCAGCCGTAACCGTCGGGCTGCGTCTGGGTGTTCACCGACCAGTCGCGGTCGAGGTCGAACTTGGTTTTAAAGCGCAGGTCAATCTCAAACTCGGTCTCTTTGTACTGCGTAAAACCCAGCACGCTCACGCCCGCTTTAACCCAGATCCGCAACGGCACCGTAAACAGAAACAGGCTATCCTGCGCATCGACAATGATGGTGCCCCGCTTCCAGACTTTAGCCATGAACTGGGCCTTATTATTGTCGTCCAGGCTGTTATCCTCATAAATCAGTCCGTTGACCTGCGCGTTGATCTGCCGCTCGACATCGGCCATCGCAATCGAAACGGGAACGTGAACGGTGGACAAAAAGCGATCATTTCGGACTTCCATCGTGGTGGTATTGTAGGCTTCTTTGGGCGCTTTTGGACTCAGGCGGTCGGTCGTCGCAGGCTGGCAGGTAACAAGCAGAAAACTGCTGCCCAGCAATAGTAAGAGGCAACTCCGTATCATGTTGTTCACTACAGGCAAAACCGTTACCCAAAGCATCGCCGGAGATGGTCTCATATCAGCGGTTTACATTTCTGGGTGAAATCTGCTGCTTGATTTCCCGAATCCGGTCGTTGAAGTTCAGGTTCATGAAATCGATGCCCGGCACAAGGGTAGCCTGTAAGTAACCCGTCACGACGTCGTCGTGCGGAATTCGTTTGCCGGTGGCTACGCTGATGTATTTCGAGGTCACCCACAGTACGTTTTTGAGGTGCGTTTTTGCGTCGTCGGTCATGAAGTATTCCGTCACGGTGGTATCTTCATTCACGTAAATCAGCCGCGACATGATGCGTATCCATTCGCTCACCTGGGCGGGACGAACGTAGGCGATCTGGTGCTGGTAAACGACCCAACTGGTTTTCAGTTCGCTGAATAGCTGGCCAGGGCTGAAGTCATACAGCTTGGCAACCTGATCCTCGCGGGCGTTAAAGTAATAGTCGAAGTACTTGGCGTTGTTGAGGTGTTGAAGCGGGTCGCAGTCCTGAAAACGAATGATAGTCCGGGATTCGGTTTCGGTGGGGTAGCTGCGGTTGGGGTCACGTTTGAACATAGCGGGTTGCTGCCGAATCATCACCCGTTGGTCACGGGCGGTCTGGTGAAGTGATGTCCGCGCAAAAATCCGGTTAAATCCGTTCATCCGCGTAATCACCGTCAAGATATTTGCGTTAGTACAACAAAACACGGCTTACTTTCAATTTTGCAACACCATGAAATCCATCCGTTTCCGCTTACCCTTGTTTCTGCTGTTTGTTGCACTGGTTTCGTTTGCGCCAAAAGACAACCCCGACGCGGTTGTTGGCACTTGGCTGAACGGCACCAAAAAAGGCCACGTCCAGATTTATAAACAGGGGGGTACTTTTTTCGGTAAGCTCATCTACCTCACCGAACCCAACGATCCGGCCACGGGCAAACCCAAAACCGACATTAAGAATGCGGATGAGCGAAAGCGAACGCGTCCGCTGCTGAACCTGCCGTTAATGTATAACTTTAAGTACGATGGTGGCAACGTCTGGGCCGACGGCAAGATTTACAACCCGGAAGACGGCAAGGAATACAACTGCAAAATGACGCTGAAAGACCCCAATACGCTCGATGTGCGCGGCTACGTGGGCATCTCCCTACTCGGCAAAACCCAGACCTGGACCCGGATAAAGTAGGGACTGAGGTGGTCGTGATACGGAACCGGTCTCGAAGGGGAACCATCGATTCGGCATGGATATGCTGACGCTGAAACCGAACAGGGACCCGCAACGGCCCAGTGGGCACAAGAGGTCCCTGTCTGAGAGGGATTAACGCCCCAGCCAAATTTCGATGTAACCGGATTTAGCCCTGGCGTCTTTGTAGGCACGGGCAACAAAGCCTTTATCAGCCGTTTTTGATTGCATGTAGAGGGCAATACGTTCTGCCTGAGATTTATCGTCGGCGTTGAAATACCTGACCTCCGGCTCATTGGGGCGTCCCCGATCAACGATGTTGCGGGCACCGACCACCGTGAAACCGGCAGCGGTCAGTTCGTTTTGCAGCGAATCGAAGGCGGTCTTCTCTTTTTTAGTGGCCAGGATGTAGATGCGGGCATTGTCGATAATGGGCGGTTCCAATGGTTGGGCAGCAGCGGCCGGTCTGACCTGCGGTATGGTCGAGATAGTGAGCGGACTCTGCTGCTTTTCCCTGATGTAGCTGTCGACGCCCGCGCTCACGTCGGATTCTTTTATCAACCGGGTGCGTACCAGCATCCGTAACGTCTCCAGACGCTCCTCTGCCGAACTGGATTCCAAGGCTTTGAGCACGAGATCCGACTGGTATTTTCGTTCCGCCAGCTCAACGTCCCATTTACCTTTGACAACGCCCCCAACGACGGTGCCCAGAATGGCAAACAGTCCGGACAACAGCAGTGCGATAAGGGTCGAGTTTTTTTCCTGCATGACTTCTCAGCGTGTTTATCATTCCGTGGTTAACCGGCCAAAACGCCGACCAAAACCTCATTTGCCGTACTCAAATCGTATTTACGGGCCATGTCGTTATCGTGGTCTCTTCCGTTAACGCAACGCCTTGCTCCAATGTAATCCGTTTTTGACTCGTTGATGAAGTCAGTGATCTTACGACCGGTGAAGCTGCCCGTTTTGAAACCATGCACCAGAATAAACAGGGCCGTATCTGGGTTCAGGGCCAAATCCGGATTCGACACCAGATCCACGCCTAAAATCCGCGCGTATAGGAGTGTGATAATCCGGTTTGTTAAGGACGTGGCAGGGCGGAGTTTAGCCAGGCGCTGATGAATCGCTTTCCGTTATCGTAGAGGACACCGCGAATAATCGTTTTTAATGCTGTTTCGTCAACCTCGCCCCGGTTGGTGCGCTTCAGCAGGGGCACCCCGCCGTTCTCCCGCCGATACCGCTCTTCGGCCACCGGCAGCCAGCGAAACAGAACCGTCTCGAGGTTCGAGATTTTGCTGGCGTCCCGGCAGTTGATGAGCGGATTGATCAGACCGTCGAAATCGCTGCCAATCGTTACGTGCTTCCACGGATCTTTACCCGTTCGGATGCGGCCCGCCGACACCACGTGGAGGATGTTGAAGCACAAGGACAGCGGATGCCGCTCCTCGCGGGTGGGGGCAAAAAACGACTCTGCCCCGTCCATCGTATCCGCCGATAGGTTTTTGAACAGGGTGGGAAAGAAATGACGGAACTCCTCGGCTGACATAAACTCTTCCTTCTCGCCCCTGCTGAGGGCATCCTGCCAGCCCAGAATCCGCACGTCTAAACTAATGCCGATCAGCCCGTCGCTTTCGAGGATTTCTTCGATGTCCTCATCCATCAGGTTAATCGTCCACGGATTGTAGGTAAAGTTGTTGTTGAGCGCTCCCCACTCACCAGCCAATCGTCGGCTGGTAGTTAGTTTAACAACGGGCGTGTTGCTGGCCTTCAGCCGCACGATTTTTGCGTTTTCGAGTGCCTCCTTCCACTCCTCAATCGAATAGCCGGTAACGCCCATGTGACTGGCAATGATCGGTGCAGTGTAGCCTTTGAGTTTTCGGTGCGCGTAGAAATCAAGGCGGGATTTGAGACCCATGTGCTTGATGTCGATCAGCACGGGGGCCTCATCGTCTCCTACCTTCAGCGTATGTGCCTTGTCAATCAGGCGTTTGCCCAGCACAGTCAGCCCGTCGCCGATGGGAAAGATCGCTTCGTCCTTCAGCATTTTCATTCCGTAGGCGTGCGTGGCGAGGAGTTGTTCGGGAACGTGGGACAGATGGGTGAGCACGATGGAAAACAAATCCATGTCTTCCGCCCACATTGCCCGTTGCAGGTGTTCGAGACTGAGGGCGGGTTCCAGCGCGGGATTCATTCGGAAGTCCGTCGACAGTGCGTCGTTGTCCGTGGGTTTACTGACCAGCATCGTATCCGGCTTGCCGGGTTGACCAATCAGCGTTCGGCACAGGCTGTGCCCGCCTTCCATGCCCAGGGCCACGTACGCATTGCCGTTTGGATGGGCTAAAGCCGAGGGGTTTTTGCGGGTCAGGATGGTTAGTTGCTTGTCGTTGTTGAGCCGCTTGTACTGGTTCAGTTCGCGGATAAACAACTGGTAGTAGGAGATCTGGCCGTTCCTGATTTTGTCGAAAATGGTCTGATCGACGGGGTTGGTGAAAAAGCGGGAGGTCAGCAGTTTCCCGAACAAGCCTTCTTTTTCGGAGAACATCCGTTCGATGGGCGCGATGTTGGCGACTCCCAGCGACAGACGACCCGCCTTAAGCTGGTCGAAGCTGGCCTGACTCCCCAGAATATGCAGAAACTCTTCGTCCAGCACGTCCGTAATCGGGTTCCTGAAGTCGATTGGTTTAAGCAGTGACTGAACGTTCCGGGTTGACGGGTAACCCGTTTCAAATTTGGTGATGAATTGTTTGAAGACCGGGTGAAAGTGAAAATCAAAGTACGGGTTCTGAACAGCAGCCATAGCGGTAGTGGTGAAGATGGGTGGATTAGTATTGATTGAAGTATTCCCGCAGCAGGGCATCGGTCCCCACCTCACCGCCGAAACCGGCCACCTCGACCGCTTTCGCCCGTGGGCTAGTCGTGAACGCCTGGAGAGCCAAATGTCCTCTCGGCGTCAGCGTGGCGGTGGCTGTCAGGCTTTCCGTTGGTCCCGGCTTGATCTTCCGGCGCAGAATATTCCAGACGAAGTGAGCGGCTTCCGCCAAGCCCAAATCTTTGGACTCGCCATCCGGGACGCCCTCGTACGCATTTTTGAGCGCATCGACATCCGGCAATTCAATGGCTAATAGTTTTTCGATGTCCACTATACCCGCTCCGTACAAACCCGTGTTCCAGCCCTGCGGCTTCCGCGCCGACTCGGTGAGGCAGTGCCGGAACGCTTCGACGATCTGCCACGGATACCGGTATCGGCTGAGGTCATCTAAGTGTTTTGCTTTCCAGAGCATAGCCGCCGACGCCACATGCGGTGTTGCGTAGCTGGTGCCGTTGCCGTACGTCATGATCTCGTTGCCCTGCTTGTCGATAAACGGCACGTAGACGCTTTCGCCGGGGGCGGCAATGTCCACCGCCGGTCCGTTGCTGCTTCCTTTCCAGGGTTTGTCATCCGGGTTGACGGCCGCTACGGCAATCGTACCCGGATAGATGGCGGGCGCGACGACGAGTTCAACGTCGTTACCGGCCGCGCAGACCCAGATTACGCCGTTTTCGTAGGCTTCGCGGGCAATGGCGGCATACATGGCTCGCGGGTACGTACCCATACACATGAACATCACATCGGCCTGACTGCGGATGGCGTAGCCGACGGCGTCAACCATCTGTTTGCCGCGCCCCAGCAGAATCACGGACTTGGCGATGCGGTACGGAATCAGCCGGGTCGGTATGGTACCGCCAAAATTCAGCAGGCCACCGTTCCCGTCGAGTTGCTGCGGGTCGAGGGACAGCGAACCGCCCACGGCTAAACTGGCCGTTCGGGTGCCGTGGCCGGGATGCTTCAGCAGCAGCCGGTCCATCAGGTCACGCGCATCGGTATCCTCGTCAATGAAGTCGAAATCTTTGTCGGTGTCGATGCCTGCAAACACTTTGGAGTGTACCGAATAGCCGGTGTCAAGCTGGACAAGCCGCAGGGAAGGCAGGTTTTCCCGGATCGTAGGCCACGGGCCGCCGTTTCGGGTGCTGTCCTGGGGGCAGTTTACGGCCCGCCAGTTCCACCAGCGGTAATAGTTGGCCGGTGCGCCCGGCGGGGTTTGCACCCACTGAGACGTGCCGAATTTCTTTAGAAACTCGGCCTCGTTCCACCGCGCGGAACCGTCGGTATAAATCACGTCAGATTCGAGCGGACCCGGTTTGCCCTCCGCACTTACATCGGCTACGCCGATGTCGGTGAGTGCTTCCAGATCGGGTCGGCACGTTTCCACGTGCGGCAGACTTTCGATGAAAGCGGCTAATTCCCAGGGGCTCCGGTTTGAGCGCACGGCCACGTACCGCATCCGCCGGATGATTGGATCGAACGATTGGGGAATCAACGGCGTATCGTCGATCAGGCCTTCGATCATGACCGCAGCTTTCGCTTCCCAGTCGTGCCGGAGCGTCTGTTGAGCCGACAGCAGCACCTCAAAGTACTGCACCCCGCCGGTCGACTCGTTCGGTTTGGTTGTAGTCGTGTTGGTTGCAGTTGCGGCTGCCGACACGACGGCCGGGTTGAGGGCGACGGCACCGGGTTGTAGGTTCATAATCGTAAGGGGAGAGGTTTGTGCGTCGATGAGCTGACGACGAATCGCCTGCATACTATCGGGAACGGGCAGGTTATTGAACGCTTCAACGATGCAGCTCACGCGCACGCCTTCGTTACCGATCCAGTCGATGAGTTCGTCGGCGTCACCGGGCTGAGAAAGGGTTCCGTCCTTCCGTAGCCAGTTGC
>QQTW01003998.1_pt1 | contig 10997 bp, 13 predicted proteins | sample 1904831 | NCBI WGS metagenome assembly QQTW01 (sample SAMN09435610, study PRJNA476489) | Subsurface metagenome, whole genome shotgun sequencing project.
TCGGCCTACGCCGCAAGGGTCGCCGCAAATAATCCGTGCTGCTGAGCCTCAAAATCCTTTCGTTAAAGCTAGGGAGCCAAAGATCTCCAAAACTTCCACCAGTGACAGAGGGCACAAGGGTAAGAAGAAGAACCAGGGCACGGAGAAACAGACTTCCTCTCAAATGACAGACACAAAGACTGTTGGATCTCTACCCCAGCCACCTGTTCCTCTTGGCCAAGAGCCATCGGTTATGGAGAGTGTCTTATCTGCCACCGAAGTTGCCGGGGTTACTGGCAAAGCTGCGATAGACCACAATATGAACTCCAACAAGCGTAAGGCGGATTCTTTGTCTGTATCCCCGTCGACGCCGGAGCTGCCTGTTCGAAATCGCTTTCTATGGTCTATACCAGCTTTCCAACCCCCGAAAGATGACGCAAATGGACCGCTGTCACCCACCTCTACCGCTAAGCCTGCTGAAAGCACTAGTCTCGTCGAATCATTAACCCAGACAGCCTCTCCCGAGCTGGAAAAACGCAAACCTCGAAAGACGTGGACCTGTAAAATGTACGCGGACCTCGCTCAGCAGCACGGATTATTTGCGGCGACCCTTGCGGCGTAGGCCGATCCAGTGGTAAAGACTTTCTCACTGGTGTCGCAGATGTTGCAGTCGTCCCGGGATCCGCCGAGCCGCTGGAAAAGAAGTCCACAGATTGGTGAGGACGTACAGAAGAAGCAGCTGATACCGGCGTCGGATAAGCTCGTTTTGTAGCAGAGCTGGTTGGATCTTCAATGTGGCACGAAGACCGCCGAGCTGGAGTGAAGGGTTTCGAATCGCATGATGCCGATGACATGGCTACTTGCGTGTGAGGAAACGATGCAGGTATGTTTGCCCTATTCGTAGCTCCATGTGGAGCAGATCTCGCCCTCACAGCGGCTGGCTCGACCGAAGACTTGTCAGGTGGGACGTCAGCAGATTTAGCTCGTTCGATACTTGTGTTCCCATGTGGAGATTCCAAGACTGGCGGCGGAACTTCATTCTGGCTTGGTCCATCGCCTTCAAGATCTACATGTCGTGGTATGCTGTGCAAGAGCCTGCGCCGTTTACGTCTCCGTCGTGGTGTGGAGAAGATAAACTGAATCTCGTCATCTTCTTCTTCCGATACGATAGTGATTGTATCTTGCGAGGCCATTTAGGAGCAGAGTAGGAAAGATAGCCAGGGTTGAGATTTGATCGAAACAATAAGCACTTCGAGCGCTCAGGTGCTCACTAGCTCACATACCAACACTTTAGTCAAGAAACGGGAGGCAATTGTGGGTATTCAGACACGTTACCAAAAAGATTTGAGATGGCTTGCTAGACTACCAAGCAGCTTTCCGTATCGATGAAAGAGAAACGGGCTCACTGTCAAGCACCTGCGTTGAAGATCTTGGGGACCCGACGAGCATACCCTAAGCGGTTTGGTTGAACATATCAGCGGAGCACAAGTCTGAGAGCTCTAGAGCAATGGCTGCACAAACTGCTCGTGAGATTCACCAAAGAACTTCGTTAGTAAGTAGTGAACACACCTGTCTTACATTCGATAGAACGATCCGGATTGTCCAAGTCAACAAATATCTCATGATGCAAGCACGATATTGTTATAAGGTCTGGGCATCTCTATAAGCGGTTCCGTTGCTCGACCATATATTCACATGCCAATCCTTTTCACCATTATTCGCTTTAGTGACATCTTGGTCTTATGGGAGAGAGCATGCGCCCATAATCGGGCGTCAAGGATCGAGAGCGATTTTCCTTACCACCAAAAGCCCCATTCAAAGATTGCACTCTCCACCTGTTGCTTACTGACCAACGTCCATAGCTGTCATCCTTGATGATGCCGTTGGCGCTCCATCGCGATGTCTTGCTAACATAAACGACAAGACATCTGTACTGGGTGCACCGAACGAGAGGCTTACGAAGGGTACAGAAGAACCCCACTGGTGATTCTCCTTGACCTTTGGATGTCGATTGGAGCCCCGGTTCAGCGTCCACGAAATTCGCTATTTTTCTTCCAAAGAAATCTTGTAGGAGGAAGCCCAGGGTGAGAACTGGACTCAACATTGAAGACGACATTCTTCAAGAGAAGCAACACGCTCTATGGCTTCCAAGACCTGATCAAGAGCCCAAGGGTGAGTGAACATCCTGGCAATCATCTGATGTTGGTTGTTGCATATTCGTTCCTTGTCTGCTGCTGCTGTCGACCGGGGATGTGCCTCTTGTCCGCCGGGCAAATGCGTCTGGCTTCATTCTGACCATCTACCACACACGTCTGAATTCCGGATACAAACCATGTTTTCCACAGCTTCGTTGCTGTGATTTTCCTCTGCTGCCTGGCTGTCGTGGCCGAACTTACAAATAAATCTGCTGTGTCCTGGAAAGCGATGACTGAAACTGCAGATACTGCTCTAAGGAATCGTATCAGTTCTGATACAGACATGAGCGAGCGAGATATAGTGGTCTTAGACCTGCCTGAAGATTTACAACCACATGGTCCATGCGCCACGACTCTGCCCATTGCGAATGCGAATCCCATCTGTCTCCATGCACAAACATCTTCGCCTCAAACCACCGAGACGGCTCCGTCACACAGGAACCTATCTGGCGCCAATCCCTCCACTTTACATCGAACACGTCCCCAGCGCCAGGCCGCAGTCAAAGCTCGCTCAACCCTATCAACAGCCTACGAACCCTTGATCATCCACGCCGCCCACTCCGAATGCAGTTCCTCCGATGCCCAAGCCACCGACGAAGCCGGCGACGTTGTCGTGCAGAAGAGTGGCATGCTCGTGATTGACGACATGCTACCGCGTGTCGACGAGAGCGAGGGTGACAGTGACGGGTACGAAAGCACTGGGGCGGGGGATAGGAAGAGGCCGAGGGTTGCGATGAAGAGGAAGAAAAGTTGCAAGGCGAACGGAAGAGCGACGGGGAGGACAAACAAGGCACTTAGATTGGATGGTGAGGATCGCAAGTTGATTGCTAGGGCTGCGCTGGGTGTGTTGGGTGAGAAAGAGAGTAAGAGGGTTGTGAAGAAAAAAGGTGGGAAAGAGGGAATCTTGACCGGGCTGAAAAGGCTTGAGGCAGAGAAGTTGGTGAGCTTCATCGAAGAAAATGTGGAGTGGGAGCTTGCTGCTCTGAGTATCTCAGAGGTGAGAAAATCAAACACAGGTGAAAACGATCGGCTAGGGCAGGCACAACCACATCCAGATCAAGCGCGAACTGTCAGAGACGGAAACATCCTGACTGGAGAAAGCTTGAAACATCATTGGAAGAGCACACTGAGCACTTATATTGTCAATATGTACCAAAATTGAAAATCGAGGACACCGAGCTATGCATCGCTAAAGCAAGGGGTATGAACGACCAGACAGCTAAAGAGTTGCATCTCCATCCCCTCCATCATAATCTTCTCCACCGTCGTCATCTCCGTTGTCGAAGTAGTGCTCCGCATTGTAATCGCCCCCCATAGCATCCTCATCGTCTTCGAAGCTGTCATCTCTTTCTTCCTCCTCAGGTGGTTCGTCGTCCTCAGCAGCTTGCTCGGGATCGTCGTCCTCTTCACCATCCTCCAGCCTCTCAAGTGCATCTATTCTGCGCTTCTTGTCTTGGTCGTCAGGATCCTGAGAAACCTCTCGGTCAAACTGTTTGAGTAAATTATGTCGCTTGGTTGCTGGAGTAAAGAGTTTCTTCTTCTTCACCGCTTCGTTGATGCCATTTTGAGTTGCATGGTCGGGGTCAAGGACGGACCAGAGCTCCTCAGGGAAGTATTCGAGGACTGCAGTGAACCAACAATCAGTACTATATTTCTGAGAGCGAAAGGGAGTTGCGTGTACCGTATGGTCTTGTATCCAATTTCGGAAGCCTCCGCCTTTTCTTCCTATACTTCATACTGTACGTCGGCATGCCCTCAAACGGATCAAACACTGATGCAGAAGCGCCGGGCTTGCCAATCCTGACATTGTCGCCTAACACCGCGTACAAAGGACCTTCATGCATTCGTTCTCGAAACGATCGATAATGCCCGATTTCGATGCGCTCGGAAGCAGTAAGCGGTTTGGGTGGAGGAGGATCATATTTCTAAGCTGGCAATCAGCTCATGAAGTTGGCCGAACAGTCATCCCGGTGAAGCTTGACAGCTACTCGTCGGCGCAATGAGTGCAATGCGGCATGGTGTAGGTCTCGGAGACCAAGCTTGCCAGATGCTGTCCATTCCTTGACAAACGAACAAGCAACTCACGGGAAAAAGTGCAGTTGGCGTTGTGTCGATTTGAAGCTCGGGGTCGAAGGGGAGGTCTCCGAGTGACCCCCCACCTCTTCCACGCCCTCTGCCTCGCCCTCTCCCTCGTCCTCGTGACATAGTATAGCAGAGCTATGTAGTTTGTGCTATCGTACAATCCTGGATATGTTCAATTGTATCATGCCGGCCATAGTCGATCCCAGCATGAAGATATTTTTATTCGTGTCTGAAGATATTCAATCATGCGCAAGCCAACATATTGAATATAGCTTCCAGTCATAAACTTTCTCAATAGTTTGGTGGGGCACGACTCACCGCCTTTGGGCAATACTTTTAGCTTCAGCATTGTGGTTTCTGCAATAACGTATTACCTGTCTGCCTAAGGTAGCTATACGTCGTCAAATCGAATATAGCCTGGGAGACTATCTTCAGCGCCTTTACATCTTTCAGTCATGATCAGAGTTTACAATCTGGCCTGGCGAATATGACAACTCTGACTCTGCTACCTGACTTGCAGCAGCACCTCTCTGAAGTCACACAGAAACCAACGTTGCCTTTGAACCAGCAGCTGCTTGAACATGTCGAGGCAGACCTGACAGGCGAGTCAACTTTGTCCTAGCACGAGGCCTGCATTCCAACAACAAATACTTTGAGTACTAGACCTAACCCTTTCCAAAGAAAACACAGATCGAGCCTCAATAACCGCATTGGTTAATGAGCTTGCCGCAATCCTTCCGATTCTTCAGCAGGAGCCCACACCAGTTGTTAAGCTTATTAGTGCCGCCATCAAGCCAAATACATTCACGTTCAATGATGTCTTGTCTATCCGGCCCTCGGTCGATTTCATAGCCGGCCTCACCACCCCGGTCGCAGTTATCAACCTTGTTACGCTTGAGCTACTAGCAAAAGCGGCATCTACTACAAGTGATGCAGCAATTGTTGCTGGTCAGCCTGGCGTGGTACTGGCTTTAGTTCGCTTATGGTTGTGTACAACAGAAACCGGAGTGGCGCAGAATGCACTTGAGGTACTGTGGAGCCTTCTGGAGGTAGACTATAAGAGTCAGTATGCGGAGCCAGGTATCGAAGTTGAAAATGGCGGCAATAGTAATATAGCGCACGGTGACGGCCAAGGACTGGTATGGAGAAGGCTGTTTGGCGACCGGGATATATACGAACAACTGTTCTCAGTTTGCAGTCTTCGAACGGCAGGCCAGCCTGATCAACCCAGCAAGAGGCACAAGACCGTGGCTCAAGCTCGCTTGATGGACCTCATACCGAGGGTTGCCAGACTCGACTGGGATACTGTTTCAGCCTCTCGCTTTCCAGACGTTGAATCGAAATATGGAGTAAAAGAGGGAGGCCTTCTGAAGTTCGCAGCTTTCCACATGGTGGACGTAGCTGATGACATCCTGATGCATGTAACACTAATTGACTTTTTCACAGAGTTGTTGGGTCTATTCTCTACTGCCCAGTTGCGCGTATCTGAATCTGCAAACGATCTACGTCCGTTGCGGGCCGGTTCGCCTTCTCTTGACTTCCTTATAAAACACGGCCTACATCAACGGACAGCATCTTACTACTTGGAGCCCGATAGGCACGATGCAATAGAAGTCACTTATATCAATAGTAAAGCAGGAAATTACCTAGCTGTTTATGCAACCTGCTATCCTAATCACCTTCTCAACTCCTCTCCACCAAATGCGGAGTCCATCCTGGCACGCCTCTCACGTGCTCTAAACATATCATCCAGTCAGTGGACACGCAACACTGATCTTCAGCATCATCTCCACGTGCTGGCATCTCTGCCACGGGTTACTCTTATACCATTCCCTAATAATGCAAACAATCCACTGCTCCAGATTCCCCTCAAACCAGCGAACTCGGTCGGTCTCCGTACAATGGCTACAATCTTCCACGGCCCGGAGGAGCCATCACCAGGTGCAGCAGATAGCGATGCCGACTTAACGTCAAGACGAAGTGAAGCCGCAGCAGCACGTCTTCTCTACTTCTGCTACCTCCAACTGCATCCATACTTCTGGGTTCAGCTGGTGGAGACAGCAGAGATAATTGCTCTGAAAGAGAACGCCCTGGCGGCCATAGCTCTGATGAGTGCCATCATCACTGCCAACTGGGAAACACTGCCGAGAGACCAAATAAGCACAACTACGTCTGGAGATCAGCCTACTCAGGCAACAAATCGCTTCTTCTTACCAACCGAGCAGCAGGTTACTGAGATGATAGGCCTACCGAACAACCGGCTGGCTCCATCCGGCATCCTTACAGTGCTTAAGTCACCAGCAGTCGACTCCATCCTCCCATATCTCCTCAGGCCCGCCCAAACATTCAGCAATCTCGTCGGTGGACGGGGTGATGCCGAAAGCGCTGCTTACAAGATTGCGGTTGCAAAGTATGACCTATTAAAGTGTTTCCATGATCGACTCAGTCTAGAAGGCGTGGATGGGTTCCAAGACGTGTCGACTGCAATTAGACGTCGGCTTGCCGAGGGGCCCATGAGCAGGGACAGCGAGGTTGGAGGGAGGATCGGGACTTTGGAACTCTGAGAGGAGCTTAAAATGGAGGCGCGGCGTCAGATCTACCGGCGGTGGTCGGAGTTTATTCGAAGTAATTGCAGCCTAGTTCGAGCAGCGGTCTTGATGTAGCAGGACTTTTGTCCAATAGCATTCTGATTGTGAGCTCTACGTAGGAATAAAATCTAGACATCTATCAAAGCACATTATTTACTTATGTACAGTATTAGGTGGTTTTCGGGTTGCATGGTCTCTGACATAAGTTTTGTAAATGAAATGGGATTGGTAGGGTCCACTCCGTATTTGATAGACGACCTGTGAACCACCACACCTCTACCCTCCAATCCGTCCACACCTCCACACCTCCACACCTCCAAGGCACTTTATTGGTGAGCACGTCTGTGCCTGATATCTCGGCTACAGCTCTCGACTGCCTTCATATACAACTTCCAGCTATGGCTGACATACCTCCAAACCCGCTGCTCTCCACCCACAAAGCTTCAGATTCAGGCCTCCAAGTTCTACTTCACCCTCTCGTACTTCTCACAATATCAGATCACATCACTCGCCACACATTACGCCAGCAAAAAGGACCAATAGTCGGTGCACTGCTCGGTCAACAGAATGGGCGCGAAATCAGCCTCGAACACGCCTTTGATTGCAAACTCGTCCTGAACCAAAATGAAGAAGTGTTGATGGACCAGAGCTGGTTCGAAGACCGACTACAACAATTCAAAGACGTGCACAAGTTCCCTGCTCTCGAGCTCGTCGGCTGGTTCACCATCGCCCCAACCTCCGGTCCTCAACCCGAACATCTGCCCATCCACCAACAGATCCTACATACATACAACGAGTCTGCCGTCCTCCTCGCATTTCATCCATCCGTCGTTGCCGAAGGAGGAACGACGGGTGGAAAGCTTCCTCTTACCATTTACGAGAGCGTGTACGAAGGGGACAGTGCGGCAGGACAGACGGCCGGCGATGAAGACAAGACGATGCAGATTGAGGGACAGGAAGTACCTCTGAAGTTACGGTTCAGGGAGTTGCCGTATTCTGTTGAGACAGGCGAGGCGGAGATGATTAGTGTGGATTTTGTGGCGAGAGGTGGAGGTAATGCTACGGCTGTTGATGGGACCAGAAAGAAGGCTATGAACGGTCAGGCGTCGCAGGCACCGGTGGGGATGGAAGGTTCGGATAAGAATGGAGTCAGTGGCGTTGACTCCTCCCTGCTGTCGCCTGAGGACGAAGAACGTACGTTGTGCATGCCCTCTGCCACTTCCATAACGGTGAATGGGTCCTGTACTGACATCTAATCCAGTTATCGCCTCCCTAACCGCCCGCTCCAACGCCGTCAAAATGCTCCACTCGCGCATCCAACTCCTAAGATCCTACCTCTCCAACCTCCCACCCTCGTACCTCACAACTCCCGCCTCGACCTCCGATCCCTCCTCAGAATCATCCCCCACCAACCAACAAGAGCCATCCAACCAATCAACCTCCCCAACCCCCACACCCACAGCTACAACTACCACCGCCCCTTCCGAAACCACCGAACCAACCCAGAAGCCCCACAATTCTCAACTCTCACACCCCCTCCTTCGCTCAACCCAAGCCCTAATCAACCGCCTTCCCCTGCTCCTGCCTCCCGACCGCGCCAGCTTCAGCCAAGAAATATTAGCCGAAAAGGCGGACGTCAGTTTCGTCGCGCTGCTAGGCAGTCTGAGCAAGAGCGTCAAGGACGCGAGGGAGATGGGGAGAAAGTTCGCTGTTGTGGAGAATGGGAGGGCGATGGCGGGGAAGAGAGGGGCGGTGGGAATGGGTGCGGGGGAGGACGGGTTCCCGGCGGAGTGGTTGAGGGGTGGGGAGGAGGGTAGGGCTATGGGGGTTTGGTGACGAGGGTGTTCTGTGGAGAAGGGAGTTTGGAGAGGGGGCGGGTTGCATTTAGCGAAGATTTCGCATAGTCGTGGCGCTTGGCTTGGTGCTTACGGTTAGATGGGAGATTCTGAAGACTTGCGCTTAGAGACTCGTGCATCGAGCTTAAGAGATGTTGTGCATGAATTCTTCGCGCAATGTAACTAACTGTACAGGAAGGAGTCAAAGATGTCTAGTTGTACACGTGCCAAGTGCGCGGCGATGCCTCTGGACCTCAGAACCGAGTTGACAGACAGCATTGATCGGAACGTAGCGGAGCGGAGCGGAGCTGGGGGACAGGTAAATGGAGGTCTGGCAGACCAGCAGGATCCTTGTCGGCTCGGAAGCACAACACCGCACAGCACAGCACAACCATAGCACATCTTATCCTCTTCCAAGCCGCCCCGTGTGTCTGTAGCGAGTCCTGTATATCCCAAACAAGCCCGTCACAATCGAACTCCACGCACGAGGGACAACGACCCTAGCTTATCTCCCACCACGACTCCGCCACGAATCCTCGCGCCAGCTTCCTCCTCCTCCTCCCCCACGACCACCATACCCATACCCACCACCATTATACCCTCTATCCGCACCATACCCCCTATCCCCACCACCACCACCTCCCCCGCGTCCCCTATACCCACCCCTATACCCACCCCCAAACTCCGGCCCCCGATCCACAAACCTCCCATCCTCAAAACTATACCTCCTCATCTCATCACCCACCCTCGCCTCGCCTCCACGCAAGCGTCCAAAAGCATCGAGCCGCCTATCAACCAGCTCCTTTGCCTGCGGCAAGAAGTATAACTTTGGTTTAGCGCTGGTGCTGCGGAAGAGGTCGTCTAGCGCGCCGAAACCGATGTTCGTCGTGCTCGGTTTAGCGGGTGCGGTTTGAGAGGTGGTGGTGTCGGATGGTTTGCGGTTGTGGCCTGAGTCGATCCGCGGACCGGAGGGGGCGCCTTGGACGCCTTTTCCAGCGGTGTCCGCGGAGGGAAGCAAGGTGGTGTTGTGTGCGGGTCTTCTAGTGGCCGACGAGCCGAGTTCTTGGAAGACGGCTTGGACGGCGGCGTCGGCGGCATTGTGCTCGTAGACGACTTCCCACCTCTTAGCGGGCGCGCCGCGACCGGTGGTGGACGCGTTTGTTTCGACATCGATCCAATCCCGGACCTTATCTTCCGGGACGAAATCCACCCACAAGGCTTTCCTCGTGCGTTCATCGGGCCAGACGCGATTGTGCAGCGCGGACCGCACGCGCGATGCGCAGGCTATGCTGGCGAAGTTGACGAGGCAGTGCGTGCGGATGGGGTCGAGGTAGAAGTCCGTGATGATGTCTGGGGACAGGACTGAAGAACCTCCAACAACTGTTCAAGCAGACACAGAAGGACCATCTATCGCGCAACCTACTCTCGTGAGCGATGCGCCAATGCCTGACGCACCTATCAACCCTACCGATGTTCCACCACCATTGGCGACAGCTCGAGAGGCTGAAAGCCCACCATCACCATCAAAGCCCGTCACTGAAACAAAAGAGGAAGAGATGGATGATACACGCAAGAGAAAGCGTCGCAGCCAGAGTCCCCCACCTTCGTCCTTCGAGGTCGCGCAAAAGCGGGCAAGGCAGGAAGATGGTAGCCCGCTGGTCATCCTACCAGAAGATATACCACCACAGACAAGCTCTGCGAAAGAGAACCCTACAGAGGAAGGTCCTGTGGTAGACATGGATAAATCTCCTCCGCCGACAGAACAAGTGCAGACGAACGGCTACATGTCTGCTGCGGAGGCGGTTGAGCCGAGCAGAACCACCAACGAATCCAACGAGGAACCTGAACCTGCCAAGCCTGTTGAGGATTCAAGACTTAGCGAAACACAGAGACCGAACGAACCTGAGCAAAATCTCACAGAGAAGAATGACGATCCCACGAGGAAGAACGACGACTCCACAGAGAAGACCTCAGATCCCACAATCCAGGATCCCATCGCATCACCACACAAACCCTCCTCATCCGACACCCGCTTCAAAAACCTCTTCGCCGCCCCTTCAAAACGCTCCCCATCACCCCACCAGCGCCAATCCGCCCTCGACGAATCCGACCGCCCCGTCCGCCCGGCCCTCCACCCCGCCACAACAGCCCTCTACATCCGTGACTTCATGCGACCCCTCCACCCGGGCAATCTCAAATCCCACCTCCTCACCCTCGCCACCCCGCCACACTCGTCCCCGACCCCAGACATCATCACGGACTTCTACCTCGACCCCATCCGCACGCACTGCCTCGTCAACTTCGCCAGCATAGCCTGC
>QQTW01003999.1_pt1 | contig 10997 bp, 9 predicted proteins | sample 1904831 | NCBI WGS metagenome assembly QQTW01 (sample SAMN09435610, study PRJNA476489) | Subsurface metagenome, whole genome shotgun sequencing project.
GCAACCTAGGTAAACAGAGTTCCTATCCTTCCAGAAAATGCATTGTGGAATGTTATCCATCACAAGCTGTAGCATTTGCTGTGACTCCCGCAGTGCCTCCTCCGTCCGCTTGTGCTCGGCAATCTCGCTTTGTAATTGCTCGTTGGCACTCCTTAATTCAGTTGTACGCTCCTCTACTCTGATTTCTAATTCATCATGAGCTTTTTGCAGCGCCTCAAGAGCCTGCTTACGCTCTGTGATGTCACGAGCAATACCGCAATATCCCTGAAAAATATGTTGGCTATCGAATACTGGAGAGCCACTGGTTTCAAGAACGACTAGATGACCATCTTTGCGAGTTAACGTCTTTTCAAGACGTGTGAACGGCTTTTGTCCTGAGATAAAGCACTCAATAGCTACGGCAAATCGCTTCATCTCATCTATAGCCATTAAGTCAAAAGTGGTCTTACCGAGAATCTCTGCGGGTTCGTAGCCCAGGATTTCACGCACTTGTGGACTGACGTATGTGAAGACGCTATTTCTATCAATTCTCCATATCCAGTCGTTAGTCTGTTCAACTAGAGCGCGGAATTTCTCCTCACTCTCGCACAATGCTGCCTCTACCTGCCTTTGCTCGCTGATGTCCTCGCAGTTCAAGACGACTAAATCTGTGTCAACTCCTGACACAGCATGAGCACTTGCTTTGACCCACACAATGCTGCCATCCTTACCACAGGCGCGAGCCTCCCAATTCCCAACTGTCATGGATGAGTCCAAGAAGGCAGTGAGCGCTTCTTGGAGGCTGGCTTGGTCTTCTGGATGAAAAATGTTGAAAACTGGTTTTTCAGTCAACTCTTGGGCGGTATAACCTAGACGCGCAGCACCAAAGGAATTCACGGCAAGCACTAAGCCTGCTGAGTTTAAGGTGAAGTAGATGGAGGGGATACTTTCGTACAGAGTGCGATACCATGCCAGGTTTGCCTCAGTTCGACGCAGCGTTTCTTCAAGCTCGTGAGGTGACAAATTGGCGTGAGTCTGCAATTGTTCACAGGGAGTTTCACCCTGGCTAGGGTCATCCCGGCTTACTGGGTAGTCAGGTACCATTCTGTAACTTCCTCGCCATCATTTAGTTCTTCAACTTGTGGACTTCAAACCATAGTCCCTAATCTAGAAGAACGGCTTTAGGAAAAGAGGGTTTTTAATTAAATTTAAATATACCACCATCTTTCATTTCCAAGAGAGTTTCAGCTTTCGATGGGTTGATATAGGGGTTGCCATGTGGATTAGGACAAGTCAGCCACAGATGGCTGCAACCAGCGGCTCCCCTGAATTATTAATGTCCTAAGATTCCTGACCACTGCTATATATAAGTTATCCGGCTCCAGCACTTGGCAACGCCTGGACTTGCCTTCTCGCTTTCCAAATTGTCACTCTTATCTTCAGTTCAGCAAGCCGTGGGTTCAGTAGTCGCGCTTAAACGAATTGCATAAGGCATGAACTATCAATATCCCCCTTCAGTTTACGCTGTCTATCGAGGAATTACCTAAAAAGACTCGATATTTTAATTAGTGAATTTACTGAAGGCTGTCTCTGAAAACACAATGCTTATGCCTTTAGTTAATTCCTGAAGGAATTACTCAGACAACGAATGCCCATTTGACATCCTCCCCTCCCTGCTGAGAGAGCGCTCTTGATGGGGATTCCCCGAATCACTTCGAGGTCTTTCTCTTTCTGCAACCCGACTTACTTGAAGGAGTTGCCTCACCCAAGCAGAGATCGATGTCTCCAGAGACGTTACTTCCTGTGTGCCCCACAGTACTCAATCCAATTTTCAGAATATTGAGTGCGGCGTTATGGTCACGGTCTAAGTTTGTCCCACACTTGCACGTATGAGTTCTAGTACTCAAACTCTTCTTGACTATCGCACCACAGCCAGAGCAACTTTGCGAAGTGTAGTGAGGAGAGACTGCAATTGTTCCTACTCCAAATACCTTTCCAAAGTACTCAACCCACTCTCTGAACTGCGACCAACTAGCGTCACTAATTGACTTAGCTAGGTGATGGTTTCTCACCATGTTCCGCACCTTCAAGTCTTCATAGGCTACCAAGTCGTTAGACTGGACTACGCATCTTGCTGTTTTGACAACAAAATCTTTACGCTGCCTACTTACCTTTAAGTGCTTTTTTCCTACCTTGTTTCGGGCTTTTACTCTATTCTTAGACCCCTTCTTTTTACGTGATAGCTTGCGTTGTGAACGTTTCAGTGAGCGCTCACTTTTACGGAGGTAGCGCGGGTTGTCAACAGTGTTACCGTCCGAGTCCGTGTAGAAATGATTGAGTCCTACGTCAAGACCCACCATTTTATTTTGGAAGTCGTGTTTCTCACTTCGTTCTACATCAACACAGAATTGAACATAGTATCCATCAGCCCGACGGACTACCCTTACTCGCTTAATCTGAGAAATTTGGTAGTAGTGAAGGTCACGAGTACCCCACATTTTGAAACTACCTGCCTCAAAACCATCGGTGAACGTAATAGTTAGACGGTCATTTGATAGCTTCCATCCACAAGTTTTGTACTCAACTGACAGGTTAGTTTGATGTTTTCTGAACTTAGGAAATCCCTTTTTACCCGCCACCTTCTTCTTGCAGTTGTCAAAGAATCTGGAGATTGCTGTCCACGCTCTTTCAGCTGCTGACTGTCGCGCCATTGAGTTGAGAAAGGCTACCCACTCAAAGCCTTTGGCTAAGACCGCACAGTATTTGTTTAAGTCATATCTACCTATTCCCCGATTGTCCATCCAGTACCGCAAGCACATATTACGCACAAAACGAGCAGTACGTATCGCTTCATCTAACGCTCGGTACTGACCCTCTTCACCACGTAATTTAGCCTCAAGTACAATCATTCGATAGGTAAACTATTTATGTCCCTACTTTAACATAAAATATAGTATTGTAGTGATTCCTCATACATCTGCTCTCCCTACAATGGACTTGGACGTGCGACTCGTTCAGCGCGAATCTCGGTAATCAGTCCGTAAATAGCCGCTGGTATCACATGGGTGATATAACTGCTCCTTGAATGGAGGTGAAAGCTCTTCCCATCAAGGTTAGATGTGACTCCTTACCTGCCCACACTGAGGTTAATCACGCCTTGTGAAGCTGGGAACAGGGCGCAACCAGAGCGCTCATCAGATAGGCACACTGGCGCTAAAAGGGAGATACTATGGTGAACGTAAGTGAAGCACCCAGAAAAGCGTCTCATCCATAGACGGGAATCTGATTATATCCCGATCTCACCACTTAGAAACCCGCAGCAAGAGTCCAAGTTAGCTGTATAACCAAGGGTTGGTGGTAGGCGAATTGGTGACACCTAACGTATCAAAACAATCTGAGGAGCGGAACGAGGAAAAACGTCATCAACTTCATGAGGTTGACTACGAGTGTGGAGAGCCATGATTTACGCTCTTACCGGAAGATGACGGGTAGGATGGGGGAAGATTTAACTGGCCCCGGCAACCGAAAAACCTAGCGATGGATTAGACCATGCTTAGACAACCGGACTGCATCTAGTTACTCCAGTACCTAGATAATAGCGCTGGGATTGCTAGCGGGACGGATTGAAGTAGAAGGGAACGCTCCCATTCCCGGAAAAAGGCTAAGAAAAAGTTAGGCGGAACATGAGCCAAAATAATGGAAAACGCGCTTTCATGCGAACAAGTTGGAAGAACTGAAGCTGTAACTGCCCAGCGATTTAAGGAGATTGCAAAACTCCAAATGTTCGGAAAATTCGAGACGGTGATTAGTGGAAGTCAATACCTGAAAGGGGCTTATGAAGGAGCGTTGGCTCACAGGTTGCTAGGAGCTGTATGCGGTGAAAGTCGCACGTACAGATCTGTTGGAGAGGTGCATCACAGCAATGTGGACATCGACTCTAACAAAATGGGACAGCCGTATTCCGAGATTACTAGTGCGTGGCGAAGGGGCTGAGTTGGACTGCTGTCCCATTTTGTCTAGTTTTATCCTCGCCCCGAAATACCTTCGGTGTTGCTCATCACAGATGCAATCGTCACCACCTCGCTTTCCATCCCCATGCCGCGTTGCTGAGCATGGGGTATGAACGCGATGCCGATAAAAATTCCCCTAGTCTATAGCCAAAATTGGCGATCGCCCATAAGCGTTCCTGGATAAATGCCTTGTAACCGTCGATACGCTATACGGTCAGATCCGAACAGCGGGACGGGTAAGCGTGGCTCTTTAAGCGCTCCATGATGCAGCAAGGTTAGTTTCAGGGTCGTTTCTACCAGACTGTCAATCGATACTTGCTGTCCTTCATCAGGAAGAACCTTCAAACGCAGGGGATAAGGCAAACCCATATTCTCTGATGCTAATTTGGTTGTCACCAGAACTACCTCATGAGAGGACAAGCGAAGCGCCAACCCTTGTGTCGGTGCTGTTACAACTTTTTGATTCAGGTTGTACAGTCGGGGGATACCAGATTTGTAACACTCTACCAAGATAAACTTGGAGCCAATTGCTTTTGCCCGTTCCCGTAAATGCTCGACTTCATCACCACAAAAGCGCCCGTCACGGTAAATCAGTACAGTTTTATTTCTAAGGTCTGCTGCTGGTAGAAAGCTCTCTAGTATTCGTTGAGGGATTTCTTCCCCTTCAATCAGAGCATCTTCCATCCGGTAGCGAATAAACTCTCCTTGTTTGCCATAGAGACGAACACTCGCACAAGCATTCCTGCTTCCTGCTAGCTTCTTTTTGGAACCTCTGCTAATATCTAAACCTATGAAATAATCAGCAATCTCTAACGGAGCAGCCAGAATAAAAGGCAAGTTACCCAACTTTGCCAGAAGCCCTGGAATTACCTGATTGAGGATATGCCCATAATTGCTAGAATTACTCAATGTCTGCTCATAAATCATCTGGCTAGCAATCCCGCGTCGCAGTAACCGTGAGTAGATCCAAGAGTAAAAGCTACCCTCATCACCATTATCAGCATGGCGATCACTCTGAGGTAGAAACGTCAAAAAAATATCTGGATGCATCACCATTAATTCATCTACTGCTGTCTCTACTTGGGCTCTAGCCTCAGCCCCCGTTAAACCATCTACAGACAAAGCCTTTCTGTTTTCCTCAGGCAGCATGCTCTTAAACCCATATCGTTTTAATTGTTGCTGCACCTGCTCCCGAAATTGACCGACTTTCAAATTACAAAGTTTTAGAACTGCAAGACGAATTGGTCTTGATAAGTCACTATATTCCTCATGCCGTCGATAAACACTCCCTTTAGATAGTCCCTTGAGGACTTCACCTCTCTTGCCAATAACATCTTTCCCAAAACTGTCTTTTCCAAAAAGGAGTTTGGTTTCCTCAAGCTTGAAGGGAGGTGGCAGAAATAAGGTTGGGTACTGACGGCTGTTGATACTACCCTCTAACTGAAACCCATAGGCAGCTAGAGCCCCCGCTGCTTCTTGTTTGTATGAGGCTAAACGGTCTTGTCGCTCTTTGTAGCGAATTTTAGTAGCAAGGAGCAACTCTCCCCAATGTACCTCAAATCGGTCAGCCGTTTCCTCTGTAACACAGGGATGCAGAGCCGCCATCGGATAATCAAACCGATTTGTGTTTTTACCAAACTGCACCGAAGCAATAGGTTGATCGTCTGGTGCGTCTATAAGTGCGCGTTCACTAGTTGAACCTGGCTTATACTCTAGTAGTTCGGCTCTGCGTTCCCCAATAGTTCCCGCCAATTCGATGATAGTAGCGGAACTACCCCGTTCAATATCTCGAACTTTCAAGCCAATCAAAAGCCGCTTGGGGTCCTGTCGGTAAGGATGATTTTCATAAAACTGAGCCAAATCGCCTTTGTAGAGAAAGCTGCTATGAACTGTTAAAGCAAGAGCAGACTGTAAACCTGTTGGCAGTTCGATAGGTTCTGCCCAGAATTCAACCTCACGTTTAACCTCAACCTGATTCTTAGAACTAAAAGTTATGAGTGAGAATGGTCTAGTTATTTTTAATACTCTCACAGCTAGCTGAGCTCGTATTGAAGGCGTTACCTGTGGAGTGCGTACCCATTGTATTGAGTAGGAGCGATCGCCAATGTCTTTTTTCAAATTTTCCAAAATCTCGAAGAGTGCCTTTCGCCACTCATTAGGATTGGGCATTGTTTCATTAGGTTTAGCCAAAACCCAAAAATATCCATCCTGCCAGATAACAACAACATCAGGAAACTTCTGACTAAAACGCCAACTCAAGCGGTTGCCCACCTTGCGGTCAACTTCAGGAGTCAGTCGAAAGCAGATCAAATTGGCTTCTTTTATCCGTAGAGGGAAAATCTCGCTCAAAAACGTTGGAGAGGGGGGAGCTTGAACAACAGCAGTCGTCATGCAGCAACCTCTGAAACAGAAAATTTACAAATTGAATGAAATGGACAATAGCGACAGATAAAGCCTGGATTGGGTGGGAAAATTAGGTTAAACTCAGCAGTGTTCTGGCGGTAACGCCTCAAATCTTTCTGATGCCGTTGAGCTATTAGCGCCAGTTCTATCTGGAAGGCTTTTAGTGTGTCAGATGTTGCCGTGATGGGGTCAGACCACTTACCAGTTTCCAAGTTATAAAACGATGCAACAGCTTTTTGTTGCGGGTAGAGTAAGCTTGCTGCTAGCAGGTAAACATAAGCCTGTCGCCGGTCAAAATCAGATTTACCAGTCTTGAAGTCCAAAATGTGCAGCGTCCTATCTCCCTCGGTAAAAATGCAGTCAATCGCTGCATACAAGTTAAAGAAATAGTTACCCTGCTGAATAAGAATTGGCTCTGGAAATCCCTCATCGCCTCGGCTTAGCTTAATAATGTTCTGACCAAGAAGAATGGGATTGTTGTGGTAGTTTGTCAGGATTTGAATGACTCGCTCCTGAACTAAATCTGGCTCTTGACTCAATTGCAGAATCTCTGCTACCTTCAATACAGCATTTCTTCGGTACAACATCAGGGGGTCTTGATGAAATTCATAAACCCCCTTTTGTGCCAGGATGCCAATCCGTTGATGTGTGTTGTCCTGAGTCAAGAGTGCTGCAACCGATGATTTTCGCGATCGCGCTTTAGTAAAACCCCGCTTCATATCGCAGTGCAAGTGTTCCTGCCCTACTGGTGGAGCGAACTGTAACCACAGGTTGTAACTGGCAAATGGTCGCCAAGGTGAAGACATTTTTAAACTCCAACGGATAATTGCAAATCTGTTTTTGGTTCCTTCCAGCCGTGTTGGGCAGCCACTCTTCTCAAGACAGGCTTGATAACTTGCGGGAAAGCAGAAGAAATCAAAATACTGGGGTAAACAGCACTACCCCAGCTGGGATGCTCTATGATAGAACAACTGTTGTGAATTATTGGGAAACCCAATAAGGCTTTGACTACAGCGGTGTCATCGTGGGGGATTTCTCCGGGACGTGAGAGCTGGGGATAGCCAGTACGGGGGTCAATTAGATCTGTTAGGAAGCCCCGATCGCGTAGATAGCGTAATATATCTGAGCCGAAGCCCATAAATTTTTCCCGCAAGCGGTCTTTCTCCCTTTCTATGTGGGGTGCAGTGTCTGCTAGTGGATAGCGGGATTGCTGTAAAACCACAATAACTCGGCAAGGAGTTACAGGCAAAACCCAGTCAGAAAAGACTCGCTCTAGGTTTTGAGCTATGAATAGACTGGGCTGGTGGACTGACATTTGAACCGCCGATCCGGTTTCCGTGACCAGTTGGATTGGGGAAATCTGCTGGGATGGGTTCAGTCTGGGCTGTTGCAGATCATGTACCTCATCTCTGGTAAACTTTCTTGCGTACACCATATATAGAGTGTTTATGAGTTGATTTTATTAGTCAACCATATTTTTAGAAGATAACAGGGATTGACTAAAAAAGTCAACCCTACTATAATTGGTAGTTAGGTAGAAAAAAACAAGTGAGTCAGACTTTTGGTAAGGTTATTCGTCAAGCCCGTAAGGACAAAGAATATAGTCAGCGTGAACTGGCGAAGCTAATAGGTGTAGATTACACTTACCTCTCCAAGCTGGAGAACGACCACGCTGGGTATCCGCCCAGCGAGGATGTGATTGAGTCGTTAGCCCGTCACTTAGATTTGACCGAACGAAAAGATGAGCTAAGACGGCTTGCTGGTAGGATTACACCAGACGATGCCAAAGTTTTTGAAGAACTTGTCAAAAAATATCAGCAAATGCCTGCTTTGCTCCGCCGGATGCGGGACGAACCTGAATTTGCACAAAAATTACTGCAAGAAACATCAGAATCAGAAAGCGAGGATAGGCAGAGTTGAAGGTAATCAAGCCCTATCGGTTCATTCCCAAACAGGAAATTGAGTGTCGGGCGACGGATGTTCTCATGCATGTGCAGGCAAAGCGTAAGCGTCCTCTGAAATGGCCTATTGATGCTGGTCATGTTGCTGAAACTCTAGGGTTGGATATGGATTGTGGTGACATACCGCCTGATGAGCAAGGAGCGATCGCAGCCATGATTCTACCTACAGAACGTAAGATTGTGATGAATGAAAATAATCGGGAACTGCCTGAAGGATTTGAAGACTCCTCAATAGCTCACGAAATTGGACATTGGGAACTTCACATCGACCAAAAGGCAGTCTCTATGTTTGTAGGATTGCAAAACCGTGATATTGAGACAACTGTCGAGCCATTTTTATGCCGCAGTGTTAACACTCAGCAAGGGATTGAATGGCAAGCTCAGTATTTTGCTGGTTGTTTGCTGATGCCCCTATCTAAATTAGAAGAAGTGCAAAGGGGTCGTGATTTAACAAACTGGCGCCATCTGTATGCCATGAAAGATGAGCTTGGGGTGACAATATCTAATCTGAGAAATCGCTTACAAGACCTTGGCTGGATTTACATTCCTAAGGGCTCTAAGCAAATTTATCTAGGTAAAACTGCACCCAATCGGGAGAAACGAGCGTTTGGGTAGAGAGTGATCGCTCCTTATCCACTTAACTACATATTGCGATTGAATGAGTATGCCATTTATAGTTCAAACTCCTTCAGAATTGTCTTAACTGGTATAAACAGGGAATTTTGAGACTTTTTGAAGTGAATAAACCCCTGTTTTAACCAAAATGTTTTGGCTAAGTCAGTTTGAGTGTCAACTCTAACTGCTCTGAATGCAATTTGTCCCTGAGTCCAAGCTAGAGCGATTCTGCGGTAAGCATCTGCTAGAAGTAGATAGCTAAGTTTTTGCCCCTGCCAAGATATATCAACTCCGAATTGCCCAATCAATATAGCAGGAAAAGGGAATTGAGAGACTCCCCTTCTATACTTATTGGGCACCTCATTAAGTGGGATTGTAGAAGCGCCAAGCGTATAGTACCCAGCAATTTGCTCTTCATCAGAGAGCATTAAGAAAACTCTGCTAAATCCCTCTTGTTCACAGGTTTTAGCAGAGTCTCTCAGAAAATCATTTACATCTTGCTCACCGCAGTCAAAGCAGGTTCTATCAACGTGCGGAACCCTACTTAAAGATCGAAATCGCCATCCCACGGTTCGTTTTTGTTGAATCTGCCTTTGAGTTGCTCAATCGTTCGCTTCATTGCTGAAGTCGCTTCTGGAGGATTTTCCCACAAGTTTTCTTCAATCCGTCTCTCTGCCAGTACTCGACTAGCAACAGATTTGATGCTCCGTGAGGCTCTTAGTATGACTATTTGTCTTTGAGAGATGGTAGCCATGGGATGCCCCTTACCTTTGTTAAATAACGATTAATTGTATTTAATCGTTATTTATCGTCATTAGACATTAATCATAGCGTTTAACGGGATGAGTTTGCTTTGCTCCCCAGTACTGAGTCGCCCCAGATGCATCAAACCGCAGCAGTTGAGTGTCTCCCAGTTCCACCGGCTCTCGTGGCAGTAATGGGATAACGGATAAAACGGCGACAATTTGGCGTCCCACGGCTCTTGCCAGCAGTGGTGGAACCGCATTGCCAACCTGCCGGAACCCGTGCCACTTGGTTTGATGAAATCGAAACCAGTCTGGAAATGAATGCAGTCGTGCTGCCTCTCGCACTGAAATAACTCTCGGTAAAATAGGATGAATCGGACGGGGAGAAGTATAGCTACCGTGCTCTGCTCCCGTACCTGCTCGTAAGGTAGGACACAGACCATTTAAATCCAAGCGTTGCAGGCGGCTCGTCGGTTCCTGCTTGTTAGGCGGAGTAACCTCAAAGCGGCGAATACTTTCCTCCTTGTGCCGAGTTCTCATAGAACTGGTCAACAACTGGGGATTCCACAGGCGGGGGTAAGAGAGATTGTCTGTGTCCTCGGATGGTAAGCGCAATAGAGTCGCATAGTGGCTGGTTTTTTGCTTCATCTCAAGCAACTGCGACTCGCTCAGCAGGACTTCATCTGATTTTAGAAGTTCAGGAAAGTTATCCAAGTCGGGCAGGTCAGCGATGGCTTCGCTGACTCTTACAGCGTAAGCATTCCCCACCGCTACGCTATGCATCGCTAGCGGTGTTGGGAAGTCCGGTGGGTGAACATCAGCTTGAGCGCCAATAATAAATAGCCGCCGCCGCTGCTGTGGCACTCCGAACTCTGCCGCATTTAAAACCTGTGATCTCACCTGATAGCCAGCTTTTTTAAACTCGGTCTTCAGCTGCAGTAGCCACGTTTGGTGTTTTCCCACAGCCATGCCTGGCACATTCTCCATCACAAAGTAGCGGGGACTTAACTCAGTCACGAGGCGGTAAAAGTGAGATACTAAACTGTTGCGCTCGTCGTTGAGCAGGCGCTTACCCATGAGCGAGAACCCCTGACATGGGGGTCCACCGAAAACTAGGTCAATTTGCCCGTTCCATTCCCAACCTGACTGCGGGTGGTGGGACGCCCAGCCACGGGTTACTGCCTCTTTAATCTCCTGACCACTCAACGTTGAAGCATTTGCACACAAGACTTCAGTCAGTGGAAAGTTGAATGCATAAGTAGCAGCATGGACTGGGTCATACT
>QQTW01004000.1_pt1 | contig 10996 bp, 11 predicted proteins | sample 1904831 | NCBI WGS metagenome assembly QQTW01 (sample SAMN09435610, study PRJNA476489) | Subsurface metagenome, whole genome shotgun sequencing project.
GGCGGCAGACACGGAGGTGCCGATGATGCCGCCGACCCGGCTGAAGCGATCGAATCGGTCGCTGATGGCCGACGCCGTTGCGGCGACGGCGACGGAGGTGATGATTACGATGCTATGGGAGCCGTGCGCTTAGCGAGACGAGACTCTCCCCCGGGGATGTGGGAAAGAGGGGGGTCCGTACGTACGTCGAGTGGCCCAGGGAGAAATATGTTCCTACTGTCACGGGCCGTTGCCCGGATGCGATGAGCCGGCGGGTCATGAGGTCGATGGCCTGGCTGACTATTCAGCTTGCAGTTCCTCGGAGCGGGGGGGGATGCGGACGGGACGTACGGCTATGTGGTCCGCGTCGAGGGCGTGGCGGAGACCGAGGGTGTAGGAGAGCACCGCGGTCGATATGAGGCCCCTGGTGCATCTTCAGCATGTATTGTATTGTATCGTTCGTGCTCGGGGGTCGCCGATTGAATCACGATGTTGAGGGGTTCGTTACACGTACTCATGATAGTGCTATCGAAGAACTTAGCTGGTTGTCGATATCGGAAGTGGGGAGAGCGTACAAGGACGATGCCGACGGCGATCCAAACTGCTACATTGACTGAGGCTACAGCTAGTATGATAGCTACAGCAGCCAAGGGCAGCTTTCTGATCAATGGTATGCGTGCATGGTACGTGACTGCTCTTCGTGATAGAGTCTCTTTGAGCGTCATGCTTCTGGTATGGAAGCAGTTCGGGAAGTGACATCGGGATACACCTCAAGTGATGCCCAGCTGCACTTTGCTGTGTCAGTAGAAGCTTCAGAGAGTTTCTTAGCCATTGAGATGATTACAAGGCAAATCACCTAATGGCACCTTGGCCGGTATCCAAGTGGGGACGGGAAGAAACGAGGCTTATCATGCGCTAAGATAGCGAACCTCGACGTTTCACAGTACGAACTCTGAGATGAGGTTATTAGGACTTTTGAGATTTCAGCTTCGTGCTTCAGGTAACATGGATGTCCAGTATCATACAGCGGGCAGTCAGTACATACTCAGTACCGCACAACAAGTGCCTCGATGCAGGATCCGCCGGGTCTAACTATCAAAACATCCTCACAGCAACCAACAGAGACACTGTCTCATTCTTCGCAGCCATACAACCCCCCTGTCGAAGATCTCATAGCGCCTGCAAAATCCCTGCCGCGTTCGTTCAGCCCTGCGCCAGTTCATGATACGTGATGAACCCTCCTCGTCCGGAGAGCACACAGTGAAAACACACCGAGGCCGCCCATCCAAACGCCTAGAAATTGTATCTGCTTCCCTGCCTCGTAAGCGGCTTGCCTTGCCGGTTCGTCGCCCTCGTCTGTCTCCCTTCTCCCTCCTCTACCTTTTTGGTGAACTTGATCGTCTGCTTCTTGGCCGAATTTGCCTTTGCTGGTTCCGGCTGGGAATGCTTGTGCCCCAACTCACGCACGGCGACGGTGTTGCTCCAAGCTAGGCATCGATAATTTGGAGATTCCGAGTACGTCTTGGTTCGTGTCGATATCCTTGTCACCGGCTCGCCAGATTCCGACTTCTTCTCGTCGCCTGCAGCAAGGTACTCTTTCCGCTTCTCCATGTGGTGGGTGATCTTCTCGCGTTGGGCTTGCAATTCCTTCCGTAACTTGTTCTCACGGGAGCCGCGAATGTCAAGCCAGCCGATCAACATGCCCACCGAGTCCGGATCATCGTAATAGCCCCATTGTCGAGCAGTGAAAAGATTGGTCGGACCCTCTTCGTAAAGTTTGCGCTCGGGCACACTCATGTGAAATGCTCTGCGGTATTGTTTGTTTTCGTCCTCCTTCAGTTCGATGAAGCCCTCTCGCTCCAGATCATCCGGCCCTTGAACCCAGATCCGTGCGTTTGCATAGCCAGCATCGACCGTCGAACTATCTGGCATCCCGGCATAAGGCATTGCGTTGCGTTCCATCCAGTAATAGCGATTCCAAAACCGGTCCTTACCAAGGACTCGCGTCCGTGGGCAATCGGCTTCCCTTAGATCATTGTCTAAGATTGCAATCTCCTCTTCACAGTCGCGAATAACTTGCTTCTTCTCCTCAATCTTCTTCAAAACTTTGGCAAGTTGTTTGGTCTGCTTCGGAACTTTGACGGTAGCTTTTTCCTTTTCCTTCCTCTCCTTTGCCTCGTCCTGCCTCCGCCTCCTCTCTACAGCGCGGTCGTTGCCACGGCGGAGTAAACGGCCCAGGTTGGGTTCCTCGTCTTCACTGTTGATCGTGTCCTCATCGTCGCCATCTAGACCTGTCATCTTCGAGTCTTCCAATTCTTCTAGCTCGGGAATCGGAGACGGTGACTTCTCGTCCGGTTGTAGTATCTTGCGTTCCTCACTTAGAATGCGCAGCTCTTCAGTCCTGCATAAATTTAGCAAGAGTCTTTATAGGTGATATTTGAATTGCTTACGCAAGTTTGCGGGTGCGTTGTTGGTCGATCTTCTCTTTTCGGATTTCGGTCATGTGATTGCTAGATTCTTCCATATACGCTCTAATAGCTCTTGTCCCCAAGGTAAGCATGCACAAATATTGAATGAGTCTAACACGGAAGTTGATATCAGCATGTTCGTATTGGTACAGAGCCACGGTATCGTCGCCATCCTCGTGAGGTGGCGCAAGTACTGCAAGGAATTCTTCGCACTTCTTCTTCTGGTGTGGGTCCTTTGAAAGTTGATACAGTAATCCAACGATTATCATGATCCAACCGCCTCCGGCCAGCTCCCGATATCGAAGGGTTCGAATCCAGTCGTAGTCCCTTGTCATCTGTCTTGCTCGGTGAATCTTAACATCAGGAGTTGAGGTCCTGCTTGGAGCAGATTCGATAGTCAGATTAGCCAGCTCAGACTTTGCGAGGCTGCTCCGGGTTGTCCTCGCACGATGATCGTCCGATCCAGGCTCAGGCGTAGGGATACCACAGTTGTCTTCCTCTGAGCCTTCCGACTCGCTTCCCTCCTCGTCTAAAATAGGCAGTGGAATCTGAACCATGCCATTCTGGTCATCCCGGGAATTGACCATCCTCTTGAGTAAGGCGCAATGAATCTCAATGACTAACTCGCATTTGACATCGGCTGAATATACCTGTAATGCTTCGACATAATCGTCAAATGTAAAGGAATCGAGCACGTAAACTTCACAAAAGACGTTGAGAGTATTCCAAGTCTCTAGCAAAGGCCCGACAGATTCCATCAAAATGCCGTTACCGTCCAATTCTGCTTCTTTTCCTTGCTTCGGGTTATTGAGCGACAAAAACTGAAGGTTCGGCCGGTGTGTGCCGTCGCGGATGGGGGGGATCTCCAGGTCCTCTATAGGATATTTAATTGGTGGAGGTGGGGGTGGTCTTGGAGAGCCCTTAGAGGCGATGGTATGGAAGTGAGGATGACTGTGTACAAACTGGACAAATTGTGGCTCGCCGAACCCTGTGCCGTTCTTTAACATACCAAGCCCGGGATTACCAGATAATGCGCGTTGATACTCGAGAAACTGCTCCTGCTTTGTCTTGGCAAAATCTTGCTGCGCCATCTTACTCTTGTGGCTCTTCGGCTTGAGCTCAGGTAAACGACTCTGCGAAGCCAAGAAGCTGATAACGGAGCCATCGTAATCACCCTTCCTTAGCCCAAGAGTTGCCTTCCTCTCTGCGAACTTGTTCTCTTTCTGTAGGTGTGGCGGAATCTCGGTGGAAATGCGATATTCACGGGCTATCCTCGGCTTGACGAGCCATGGGGCTCCATTCCATGCCTCTCGTGTTACTGTGTTCTTAATAAAAGACCTTAGCATCTGCTTTGTGAAAGATCTGCGATCCCGCACGATGTGGTCATCGTCAACTAGGGCCTCCTCAAAGGGACGGTTGGTAAGGCTGACAAAGTATCGGGAGAATGCCTTGCGTTCAAGGGTACCATCCAATCTGGTTAATTCAGGGAACTTTGTCTTCTCCCGGACGATCCCGTTAAGACGTTCGCCGTTGTCAAGGATGACTGTAACGTTTTCGCCGGGGTAGAAGTCTTGCTTGAACTCCTATGTTATGGTTAGCAAGAGTCTTCAGAGCAGTGAACCCACAGAGGAGTGGCAGACGTCAAAGATGTGGTCAACTGCGGAGCCATTGTTAGCAAATGTGCGCATTCTTGGAGAATCGTTGTGGAGATACTCACCGAGATTGTCTATCCTGGAGATCGTCGAGAACTGCACTTTCCGTAAGATCGGTTCACGCAGAGCGTCTGGAAATACGCCGTCAACTTCCTTAGAACCCTCCATCTGCCAGCAGTCAGTCCAGCCACGGTTCAGGATGACCACTTCATTAAGAGTAGAGAACATCATACCTCGCTCCTAAGGGCGTCAAAGAAGGTCAAACCAGAATGACCGGTAATTTCGCAGATGAATCGTCTCTAGAAAGGTTCATCAATCAAAAGTGTGACTCAAGTTCGACGAAGTTGAGGTCGGCAAACCTGTTTGTAAAAATCGAACCTAGACACAGTTAGCCCTAGCCGAGCACGGGACTGTTTCATGCGAATCTTACCGATGTAAATAGTCCTCATAGTTGGTGAAGATTTCACCCGTTTCTGGTATGTCCCAGACCTACGAGATTGATTTAGAAAGACCCAGGGCAAGTTCTAAAAGATAGCGTGACTGACTTCTTGGTCTTCATTGGGAATGCTCGGTCTGGTCAGATATTGGACGGGTTTCCGCTTAAACAAAACCTTATACAAGTCAACAACGTCTTGTATAAGGCGTGAACAGGCCAGCCTCTTACCATGGCGAACAGGGAGTAAGCCCCGAGTAGGGTGCAGTCGGATATCAAATCCTTGTTAGAGACGTGCGGCTCTGCGAGCTTAATCAGGTCAGGTCATGAAAACAATGGGAAACAAAGGACAAGATCTTGTTGGAAGTTGGTTTTAAATAATGGATGGGGTTGAACGGTGAGTGTTGTTGATGAATATCCCGCCGAAGTGAATTGTAGGGGTTTGGCCCAGCTCAGAGAGAGGAGAGGCACGGTCCGCAGCGGAGTAGGCGCATCTCCAATGAATGCGGACTTACATACAAGACTCCCTGACGCGTCTCAGTGGTCCGGGACGTGATGGGACGTGATTTCGTGATGGCGGAGAGGATGTAGGGTTGGTGGTTGATGGGGGAGAAAACTCTGAGAAGGGAGGAGAAGGGAAGATTGCGACTGGGTAGAGGCAAGTACCCAGCACTTCGCACCTTTTTCAGTCTTTGAGACCCGAATGAAGCCAGGGCTCGTTAAAGCTAGCGGCTTGGCTGGCCGGGTCCCCGCTAGCCGCTTCGTTCCCATAACGTTAACCCAAACCTCCTCGAACAACCGTTGGCTTATTGACATGCTACAACACGAAAGCACAACACAATACGGGCTTTTTTACACTCATTCTGTTCGTAAATCCGAGGTCGTTCTCTGACCATGCGCTCTTAGGCGATAGTGCGTTCATAGCGAGTGTTGCGCTTCCGACAAGCGAATTGCCCGGGGGAGCAGAGCACCTATAGTGCTAATATGGGAAATGGTCGCTGTTTTTCATTTCAGAACTACTCCAGTCTATGTCTATCAGTTACCCCAACCCACCCGGGGAGCAATATATTGTATTACGCTTTATCCACAACTGTAGTACCCATCCAGTCTCTCCTGTAGCGATTCCTGCATGCAGAGCCCTGCGTTCAAGACCAACTCAACCGAGATCGTATAACCTGTTAACATTAGCTTCCGGGGCTTTCAAGACTCTGATATCAGAAAGTATCAGAGTGATCTTGATGGTCTTACAGTTTTCATGCTTTGGGGGCTTTAGTCTAGTGGGTTGCCTTGAGGTGGTCTAGTCTATGACATCGACACAAGGTACACCAGTAAACTCGTTCGTATCAGTAAATGAGGCGAAGCAAGAGCGATACTACAAGCAGAGTATTATTGAGGTCAAGGTACTAATTGTTGGCGCTTTATTTGATTAAAGTATAAAGAGCCTTGGAGCGTCCTATGAGGTAAGATACACCACCAGAAACCCCAGCCAGCTGGCTACTACACCGACTGCGGAGTAGGAGCTTGTGAACATTAGCGGTAGAAACTCATACTTATCGCCAAAGACAACTCGGTGAAGAAGAGAACAGTATAGTATAAGGGGTATCGAAACCGCAATATACAGCAAAGAGAAGCGATCCAACAAAAACACTCTTGGCTTAGAAGACGCAGGTGCCAGGCGGTCAAAGACAAGCAGGAACAAGACTAGCCAGAAGAGTGAGTAAAAAACCTTGATCGGGAATTCTGCAGCGCCAAACAGAAGCGGAAACAGCGAGACATGGCCGGCCACTGCTAAAGGTCGGAAGGCGCCGAGATGACGTCGGTCTCTGAGAACAAGGAGGCTGAACGGAATGATAACGAGTAAGATCGCCTTCTCATGCACATGCCAGCCGAAGAGAAACGAGGCATAACCGCAGAGTGTTACAGCTGCCACGAATGTCTCCCAACTAGGCTGGTAAAACAACTTGATGAGGCAGATCTAGGACAAGTCAGAATCCAAGCAACTTCAGCTATACGGGATACTTGCGATCTGGAAGAACACTGTCAATCCGAAAGTATCTCTCGGAGTCACGTTGGGTAGGACAGCGAACGAGGTGTTACCGACAAGCCCTCGAGTTATGCTGTCCACTGCGGCCGAATCAAAGGTGATGCCGAGTTTAGGAGCCACTGCGCAAACTTAGCCAGGAATTCCCACTATCATATCCTTGTACACGTACCATATATTAGCAGCCTGTCGGTGAAGGCATACATTGCCCAGAAGTTTGGCGCCCAGTACGCATGGCAGAGTCCTCTAGAGAAGGGGAATAATCGGCTGAGAAGCTGCTGTATCTGGCCCCAATAAAGAAATGGACCAAATGCTGCACCAAACAATGTCACTAGGCCGATGCCAAGCTTCGATATGTTCGGTAACCGTAGGTGCAGTATAGACTTTGGGCCAAGACAATAATTTCGTAATAGGTACACAGCGTAAGCTGGCGCAAGATAGAGGTATATATGCTTCAGGCACAGCAAGGCTGCGAAGAGGATACCGCTCAAGAGAAGCGTCTTCTGTTTTCGAGCGAGAACGAGGGACAAAATTAGAATGCCGTATAAGAACCCGTTATATTGAAAGTGGATATGATCTATGATCAAGAGTCCCGGGGAGAGCAGGATGGACAGAGCTGCTGCGTGCGCAAGCTGCCTGTTGGCCGGAGGAGATGTGTTGATGAATCTTGAATCATGAGGTCAGTCAACCTGGGCTCGAAAGCCTTGGTCAAAGGGTTCGCACAAGTACAGCGCATAAATGAGCACTCCTTCACTAAGGATCACCGTTGCTCTTTGAAAGTATATGGTCTTCCAGCTATCATGTCCAAGATTTTTGACAGCGAGCATCGCAGGGTCGGCATACAGCGCAGCGTGCGACAGTAGCCATTCGAAGTAGGCGAAGAACGGAGGGTAATCGAGAGTCCATTCGGACGTTTTCTGCACGAATTAAATTCAGTACAGCAACTCGTCGCAGGATGTGTATTGCGGTTCGCCGACCTCGATATACCATTCTTTCAGTGGCAGAGAATGCGTAATCGCAAGCCAATTGCGATGCACTTCAAAATCGGTTGATTTACTGTCAAGGGTTATAAGCTCTAGACAATCATGTTGCAGATATTGTCAATATCTTACGTACTATGCCGGGAAGAGCAGGACTTTCAATGCAGCCGCAACGACTGCACATTGTGCTACAGAAGGATAGAGCTCTGCCATTGAACCATGGCCATCTGTTTCCTGCGTGTTGATTTACATCATTGAGATTAAATATGGTCTCCCGGCGCCAAAGATCGCTTGAGGTTATATTTCACGCTAGTAAGTTAGATCTGGGGAAAGCTTAAATCCCGAAAGCACGTGCGGAAAGTTCCTCTTCTGGCCAGGTTGCATTCTTGGATGGAAATAATTAAAATCATGCCAAGAGAGTGTTTCTCTAGATGGACTTCTCTGACGTAGGAGTAAGGCACACCGTTGCCTTCACGAATCTAAACATCAATCATTCCATTGAGTTCAGTCAGTCTACCTTGTCCATTGCAAAGGAATTGCGGTATTGTGTCATCGCTCTCGTCGTAGGATTGACGACCGCCAGCATTGTGAGAAGTGTCCTCGACTACAAAAGGCGAAGACTATAGACACGTCGCGTGCACTCAGCTTGAGAGCGCTCTCCCTTATTTTTGATGACACCGTTGTTCGAGTATCGCGAATTCGTTCAGTGATCCATACCCGGGTAGTCCAAATCACAACCCTCACGTGGCACCAAGTCGCAGTCACTTCCGCCTTGATTGACACATCGTGTTAAACTACAGTCGTTACCATGTTGCTTCTACCGCTTTTGGCTGCTGCTGTCGTCACTGTTCGAGCTCAATATGTGGTCGAAAGCTTGAGTTTTGGCCATGGCAATACGTACAGTGTAGCTGTCTAAGAAAGGCCGCTGCATGCGAAGCTGACACGGCGTCTTAGTATATCTCCTAACATGATTGGAGTACCGGGATGGCATATAATAGGAGAGGGACATGTCCCACAGTTGGTAGGTCCAACAAGCCGTTCTTAGTCATTTGGATACTGGCGTTGACGCTCTAGCAGAAGTCCGATAAGGTCATCCTGACACCACCATATCCCGGAAACAGAAGAGGCGCCATATGGGCAGACAATAAGTGAGACTACTGCTCCCTCTCAACATACAAGCATTAATTCCCAGTGTAGAGTATCGCGCCCGGAGTTCACAGTGGATTTCGAATTTCGAGCGACAGGACCAGAACGAGGCGGTGGCAACCTGCAGATATGGTATACAAGAGAAGGACAGGCGCATGTGGGAACCTCGAGCATTTATACTGTAGGAAAGTTTGATGGGTTGGTCCTGGTGGTTGATACTTATGGTGGAAGGGTGCGAATTACTTTAGTGATGAAGATAGGAGGATTTGGCTGCTGATACTCTACATAGGGCGGAAGCATTCGGGGTTTCCTGAATGACGGCAACACGGAATACAAGAATCATCACAGTGTGGACTCACTGGCATTCGGGCATTGCGACTATGCATATCGCAACCTAGGACGCCCTTCTCATATTCAGCTTAGGCAATTACGGGACGTTTTTGAGGTTTCTGTTGATGGGAAATCGTGCTTCAAAAGCGACAAGGTCAGCAGTTTCCGGGTGCTTACAGCAGGAGGCTGACCATGGACAACTATAGATCAAGCTTCCATCTGACTACACATTCGGGATGACAGCTGCTTCCGCGGAAACAGCGGACTCCTTCGAAATATATAAGTTTATATTATCCACCACTTCCTCAGTTGCTAGGGAAGAACCCCATCGCGACACTCCGAACAGGCCACCACAAGTCCCTGAAAAACAAACGCACGACACCCCCGCATCTTCAATCAAGTCTACCGACGCTCAATTCGCAGACCTCCACGACCGCCTCGTCTCAATGGATCACGCCATCAACAATCTGTTCCGGCATCTTGCAACCCACTCCGGCAACTCCGAAGAGAGGCACAAAGAGCTCACGAGTAAGATGACCTCAGCGGAACACATTCGCGCGCTGGACGCCAGGCTACAGGCCATCGAAAAAACCGTGCAAGCTATACAACACGATGTCCAAGGCAAGGACTACCACGGTCAGCTCGCAAACCTTCACGACAGCCTTCGCGATACGCATAATAGTTTGCTGGAGAACCTGCCGCACACGCTGCATCAAGGTAAGAATCCCGTCTCCACTTCCAGCCCACAATTGGCGTTTTTAGGGTTGCGCAGCTAACACAGCTTAATCGGATAGTCGTTTCAACCAGCAGACCGCGCATGGGTTTTTTCATCTTCATTGTTGTCGTTTCTCAGCTCTTACTGGCCGTATCTTACATTATATACAAGCGGCGACGGGCGAATGCGCCCAAGAAATACCTCTAAACACTCCTATCCAAATCAGCACATTGTCCCCCGCCGCTATTGCAGCTATCAATGGTATTGGACAATGACCGTGTCATTCGTGTACATACTGTTCAGCTGTCAATTTTAGCTCTTCAATTATTGCACGAAGCAAGCTGATCTTGTCCAACACCCTTTTAAAAGGAATATCTGGAGAGATAGGTCTTGCATGAACGGCGATTGGTTGAAAAGCGCAATATTTTACTGGTATTCCTTTGGTAGTCCAAGAAAGAGGAGGAATGAGTGAGGCTTAGTCGCAATCCATTTGGCATTGAAATCCATTGCCATGAACGTTAGGTATGGCGCAATGCAAAGGTCATGATTGACCTGTTCAGTGGATAGTTCGTCATGCCCATGTAAAGGCTTCAGATCCTTATGGCCGCTAGATTATACTCGTTCTCATTATCGAATCGCCGTCATCGTCGTAGTGGTCAACAAATTCTGACGCAACCGAGACTTGCCCCCACACCATACAATAAGTGGTTCGGCTGCTCCCATCTCGAACATGCGTCAGAGGCACTTTGTGATTGAGCTTTGACAGCAACTGTGTTACGACAATAAATGGAGAGACAAAGTAGTTTGAGGGTGTGGTCTATGTCAGCCATTGAGCCATGAAACAAACCCATTCGCCCCCCACTCAGTAGTGATGAGGCAGTAAAAGACGGCCGGAACTTGGGGCAAACCAAAGGATTATACGTATGGAAAGACACAACATCTGCCACTGGATATTGTACGAATATAAAAAGCAGCGATTAGTGGCCTAAGTGACCTCTTAAGAATCATCACGCTGTGAAAGGCTATATATGGCCCTGGGTGTGCTGGGTTGAAGACAATTCCCACGCCCAGACACCACGGAAGAATCAAGCCCACATTTTGGTGCCAGAAACATGCTGAAAACACAGAAACCTACAGCCACCGAAGGGCTTAGTGTTGAAACATGCATACCGAAGCTTGAGACGGCCACGGCATCACCTCCATTCGGGTTGAGTGGTAGTTGCTTCAGGTCCATACGCGAGCTGACCTTGAA
>QQTW01004001.1_pt1 | contig 10995 bp, 12 predicted proteins | sample 1904831 | NCBI WGS metagenome assembly QQTW01 (sample SAMN09435610, study PRJNA476489) | Subsurface metagenome, whole genome shotgun sequencing project.
CCCACGGTCCAAACCACCGCTCCACTCATCCCCTGCAACATCCTCGCCACCACCAGCACAGCAACACTCTTCCCCAGCGACAGCATCAACGTCGCAGCCAGCAGAGCGGCAATTCCACTCAAAAACGGCAGTCTCCTCGACGCCGTGCGGTCCGCGATCCATCCCGCCGGCAGCGAGAACAGCACACTGGCCCCAGCATACGCGGCGAGCAGCGCGGAGGAATAGCTCTGCACCTGATCCGGCGGGAGCGAGATGCGGTCGCGGAGCAGGAACGGTAGGACGGGGACGATCAGCCCATAGAGGAAGAGGTCGGTGAAGATGCCCACCGCGACCGTGGCGATGATGAAGATGGTGGAGGCTCGCCAGCGGAGCCCCGCGGGGTGCAGAGGGCATGGCAAAGGACTCTTGCGGGACGGAGAGGAGAGGGAGGGAATCTTGACCGTCAGCCTTCACCTCACATGGGATATGGATCCAGCATTCAGAGAGACTCGGTGCATGCTTATCTGTTCCGCACACAATGATCGGCGATCTTGAACCCATTTTTCATCTCACGGATGACCTCATCATCGGCGTTCGGAGAAGTGCTCGGCAGGGTAGACTTTGGTACCTGATGCCAAAGAGAAATATCCCATCAATAGTACGCCCTTTTAGGCAATAACTAAGCCCTCATACGCAGCGCTTATATTTTTCGCATTTGAACTTCTAGCTTCAATACGAGGACTGCATAAAGGGTCCCGCTGCCCGACAGGTATTCAAGGGCGATCACGAAGCAGCTGCGGTCTTCAACCAGCTTACAGAGCTTTCTGTGGAGATACTTGTACCCGCGGCGAAACTGTTAGCTGTTAGCTCCTAGTTAGTCAGGCTATTGATTGCTCCGCACCGACAGTACCCACTAATTATGCTCAACCCAGGGACTGTGAATACTCAAGACTCTTCATCGCGGGCAGATCTGAGAAGGTTCTGTTATTGCTTATAATAAACCACTACATATCTGCATCTTCTCCTTCCCCTCGAGACATCGCCAGAATCGCTGTTATTGGATGCGAATATCCGAGTGTTGCTGTGCTGGTGGTGGCGAGGATGTTGCAGGGGATGAGTGGAGCGGTGGTTTGGACCGTGGGGTTGGCTATGATTATGGATACTGTGGGTGTGCAAAATTTGGGGAAGGTTATGGGGACGATCTTCAGCATTGTCTCGGTGGGTGAGCTGGCAGCACCGGTGCTGGGGGGGCGTCATGTACGAGAAAACAGGCTTCGTCGGCGTCTTTGGATTGAGTGCCGGAGTATTGTGCTTTGATTTTATCATGCGACTTCTCGTTGTCGAGAAGAAGGTAGCTGCACGCTACGACGAGGCCAAGAAGGTCACACCGGACGACGACAACGACGCCGACCACATTCAAGATACCAACGACGACCCCGAAGAACCCCCCTCACCCACCGAAGATGCCGCCCTCCTCCCCAAACCCGAAGCCGACTACTACGCCGTGCCCCCACACCCCAACCGCCTGATCCGCACCCTCCCCATCCTCTTTTGCCTGACCTCCCCGCGCCTCCTGACCGCCCTCCTCCTCGCCTTCATGCACGCCCTCCTCCTCGGCACCTTCGACGCCACCGTCCCCACCGAAGCCCAGTCCCTCTTCGACTTTTCCTCCCTCCGCTCCGGCCTCCTCTTCATCGCCCTCGACATCCCGTACCTGATCTTCGGCCCCCTCGCCGGCTGGACCGTCGACCGCTACGGGCCCAAACCCGCCGCCGTCGCCGGCTTCGCATACCTCGTCCCCGTGCTCGTCTTGCTGCGTCTCGCGCACCCGGGCGGCACGCACCAGATCATCCTCTACTGTGCGCTGCTCTCGCTCTGCGGTGTCGGCATGGGCGTCATCGGCTCGCCCAGCATTGTCGAGGCGTCCGACGTGGTGCAGAAGTTTGATCGTGCGAATGGGGATTTCTTCGGGAAGAACGGTCCTTACGCGCAGCTGTACGGGTTGAATTCGTTGGTCTTCAGTGCCGGGCTGACGGTCGGGCCGATCCTGGCGGGGAGCCTGAGGGACGCCATCGGGTATGGGAACATGAATTTGGTCGTAGCGGTGCTATCGGGTGTTGTGGCGGTTTTATCTTTTGTGTATATTGGGGGCACGCCAAAGATTCTGGGCAGGCTCAAAATAAAAAGATAGACTTTCGGGCGTTGGAATAGCAAAAGGATTTATGGAGGGTAGCATCACACTATGAATGAAGCGTCTTGCATTTTCAGCTCGGCTCTATATCGGCGAATTCATACAGGTGGACATTTACGTTCTATATGCGCCATCGCCGTTTTTGTTTATAGCGAGTAAATGTGTTCGCAATGCTGGGTCAGATCGCAATATTATGCATGCAGTCACTTGAAGACCTCCGAACCCGTAGGTGACTTGAAGTGCTGGAATAGGAAATGCTTTTAGTCCGGCAGCGTCCTGCTCCTTTGGGAGGTAACGTACACCTATTCGGGCTTGCCCTTACCCTTTGGCCTTGGGTTCCCGCTCTTGACTCTCTTCGCCTCCGGTCGTTGAATATGGTGAGCAGGTATCCAGTCTTCGTTATAGCCCTTGGCACTGGTAGTCACCGCCGGCCCATCTGTCCCCAAGGCAGCCGCAGATTCTCCGGGGTCAACTTTCTTGGAGCCACCCGTCTTCTTCGCTTTCTCGCTACCCCGGGTGCGCTTCTGAGGGAAATAAGGAGCGATCCAGATGCTGTAGAAGAGATATAGGACGCCGCCGGCACAGGACAGCATGAAAATGTAGAGGAAAATGCTTCAAGAACTGGTTAGCTTATTTCTGGGAGCTTCTGGAGCAGGAGGCTGGGCTGACACTTGAGGATCAAACATGCTGGTATCTGGCTCGACAATGCTGATCGTCTCGTTGAAAGCTTGCAATGCAAAATCCCTGCCGTCACCGCTGCTCATGATGGCAGCTAGCTCAAGTCGAAGGTCCTGAGGATGCAGTTCTGTGACGAAACTGTACGGAAGACTCTGCTTTTCCCCAGCCGGTATCTCGACATTGTATCTGGTTGCGGTCAAGTTGCGGACGATTCGACTTCCCTGAGGATCGAACGGCGGCGTCCAGAGCACTCCGCCGACGAACTTGACCGTGACTGGTTCGGGCTCATCATTGGAGAAAGAGAGGAGAGCTTCGGTGGGCTTTCCATTGACGAGTTTGATGCCGAATATCTCTGCGGTGGGGAATGAGGCGCTCACAGAGACTGCGAGGGAGGAACTCTGTAATTTGTCTTCTGCTATGTCTTCTTCCACCGGGTCCTGCAAATTGTGAGAGAAGTCAAAGGGAAACGGGAATTTGTGGTCAACAACGCACAGCTTTTGCGCAAGCCCCAATCGCGCAAAGTGGAAGTAGTGACACAAGTACAGAGAAGAAACGACCCATGTTGACTATCTTGGTAATCAAAGTTCTGATGCAGTGTCAAATCAAGTCCAGCGAGGGTGGAAATGTTACTCTCAGGTGCGGAGGACAGATCTCGGGGCATGCTAATGGAGGCTGGCAGGGTGGTGACCAAGCTCTGCTGTAATATGCTGTACGAGTAAGTTTGGCAACCAATACAAGTGCCTGTAAGAAGTACCTTAGTTAAAGGAAAGCTCCCCAGAAATCCCCTGCGCCACAACTGCGGACTTTGGTAACGGCACGCGCCTCGAAACGAAAAGTATTTCCAAGACGCGGTACTCGTTTATTGATCCACTTCTCGACCAGCTCCATCTACCACAATTGACAGCTCTACCACCCAATATCATCTGATGTCTGTACTTCCTGTGCCTGATACTTCATCTGCCATGACCGACATTTGGCCTACCATGGCCCGTTATTCCACCTTCTCCCCAGAATCCGACAACCCCTACTCCAGCAGTCCCAATTATTCAAACGGAAACTTGACCAACCTTCGAACCATGTCGGATCAAGCTAGCATCGAGTCATTCAAAGATCGTCATAACCGATTGATGAGCGTAGAAAATGAGAAGAACAAACTTATAGAAGTGTGTAGTCTTTACTTACCTGCTTCTCCTCTCCAGCTAACGCGGACCATCGCAGGACCTTCTTTGTCGCCTCGAGCTTACCGACACCCAATATCAAAGATCTCGTCTTGATCATGACCGGGAAATCCGGTACAATCGGGAAGGGCAGATGCGAGAAACTGAGCTTCAAAGTCGGCTACGCAGTGTCAAGGGACTTATGGTGAGACAAAGCTGCAATGAGCAATAAGGAGTGTGTTGACTGATAACGCCCAGGATAGGAATGCCTTCGTCGTTCTATTGCTCGATGGCGATGGCATGATATTCAGCGAAGACCTCCTGAAGCTGGGAGAGAAGGGCGGCAAGGAAGCGGCCAGTCACCTATGGAGCGTCACCAACGATTTTATTCTACGCAATCTTCCCCATCTACCCTCTCCAAAGATTATAGCTCGAATTTACGCCAATGTGAAAGGACTCGGCGATGTGCTTCAAAAGTCAAGCATCATCGACAGAGCAACCCTGTTCGAAGATTTTGCCAGAGGCTTCAATGGCAGCAAGCTTCTTTTCGACTTCATTGATGTGGGGAGTGGCAAAGACAAAGCAGATGATAAAATTACTGGTCAGCCCGCTCACAGCTCTCTCAATCATGGATCTGATTACTAATGACCGCATGAAGAAACCTTCAAACTGTATCTTCACGATGTTCATTGTCACCAAATCTTGCTTGGCTGTTCGCACGATAATGGCTACGCTCGGCTCTTGGATGATACCATGGGAGACCCTATGCTGATGGACCATATTACCCTACTCGAAGGAGTGCCATTTGAAAGAGAACTAGCGAGCTTAAAGGATAGCTTCAAGACCACCAAATTCGATAATATGTTCCGCGACACAAAGCTGGCGACCCCTTACCAACTGAAGACTGGGCTAGGGCCAATGCAGCGGCCCTTACAGACGATATCAGCCAACCTGCCAATTGGATCTCCTCTCGCCCAAGTGCCCTCAAATAGCACAACAGATGAAGTGACACCGAGTACAACCGGCAGCACCACCTCGAAATCCAATACTCCGGCTCCGAGCTGGGCGTCAATGACCGCCGCGCCTTTCATCCCTTCAACATCCTCTCCAGCAACTCGATCTGATCATAGAACCGGATCAACATCTCTCAAGTCTACCCCCGGGATCAATCGAAATCGTCTGGGCCAGAGAATCGACGACCTTGACGAATCCATACCCAACGAAGACATCAAGCGCGTCAAGAAGCTCAAACTTTGCAACGTCCATTTTCTGAATGGCCCGGATGCGTGTACCAATACCCGGTGCACACATGATCACGATTACGACATCACCAAGAATGACCTGAAGACTCTGCGCCAGGTTGCGAGGATGACACCCTGCTATTTCAAGACCGAGTGCGACGACCCCAAGTGTATCTACGGCCACCGCTGTCCTCAGAGCCAGCCAAACTCGAAAGAGTGCTGGTACAAGGAGGATTGCCGCTTCTTTGGATGGGGACACGGGATTGATACCAGGATCTGTAAGACGACCAAGGTCTGACGCTGGGTAATTGTGCTGCGCTACAGAGGCTTTGTATGCTATCGGATGCGAAAGGGGGATAAGCTATGAAGTGCTGGTCGGAAAAAATGAGCTGTGCGGAAGGAACGGCGCTGAAGCGATAAATGTGATGAGCAAAACACCAAAGATGATACCCTTCTTGAGCGAGTGCTTGCGGTGCAGCGATATATTACCAGTGCTTAATCAGATGATGGGCTACCAAACAGAGGAGCTGTCATGACCTCTTATTTTCCCTTCACCAATTGATTCTTGTTCTGGATCCGACCCCAGCGTGTCTTCCAATGTCCTCATCACGGACGATAGACATGACATACCATACCAGCTAGCCGACCCCCTCCAATTCAATCGCTCACGATGCTCGTCCCAAACATGGCGAATACCCTCTCCCACCGCCCCTGCCACTGCACCCCATACTCCTTGACCAAGCATCTAAACGGCCGACCCGACGGCTCCACCACCTTTCCTGGTCCCCCATTCCCATTCCCATTCCCAACTCCATCCTTCCCCTCCTCCTCCTCCTCCTCCTCTTCTTCTTCTCCCCTCAGCTCCTCCTTCTGCTCCTGCAGATCCCCCCACAGCAGAAACAGCTTCTCCTTCAGCTTGGCCAGCGCTACGCGATCCCGGCGCAGATCCGTGGCTTTGATGTCGCGGAGCAGGAATTCCGCGTCCGGGCCCGCGATCAGGATCTTCATGCGTACCTGGCCGTGGCCATGGTCCGGATTCGCTTCTGGTTTCGCCGCCGCGGTGAGGCTGGGATGGGCGTCTTCGACGAGGAGCTCGAAGCGCCATTCCCAGGTCACGTCGGCGCCGGGAGCGTCGAGCATGTCCGTGTCTATGTCTGAGTTGCTCTCGTGGTCGGAGAGGACTTCATAGTCGCTGGATTGGTGGGGCGCAGCGAAGTCGGCGAGGTTGGATGGGTGGAAGTCGATGACGCGGATGGGTTTGAGCTGGTAGAGGTTGTTTTTGAAGGGGAGGCTGAAGAGGTTGCCGTTTTTAGTGGGAAATTCGCTGGCGAGCGTGCTGGGGTCCAGTATCTCGGAGACTTTCAGGGGAGTGACCGAGTTGGGGACGCCGTTGGTGCGGATGTTGGGATTGAGTGTATGGGTAGGTGTATTCATCATATGGTTGCGTGACATCGCGTTCCCGCTCCTTTCGGCTTCCGCTTTTCTTTTTTTCCTCTCCTTCATCTTCTCCTTCTTCTTTCGCTTCTTCTCGGCAGCCTTCGAGAGTCCCTGCTCCCCTGCAGGCGACACGCATGCTTCTCCCTTCTGCTTTCTCGACTCTTCAAGTCCCTTGATACCGTGAAGCTTGAGGCTCGCTTCGTAATCTCGCTTTCGCTTCAAAAGTCCCTTGATTCGATTATCTTCGCGTGCTTGCTGCGGCTTGCAAATACTGACGCCGATTTTATCGGGGTATTTTCTATCACCACGTAAATTCCCTTCCATTCTGGCGCCTTCTCTGTCCATCGTGATCTGTACATTGCGAAGGAAGACAAGAGAATTCAGGCCGACATGATCTCGGGCAAATCTGCCGTGTGCGTCCCAGGCAGTCACAACCATGCTCATTTTCCCAAATGGTCCTGGCCAAGGTTTGTTGGTGGGATGATAGTTGAATGGATCACCGTCCCTGCCTTGTTCATCATCAGATGCATTAATGTAATCGTACAGAGCCTCATTGTAAGTATAATCACTGATGGTGAGTTCAACGCGGAAGTCGTTCGCATAAATCTTGCGCACTTCGCCCAACAGATCAGCAAATTTGCTATCACGGTTGCTTCTCGGCAGGACCAGATCCTCTATCAGCTGAAATTTCTTAGGCGCGGTTGTTGGGCCCAATAAATTGCTTGCTTGTATGGATGTGGTTGGAGCAGCTTCTTCAAAAGTATTGCGATCCATGCTGTTACAGAGCATGACGGCGTAGTCAATCAACTCTTTGCTAGGTGACGGTATCTGGTCTGACATCTTGGAGACCGGTATCTCTCCGTGTATGTCTGTCCCGCTGGCTGGAATGTCTTGCTGGCGAAAGACAATCCATGAGGAGTTGAAGCCTGACAGCCCGAGGAGCTGACCATTGAAACGCTTGAGTCTGAGCGATCGAAGGACAACTACATCCCCTTTGGATGAAATGTTGGGTAATGTGCCTTCATTTCGGGCAAAGAAGCGACATTTCAAGCCCTCGCCTTCGAGCCAGGAAGGATCTGTCAGAGTGAAAGTGACGATATAATCAGTACCTCTTGTCTTGGAAGGAGGCAGGAAGTCGGCGACAACCCCTATAGCACAGAATTCACTGTCAACGGCCTTTTCGGCCACGGAGCCAAGCTCTTCGAAGCCGTCTGGAGGTTTCGTACGCATGCTGCGATGCTTGTTTGGCCCAGCGAACAATTCTGTCTGCTGTAGGCTATACAAGGCACCTACTCAGTATCTCTCTGTATGGCTGACTGCAGCGGAACACTTGATGGTAATCTGCCGGTTGACGACGCGTTCCATCAACGAGTTGGACGCGTAGATCATCTTGATAGAGATGATATGGAGTGAGGTGAGACTGTCCTAGAAATCTTCTGTGCCTCAGTATCCCTGCGACAACAGACCTACCGTGACACGTCTCTTCCTTTTCACACACAGGTAACTTGGTCGCATCCATGCCTGCAAGAAAAGCGAGAGTGTTTTGTGTGTTTGCGATCCAAAAATACAAGCGAGGAAGTACCACACGTTTGGCGTCTGCAGTCAGCCGTAATCTCCGCCCCTTGACCGTAGCCAGCTTGGCGTCTTCCAAATAACCTCCACCATCTCCGTCTATCTGGCATTCATCTCACACTTGACTTCAGACCCGAGTTTCTTTACTCCCTACTGGCCCTTACACGAAAGGCTACAGTGTCACACGTATTTTCTGATCTCTCGCGCCACAGAGAAAGCGTCTGCTGGTCAAAATGTCCGAGCGCTATATCCCAGAGCATCGCCGTACGCAATTCAAGGCGAAGAATACCTTCAAGCCAGATGAGCTCCGCCGCCGCCGCGAAGAACAGCAAGTTGAGATCCGTAAGCAAAAAAGAGAGGAAAATCTCGCCAAACGGAGAGGAATTCAGCGAGGTGACGGACAAATTGGAGTGGGGGGATTGGCCGCGGGCACCGACAGCGACGATGAAGGTGGTACAATCGAAGGAGAGGTACATCACCAAATCCAGACTGTTAGAGGCGCGTCTGAACACGAGTTACTGACTTTCCGCTTTCCAGCTTAATACTGAACTCCCAGAAATGGTAAAGGGCGTGTTCTCCGACCAGATTGACAGTCAGATTTCGGCCACAACAAAATTTAGAAAGCTTCTCTCAAAAGAACGGAACCCTCCCATCGAACGTGTGATCGAGACTGGCGTCGTCAGTCGATTCGTCCAGTTTCTCAGATCTCCCCACACCCTCGTCCAATTCGAAGCCGCCTGGGCACTGACGAACATCGCCTCAGGCTCTGCTCAGCAGACCCAAGTGGTCATTGAAGCAGGCGCTGTCCCTATCTTCGTTGAGCTACTAAGCAGCCATGAACCGGATGTTCGCGAGCAAGCTGTCTGGGCTCTTGGCAACATCGCCGGCGACAGTCCAGCTTGCCGCGATTATGTCTTGAGCCAGGGAGCTTTGAAGCCCTTGTTATCGTTGATCGGAGATGGCCGCAAGTTGAGCATGCTTCGTAACGCTACGTGGACCTTGAGCAACTTTTGCCGTGGAAAGACGCCGCAGCCAGACTGGAATACAGTATGACTTTCTGGCTCCACCCGTTCTGGTCTTGCTGACTCCATCTAGATTCACCCCGCTCTACCAGTATTGGCCAAATTGGTGTACATGCTGGACGACGAGGTCCTTATTGATGCGTGCTGGGCTATATCATACCTGTCAGACGGCTCAAACGATAAAATCCAAGCAGTCATCGAAGCGGGCATTCCTCGTCGTCTCGTCGAACTGTTGATGCACGCATCGACTTCTGTCCAAACTCCAGCTCTGCGCTCCGTTGGTAATATCGTAACTGGTGACGATGTTCAGACACAAGTCATCATCAATTGCGGGTCATTGCCGGCGTTACTGGCTCTCTTGAGCTCTCAGAAAGATGGCATTCGGAAGGAAGCTTGCTGGACAATCTCCAATGTTACCGCAGGCAATTCTACCCAGATCCAAGCTGTTATCGACGCAAACATTATTCCGCCCTTGATCAATCTCTTATCAAATGGAGATTTCAAGACTAGGAAGGAGGCCTGTTGGGCAATTTCCAATGCTACATCTGGAGGACTTCAGAAGCCCGAGCAAATTCGCTATCTCGTCGCCCAGGGTTGCATCAAACCACTTTGCGATCTGCTTGCTTGTCCGGATAACAAGATCATTCAAGTTGCTCTTGATGGGCTTGAGAATATTCTCAAGGTTGGTGAAATGGACAAAGAAGCAGCTGATGCTCGCGCAGCCGAGGCCCAAGTCAACCGATACGCATTGTTCATTGAGGAGGCTGGTGGCATGGAGAAGATTCATGACTGTCAAAATAATGCCAACGAGGAGATTTACATGAAGGCATATAACATCATTGAGAGATACTTTTCTGACGAGGAAGATGCAGGCGCGGATATTGAGGAGCTTGCTCCAGGCCATAACGCTCAAGGCTATGCTCTTGGCACCCAACAGCCACAAGGGGGTTTCAATTTCGCCAATGGCACTGATTCTATGGATATGTGAACGAATTTCACTCGCAAGATGTCTAACTGTCCTCCGAAACACATAGGCTCTCGATCCCAGTTGCGCCGCTAGTCTCTCAACTCGAGCCTCCCGACATGGCCGCATTGTGAGCTCGGACTCGTTCGGATACACGATGTCTTCGACGAGGCCGCCGGACCCAAACTCGCGCCACAGACCATCCCACCAATCCCCGCTCCGCACGATACCTGTCCTGGAGCGCGATCCCCAGCACTGTCCCCTGCTATCGATGACCCTCCCCCCCCAACGATATTCAACCACGAGAGAGACGATACCACATCATGTATGCCCCTGCGTCCGACATAGCACGATACACATCCAGCATTTGATAACGGCATTCCTTACTGACCTCATGCCGCCTCTATCTCCCGCGAAGTCATGATATGCCAGGATGGAAATGAGGAGGTGAGCAGAGGAAGATGCTTTAGTATAGCGCTCAGACAGTTCTCCGCCCCAAGACTTAGCTCTCTGAATCAAAGAAAGTCTAGAAATGTGGACTTCCCATTGCTTGGATGTGATGACTGATTTCTACATGTTCACTAGAGAATCTGATGTGTTCCTTGAGGAGAGCGTACTGTCAAGGGCATGCTTATCGCCAGGCTTAATTGACATCCTATCCTCACTGTGTGACAATGAAAACCCATCCATCATTGCCTGGTCAGTAGACATATCCCGCAGCCAAGCCAAGTCTAGTCTCACACTTCCCACCTAT